>LNAP01004466.1_pt1 | contig 12905 bp, 10 predicted proteins | sample 602601 | NCBI WGS metagenome assembly LNAP01 (sample SAMN02440304, study PRJNA202911) | soil metagenome | biome: Subtropical and temperate rainforests or woodlands; isolation source: soil samples (1 kg each in a 20% v/v slurry with milli Q water) were... ...
GTCGGGCGCGGCGGCAAAATCGGGATGTGTGCCGTCGCCTGTCAGCGCCAGCCGCGCGAAGGATTTCAGATGCGTAAATAATGTCTCGGTGTCTAAAAATAGGTCGCTGGGGGCCAGTACCGGGCGTTCGCGGTCGCTTTTCAGAAATTGATAGCGGCTATGGGTGTCTTGCGCGAACCGTTTTATGGTGTCGTCGATGTCCCCCAGCGTTACGGTCAGGGTTTGCGCGGATAAGTAATCGAACAGCGTCGCCGTGTGTTCAAAGAATAGAGGCAGGTAGTATTCGACACCGGCAAAGGCAATGCCGCTGCCGATGTCTTTATACGGCAGGGCTCGTGACGGGTCGCCTTCAAAGATTTCCCGAAAGCGCGCCCGAAACTGGTTGCGGGCCGTCTCGTCCATGGGAAACTCGCGGCCGGGCAGAAGTTGAACCTCTTTGACCGGATAAAGGCTGCGCTGGGTATCGATGTCGAAGCTGCGGATGGATTCGATTTCGTCGTCAAACAAATCGATTCGATAAGGCAGTACGGAGCCCATTGGAAATAAATCGATCAGGCCGCCACGTATGCAGAATTCACCAGGTGCTGTGACTTGCGTGACGTGGGTATAGTTGGCCAGTGTCAGTTGGCGGCGCAAGCCTTCTTCATTAAGCTGGTCGCCCTGCTTGAATGAAAACGTATAGGCGGCTAAAAATGAGGGCGGGGCCAGCCGATACAGAGCTGTCGTGACAGGAACCGCCAGGATGTCCACCGTTTCTTGCATGAGCGCGTGTAGCGTATGCAAGCGCTCCGAGATTAAATCCTGGTGAGGTGAGAAACTGTCGTAGGGCAGGGTTTCCCAGTCCGGCAACTGCCGGACTCGAAGTTCAGGGGCGAATAGCTAGATTTCCTCGGTCAGGCGTTGCGCGGCAAGCGGATCGGCGCACAATACGACGACGGTCTGTTTTGAGACGCGCGCGATATCGGCTAAAAGCCAGGCGTCGCCCGATCCCGGAGGGGCGGGGACAGCGTGGCGAAGTCCAGGCCTCAAAGCTTGAATCAAGCGTTCTGTGGAAGGAAGTGAGGGGGGGAGTGTAGTTTCTGTGGCCATTTAGCTTGTCATTATAAAATCTCTTTCGTATGACTAAAAAAATTATTGCAATTGTCCCCGCCGCGGGAGTCGGGCAGCGTGCTCAGACGGACCAGATCCTGCCCAAACAGTATCGTTTGCTCAAAGGCGAACCGATGCTACGCTGGGCGGTCAAGGCGTTGTTGGCCGACAACAGGATCGAGCAGGTCAGGGTAGCGGTAGCGCCTCATGATGACCGGGCGGCTGGCGCCCTTGCCGGCCTGCCGCGTACTGTGTGGCGGCCCTGTGGCGGCCCCAGCCGCGCGGCAACAGTTATGGCGGCCCTGCAAGATGCGCAGTTGAGCATCGATGATTGGGTGCTGGTGCACGATGCTGCGCGCCCTGGCTTGCCGGGTGAAGCGCTAAGGCGGTTAATTGATGCCTGCCTTAGCGGGGGGGTGGGCGGATTGCTGGCGCAAGAGGTTCCCGATACGGTCAAAAAAGGCATCCGTGTCGAGCCGAACGACGCACCAGGCGGGTGTTTGCTGACGGGCAATGCACGGCAAGATGCCGCATACGCTGTCGAGGCAACGCTGGACCGCCAGGCCTTATGGCTGGCGCAAACTCCGCAAATGTTTCCGGCTGCCCGGCTTTTGGCGGCGTTGCAGGCTGCGGGGGCCTGTAATGCGGCAATTACTGACGAGGCTTCAGCCATGGAGCTGACGGGCTATATGCCGCGCCTCGTGGCTGGTTCTGTGCGTAATTTTAAAGTAACGTGGCCCGATGATTTCCAGTTAATGGAAAAATGGCTTTAGTCGCAGCGGCGGTTGTGCAACACGATACGCCTGCATAGCGCGCTGCCGGGTTTTAATGCCGGCCATGACTGGCCATAAAGATGTGGTGAAAAAGGAATAAGTTTAATGAGTATCCCGTTTCGAGTAGGGCAGGGCTTTGACGTACACGCTTTGATTGAAGGGCGTCCACTGATTATTGGCGGCGTGACTATTCCTCATACACATGGTTTGCTTGGTCATTCGGATGCGGACGTGCTGCTGCATGCCATGACCGATGCCTTATTGGGTGCGGCAAGCCTGGGCGATATTGGACGGCACTTTCCCGATACGGATCCTGCCTACAAAGGTGCGGATAGCCGGGTATTGCTGCGCAAGGCGTACGAACTGGTACGCAATGCGGGTTGGACTATTGGTAATGTTGACGCAACTATTCACGCCCAGGCTCCTAAAATCGGGCCTCATGCCAAAGCCATGGTGGCTAATATTGCCGCCGATTTAAATTTGCCGGCCGATGCCGTCAATATCAAGGCCAAGACGAACGAGGGTCTTGGCTATTTAGGCCGCAAGGAAGGCATTGCCGCGACCGTGGTGGTGCTTCTGGCCCGAGCCTGAGGTGTTACGGTTGCTATTTTCCTTCCGCCGCAAGTACTTGCGCCGCCGCATTCACCACCGCCGCGATTCGGCCGACATCTCGCAATTGCTCCGACGTGAATCCCGCTGCTTTCAAATTGGCGAAATGAGACTTTACGCAAAAGTGGCATTTACCGATGATCGAGGCCCCCAAAGCAAAGAGCTCGAAACGATTTTTGTCGATCCCGCCGTGAGTTGCATACGCGTTCATCCGTAGTTGGGCAGGCAGGGTTTTTAACTGATCGTCGTCTGCCATCTCGATATACGGGTAATACGTGTTGTTCATGCCCATTAGCGCGGCGGCTGTAAGCACCCCGATCACATCGCTTTCGGAAAGAGCGCTTTTAAATGCGGCAATCAGCGCCGGGCTTTTTGCCGCGTAAGCGCAGGCCAGGGCCACACCCACCGCGTCGTCCGGCTTCAGCGATGAACGGACTATCGTCCCATCCAGATTCAGGCGTATGTCTTTGGCCCAGTCGGGAATAGACTCTTTGATGGTTTTTATGAAGTCCATGCGTTTCGCCTACAGTCAGTGGTTATATAACCTTGGCCCTACCTGTTTTGTGGTGGGTGCGCAGCTATAGCGGCTATAAATACTAAAGGGTGTCGCCGCCTATCGCTCGATTGCACGGACACAGTTCGTCGGTTTGCAGACCGTCAAGCAAGCGCAGTATTTCATCGGGGTTGCGCCCTACGTTCAGATTGTTTACCGATACATGCTGGATAACGTTGTCGGGATCGACAATGAACGTAGCGCGCAGGGCAACACCTTCACTTTTTTCGCGGATGCCTAATTGATCGACCAGTGCGCCTGTAGTGTCGCCAAACTGATAATGGCCCAGTTTGCTTAATTCGGCATTCTCGCGGCGCCATGCCAGCTTAACGAATTCGTTGTCAACGGAGCCGCCCATCAGGATGGCATCGCGATCTTCAAAATCTTGCGCCAAATTATTGAACCCTACGATTTCTGTCGGGCACACGAAAGTGAAGTCTTTCGGGTAGAAGTAAATGACTTTCCATTTGCCGGGGAACGAGCTTTCGGTAATTTCTTCAAATGCTGAAACGCCGTTCTCTTCGTGCTGGTTAAAACCCGGTTTTACACCCGCAACTTTGAATGGTTCAAGTTTATCGCCTACGGTTTTCATGTGAATTCCTCGAATATATAGTGAAGACAGGTAAGGGCGCGGAACGCCAATCGTTCGATTGTATGCTACGCCTTTGCCGTGTCTGATTGGTAGTTCCTAACGCGCGCTTTAGGCAATTCTATACGTGCGAGCAGTCCGCCTGAAGGGCGCGGCATAAGCTTTAGTTGCCCACCTACCTGACCCAGCAGGCGTTCGACAATGGCCAGGCCCAGGCCAGCGCCGCCTACGCCCGTGCGGGCTGTGTCTCCGCGCGAGAACGGACGTAGCAGCCGATGAATGTCGGACTGCGCTATGCCGGCTCCCTGGTCGGCTATTTCAATGGCCAGAATGCCGCCTTCCTGACGTGCCGAAATCTGGATGTAAGCCCGGTCGTCTGCCGGCGAGCGGCCGTAACGACGGGCATTTTCGATTAAATTGCTGACTACCCGCTTTAGATCGTGGGCGGCCATTTTGGCATAGAGTTCAGGCTGGATTGACGCAGTCAGGTAACCGCCCATGGATTCGGTATGAGGCCGTTCGCGTTCGAAAATGTCATGAAGCACCCGGGAAACGTCGACGCCTTGTTCGGGAACCGCGCCGGCCGGTCTGGCGTATTCCATTAACTGACCGATACTGTGATCGATTTGCGCCAGATCTTCATCGATCGCCAGGCGTGCTTCGTCGGTGACCGGACTCATTTCAATTTCGAGACGCATGCGCGCCAGAGGCGTGCGCAGGTCGTGGGATATACCCGCCAGCATGATTTCGCGGTCGGTTTCAGTTTGCCGCAGATCGCGTGCCATGCGGTTGAACGCGATATTCATTTCGCGGATTTCCAGAGGGCCCTGCTCTGGCAACGGTGAGGGGGTTTCCCCGCGCGCCAGTTGCTGCGCTACTTTAGCCAGTTGCGCCAGTGGCCGGTTTACGAACCGTACGCTGACCGCCGCGCCGATAAGGGCCAGCAGCAATGCTGTTGCTCCCCATCCGAACCATTCGATCCCAGCTGTAAGGCCCAGTTGCTCACGGTCAAATACAAGCCAGTATCGGTCTTTGTTTATTTCGAAGCTGACCCAGACGCCGGGGGTCTGGTTGACAGACCACATAATTTGCGCGTCGCCGCCCAGCCGTTTTTTGATCTCGGCGGCGACGTGATTCCAGTAATTGGAGTTGGGTAGCGGCTCGAGGACATCGGTAGGCTCGCGTGGCTGGATACGCAGGCTTTCTTTGGTGGCCAGGTCGAGCAATAAGGCGGGGCGTACACTGGCAGGGGCATATACCAAAGCGGACCGGGTGATACTAACAGCCGTAGTGACACGCTGCGCCATTTGCGTGGCTCGCGGACCTTCTTCCATGCTGAAAAACACCTGGAGCCATGCACCCAAACTAACCAGCATGAGCGCGGCCAACAGTAAAAATGAACGGCTGAACAAGCCTAGTCTAAGTCGCGAGGTGACTTTCTTGAGTTTGTGCGGCGGGATTGACATGAAAACTTCCTGGGGATGGCTTGATAAGTCCCGTGGGATTGCGCCGCAGAGCCGGGAGCAATGCAAGGCGCCTTTTGCACCTAATTACCGTATGCTTGAGCACAAAAGGCAGCAAAGCCGTAAGCATGGTCTGGGGAAGAATGCTCCGAGAGGGCTTGTTCAGCCCGTCCTCGGAGCGTTACGCTATTGACCGCCGTCGGGCACAAACACATAGCCCAGGCCCCAAACGGTTTGAATAAATACTGGTTTTGAGGGATTGGGCTCGACAAGCTTGCGCAAGCGGGAAATTTGCACATCAAGGCTGCGGTCGAAGGCCTCGTATTCGCGGCCGCGTGCCAATTCCATGAGTTTGTCGCGAGACAAAGGAATTTTTGGATGGCGGGCAAATACTTTTAAAACGGAAAATTCGCCCGTCGTGATAGGCACTTGTTCGTTATTACGCGTTAATGTGCGGGTGGACAAATTAAGAACATACGGGCCGAATTCGATGGATTCGTTTTCTTGGCTGGGAGCGCCCGGGTGCTCTTCTGTGCCGCGGCGACGCAAAATCGCATTGACTCGCGCAAGGAGTTCGCGCGGGTTGAACGGCTTGGACAGGTAGTCGTCGGCGCCCATCTCGAGCCCGACGATGCGGTCGATTTCTTCAGCCTTGGCCGTAAGCATGATGATAGGAGTATTATCGTGACCCCCGCGCAGACGTCGGCAAATTGACAGTCCGTCTTCGCCTGGAAGCATGAGATCCAGTACCAGCAGGTCGAAGTGTTCGCGTTGCCAGAGTTTACCCATTTCTTTCGCGTCCTCGGCAACAAAGACATTAAAGCCTTGTTCCGACAAATAGCGACGCAACAAATCACGTAATCGCGGATCGTCGTCAACGATAAGAATTTTGCGAGATAAAGATTGATTTTGAGTATTCATGGTCGAAAATGTAACAGGGTCGAGGAAACCCGTATAGGGCCCGTAGCAAGATATTACACATTAAGCTTTTTGTAGGGTGTGGATAGCACAGGTAAATCGCTTGATATTCAACCGTATAATTTGACTCTGTTAGCTTAGCATTACACTTGTAATTTGAGTGAAATTTTTTGCACTTGCTATAAGTGACTTACTATACCGCCATGGATTTCCACATTCTTGCCCTTGAAACGTCGTCCAGCCTGTGCGGGGTGGCTTTGCTGTCGGTTATCGAAGGGCAGACTCACGTACGGACCACATCGCATGACGCGACGGGCGAACATGCCGAGCGTTTGCTGCCTATGGTCGATCAGCTCTTACGCGACGCCGGGATCGATCGACGCAGGCTCGATGCGGTCGCGTTTGGTCAGGGGCCGGGCGGATTTACCGGCTTGCGCGTGGCATGCGGGGTTGCACAGGGTATGGCGTTCGCGCTGGATTTGCCGGTTATCCCGGTTGTGTCGCTGTTGGCTGCGGCAACGCTGGATAGCGGCGATGAAGCCGTGCGTGTGGTTGCTCAGGATGCCCGCATGGGTGAAGTCTATGTGGCCGCCTATGGCCGGGTGGCCGGCGAGTCCGGCAAGACCGCTGCGTGGCGCGTTTTACATGACCCCATCTTGATTAATGCTCACGATGTGCCGCATTGGATCGGGCTGCAAGCGCTTCATTGGAGGCAGGCCGGGCAACGGCTGTCTATCAAGGTAATGGGCGATGCGCTGGAAGCCTTCCCCCAGCTTGCGGCGCTGCCCGGTACCGAAATTAATGACAACGATCAAAATAGTCAGAAACCCATTATTCATTTGGGGGCGCCCCTGCGCGCCAGCGCCGAGGCGGTTGCGCGCCTTGCCTTGCAGGCATGGCGGCGTGGTGAAACCTTGCCTCCTGATCAGGCCAGTCCTTTATATGTTCGCGACAAAGTCGCCTACACCACGCTCGAACGCGAGCAGGGGCTTGGCGGTAATCCAAAGGCCAATTCCGTTCTTATCGCAATCGAACCCATGACACTGGATTGCCTGGACGCTGTGACGGCGATCGAGCAGTCTGTTCAGTCGTTTCCCTGGACTAAAGGCAATTTTTACGATGCCCTCCAGGCGGGCTACGGCGCATGGGTTGCGCGCGAGGGGGACAAAATCGTGGGCTTTTGTGTAGTGATGTTCGCGCCTGACGTGGCGCATTTGCTGTTGATTGCGGTTGCTCCCGACGAACAGCGTAAAGGCGTCGGCAAGCAGCTTCTGCGTCAGGCCGAATGCGAGTCTATCAGCCGCCATTTACCACAGGTCATACTCGAGGTGCGGCCTTCAAATCAAAAGGCGGTGGCGTTTTATCGGCATCGGGGGTTTAAACAGCTAAGCACGCGCAAGGGCTATTATCCCAATGGCAAGGACGGGCGCGAAGACGCGTGGGTGCTTGAAAAAAATCTGGATAAAGCCAGAGTTGCTTGCCATGATTGAACCAGGTAAACCAGAGTCGCCCCAGCTCAACGCAACGCAATTGGCGTGGCTGCAGGAAATAGGTATAGACAAGCGGTTGCTGGCGCGTTTCAGGCAACCCGGCAAAGTAGCGGCCGTCACCAATCCTTCAGCAACGGCCCGTTTACGTGCACAGGTTGCGACACCCCCTCCTGTGGCGGGCCAAAAAGTTGAGTCTTTACAGCCGGCTATTGCCCCTCAATCCAATGTGCTTGCCAGTCCGCTAACCCCTGCCGCCCAGCGCTCAGAAGTCGGGCAGGCAACTGCTCCAGGCTTGACCAGTACGGCTAAGTTGCTTAAAGGCGCTCGACCCGATGTACCGGTGCCTCAAGACTGGAACGAGCTCGAGGCCCATGTTGCGTCATGTCAGGCATGCTCGTTGTTTGGCGGGCGCAGCCAAACAGTTTTTGGCGCTGGCGCTACCGACCAGGTGGACTGGCTGATTATCGGTGAAGCGCCAGGCGAGCACGATGACAGGCTTGGGGTTCCATTTCAGGGCAAGGCTGGCGAACTGTTAAGGGCTATGCTGGGGTGTGTCGGTCTTGGTCCGGAGTCGTCGGTGTTCTACACGAATCTTATAAAGTGCCGGCCACGCGGTAATCGGGCTCCTCGGCCCGAAGAGATTGCAGCCTGCATGCCGTATTTGCAGCGGCAGATTGCATTGCTTAAGCCGCAGCGCATCCTGGTGCTGGGGCGTCTGGCAGCCCAGGCATTGTTGGGCGATGAATCCAATTTCGAACAGTTGCGCGGCCGCACCCATATATTTCACAGCGAGACAGGCGCCGATATTCCTGTGGTTGCCACCTATCATCCAGCCTCGCTCTTGTCCCGGCCGCAACATAAGGCTAATGCTTGGCGTGATTTGAATCTGGCACTTATTCCATTCCCAAATCAACCGTGACCTTTGTCGGCGCAGCAGTCGTACAAATGTACTGCCTTTGCTTCGCCTTCGTGTTCACAATTGATTTGGAAATGGAATGAGCTCCAAATCAACCGTGACCGGCTGGAAAATCTTAATGTATGGCCTGGCCGTGACCGTGTTGGCCGATCTGGTCCTGCAAAGTGGGATCGGCCCGGTGGTTCAGGCGGTTCCAATGAATAAATACAAGCATAAGCATAGCCACCAGCAAGCCGAAAATCACGATAATTGTGTTAATGGGCAGGTTCAGCCAAAGCATCAGGCTGTAAATGGCCAGCATTAACAGAATATTGAGTTGTTCGTTAAAGTTCTGCACAGCAATCGAGTGCCCGGCCGACAGCAGCACGTGGCCCCGATGCTGCAGCAGCGCATTCATGGGCACTACAAAAAAACCCGAGAGGCCGCCAATCATCAGCAAAACGCTATATACGGCCCAGCGTTCCTGTACGATGGGCATAAGCATGACGGCAAAACCCATGATGACGCCAACCGGCAAAACGGCCAGGGCCCGTTTTAGCGGAACGCGTCCCGCCAGAATAGAGCCGACTACCGTGCCGATGGCAGCCACGCCCATCAGCACTGATGCCTGGTCAAGGCGATAGCCCAAGTGGCGTGCACCCCATTCAATAACAATGAATTGCAGCGTAGCCCCCGCGCCCCAAAACAAGGTTGTCACGGCTAGCGAAATTTGGCCGAGTTTGTCGTGCCACAGGATTTTTACGTAGCCTTTGAAGGTAATAAGCAATTGCAGGGGGTTGGTCTGCTGCTTGGGGTAGCTGACGCCGGTTAGAGGAATTAAAAGGTTGCAGGCCGCAGCCAGAAAATACACCACGGAAATGATTAAGATTGCGCCTTCAGCACGGGTCTGAACCAGATGATCGATCCAGGCATGCTCCAGCAGCTTTCTGGACACTTCGGGGTTGATGAGCACGCCGCCAAGCACGGTGCCAAGAATGATCGATAAAACGGTCAGGCCTTCGATCCAGCTATTGCCCTTGACGAGTTGGTCGGGGCGCAACATTTCGGTCACTATTCCGTATTTGGCGGGAGAGTAAGCCGCCGCCCCAATTCCCACCAGCGTATAAGCGCAAAATACCAATACCAGTTGTCCGCCGGTTCCAAGCCCCAGGCTTTGGTAGCTGAACATGACCAGGCATCCCAATACCTTGACCGCGTTTGTGGCGAACATCACGCGTCCTTTGGGAAACGAATCGGCAAAGGCTCCTACAAACGCGGCCAGGGCGACATAGGCCAGCGCGAACCACCATTTCATCATGGGAGCCATCCAGTCGGGCCCATGTAAGTCGGCGATCAGGGCTATCGCAGCGATAAGCAAAGCGTTATCGGCCAGAGACGAAAGCGCTTGGGCCGTCATTACGAGATAAAAGCCTTTTTTCAACGGGAGGTCTCTGCAGAAGGGTTAACCAAGGAAAGGCGACAGAAAATCATGCGCGAAAAAGCCCGCAGTATGAAAGGTAGAGCCCGATTTTAAGGAAGTTGCAATCAAATAACAAAAATAGTTAACGAGTATAGCGTCACAGACTCTTTTGTATAGAAACCGGGCGTATAAATTATTCGGTGGGGTTCGAATCCGTGGTGCGTTATTATACGAAGCAGCTGTATGCTTGAAATTTTCGGCCCTTGTTCTGGGCCGTTTTCGTAGCCGCGTCCATGGTGTTGGATCATGCGGTCCCAGCCTATTTTTTTATAGCTCGCTTATTGTGCGTTTGACTCAGATAAAACTAGCCGGTTTTAAGTCGTTTGTAGAGCCGACGGTCATCCCTACACCTAGTCAACTGGTTGGGGTGGTTGGCCCTAACGGCTGTGGAAAGTCCAATATTATTGATGCGGTGCGCTGGGTACTGGGGGAAACCAGGGCCTCTGAACTGCGCGGCGAGTCCATGCAGGATGTGATTTTTAATGGCTCGGGCCATCGAAAACCCGCTGCCCGGGCATCGGTCGAACTGGTGTTCGACAACAGCGAAGGGCGCGCCGTAGGGCAATGGAGCGCCTACGCTGAAATCGCAGTGCGGCGTGTACTTACCCGCGACGGCACCAGCAGCTATTTTGTTAACAATCAGCAGGTGCGCCGGCGCGATATCCACGACATTTTTCTGGGTACCGGCCTGGGTGCGCGCGGTTATGCCATTATCGGGCAAGGCATGATCAACCGCCTGATCGAGGCAAGGCCCGAAGACCTTCGTGTTTTTCTCGAAGAGGCGGCGGGAGTGTCGCGCTATAAAGAGAGGCGTCGCGAAACAGAGAACCGCCTGGGCGATACCCGTGAAAACCTTTTGCGTGTTGAAGACATTCTTCGCGAACTGGATAGCCAGCTCGAAAAGCTCGAGGCGCAGGCCGAGGTGGCAAATCGTTATCGATCTTTGCAACACGAGGGCGAAGAAAAGCAACACGCGTTATGGCTGTTAAAAGAAAACAGCGCTCGCGACGATCAGCAAAGCAAGTTTTTGGCTATTGAGCAGGCCCAGACCGAACTCGAGGCCGCCACGGCCAGCTTGCGGGCGGGCGAGTCGGCGTTGGAGTCGCGCCGGCAAGCTCATTACGCTGCCGGAGACGCAGTGCATGCCGCTCAAGGCCTGTTGTTCGAGGCCGGAGCGCAAGTCAGCCGCCTGGAAGCGGAAATTCGTCATGTCGTTGACTCGCGTAATCGCGTGCAGGCTCGCCGGGAACAGTTGCAAGAACAATTGCAGGAGTGGGCCGATCAGCAAACGCATTGCGCCGAACAGCTTGAGCAAACAGAGGAAGAAGTGCTGGCGGCGGCGGCCCGTACCGAGGAGGCACGGGCTCGTACAGAAGAGGCTCAGGCAAATTTGCCCGATATTGAAGCGCGGGTGCGCGCAGCAGGCGCGTCGCGTGATGAAATGCGCAGCGTACTGGCCAGGGTGGAGCAAAATCTTGCCCTGGTGGCCCAGGCGCAACGCGATGCCGACCGTCAGTTGCAGGCGCTCGATCTGCGCCAGGAGCGCTTGAATCAGGAGTTGAAAGATCTTAATGCGCCCGATCCGGAAAATCTTGAACGGCTGGCCGGCGATCATGCCGCTATAACCGAACAAGTGGACGAGGCGCACGCACAACTGGCCGAGCTCGAAGATCGTTTGCCTGAACTTGAAGAGCATCGGCGCGCCGCCCAATTGGCCGCGCACAACGAGGCGCAGGGTCTGGCAAGGCTCGAGGAGCGGCTGGCGGCATTAACCAGGTTACAAGACGATGTACAGAAGCAGGGGGCCTTGCAGCCCTGGCTCGCTAAACACGAATTATCCGGTTTAGGGCGGTTGTGGCAAAAGCTGCATATTGAGCCGGGCTGGGAAACAGCGCTTGAAGCCGTGTTGCGTGAGCGCATGGCAGCCCTGGAAATACGTCAGCTAGAGCACGCGCGCGCGTTTGACGCTGATGCGCCGCCGGCGCGCCTGGCTTTTTATCAGATGCCCGTGGCTGCTCCCGCTCCTGCAAGCGTGCAGGGGCTGACTTCTTTGAGTTCTTTGCTGCGCATAACGGATCCGGATTTACGCACTTTGCTTAATGACTGGTTGCGCGATGTATTTGTGGTCGGCGATGTTACTAAAGCATTGTCGCTACGCAATGATTTGCCGCCGAATGCGCAGTATGTGGTCCAGGAAGGCCATTTAATCGACCGGCATAGCGTCCGGTTTTATGCGCCCGACTCGGAACAGGCAGGGTTGCTGGCGCGCCAGCAGGAAATTGAAAACCTTCAACGTGAAATCAAGGCCGGGCAATTGATAGCCGATCAGGCCCTGGCCGCTGTTACGCGTGCCGAGGCAGCCTGGCAGCAGGTGTCGCAAAGCATGGCGCCGGCCCGTTTGCGGGTGGGCGAGCTGACCCGCCGCCTGCATGACGTTCAGCTCGAGCATTCCCGATTGCAGCAGCAGGCGCAGCAATCGGGTGAACGCGCTGCCAGGCTGCGTGAGGATTTGGTCGAAATCGGATTGCAAGCCGAGGAATTGCGCGCCAGCAAGGAAGAGGCGGAAGCCCGCTTTGAAACTCTGGACATCGAGTTGGGCGAACATCAGTCGCGTTTTTCAGATGCCGAGATTTCGGGCGAAGACCTGGCTCAGCAGGCCGAGCAAGCGCGCCAGCAATTGCGCGATCTAGAGCGTTCCGTGCACGAGTCCGAGTTCGCCGAGCGTTCGCTGCAAACACGGATTGCAGATCTTAAACGCAATTTACAGCTTGCCGCGGATCAGGCAAAAAGAGCGGGATCCGAGCTTGAGGGCTTGCAGGGCGAGCTATTCGAGCTGGACGCGTCAGCAGCGCAGGCCGGTCTGCAGGATGCACTTGAGCTTCGCGCCGAGCGCGAAGAGGCGCTTAATCTGGCGCGAATCGAACTTGATAATCTGGCGGCATTGTTGCGTGGCGCCGACGAGGATCGGGTGTCTCTTGAACGTTCTCTCGAACCGCGCCGCGCACGCATTACAGAGCTGCAATTGCAAGAGCAGGCGGCGCGTTTG
>LNAP01004467.1_pt1 | contig 12905 bp, 17 predicted proteins | sample 602601 | NCBI WGS metagenome assembly LNAP01 (sample SAMN02440304, study PRJNA202911) | soil metagenome | biome: Subtropical and temperate rainforests or woodlands; isolation source: soil samples (1 kg each in a 20% v/v slurry with milli Q water) were... ...
TCCTCAACGCCCAGCGCCTGCAGAAACACAACGTTGCTGCCAAGCATGACGACCATAACATCCACATTGTTTTCCCCAACCCCAAAACTCTCGCTTATTTGCTCGGCCAGGACATTTTGGTGCATCCGATTATGTACGATCAGGACAACCGCACGGCCTCGGCAGTGGTGTGCTTCTGGAGGCGCTGGGCATTGAGGAAGTCGTTAGTGACGGTGTCGCGAGACGGGGCAGACTCAGTGGTAGCCTAGAAAATGGTTGAAAAATATGGCAGGAGGTAATGAAAAAGTAAAATGAGGTAAATACACATCGATATTACATACGATACGCTGAAAACAACGTGGATCAGCGATGTGATAAAAATACGATACGACATTTCACGCAACAACATCTATCTACCTTGTCCTGCTGTTGCTGCTGCTGGAGAGAGAAATCAGCGATGTCAGCGATGGTACGGTAATCCAACGGGTGAATCGCACTCGTGTTGGCTGTGTGTAAAATATGCATAGTTGGAAAAAGGAATTTGATGAATATTATCTTTACATTACTCGTAGAAGTATGAATATTCATAGGTCACAAAAGGCAACAACAAAAAGTCCATCAAATGCAAACAATAACAACAACAATCATATTGAAAACACTTACTGTCCACGGCATTGGCTCCATTAGTGAGCAAGTAGGCACTCAGCCGGTAGTGCTGCTGCACAAACTTGCGGTACACAGGCACCACGAAGGACTCCTGCATAGAGAAAGAAGAAAAATACAGCATATGTTTCATAAAAAAGGCAAAAGACAGGTGTAAAAAAAGGATGACAGAATCACAATTTCATCCTCTGGAGCAGTAATATTTCAAAACACGGACACAGCCGCCCGAAAAATTGCAGGGAAAAATTTAAAAAACGTCCCATCAAATGAATTAAAAGAAACAGTTCTTATTTACCTCGTACATCCAGGGCCGGTGCTCTCCGCCGCCTCCATTCTCCATCAGTGGTAAGAAAGCATTCAACTGGGCACTGCGCAGAAAGTGTGTCGCATACTTGGTGTCCGCCCCACCGCGGTAACCACCGACATCACAGCCGTAGTTGCCGTAACCCAACCAGGCGGAATAAATCACCTGCAAGAGTGCAAACGGAGTAAAATTAGTATCACTAGAACATATTCTATAGTGTCATGTAAACGTATTTAGTAAATTTGAGACAATCTAGTCCAGGGAGGTTTCAATGTCTCCCACCAAAAGTACACAAAAAACAACAAGCAAACTTCAACAACAACATCACTTACCTTGTGGGCACAGGCGCGCAGTCCGAGGAAGGAGCTGTCGTCGTCCCCCATCCATCCCGAGTACATCACATTGTAAGGACTGAACGGCGTGCAGGCCTGGTTTAAACATAAGAATACAATAATTATAAACTAATCGATGATTGAAAGCAGCAGAACAGCATAGATGAAAATATGTCACAGTTTAAAGAAGATTCAAAAACTGTTTCATCCAACAAACAGACATTACATTCAATTCAACACACCTACCTTGGAGACACCATCCAGCAGACAGTCCACTGGTCTGGACATGATCAAGCCAGCATCCGCGCCGGGAATGTTTTCACTGCGCTTGGTGCGGGTGTAGTCAAAAAAGTCCCGGTAGTAACTGTTCGCGTACTCGCGATACGTGATCACTTTGTCGTTGTAGCCCAAGGCGCCACCTGGGTGAATCGAATTGAGTGTAACAGTGTAAGTGTAAGGAAAATCGTGAGAATAAACAAAAGAGGTGGGATAAAAATGTGAACAGATCGCACACTCCAGCACATTAGCCTCCACAGCACCTAATCCTGAGCAGAATTGATGTTACAAATACATTTTTTTACCTGTGAGTGTGTACTCATCAATGTACGGGTCGGTACCGTCACACTTGAATCCATCCACCCCAGCATCCAGCACCAGGTCCATCTGCGCATGCCACCACTTCAAAGCTTCCGGATTGGTGTAATCCAGCAAACCACCCGAGCCGTGCCACCACTCGAGTGGACGCACCACACCGTGGGAGTTGCGGATGAGGTACTGTTTGTCCACGCACATCTGGTAGTCGGGGTTGTCAGTGTTGACCATTGAGGTCGCCCTACGAAACGAATTACGTTAAAGTTAGACTTTGCAAGAAAGGAATTGTCACGAGACAGCAAAAAATAAACAATTAGGATCAAGTTTGAATTTTTCGCACTAGGGTAAGAGGTAAGAACATCTTGATAAAAAGCCACACTCACCACAAAATGACCTTGATTCCTTGATCATGAAAGTTCGACACCATGCCCTTGAAGTCTGGGAACCGGGTAGTGTCAACAATAAAATTATTGAACTGGGTTGCCCAAGTGGAATCGATGTTCAAAGCTCCAACAGGAATGTTGTTGTCCTTATATCCCTGAATGAAGGCAGTTTCGTTGGCTTGGTTGCCATCACTGTTCTTCAACCAGACCCAATGGTAGTGAGCCCATTTTTGGTAGTTTGTGGCTTGAGTTGGGCTAGGCGACACGACAAAAGGAGCAGCAGAAACTTTACTGATGATTGCTAGAGCAACTACGAGAGAATAAAACAGCACCATTTTTCTTTCAGGTAACTAAAAGTTGGATTTTGTTTCTGCTGCGAGGCGAAATCTGGGCCATCCGTAACGGGTGGGATCATGGGAATGTGACTTATTATTGTCTAAAAGATGAGATCAGGGGCTGAACTGACCAAAAAGTTTGGTGCCATCCACTTTTGGGCGCATTAATCCACATCAGTAACGTGACTATGGCTACATCTTCCAGTAATAATGTGCAAGCCTTGCCGAGGAAAGCCTTGGAGCCCACCGGAATGCTGCACCGTGTTCTGTCTAGTGAAGATTATGCACTCGCCTTAACCCCCGGATTCTTCGGTTTTTATGGACATATTGGTGTACTGAAGGCGCTAGAGGAAACCAACTGCTTGCGACCTTCTCATGTCTCAGGTTCTTCTGCTGGTGCCCTTGTTGGCGGTTTCCTTTCTGCTGGTAGGTACTTTCTGCTAACAGATCAACCCGCCGTTATTAACCTTGCAGTAATCGTTATTCTTTCTGTACAGGAATGACTCCGGAGGAGATGATCAAAGCTGTGCTGGAAATAAAGCGAGCAGACATATGGGATGTGGGAGGCGTGGGCGGCTTGCTGAAAGGAGAGCTCTTTGAACAGCTCATCGAACGGAACTTGCCTGTGCAACGGATCGAAGAATGCAAATACCCCCTTGCCGTTACCACCTACGATCTCATGCGCTTCAAGACCCTGCATCTGACCGAGGGCAAGCTCGCCCAGGCGATGCGTGCAAGTTGCACCTTTCCGGGTATGTTTCAGCCGGTCATGATTGAGGGCTATCCGAACATTGATGGCGGTGTCTTCGACAATGTGGGTCTGATGGCCCTACCCCATGCCCTCGGTTTGCACAAATCCCAAAGTGAAAATGATTGTAGCGAATGTCGAGAGAGTCCGAGGGACAAGACAGGAATGCAACTGGTGGTTAATATTGTGTTTGGTCGATCTTCTGTGGCGTCATCGGTGCTGCCTCCTCAGCTCAAGAATCACAAGGTATGCTTCTTAATTATGTTTTTTGCTCATATCTATTTTTTTGTCACTGTCCCATGTCTGGTAATTTGGTTATAATTGAAAGAATCCTGCATTTCTTGATTCCGTATTGTTGTTGCATGAGAGTAATAACCTAACTTCTTACCTCTTCTTTTTATTTCTCAGTTGCTGACGGTGGTAGTGGAGAATATTCCTTCGGTGCATCCGTTTAGTATGGACACCATGGGCGTAGAGGCATACAAGTAAGCGTCTTCTGTGCTGTTTTTTTGCCTTTTTAATTGTTGTTCTAAGGCGTCTTTTAGGACTCGTCATCTATTGTGTTTTCATGCAAAATCTGCCACAAGACTCACACGTGCCATGGTTGCATAGTATCTCCTCCTTCACTTACATCTGTGCTCTTTATTCGCACATATATTGTGACACAGAGCTGCCCGTGCGGCCACGTTAAAAGCACTGCACAGCTCTCACATGCAAGAGTTCAGTGCCAACCACTGGTGCTGCTACATCGATGCACAGGGCATCAACGTGGAAGGTATGTTTTACGAATGTTAACTTCTTTTAAGTATCTGTTCAGGATATTTTAACTGTGGTGGTCAGCTCTTTTGGATGGACGCGACTTGAATAGCGATCAATCCGTTTTGCGATGAGCTTCCTCTCCAATGTTGCTCTAACTCTGATTAACATGCTTCTTTCTAAACAAACGTGCTTATATTTTACAGATTTCCCCCTTCCGGTGCCCACCTCGCCTCTGAGTCGAGAGCGTTTACGTGACTCCACTCGCCTGCGTGTGCAACAAGATCAGGACCGCGCGGCGGGCTCTGCTCAAGAAACAGACAACTCCAGTGCGGAGAGTGCACTCATCGACCACTCGTGGAGCACTGCCACAGGTCGCCGGAGCAACAAACGCAAGCGAAATGTGAATGCTCGCAATAATAGTAGTAGTGAACAAGATGACGAGGCAGGAGAAACAGGAGAAGTAGGAGATGAAAACAGCCGCAAAAGAAAGTCCACCTCCCACGAAAATGACGAAGATTCTGACACAGAGGAAAACTCGCGTGTTTCCCGCCGGGGCTTCATGAGTATTCCTAGCTTTTCCTTCCTCAACGGCACTTACAAATTCTACAACGCGGCAGTTGAAGAATTGCATCGCATGGAAGATGTGGGCAGTGTGCTGTATCAGGACGCCAGCACGGCCCTGCAAAGTGCCAGCAAGCGCCTCAATGCGTCGTCGAAAGTGTTGTATGAGGCCGTGCGGGACACGTTGGAGACGGTGACCAATGATTTTGGCGTCGGGGAGGTGTCGGAGGACGAGGAAGAAGCGCCGATTGTGCCTGTGACACCTCGTAGAGCCGCCAGACTGAACTCTTCTTCCAGTCTCACCAACCTCAGCACCACCAGTACCGCTGTAGACAGCACAGCGACAGCTAGTGTGCGGAAAAGTCGCCGAAATAGCACAAACAAGGAGGAGTTAGCGCCAGTGGATGAGGTGAAAGAAACCAAACCCAGAACCAAAACTGCATCTAGCGCTAAAAAGCCTCGTAGTAGTAAGCGTAGCTAAGTAGCACTATTATTCACGTATATTATATGCAAACCAACGTGAATAATAGATTTTAAATAAAGATAAGATGTGTCAGCAATTCAGCAACGCAGCAGCAGCTCTGCTGCAGAGCTCAGACCCATTTTGGATATCAATACAAGACCTGTACTCACAATTCGGTATCAATGTAGACGATCAAAAGTGTCCGAGCAACAAAAAAATGCGATCGATTCTGTTTACCTTGCTTGCCGTCCTCGCTTTGGCTGCTTCGGTACTTGCACGAGTCACCGAAGACGAACGGGTTCGGCTGTGGCACCAAAATGGAAACACGTGGCCGCCCAAGTGGCCTTCCAATGAATCGCCGGAAAGACAATACCGCATGAGTCTTCGCGACAGAGATTTACAATTGATTCCAGGCACCAATGAGCGCTGGGAAAACTATGTGCAATACACCCAGTCTCGTTTGGTTCCCCGCTTTACAGAAGTCGGATTCAAGGTCGTTCCTATCCCACCAGCTATTTTCCAAAAGCTGAAAGAACAGGTGGATGCAGGCATTGCAAACTGGGACAACCTGCGCTTGGAAAAGCAAATCGACGCTGTATTCACGCCTCTTCCTTCCAAGTTTGTCGACATGCATGCTGTGAACCAAGAGGTTATCCGGGAATTGCAGTCGATGCATGAGGAATGGGCGGGAGGCATCCAGCTGCGAGCGACCAGCGCCTACGGAACGAGATTGTATCAAAACGGATCCTCTTTGGTTATGCACCACGACAAGGTATTCATTGCAATTATCTTTCTGTGTCATACTTATCATATCCAGCTCGTCCTTGCAAAAATGTGTGCGGTTATGAAGCAAGTTGTGACCTTTCGTCTACCGGTATGTTGTCTTTCTAGACCACCACGCACGTGATCAGTTCGATTGTGCACATTGCTCATGAATATGACAACGATGACGAACCTTGGCCCATTGAGATTGAAGATCACGACGGCAAGTTACATGCGGTGAACCTGGAGCCCGGTCAGGTAATGTTGTGTTTTGTATTCTATAAATTTGCTTGTGTCGCGGCCTGCTTCCTTTCTATCTGAATTTGATCTCAACGGGATGACTAGGCCCAAGTAGTCGCTTCTATTTGACCGAAAACTTGTTATCAAAGTGTCTCTTCATGTTTGCGAATTTCTCTGTTAGATGTTGTTTTACGAGAGCGCAGCCTGCCTACACGGCCGCAGAAGCAAATTCAAAGGCAAATATTATGGCTCCCTGTTTCTCCATTACCAGCCGGTAGATACTAGTATCTGGAACTACTCCATCGAGGTACTGTTTCGTATGTGTTTTGTATTGAGTATTGTTAGCTCTGCGTTTGCTGCGATTTAGTGTACAATAACTTCACTTCCGATTTCGTTCACCCAGTTTTATTCTTACCGCCAACATGTTACTTAGGATGTGATCGCGCATGTACCTCCTCATTGGGGCGAAGGGTTAATCGAAGACAAAGGATCCCGCTGGGCTGGACAGGTTCGAAAAACATTACTAGTGCATTTGCTGTGCACTTACCGCATGATCTTTTCGCACGATCGTGCAACGTACACAATTTTTTTTTTTGTGTCCCTCACACATTATTCGCATAAAATGTATCATTGCCTATGCACAGGGCCTGACTATTGACAGTTTGATTCCCGAGGGCGCACCTCCTCGTGTCATCCAGGGCGAGATAGTGTCCGATATCAACGCATATTACGCCAAACACTACCCAGAACACCTGGCCCGTGCCAATAGTCGGGTGATTCCGGTCCCCCCTGGTGTGTACATAGAGTCATTAGACGAAGAGTTGTAGGCAGACCATTATTATCGGTTTTTATATAGGTAGTGGTGTGTATATTGTGCAGTTGTGTTTTGTTTTCCTAACGCTACAAACACAACATCAGATGCATCATGCTTCAAGTTACGTTGAAGTACTTGTGTTACGGTAACTGCTTATATACGGTTATTCGGAAGTAGTGCTTTATTTAATTCTGTGTGATATTAAGCACCCACCGTGAATAATTCAACGAACCCTCATTATTTTCACCATATTCACAGCAATGTTTGTCAATAACGCGTTGTTACTTCTTGTCCTGGCTGCTGTTGGTATTGCTTTGGTGCAAGCTGGTCGTTTGACGGAGGACGAGCGCGTCAGACAGTGGCATGCCCGCGGTAATACTTGGCCCCCTACTTGGCAACCTGAGACAGAGGCTTACAAGAGAAACATGGAGCTCCGCGAAGAGGAATTGATGCGCTTGCCCGGTGCCAACGAAAGATGGGAGAATTTCATGCAGTTTACTGCCTCCAGAATGGTGCCTCGGTTTACTCCTAACGGATTCAAGGTGATCCAGACTCCTCCCGAGATTCAAGCCGCTCTAAAGGCCGAACTCGACAAGGCATTGCTGGACTTTGACAGTATTCGCGAGGAATCTAAGATTGACGTGTTGTACACACCTATTCCGTCCAAGTTCGTGGACATTCCGAAGGTCTCGCGTGAGGTGCACGAAGCCCTGCTCCCTCTGCATGAGGAGTGGAGTGGCTTGAAGCTTCGTCCTTCGAGCATCTATGGCATCCGCATGAACAGAAATGGTTCCTCGCTCATCATGCACTACGACAAGGTATCGTTTTGTACTTGAAATGATGAATCCTAACACTCCTGGTGTGCTAAATCACTTACCATATTGCATCTCCCCTGCAACAATTTCCTTCATTTGTGTTCTAGATCTTCACACATGTGATCAGTTCGATCATCCATGTGGGCCACGAATACGAAAACGATGATGAGCCCTGGCCCATTGAGATTGAAGATCACGATGGCAACTTGCACGCCGTGAACCTGGAGGCTGGACAGGTGACCATCGTTCTTAACTTTTTGAACTTTTCGTAAATCTTTTTGCAACTTCAAAAATTGTGACCCAAGTGGACATGTAGCCACACTCACTCTTTGAATCTTGCTTTTTCATAATTTGCATGGCTTTGTCTTTTCGAAAAACTTGCCTCATGTCACAGATGTTGTTCTACGAGAGTGCCTCCTGCCTGCACGGCCGCAGAAAGGTGCTGAAGGGCAAGTACTATGCGTCGATCTTCGCCCACTACCAGCCGGTGGACACCGTCATGTGGCACTGGAAGAATGAGGTGCGATTGTTCATTTGTGTGATTTTGGTTCGCTTGTTCTGTTTTGATGGCTCGTAATCTGTTGCTGTGCATGTGCTTTTGTATGTCTGTTTAACTTACAGAGCCCACTCAACCTGCTTTAGCCAGATGTATCTTTTTTCTTCGTTTCTTACTTCTGATCATGTTTTTTCCTTTCTTTCATTAGGATGTAATTAACAACGTACCTCCTCACTGGAGAGATGGCATCATCGAGGAGAAAGGCTCCAGACACGCCGGACAGGTAATACTTTTATTATCTCACCGTCATCATTCTTTTGCAATTACCGTTGCATGTTTTGGGACGTGTTTTTTTTTATTCTTTTGTGATATTAACTGGGAGTTTTTTTGCAACGATTGAGCTCAAGTTTCCTACCGCGTCTATTTCTTCTTCCTCTACTTTGTTGATTTCTTATTTTTGCCTCTCTTTCGTCCCTTCTTTTTCCCCAAACAGGGCCTGACGATTGACAGTCGTATGTCGGAGGCCGCACCTCCTCGTATCATCAAAGGCGAGGTAGTGCACGACATCAAGGCATACTACGACAACCTGCGCCAACAGCAACAGCTGAATGGTGAGGACGAGCTCTAAATAGTATCAAAACAATTGGACATTCAGGAACAACGGATAAATGGCAGCCCTTTGTACATGTACATTGTAGAAGGAATATTGCATTGTTTCTTGTCGTGTGTTGCTGTTCTTTTTTTTGGCCCTGTGGAAGTTGTTTCAGTTATAGTTTGATGACGTAAAGGTTGTTAATTTATCAGCGCGTTTATGCATGAACCGTCGCTGACTGAAAATGTAGTTTATATGAGAGTTCACTGTGCTTCTAGACAATATAACAACCAAAAATAGCAACTTAACCAAGCGCAGTAGAAATTATGTACAATCAGAGTTTATTACCATTTATATATACTCAGTGGCATGTTTTTATCGAAAAATGTCAGGAATATAAAAAGGCAGCAATTTGCCAGAAGCACGAAGTAAAATTACACAATAGGAATTGAACACAGTGCAATGAAAAGAGGAGTACAAATTTAGCATATAACATCATTATATACACTACCATTACATTTTCAATCCCCGTCCTTTTTGATTGGCATTTCTGTGTTTTCCTCCTTTCAGTTTCTTCGTGTCGGAAACGACGCCGTTTACATCCCCGCTGGATAATCGGAAATCACGCGGGGATGCGGCAGGCGCAGCAACAGGTTCCTCCACAGGTGCTGTCTCCGACTTGTTATCATCAGTCGCATTCGTTGTGTCGACGGCATCATCAACAGGTTCAGACTCGACAGAAGCGAATAGCTGCTTCACAGAGGTACCCGCAAAGGTGGCGTCAGGCTCACTTGCGATCGCGTCCGTGGCGCCATTATTGTGACTCACCACCTCAGACACTGACTCCGCAACACCAGCCGCATCTTGGGTCACCGGAAGAGACCCTTCCACGCTCACTTCAGCGCCTGCATTCGCCACAGAGGTGGTAGCATCGTCACTCGAAACCGTCATAGCAGGGGAAGGTGATGTCACTGTAGTACTGCTCTTGGTGTCCATCGTATAAGGCGATCCTCGCGGCGCCAGGGTGGACAACCGTCGTACGGTGTTCCCCGAGGGCATCGGCGATAAACCCGGTGTCAATTTCTGTGTATTGGGGGCATGGTTAGGGGTGCCTTTAAGAACCACCTTCGGTGTGCATGGGGTTAAATTGTCTGTATGAACACTGCCTTCTTTTTGATCTTTAGCGGCATTATCAGAGACGGTTTCTTTCTGCGCAGCAGCCTGCACCACCACATACACATCGTCATTGGAAGCATTTTCGTCTGTATTGGATGTCACCGGCACAACGATAGGCGCCGACACTGGTGACAGCACATCCTGCAAATTGAGCGCCGCATCGGGGCTCAGCGGAAAGGTATTGACGGAGCCTTCGTAGAAGGACATCGTGGAGGGAGCAGCGGCGCTATCTTCATCATCAGTGAAACTCATCACACCGAATTTGGAAATCGAGAGGCGAAGTGCTTTGCCGACACTTGTGCGTGCGTGCACGTCCGCTTGACCTTCTTTCACGGCCTCGAGTGCAGCAGGTGGTTCCGTACTCTCAGACAGATAACTATTTCCGCCTTCGGATATTGGGCTAGTAATATGATAGAGACGTCAAAAGATTATTCCCCAAAATGTCGAAAAGCATATGTGCTCACCTGGCACTGGATACTTGGGCGTTATGAATTGACAAGTGTGAACCCATCTCTTTAAGATCAAGCAGCTGGCGCAAGGGGCTCCCAGGAGCACCATCTTCTTCTTCGTCACTGTACATTTCTTCGTCCTCCTCCGCTGCATCGAGCAACGCAGACTCCGTTGCTTCGTTCCCCGTCCTGTTGGACAGGTCCATAAGTAAAGATTTCTCAGTTTCTTCGATGACTGATGCAACTCTGGCGTTGTCCGCGATAAGAGATTTGCGAAATATAGCTTCAGGAGAGCCGAGCAAAGTTGGACTTTCATCGGAGAACGGTATCCTTGTCTTGGCGCGGACAAATTCAATTGGTTGGGTAATAATAGGTGGCGGGGGCTTCAGACAATCATCACACGTACGAGACGGTTTTTTATCGTATGGAGTTAAGTTTACTCTGGCTTTGGAACATCCGTTGCAAACCAACCTGCCGCATTTTCGACAGTGGTGTCTCCGGTTGGTAAAAATACCCCACTTCGCGGAACAGACTCTACAAACTGAGGATGCAGAGTCAGGTTCCCATTCTACGCTAACAGATGATGTTGAAGGCCTACTAGACTGACGCATGACAATGATTATCCTAAGCTTTTAGAAAAACTTTTGCCAGGCGGCGATCTGCAAAATGCTAGGAGTTCTAATTACACATTTTCGACACAGTTAACGGCGTGAGAATGTGATATTTTTGTATACATCTCAAAAATATGCAGGAATTCCTAAAACATATGCGCCTGAAGCAAAACATGTTCTTGAAGAATCGCATCTTGGTCTCAGCAATACACTGTTGAAAAAGTGACAAGTAGCAACTAGTTGGAAGGTAACGGTCTGAGGCAAACATCCTCGGAACTGTTGATAACTTTGAATGGAAAATTCTACGGATAATCATTCGTCTATCCCTCCGCATTTCGGAGCGGAGTGGAAACACAGCGACGTATCAGCAGGTGTGCAATATATTTTTTCACACTTATACCTTTTTGGTAAAGCTAAGAGAAACATCTTGTACTATTTTAGGCACCGGTTCGTCAGCTGAAGCTAACCTTATTGGCGAAGGTACCTCAGATCTGGAGACAGCAGACATAGAACTTCTTGGGGAAGATTTCGACGACCTACAGAGTATGCTGTCGGTGTCCACGCTGTCCAATGAGGGAAAGGTCATACCCGGTGATGAATTGAGTACCACTTTTGATGAAAGCGCGATAATAGAGGCACAGCTTTTAGAATTGGCGTCCGACCGGAGCATGAGCACCAAATCCGCGAAAATAGACAAAAATGCCCCTCGTGTGTTCAAGAACGACATTCGCCGCTTCTTTGCGAACATGTTTATGAACACGGTGAATTCGGCGGATTTTCATCGCACCGAGGACTTCTTTCGAACGTTCATGACGAAGCAGTGCTGCTTTGTGTCGCAGCAGCAGCTGAGCCAGGAGTTCCGCGTGCCGAACGCGTTGTACACCATTGGTTCCCGCCAGTTCGCGCATTATTTGCTGGGCTGCTTTGTGATGTACCCCGACATGGTCTTGCGCATGACAGACGCGCAAGTGATCACGTCGAACACCTGGGCAGGCACTAAGATCATCATGAATGTCGAATACCATCTCACCAAGACGCACGATATTCCCGTTGAGTGCTGGGTGCCACCCACGCCAGCACTGGACCGGGTATACAAAGAAACCTCCTTAGAAGGCATGATGACCGCGGTGCGCCTGGCCGAGGCGGAAGAGTGTGAAAAAGAACACTTTTCTTACCCAAGCGCAGCGAATACCGACAAAACCAGCACCGGTGCCGGTACAGGGGTAGTCGTTAAGAAAGTGCGCAAACGAAGACGTCGCTGTGATATTGAAGCCGCTGCCAAGGCGTATATTCCTGAAAACTACGTCGGAATACTGCAGCGGAACGCGGTGCGGATGGAAAAACCACGTCAATTGTTGGTGAAAGGTGAATTTACGTTGTTTTTGGACGAGAAAAATCAGATTCAACACGCGGTGCTAAAGGGCCAGCAGCTGAATGCTTAGTTATTGCTATGAGCTTGTTTTTTGAGAGTGCTGAGGCTTTACACATATGCCTCTATTATATATTCAAAGATTCTTTACATATGATTCACTCTGCTGCGTTTTTTGTTGTTGTGTATAGATAAATTCAGTATCCTTGACATTTAATTTCCAATGTTTTGTTTTTCCTGTACTCCTGACAGCGTAGTAAATGTACAGTTTAATTTAAGTAAAAGTTTATGGTTGTATTCTGCATTCTTTTTCTGTTGCCAAGTCCAGTAAGTTAGTGTTATGCACGTTGAACGTACACGGCTGGTGCTTCAAAATTGTTCCGTTAAGAATGACTACGACAAATGAATGAACATAATGCCAATTTCTAGCTTTCTACCAGCACTGCTATACATACTCAATGCG
>LNAP01004115.1_pt2 | contig 12902 bp, 3 predicted proteins | sample 602601 | NCBI WGS metagenome assembly LNAP01 (sample SAMN02440304, study PRJNA202911) | soil metagenome | biome: Subtropical and temperate rainforests or woodlands; isolation source: soil samples (1 kg each in a 20% v/v slurry with milli Q water) were... ...
TTGCCTGCGCCGCCCAACGTTCCCTGGTTGCTCAGCGAGCCCGCTTTTATCGAAACATCGGCTGCACTGGTGAGGCTCTTGGCAACGGTCACCGCGCCACTAGCAACCACCTGCACACCGCCATCGGCATGGGCTTTATCGGTGAACTCAATCTGCTCGGCTTTAGCCCGTAACTGCCCGGCGCTAACCACGCGCGCCACGGTCAGCTTGCCGTTAGCGTCGATCTGAATATCATCACCGCTGGCCGCCATATCGCCGGCCAGCTTTACCCCGACACCGGCCTCAGTGCCGACCAAACGAATCGCGCCGGCATACATGCCGCCGAGCGCAGAACTGTCGATGGAAACCCCAGGCCGCGCACGGCCGTCATCAGCTTTGGCCGTGGCCGCTAAGGTCGCCGCAGCGACGTCGTTGCGCCCGGTTATCACGTTTAGCTGCTGGGCATAAATCGCCGCATTGAGCTTGGCGCTGCGGGTGATCAGGTCGAACTGGCTGATATTGGCCGCGTTCAGCCCGGCGCCATCAATAACGATCTGGCCGTCATCGACATTGAAGTGCTTGAGTTGCCCAGCCTCGATTACCGGCGCCCCGGTGCTTAGCGTTACGCGCGGTGTGTTGATAAACCCGCAGCCATCGCAGGTGATGCCGTGAGGGTTGGTGACTACGACGTGGGCGCTCTGGCCCGCCACTTCGGTGTAGCCCTTAAGCTGGCTTGAGTTTCCGCCTGTGACCTCATTGAGGATCAGCCCAGCCGCACGCCCACCCAACTGGCTATTGCCAAGAATCACCCCGCCCAGCTCGGTCTGGTGAAACGCCGCCGTGCCGTTATTAAGGATCAGGCCCTGCTGGCCAACGTTGTAGTCGGTGAACTTATTGTGGGAAAGGCCGCTGCCATTGGGCGCAGCGATATTGACGATGGGCACGCCATTGGCGGCGCTGGTGATGGACGTGCTGCCGCTATCGACGGCCAAGTCAGCCGCCGTGCTCAGCAGGGGATTAAGGAACAGAACCGCGATCAACAGGCGGGCAATCAGGCGCAAAAGCGGGCTATGTACATCCATGTCGATATCTCGTTTCAGCAACACAATCAGGCTGCGAAACTACGTCGAATAGATGGATGCTAGATGCCGGCCACGGCCTTAAGGTGCGTGCGAAGGGCGCAGGATTTCGCCCGGTACCTGCCTACGTTTGTGGGTGCTTGTAGGAAGTGGCGAATACCTGCGGTGTAGGTATTCGCCGTAGTGCGGTTTATTGGGTGATCACCGGCAAGGTCGGCGGTGCCACTTTCAGCTCTTTCTCGATGCTGTTTACCCGCTCTGGCAGGGTTGGCACGCCTTTGGGGATGTCTTGGTCCGAGTAGCGCAGTTGGCGTTCGCGGATGAAGTTGTATTTGCCTTCGGTCAGCTCGTTGGCGTGGTCGAAGTCGTTGATGATGGTCGGCTTGATAAACACCATCAGGTTTTTCTTCGCGACTTCTTTGTGGTCGCTGCGAAACAGTCGGCCAATGATGGGAATCTTCGAGAAGAACGGTACGCGATCGCCAGAGTCGCGAACCTCGTCGGAGATCAGCCCGCCCAGTACCAGGGTCATGTTGTCTTTGATCAACACGCGGGTTTCGATGGAGCGTTTGTTGGTGACGATGTCGGCGGCGCTGGTGTCGCTGCTGACGCTGGAAATTTCCTGGTAGACGTTGAGGGTGACCGAGTCGCCTTCGTTGATCTGTGGTTTGATCTTCAGGGTGATACCGACGTCTTGCCGTTCAATGGTCTGGAACGGGTTGGTCGAGGGGTTGGAGGCGCTGGTGGAGCTGCCGGTTACAAACGGCACGTTCTGGCCGACGACGATTTTGCCTTCTTCGTTGTCCAGCGTAACCAGGTTGGGCGTCGACAGAATGTTCATCGAGTCATCGGTAGACAGCGCGCGCACCAAGGCTTGCAGCGAGCCATTGCTGTAAAAGCCGAGGCTCAGGCCAGCATCAAGTTTGACCGGGCTGGTGGGGAAGCTATCAATGGTGTTGCCCTTGAGCGAGGACTTGAAGCCGCCAAACAGGCCGTCGCCGCCCAGTGCCGCTTCCGAGGTTTTCCACTGCACGCCCAGCTCGTTCACTTTGTTATTCGACACTTCCACAATCACCGCTTCCACCAGCACCTGGGCGCGGCGGATGTCCAGACGCTTCACCACGCCTTCGATGGTTTTCATGATGGCCGGCGGCGCGCTGATGATCAGTGCGTTGGTGGTGTCGTTGGCCTGGATGGAGATTTCGGCGGTGCTGATGCCGACATCTTTGTCCTGCTTTTGCAGGCTGGTGGCGATGTTTTGCAGGATCTGCGCAAGCTCGGAGGCCTTGAGGTAGTGCAGGTACATCACCTGGGTGTCGCGAATGATATTGCCGGGGCGGTCGAGGCTGGCCAGCACGTCGCGCAGCTGCTGGCGTTTACTTGGGTCGCCGGAGATCAGAATGCTGTTGGTGCGCTCGTCTACCGATACGCTCATCTTGCTCGCGCCGTCCTGGCCGGCGGTTTGTGGCACCAGGGTGCCGAGCATGGCCGACAACTCTTTGGCGTTAGCGAATTTCAGCGGAATAACGTCAATCTCGAACTGGCCGGCGCGGTCGATTTCGGCCACCAGCTTGAGCAACTGGTTAATGTTCGAGGCACGGTCGGAAATAATCAGCGCGTTGCTATCCGGGTAGGCGGCCAAATGACCGACCTGAGGCACCATCGGCCGCAGGATGTTTACCAGTTGGGTGGCCGGCACGTGTTCGGTGCGAATCACCCGCACCACCAGCTGGTCATCGTTGAGGTCGTTGTCGTCGACCAGGGGCACGCCAGTCTGTTTGGCGTTGGCATCGGGGATGACTTTTACCGCGTCGGCCGATTCAATCGCGGAAAAACCGTGCACTTGTAGCACCGATAGGAAAACCCGGTATGCCTCTTCCGGAGCCATCGACTCATTGGAAATAACCGTAACTTTGCCGGTTACCCGTGGATCGATAATGAAGTTTTTGCCCGTGGCTTTGGCAATCCACTCAATAAACGAGCGGATATTGGTGTCCTGCATATTGATCCGCACTTCATTGCCGGCCTGCGGTTCGGCTTCCTCGGCCCAGGTAAGTGGGCTTGTGCATACGCACACCAGCAACAGCAGTTTCAGAACGGCTCGGATCGACACGTTGGGCACTCTACTACTTGTTCTGCGCGAGTTTGCGCTGGATATATTGTTGATAGGCAGTGGGGGAGTTCTGCTCTACGGCTGCAGGTGCTGGGCTGGGTATGTCGACGGGTACTTGGGCGACAACTTCGCTGTCATTGTTTTGACTTATTTCTGGCGCGGCGCTTAATTCCGGTGCGCTGGGTAAAGTGCTGGCTGGCGTATTAGCGCCTGGCATTTCGCCAAACCCTTTAAAGCTGATTTGTTCGAGTTTTCCGTTACGTTTCAATGTGATGCGATTGCTTTCAATCGCCTGCACAACAATCCCGGGGCGCGCTTCCTCGCCGGGCTTGAGAATCATGGTGCGGTCGCCGTCTTCCAGAATTACTGAGCTTTGCGCGGCGCGCGCCATAAAGAAGATCGCCGAAACTTGCAGGTTAAGATTACTTTCAGGAAGTTTTTCAAGTGTTTGCGCGGCCAAATCAGCGTCCGGATTTTTTGCGCCAAATAAACTAAGTAGGGAGCTACTGGGTTTATTGGTAGTGTCAGGCTGAGTTGTTTCGCCGGTTTGTATCGCCGCAACTGGGGCTTGGCTGGTTAAACCGTGAATAAAATGGTTTATTTGCCAGCCCAGCGTTACCAACATGGCAATAGTCAGCACCGTCAGTGCGCTCAGGCGAATTGAGCGGACTGCAAAAAACTGAGTGATGGGAGTAAGTACGGTGGCCATGGAGTCGTCCCTGGAATGGCGCGGCAATACTATCGGCAGTCGGTTTAAGTGCAAAGACAGCTGATAACTCCGTCTGTCGCTTCGCTACTTTCCGAGCGCTGGTTCACAATTTTTCTGGCTATTCGATTTACGCATTTGTATCGGGCTTGAAATAGCGTTGGCGCCTGTATAGCATCCCGCCATCACAAAGGCTGAGTCTATCAACAGCCTTGTGCGGTATGCACAAATTAAATGGAACTTTATCTCGAATATGCTGCACGGATGCCGCTTCCCCGGGTTTCGCCGCCGCGCTGGCGACGCCGGACGCATTCGCCGATGCGGAATTCGATATTCGTGCTGCTAGCGCCCTCGGTTCGGCCGGCAGCGCCAGCGATTATGTCTTGGCTGTTACCGATTGCCGCCAACTCGCCGAAGTCACCATTGTTGCTACCGCCCAGCGCCTGCTGCCGATTGATGCCGCACGCGACAGCGACGCCCCCAACAGCTGCTCCTTTACCTTCCGCATTGACGGCGCCAGCGCGCTGCAACCGGCTGTGCAGCTGAAGTTCGCCGACGGCAGCAAGCAGGATTACAGCGAAACCTTCCAGCAAGAGCGCCAGTCGCCTGAGCTGGAGCTGACCCAGTTGGCGATTGAATCCAGCGACGGCGGCCAGTTCCTGGTAGCCAGTTTTGATGCCGCCGATGACGTCGACCTCAGCTACGTCAGCTTTACCCTGACCGGCCTGCGTGCCTCTGATCTGCGTGCTGCCGGCGGTGTGGTCAGCCGCGCCGAAGCCACCGCCTTCCTGCGTATGCCGCAAGGCGCACGGGTGTTTCCGCGCACCGATGGCCAGCGTTCGTACACCTTGCGTCAGCGCCTCGACCAACCACTGTCCGCCGATGAAGTGGCGCGTAACGCCCTGGTGATGGTGCAAGCGGTGGCGGTGGATGCCTCGGGTAACCAGAACAGCTATTCCGACATCCGCTTTATTGGCGACAACGTTGATGAGGCCGCCCGTTCCATCAGCGTGCACCCTGACCGTCTGGTGTTTAGCGATGCCTTGCAGTCGGCGCGCCTGGTGCCGGAAGTGGACTTCGAATTCCGTGGCGTCACGCCGCTGGCCGGTTTAGGCACGGGCATCAGTTACCGCTCCGGCGATACCAGCAAGGTTTGGGTCAGCGCTGAAGGGGTTGTTTACCCGCTCGATGAAACCGCCGGCCAGGCGGTTTCTGTGTATGTGAGCTACCCCGGTTTAGCCGAAATCAGCCTGCCGGTGACGGTCGACTACAGCCGTCAATTGACCGCGCTGCGCTACGACGGCCAGGCCGCCGGCCAGCCGCTGGTACTGCCGCGCTTGAATGGCTTCCAAAGCCTGCCGGGCTTGATCGCGGTGTTTGACGACGGCAGCGAAGCGCCGCTGGCCGACAGCCTGGCGGTGGAGCTGCAATTGCCCACCGGCAGTGAAGGCGTGCTGGAGCGCAATGAGCAAAGCCAACTGCTGGCCCGGGCACAAATCCCCACCAGCAGCCCGCTGATCCTGCATGCGCGCTTGCAGCGCTACCCGCAAATTGGCGTCGATTTGCCTATCGCCGCCGAAGACGCCGCGCCTAGCGTCGAGTTGCAACCGGAAGCGACCATCGCCGTCGGTTCGGTGCTGGAACTGAACGCCACTGCCAGCGATGACGTGAGCGTGAAAAGCGTTGAATTCTGGCTCGACGACAATATGGTCGGCCGTCGCCTGACTCCGCCGTATGCCTTGAGCCTGCCGATTGAGCAGGAGCTTGAAGGTCGCACCCTGCGCCTGCGCGCCGTGGCGTTTGATGGCACCGGCAAAAGTCAGAGCACCGCCGAGCGCCCGGTAAAAGTGGTGGCCAAAACCAATCCACAGGTGCCGGCGTTTATCTTCGAAAACCCCATCGACGCTCAGCGCGTGATCGAGAACAGCCCGCTGCGCGCGGTGATTGCGGTCAACCTGGGGGTACTGCCGGACGTCGAGTACCAGAGCGGCATCAGCCTGGTGGAGTACTTCTTCGACGGCCGCAAAGTCGGCGAAACCTCGTTCCCGGCGTTTGAACAGCGGCCAGTGGCAAGCGACCCGAACAAGAAAGAGCTGTTTGAGATTTGGCAGGCCACCCTGCAGGTGCCGGAAATTTCCGTGCGTGAAACCAGCCTCGGCCTGTCCGCTCGCGTACATGCTTCCAATGGCGGCGTCACCGATGCCCCGGCGCGCCTGTTGCGCGTGTTGGAAAACCAGAAGCCGATTGCGCGCATCACTCAACCAGCGGTCGGCGGTATCGCTACCGTTGGGCAAACCCTGGCGGTCACCGTTGAAGTCAGCGACGACACCCTCGACGGCGGCACAGATATTTTCTTGCAAGTGAATGGCGAAGAAGTCGGCTCCTACCGTCATGTGGTGGATAACTACGACGGCAATGCCTTTGGCCTGCGCAGTACCAGCCATACCTTCCAGTTGCCGATCAAAGCCGATTGGCTGGGCCGCACCCTGGAGCTGCGCGCCCAGGCGGTGGACCTGCACCAGCAGAGCAACCTCTCCGAGCCGCTACTGATTCCGGTCAAGGGCGACCAGGCACCGACCGTATCGCTGAGCTTCCCGGTGGAAGGTACTCATCTGGTTTCCGGCCAGCCGGTGGAGTTCCGCGCCAACGCCACCGACGACCTGGGCCTGCGTCAGGTCGATTTCTACGTTAACGATAAGCTGATCGGCAGCGACCTGCGCGCACCGTTCAGCACCGTGTACCAGGCGCCGCCCGGTGTAGAAAACGAAACGCCGCTGGTGCTGCATGTAATCGCCACCGACACGGCTAACCAGACCGCGCGCAGCCCGTCGGTGAACGTCACCTTGGGTAAAGACGAAGACGATCCGGTGCTTAACCTAGCCTCGCCAGCCATCAGCGTCAGCGATGCTGGTGATGACCTGGCGCCGGTGGTGGAAGACAGCACTTTTGTGCTGAAACTCACCGGCTACGACAACGTTGGCGTTGAGCGCCTGGAGCTCTACGGTGTGGTCAAGGATGCCGGGGTTGGCTACCGTCTGACCGGTAACTTGAATGACCGCCTGAGCAGCGTAGATGGCGACCTCACCGTGCAGCAGATTCCGGGCGCGCTCAAGGCGTATTCGGCGCTCAAAGTGGTGTCGGCGCCGAAATTCAAAAACCTTGATGGCGTGCGTTACGACCGTTACCCGATTCGCGCTGTGGCGACAGACGCCACCGGCAATGACAGCGAGCTGCAAGTGCTGATCGGTGTGGCCGATGACAGCAAACCGGAAGTCCGTGCCCTTAATCCAACCCGTGGCAGCGTCTATAGCCAAGACAGCCTGGATGTCGATGTGGTCGCTCGCGACGACCGCGCCGTACATGCCTTGGAAGCCAGCCTGTGGGCCGTCGGCGGCAATACGCCGTTGTGGCAAAAACGCATCGACCAAGCGGGCGGCCTGACCCCCGGCCCGGACACTGTAAATCGCCTGAACATCGACCTGAAACCGTTGAACCTGGGCAACCAGCCGCGCGATCTGCTGTTGAAAGTGGCGGCCGTGGACGATGGCGGCCAGACCGGCAACACCAAGGAACTGACGGTTAAAGTGCTGGCCGACACCCTGGGCCCGCGCCTGGCCGTGACCTCGCCGATTCAGGGCGCGCCGCTGTATGCCGGCAATAAGGTCACGGTGAAACTGCGCGGCGTCGACGACACCAAGCTGGTCAGCCTGCGCGCTCTCAGCGGCAGCACCGTGCTGCATAGCCGCACTCTGACTGCCGAACAGCAAGCCGCCAGCTTTGATGACCAGTTCGAACTCACCGTACCGAGCGAAGGCGAGGAACTGGTGATTCAGCTGCAAGGTAAAGACCAGTACAACAACGAAGCCGAACCGACCCTGTGGCGCTTCCCGCTGAGCAAAGACTTGCCGCCAGTGGTCAGCGTGCGTGCCCCGGCGCCCGGCGCGCGCTTGTACGAAGGCGAGGCCTTTACCGCGCAAGTATTGGCCACCGACGACCGCAAAGTGGCCAAGCTGGAATTCTTCCAGCGCAGCGGCGGGCAAACGCAGATCCTTAAAACCGTGACCGGCGCCGAGCTGGATAAAGGCGCTGGCGGCTATATCGGCGCGGCCCTGCGCGTACCGAACAAAGCCGGCGCCGACACCATGATGGGCGCCCGCGCCACCGACAGCGCCGGGCAGGTCAGCGAAGCCTCGTTCGAGCTGGAAATCATCGACGACACCGAAGCGCCAACCCTGCAACTGAACAAACCGGCCGGCGACTTCAGCCTGGAGCCGGGTGCCAGTTTTGAGCTGCAAGGCAGCGCCGGCGATAACCAGTTTGTCGACGCCATCGACGCGGTATTTATCGACCCGGTCAGTAAAGAAGAACACGCCGTCGCCTGGACCCTGTTCAGCCGCATGGACCGCGTGGAAACCGTCAAAGTGCCGAACCCCGGCACCCTCGGTGCGGTGCTGGTTGGCCAACGTTTCTATGCCGACTTTGAAGCTCGCTTGCGCCTGACTCCGGAGCTGACCAAGCGTTACAGCGGCAAGGTGCTGCAACTGGTGCTGCGTGCCCGTGACCGTGGCGTTAACGAAACCCGCTCGCCTCCAATCAACGTCAAAGTGTTGGGCGATGAAACCGGTCCGCAAATCAATATTCAGCAACCGGGTGAGCGCCTGTTCGACCGTCAGGAAACCCAGCTGCAGGTCAACCTCAAAGACGACACCGCCGTTGCTTCCTATGAAGTGCGTTTGCTTGATGACCAAGGTCGCAACGAAGTGCTGGCCCAGGCCACTGGCCTCAGCGAAACCGACGTGAATGTGCCGGCCAGTGGCCTGCAAAAACTGATCGATATCGAGCGCTATCGCCCGCAAGGCGAGCCGATTGCACTGACCCTGACCGTCACGGCCACCGACCTGCTCGGCAATCAAAGCCTGCAAACCCGCCGTATCCTGATTCAGCCCGATCAGCCGCCGAAACTGGCTTGGCGCGACGCCTCGCCGTCGGCCCAGCAAGAGCGCGGCCAGCCATTGCGCGGCAGCCTTAACGTCACTGACGACTACGACAACAGCACCGTTGAACACCTGCTGCTGCTTAGCTCCCTGCGCGAGCTCACCGGCAGCCGTGCGGCCAAGGGCCTGACCCTGCGCGATAACACACGCAACCTGGCGCAGATTGCCTTTGCCTACCCGGAAGCTGCTGGCTGGCAGGGCGCGCTGCTGTACAACGACAAGCCGTTCCTGAGCATCGCCAATGGCCGCATGACGTTACAGGGCGGTGAAGAATCCAACCCGCCGCGCACCTTGAAAGTCGGCACCGCCACCAGTGTCTGGGAGCTGGAAAGCTTCTCGCGCAACCTCTGCCAAGTGCGCCCGGCGCTGCGTGAAGTGCAAGCGCTCAATGGCCTGATCGACTTTGCCGCTCTGGCTACCACCGACACCACGCGCCTGGTACTGCGCCCACGTAGCGGCGCGCCAGCGTTTATCCGCGAGTTGCAATTCACCCTGCAAGAGTCAGCCGCCGCCGATGTCACCCTGGCCAGCGGCAGCCGCGCGCCGGGTCGTTATGCCCTGAGCGTGCTGCTGCAGGATGGCCTCGACAGCGCCGCGCAAACCGCCTTCTTGCAACTGGGCAGCAGCGGTTCGCAAAGCAAGAACGAACAGAACTTCGCCAGCTTGCTGCCGATTCCGGTAGAAGCCCAAGGCACCAGCGTCACCTTGCTGGGTCACGCCACCGACCGCTTTGCCCACGAGCGCGGCGAGCAAACCCTCAGCGCCTTGTTGCAACAGCCGCTTTCCCTCGATGGCCAGGCACCGACTGCGCGGCTGATCAGCCCGGTGGCTGGCAGCGTGGCCATTCCCATGCAGCAGCTCGACCTCAAGCTGGGTTTCAGCGACGACAGCCTGGCGCTGAAAAGCCTGCGCGTATTGGAAAACCGCAGCCGCGTGGTGCATGACCTGGGCGTGAGCTACGGGCAAACCAGCTGGCAAGTGCCGTATAGCGTGCCGAAGGGCTTCACCAGCGGTGAGCTGGAACTGACCCTGATCGCCGAAGACTTCAGTGGCCGCAGCAGCGAGCACAGCCTGGTCTACCCGCTGCAAGCCAACGAAAAACCGCAGCTGACCTTTGCCGGTTTCAACACCTACTGGGTCAACGGCCACTACGAAAAAGCCCTGACCGACCCGGCGCGCATCAACTACGGCGAGTTCTGGGTGCGCATCAACGAGCGCTTCCGCCTCGACACCACCCTGCGTGACGACGCCGGCCTGGCGACCTACCGCATCCTGCGGCTGAAACGCGATGGCAGCGTGGCGGCAGTGGTTTATGAGCGCGGCTTCCAGGTCAACTGCCCGGTGGCGCCGCCGTTGGTGGCCGAAGACAAGACCGAAGTGCTGTTTGACCAGACCGAACCCACCGAATACCGCCTGGAGTTGACCGACACCTACGGCAACCTCAGCGAACGTACCTTCCTGGTTCACCCGTTGACCAACGTGGTGCCGGAAGTGCGTATTACCGCTCCTGCCGAAGACCAGGAAATTGTCGCCGGCACCTTCCGCATTCGCGTCGGCCTGATCGCCGCCGATGACCGCTTGCTCACCGACTCGCGCCTGAAAGTGTTCGCCAATGGCGTGCCGCTGCCGGTACTGTCCTCGGCCGCTGGTGCTGCCGGCGGCGATCAGGTCATTGATGCCGCCTTTGCCACCATCCACGACAGCCTGCACGCCAACTACGACGCAGGCATTGCTGATGACTTCGGCCGCCGTAACAGCCCGTACGCCTTGCAGCGTACTTTCGTGTTGGAAGTGCCGCAGGGTCTGATCCGCAACAACGAAACCCTGAAGCTCACCGCGCAAATCGAAGACTCCGACGGCGCCGTGGGCCTGTTTGATCGGCAGATCAAGGTCATGGCCGACCTGATCAAACCGGAAGCGGCGATCAAGCGTCCGGTCATTGGTTTTGGCGCACCGGAAGACAGCGATTTCACCGTGGCCTTCCAGGCCTACGACAACGTTAAGGTCAACCGCCTGACCCTGTCGCGCGCCTACGGCGTGCTGAAAAACGACGGCAGCTACGTTAAGCAGAACTTCATCGACGGCATTCCCGCCGACGACTACGAGCCGGTCACCACGCTGAATATCGACACCCCGGAATACAACCAACTGCTCCACGTTGAGCGCCTGGCCACCATTCTGCAGGGCTTTGGTTTAAGCACGTCGGATGTGCGCCGTGTGGATGTGCTGGTCAAAGTTGAAGCCTTTGACGTTGCCAACAGCCAGGCCTGGGAAATCGGCTACCCAGTGCACCCGGATGAGCGCCCAACCCTGGATGTCGCCGAGCCGGTGCCAGGTGCCAAGGTAGTGGAAGGCAACCCGCTGTACGTCAACGTCAAAGCCTTCGATGACGTCGGCATCGAGTACGTCAATATCATCGCCACCTACGGCAATGGGCAGACCCCGTATATCCAGCGTCTGCGCACCTCGCCGTACAACTTTATGGTGCCGGTGCCAGCGTTTGATAGCGCCAACCCGGCTGCCAACCGTATCCACTTGGCCATCGAAGCGGTCGATACCTACGGCGTCGCCCACAACGACTTGGACGCCCACCGCGCCGAAGAAAGCCTGGACGTGGAAATCATCCGCGACCAACTGCCAAGCCGCCGAAGGACAACAGCGAAACCACCGAAGGCCAATTGCTGCTGGTGGAAGTCAACGCCGTCGATGACGTGGGCGTAGACCGTGTGGTGCTGAATATCGCCGGCTATAAAGGCGGCGACCGCAGCCTGACCGATATGGTCTTCCCCTATGAGTTCCTCGTTGAGGTGCCCTACGGCCAGGCCGGTACCGACCTCAACCTGACCGCCACCACCCAAGAGCGCCGCGCCGACGGCAAAGGCCGCAGCGTCGGCACCGCGCAACCGGTGAAAGTGCGTGTACTCAAAGACGATAAAGCGCCACAACTGACGGTGAAATTGCCGTTGGCCACTGGCGCCAGCGTGGCCGAAAAACGCAACCTGCCGTACCAACTGGAAGTCACCGATAACGTGCGCGTCGGTTCGGTGAGCCTGGGCCTGTACGCCGACCGCAACGGCAATGGCAGCTATGAAGACAGTGAGCGCGTGGTCGACCGCCTGCTGCTCAGCGCACCGTATATGGGCAGCCTGCCGCTGGGCAGCATTGCCGATTACCTGGGCCGTACCGACAACCTGCCGGAATCGTTGCCGCTGCAACTGCGCATCATCGCCCGCGACCCAAGCGGCAACGAAACCAAGGAAAATATTGCGGTCAACCTGCTGCGTAACCAGCCGCCGGAAGTGAACGCGATCAAGCTGCTCGACGCCCGTGGTTTTGCCATGGGTGAAGTCACCGAGCTGACCGAAGGCCGCGGCATCGTGGTGCAGGTGCAAGCCAGCGACGCCGAAGTCGGTGTCGATGCTGCCGCGCTGTATTACGCCATTGGCCCAGTCGGCAGCGAGCCGAAGTACCAGGCCCTGGGCGAAGACTCCGCCGCGCCCTACCAATTCCAGTTCAAAGTGCCCACCGGCCGCGTTGACCAAGTGCTGCGCCTGCGCGCCAAGGCCCGCGACCTCGACGGTTACGAGTCGAGCTTTGTCGACTTGCCCGGCAGCATCAAAATCAAGGCCGACAAGGCGCCTAACGCGCGCATCGTCAAACCGGACAACGACAACGCGGTCGTCATCGACGGCGATGACGTGGAAGTGTTTGTGGAGGCCTTCGACGACCTCGGTCCGGAAGGCATCGACCACGTAACCTTCTACGTCAACGGCGTGCCGGTATTCAGCACCGAGCAGAGCTACGGCCAACAGGTCGGCAGCCATGCCCAGGACCACGTGTACCGGGCGCAGATTGCCGCCCCGGCCGGGGTTAACGGCTTTACCGTACAAGCCATCGCTTACGACGTACTCGGCCAGGCTGGCGAGTCGCAGATCGTGCGCGTCGGCAAGCTGGAAGACACCGTGGTGCCGCGCCTGGGCGTGTTGAGCCCAATTGATAAAGACGTGCTGACCATGGGCGAAAGCCTGCGC
>LNAP01004468.1_pt1 | contig 12899 bp, 11 predicted proteins | sample 602601 | NCBI WGS metagenome assembly LNAP01 (sample SAMN02440304, study PRJNA202911) | soil metagenome | biome: Subtropical and temperate rainforests or woodlands; isolation source: soil samples (1 kg each in a 20% v/v slurry with milli Q water) were... ...
GTCGCCGCCTGCCGCCGGCTGTTCGGCGCCATCGGCGTCTGGGACGAGGTGGCAGCGCAGGCGCAGCCGATTCTCGACATGGTGGTGACCGATTCGAGGCTCGAAGACGCCACCCGCCCGGTGTTTCTGACCTTTGCGGGGAATGTCGAACCCGGCGAGCCGTTCGCCCATATGGTGGAGAACCGGCTTTTGATCGATACGCTGGTGACCCGCGCGGAAGCCGCGGGCATTGACCTGCGGCCGACCATGGTGACCACCTTCGCATCGCGGCCCGACGGCATCAGCGTGACGCTGGGCGACGGCAACGTCGTCGAGGCCAGCCTGCTGGTCGCCGCCGATGGCGCGCGCTCGAAACTGCGCGAACGCGCCGGCATCGCCACCCATGGCTGGGACTACGACCAGTCCGGAATCGTGGTCACCGTCGGCCACGAGCGCGACCACCAGGGCCGTGCGGAAGAACACTTTCTCCCCGCAGGTCCATTCGCGATCCTGCCGCTCACCGGGCGGCGCTCGTCGCTCGTGTGGACCGAGACGCGCAGCGAGGCGACGCGCATCGCCGCGCTGCCAGAAGAGGAATTTCGTGCCGAGCTCGAACAGCGCTTCGGCCTGCATCTCGGTGAGGTCAAGGCGCTCGACAAGCCGCGCGCGTTCCCGCTCGGCTATTTCGTGGCGCGCTCCTTCGTCGGCGAGCGTCTGGCGCTGGTCGGCGACGCCGCGCATCTGATCCATCCGATCGCCGGCCAGGGCCTCAACATGGGCCTGAAGGATGTCGCGGCATTGGCCGAGACCATCGTCGATGCGGCGCGACTGGGGATCGATTTCGGTCAGGCCGATGTGCTGGAGCGCTACCAGCGCTGGCGCCGCTTCGACACCATGGCCATGGGCGTCGCCACCAACGCGCTCAACCTGCTGTTCTCCAACAAGTCGACGCTGCTGCGCAGCGTCCGTGACATCGGGTTGGGCATCGTTGATCGCCTGCCGCCGCTGAAAAGCGTGTTCATCCGTCAGGCCGCGGGTCTGTCCGGCGAAATTCCGCGGTTGCTGAAGGGCGAGGCGCTGTAATTTTCATTCCGGGTTCGCTCGCAGCTGACGCTGCTCGTGGCCCGGAACGACAAACGTCAGTCGATCTGACGCGCCTCTTCCGGCAGCATGATGGGGATGCCGTCGCGGATCGGATAAGCGAGCTTTGCTTTCCGCGAGACCAGCTCCTGCCTGGCGGGGTCGTATTCCAATTGACCCTTGGTGAGGGGGCACACCAGGATTTCCAGCAGCTTGGGATCGACGGTGCCTTCGGGGCGCTCAGTGGGGGTGGCGGTCATACATGCGCTCCGGCTACTCGATCGATTGATGGCTGCATTTTATCAGGACGGCAGCGCGAGACAATTGTGCCTCCCGCTGACGCCGGCACGTGGCGGTCACTGCAGCGGCGGGTCACCGCTGGTGCGCTTTTTCGCCAGATCCATCTCGGTGACCGCGATCAGGATTTCGGCCCGGGTCTTGAGATCCGGCGCTTCGAGCATGGCCTGCTTTTCCGGGGCGCCATAGGGCGACATCATCGCCAGCGCATTGACCAGCGCCTCGTTGGGCGCGTTCTCGACGCCCTCCCAGTCGACCTTCAGATTGTTGGCCTTCAGGAAGTCCGTCAGCACTTCGAGCAGCGCCTCGCGATTCACGGCCTCTTCGCCCTTACGTGCGGTGAAATCGTCGATGAAGGGGAAGTAGTCGACGCGGCATTGCCGGTAGGGAGTCAAAACGGTCAATTCCTCGAGCACTTTGAAGCGCGCAATGCCGGTCAGTTCGAGGATGTAGCGGCCGTCGCCGGCTTCGGCGAGCTGGGTGATTCGGCCGACGCAGCCGACCCTAAACAGCGCCGGCTTTTCCTCGTCGGGGGAGTGCGAGACGTCAGGCTGGATCATGCCGATCAGGCGATGCCCGTCGCGGAACGAATCATCCACCATGGCCAGATAGCGCTGTTCGAAGATGTTCAGCGGCATCTGGCCGCGCGGCAGCAGCAGGGCGCCGGGCAACGGAAACACCGGAATCACCTCCGGCAGGTCTCCAGGCCCGCGATAGTCGGCATTGATCGGCATGTCCGGTTCCGCTGCTGCCATGGCTTAGGAAAAGAGAATGGTTGAAAGCCGCTTGCGGCCGTCGAGGGTGGCCTCGTCGGTCGGTCCCCACGCCTCGAAGAACTGGATCAGCTGCTTGCGCGCGCCGTCCTCATTCCACTTGCGATCGCGCTTGACGATCTCGAGCAGATGATTCGTCGCTTCAGGACGCTGGCCAGCGGCATTCAGCGCGATGGCGAGTTCGAAGCGGGCCTGATGATCCAACGGATTTGCGGCGACTTTCTGTTCCAGTTCGGTCACCGGCCCGAGCGCAGCTGCCTGTTCGACCAGGTCGATGGCCGCCTGCACTGCCTTGACTGCGGCATCCTCGCGTTTGGCCGCCGGCACCAGCGCCAGCGTCTGTTTTGCCTGCTCGAGGGCGCCGGTGCTGACGTAGCATTTCGCCAAGCCCGCCAGTGCCGGGATATTGGCAGCGTCGGCGGCAATCACCTCGGCATAGACGGCTGCGGCGCCGGCCGGGTCGCCCTCGGCCAGAATGGCTTCGGCCTCTTTCAGCAGTTCGGCGACTGTCGGCTCGCCGGCCGGCATGCCGGCGGTGAGCTTGTCGATGAAGGCGGTGACCTGGCTTTCCGGCACCGCGCCCATGAAGCCGTCGGCGGGCTGGCCGTTGACGAAGGCGATGACCGCCGGAATCGACTGGATTCCCATCTGCCCGGGAATGTCCGGATGCTCGTCGATGTTCATCTTGACCAGCTTCACCCGGCCCTTGGCGGCCATTACGGCCTTTTCGATGATCGGCGTCAGCGTCCGGCACGGGCCGCACCAGGGCGCCCAGAAGTCGATCAGCACCGGCTGGCGCTTGGATTCCTCGATCACGTCCTTCACGAAGCTTTGGGTGGTCGTCTCCTTGATGAGACCGGCCGCTGCCTGCGGCGCTGCGCCGCCCTGTTCCATAATGGTCACGTGAACCTCGTCTGATGTCGAAGGATTTGGCCGATTCTAGCATGGCCCGGCATTTAAATGGCGCTCGCCGCGTCATTTTACAATTGGCTGGAACAGGCCGGAGGGCGGCCGATTCGGGCCGGCCGGCGTGATTTCCCCGATTTGAGCGGTTTTTCCGTCGAAATCGCCGAATACCGCTCGTCATGGCCGATTAACCGATTGCGCTCGAAGGACAGTCTTGGTGTTGCATTCGCGAGCCGCATTTGGCATAGGTCTGCGCGTCGGCGGCGCGCACGCGCTGCCAGCTTCTCGGATGCGGGTGTAGCTCAGTGGTAGAGCACGACCTTGCCAAGGTCGGGGTCGAGGGTTCGAATCCCTTCGCCCGCTCCAGAATTTCTTGGCACTTTGACGAACCTACGACAGGCCGCCGCAAGGCGGCCTTGTCGTTTGTGCCGGGCCTCGTCTGCGGCATGCCCTGTTTGCGCGAGGTCAAAGCCGCGCGGCTTGAAATCGCCCCACGTTGGGCAGACAATCCGGTCCTCAGGGTGGGGCGCGCAATGCCGGCGACAACCGATTCCAATCTCGAAATTGCCAAGCGTGCCAATGACGAGGCGCGCGCCGACTTCGCGACCTGGCTGATGATGGGCAAGCTCAACAGCGTCGACGCACTGCCGCAGGAGGCCCAGGCGTTCTTTGCCGGCTACCGCGCCTTGCTGGCGCGCCGCAAGACCACCGAGGCCGCTGCGGCGGAAGCCACCATCCGGATTGTCTACCAGAGCTATTATTTGCGCCTCGGCGGCACCGGCACGCCCCCCGACATCAAGTCCGCTCCGAGAACGAGACAAATGCCCGACAACAACGACAACGTCACGCCCTTCCGCAGGATCAAGCCGAGCGCGCCGCCGCCGCGTGAGAAGAAGAAGCTGCCGGTGGCGCTCATCTTCATCGGCCTGATCGTGCTGGCCGTGGCCTGGCACTATCTCAGCCGGGGATTTCTTTGAGGCACGGCGGCTGGCCTGCACTGCCCTATGCGGCTTGGCGCGACAGCTGCGAGACGCTGCAGCTGTGGACGCAGATCGTCGGCAAGATCAGGTTGTCGCGCACGCCATGGCTGAACCACTCCTGGCACGTGGCGCTCTATGTCACCCCGCGCGGATTGACCACGTCCGCGATTCCCGACGGTGATCGCAGCTTCGAGATCGCCTTCGATCTGGTCGACCACCTGCTGCTGGTCACCACCAGCGACGGCCCGCAGCGGCAATTGCCGTTGCGGGCGCAGAGTGTCGCGGCGTTCTATGCCGAACTGACGGCGACGCTGGCGGAGCTCGGCATTCACGTCAGCATCGACGAGCGGCCCAACGAGGTGGCCAATCCGATCCGGTTCGGCTCCGATACCACGCACGCATCCTACGATCCCGATGCGGTCGAGCGGTTCGGCCAGGTGCTGCGGCAGGTCGACCGCGTGTTCAAGCAATTCCGCACCGCCTTCATCGGCAAGGCCAGCCCGGTGCATTTCTTCTGGGGCAGCTTTGATCTTGCGGTGACGCGGTTTTCCGGACGCCGTGCGCCTGACCATCCCGGTGGGGTGCCGCATCTCGCCGACGCCGTCGCGCGCGAGGCCTATTCGCACGAGGTCTCCAGCGCCGGCTTCTGGCCCGGCGGCGGCGCCATCGACTATCCCGCCTTCTATTCCTACGCCTATCCGGCGCCGGAAGGCTTTGCCGAGGCGCCGGTGCGGCCCGATGCGGCATTCTTCAGCAAGGACCTCGGCGAATTCATCCTGCCCTATGACGCGGTGCGCATGGCGACCGATCCCGACGATGCCTTGATGCAATTCCTTCAGAGCACCTACGAGGCCGCCGCCAATCTGGCCAAGTGGGACCGCGGGGCGCTGGAGTGCGCGATAGGTCAGACGGGTCAGCCGCGCAAGCTGTAGTGTGCGCTACCTCACGGATCGCATGAGCGATCCCCGGTCGAACTACAATTAACGATTGAATATGCCGAGCGGCGGAGTGATCCTGCTGTGCCTGCCCGCAATGGACGGTGTGTAATCGACGGAGGCGCCGATGGGCAGAAATATCGTGCTGCTGTCCGACGGCACCGGGAATTCGTCGGCCAAGGTCTGGCGGACCAACGTCTGGCGCATCTTCGAGGCGCTCGACCTGTCCGATTCGGACCAGGTTGCCTATTACGACGATGGCGTCGGCACGTCTTCCTTCAAGCCATGGGCGATTCTCGGCGGCGCCTTCGGCTTCGGGCTGCGGCGCAATGTAATCGAAATCTACAAATTCGCCTGCCGCAACTACCGCGACGACTCCGACAAACTGTTCGGCTTCGGTTTCAGCCGCGGCGCTTTCACGATCCGCATCGTCATGGGCGTGATTGCCAATCAGGGGCTTGTGAGATCCGACAACGAAGCCGAGTTGCACAGTCTCGCCAGCGCCGCCTATCGCGCCTATCGCAAGGATCGCTACAAGCGGCTGCTGCTCGAAGGCCCCTATCAATACATTCGCAACAAGTTCGGACCGGTCTATCCGCCTGTTGGAAAGAAGGATCCCGTCGCGAAAATTCATTTCATCGGGGTGTGGGACACCGTCTCCGCCTACGGTTTTCCGGTGAAGGAGATGAACGACGGAATTCACAAGTACCTGTGGCCGATCGAGCTTCCCGACGGTCAGCTGAGCGACAAGGTCACCTGGGCGCGGCAGGCGCTGGCGCTCGACGAGGAGCGCACGACCTTTCATCCGCAGCTCTGGCGCGAAGACAATGCCACCGCTGCAAGCCCGGCTGGAAACCGTACGGTCGCGGCCGAGCGCATCGCGCAGGTCTGGTTTCCCGGTGTGCACTCGAATGTCGGCGGCGGCTACCCCGACGATTCGCTCGCTTACGTCGCGCTGGTCTGGATGATCGTCGAGGCGCAGCGCTGCGGTCTGCGGTTCAAGACGGATTACTCAGGCCTGCTGCCGGCGCCGCCGCCGCCGGGCGCCATGATCGCCGATCCGGACACGTTCAAGAATGCCATCTCGAAGCGAGACAAGGATGGCCGGCTCTACGATCCGCGCAAGGGAATGGGCGGCTACTATCGTTACGGTCCGCGCAAGCTGGTGCCTGATTTCTATCCGCAGGCGGCCAAGGGCGAAGGCGACGAAGTGCAGGTGGGCCGTGCCAAGATTCACGAGAGCGTCTTCAAGCGAATCGGCAATCGCGCCCACGCCTATGCTCCTGTCGGCCTGCCGCCGCTCTACGATGTCGTGAAGGACGACGGTGAGATCGTTACGCCCGACCAGTTCAGCATCGCGCCCGATAGCCGGCCATTCGAGAGCAATGCGGTCGCGGCCGAACGCGCGCTGGCGCAGGAACACGTCTGGAATGAAATCTGGAAGCGGCGCGCCGTCTACTTCCTGACGGTGGCGGCGACGTTGTGGCTGCTGATCTTTCCGCTCGTGCGCGATGCCCAGCCTGTCGATGAGCTGAACAGCCGGTTTCGCTGGGCGTCCGACATTCTCCGTGTTCTTCAGGGCTTTCTGCCGACCCATGCGAGGTTCTGGATCGATGGCTACGCCCGGGAGCCTGGCCTTTTCCTGTTCTCGGTCATGCTGGTTGCCGGCCTGCTCTATCTCGGTGGGTATATCGCCGCCGTGACCGCCGGCAAGATGGGCGCCATCTGGTTGAGAAAGCCCGGCGCTCCCAGCGGCCTGCCGACCAGTCTGCTCTACCGGATCCGCAGCAGCTCCGTCTATTCGGCGATTCTCACCGGTGCCAAATCCCACGTCGCGCCGTTCGTCTTTGCGGTGATGTTCCTGTATCTGGGGCTCGCGATTGCAAGCCACCTGCTGTTCAACATTCAGGATGTCTGGGGAGCGACCTGCAAGGAGTCCGGCGAGACGATCGATCTCGACGTCAATCAGAGCGTGGATCTGCCGGTCGAGTTCAGGACCGCGGAGTTCTGTCACGCCACGGGTGTGATGCTGAAGGGCGGCCGGACGAAATACAATATCAGGCTGGTGCCGACGCCGGACTGGTCGGACGGGGGCATTGCCGTCAAGGCCGGCGCATCGCCGTTGCCGTCGGCCGGCTGGTTCAAGTCCATCCTCTTCTATGCGGCCGTTCCGTTACGACGTGAACTTTTCGAGGACTGGTTCGAGGTTGTCTTCCGCTACGGCAGGACGGGCGGGGAGGAGGCGTTCTATCTCTATGATCCGACCGATCCCCTCATCCGCTTCAACATGACTCCCACCCGCGACGGTGAATTGTTCATCTTCGTCAACGATGCAGTGATCGGCCTGCCGGGATTGTATGATCGCTTCTATCGCAACAATCGGGGTTCGGCGCGGATCACTGTGACCCGAACCAAGTGATGGGACGCAATCGCCGATCTGCGATTGCCGCAATGCAACGAAGTGCCAGCTCATGCAGCATTGCGTGACACCGGCGGCACTTGGCGCTTGCAGAACTTGTGGTAGCATCGCGCCGTCCGGCCAAGCCGGACCAATAAGGTTCGTCTCGTACCTTCAATAAGACATAGCAGCCGCAACGAGCTGCCCAGGGGAGTGACACGATGCCATCGATGTTCCGTCGATCCGTGCTTGCATGCGCCGCCATCATCGCCATCGCGGGGATCAGCCAGGCCGGCGCCCAGCAACAACTCAAGAAATACGAATCCGGCAAGAAGGAATTCTGGACCCATCCGCCGGATGACTGGTTCCTCGGCGACGAGACCGAGGCCCAGAAGGGTCTGGCGCCGCCGTCCGGACCGCCGACCGGCTCGTCGGACGCTGAACTCGCCACCATGATGAAGAAGATCAAGCTGCCGGCGGGCTTCAAGATCGAGGTCTATGCGTCCGGCGTGCTGGCCGCGCGGCAGATGGCATGGGGCGACAAGGGCACGCTGTTCGTCGGTTCGTTCGGCCTCGGCAACGTCTACGCCATCACCGAAAAGGACGGCAAGAAGGACGTCAAGACCGTCATCAAGGGCTTGAAGATGCCCACCGGCATCGCGTTCCGCGATGGCGCGCTGTACGTGATCGATATCGACAAGCTGATCCGCTACGACAATGCCGAGGCCAATCTCGACAAGCTCGGCGACGGCAAGGTGGTCTATGACGACATGCCGTCCTATGTGGCGCACGGCTGGAAGTATCTCGCGGTCGACAAGGATGGCTGGTTCTACGTTCCGTTCGGACCTCCCTTTAACATCGGCCTGCCGCCGACCTCGCTGTCGCAGATCCGCCGCATCGATCCGAAGACGGGCAATGCCGAACTGGTCGCGCTCGGCGTCCGCAACAGCGTTGGCGGCGACGTCGATCCGCGCACCGGAAAATACTGGTTCACCGAAAACGCCCGCGACTGGGTCAGCGACGACATGCCGAGCGACAAGCTCAACATGATCTCGAAGATGGGCGAACACTTCGGCTATCCCTACTGCCACCAGGGCGACATGCCGGATCCGAAATTCGCCATGGGTCACAAGTGTTCGGAGTTCACGCCGCCGGTGCTGAATCTCGGCGCCCACGTCGCACCCTTGGGGATGAAGTTCTACACCGGCAGCATGTTCCCCGCCGAGTATAAGAACAACATTTTCATCGCCGAACACGGCTCCTGGAATCGGCACAAGTACCAGGGCGCGCGGATCCAGCGTGTCATCGTTGGTCCGGACGGCAAGAACGCCAAGCAGGAAGTGTTTGCGTCGGGCTGGATCGAGGGCGATCAGGGCTATCTCGGCCGTCCCGCGGACATCGTCCTCGCCAAGGATGGCGCGATCCTGGTGGCCGACGACTGGGCCGGCGCGATCTATCGCATCAGCTACAAGAAGTGACAGGCGGCTAAAGGCCGCCGGTCATCCCGGGGCGCGTTCTCGGCGAAGCCGAGAGCGCGAACCTCGGCCACTCCAATTGGAGTGGCGGGGGATCCCGAGATGGGACGATGAACATGTCGAGATTCCGGGTTTACGCCAGCCGGCTGCGCCGGCTGACGTGCCCCGGAATGACGAGCTAAATGTTCGGAATGGAATGCCAACGATGCGTTTTCTTCCCCTGGTGCTTCTCTTTGCACTCACTTTCCTAGGCTCCCCGCTCAAAGCCGCAGATCTCGCCGCCGGCAAGGCCAAGGCCGAGGTCTGCACCGCCTGCCATGGCGAGGGCGGCATCTCGCAGACCGAAAACATCCCGTCGCTAGCGGGGCAGCCCGATCTGTTCATTCAGTGGCAGCTGATCTTCTTCCGCAGCGGCACCCGCAAGAATGAGGCGATGCAGCCGATTATCGAAACCCTCAGCAATGAGGACGTGCGCAATCTCGGTGCCTACTTCGCGTCGCTGCCGCCGAAAAAGGACAAGACGCCGGATGCCGATCCGGATCTGTCGGCGAAGGGCGCGCAGGCCGCCGCCGGCCGCCGCTGCGCGTCGTGCCACACCGACACCTATGCCGGCACCAAGGGCGTGGCGCGGATCGCCGGGCAGCGCGAGGACTATCTGCGCAAGGCCCTGCACGACTACAAATCGGGCGTGCGATCCGGCGGCGGCATGGCGGCGATGGCCGACGTCGCCTATCCGCTCAGCGAGGAAGAGATTGTCGCGCTGGCGCACTATCTCGCGCATTTGTAGCAGGGCTTCTTACCCTCCCCCTCAAAAAGGGGAGGGTGAAGAAATCAGCCCCTTTGCGCCTCATAGGCCTTCAGGTGCGTATAGATCATGCGCAACCGCGGCACCGGAGCCTTGGCGGCGTCGGCGCGGGCGATCAGGTCGCCGATGATCTGGTCGGCCTCGATGGGCGCGTTGTTGAGAATATCGCGATACATCGATGCCGTCATCTTCGAACCTTCGGCAGTCAGCATGGCGCCGCTGCTTTCGAGGAACGGCGCGCGGGGGGCAAAACCGTTGGCGGACGCCACGGCGCTGCATTCGTCGCGCACGCCGAGGATGAAATCGCGCCCACCTGGTGCAGCCACGATGTCGCCGACTGCGGCGCGCATGGCGCTGGTGCAGCCTGCGATGGTGGCGAGGAAGATCCACTTCTCCCACATGTCCTGCATGATGGTGCTGCTTGCGACGCCGTCGAACTTGCCCGTGGCCATCACCTCGGCGATCGCCTTGACCCGGTCCGAACTGCCGCCCTTGCGCTCGCCGAACGAGAGCGACTGCATCGGCGCCAGTTGCACCACCTCACGCGCCTCGTTCAGCGTCGCGGCGATCTTGCACTGGCCGCCCAGCACGGCGTTGACGCCGAACTTCTCTTCCAGCACGTCGAGATGGCGCATGCCGTTGAGCAGCGGGATGATCGCGGTGTGCGGCCCGACCGCAGGCGCGAAAGAGGCGATGGCGTCGTCGAGATCGAACGCCTTGCAGCTCAGCAGCACGACATCGAATTGTTCTGTGAGCTTGCCGGCCTGAACGGTCGGCGGGCTCTTCAGCGTGACGTCGCCATGCGGGCTCTTGATCACGAGGCCGGCGCCGGCGAGTTCGCTGGCGCGTTTCGGACGCACCAGGAAGGTGACGTCCTGCCCGGCCTGCAACAGCCTGCCGCCGAAATAGCCGCCGATGGCGCCGGCGCCGACCACGAGAATACGCATGTAGATGTCCTTGATTGTGTGCAGAAGGCTTTTGATCGAATGATCCGGGCGAATGCCTCATCCTGAGGAGCGGCCGCTTGGCCGCGTCTCGAAGGATGAGCAATGAATATCCTCATGGTTCGAGACGCGCGAAGAGGTGCTCCTCACCATGAGGCCAACGGCGTTTCTACCAATTCTCCCCGAACGGGCGAATCTCCATCTCGAATGTCCAGGCGCTGCGCGGCTGTTGATAGAGCTGCCAGTATGACGCTGCGACCGAGGCGGGTGGCATCAACAAATCGGGATTGTCGAGCGCCTCCTTGCCCCACAATTGTTCGCGGCGCTCGCGCACCCAGGCGGTATCGACGCCGGAATCGATGACGAGATGCGCCACATGGATGTTCTTCGGTCCGAGTTCGCGGGCCATGGCCTGCGCCAGCGCGCGCAGGCCGAACTTGGCCGAGGCGAAAGCGGCAAAGCCCGAGCCGCCGCGTAGACTCGCGGTGGCGCCGGTGAAGAAGATGTTGCCCTGGCCTCGTGCGAGCATCAGGCGCGCGGCCTCGCGCCCGGCGAGGAAGCCGGAATAGCATGCCATTTCCCAGACTTTGCGGAATACCCGTTCGGTGGTCTCGAGGATCGGGAAATTGACGTTGGCGCCGACGTTGAAGATGCAGACTTCGAGCGGTGCGTGGGCATCGGCGTCGTTGAGGAAGGCGATGACCTCGTCTTCCTTCCGCGCGTCGAGCGAACGCGCGACGATGGCGCCGCCCATGGCCTCGATCTCGGCCACCAGCGGCGCCAGTCTGTCGCCGTTGCGGCGGCCGGCGAACACCGTGAATCCCTCGGATGCGAATTTCCTGGCGATTTCGGCGCCGATGAAATCGCCGGCGCCGATCACGGCGACGGTTGCGTTGCGCTTTTGCATTTGATGTTCCGCTCCACTGGATGTCCTCATCCTGAGGAGCGGCCACTTAGCCGCGTCTCGAAGGATGAACCTCTCACTCCTCATGGTTCGAGACGGCGCAAACCAGCGGCGCAATTGCGCTGCAAGGCCTCCACGCCATGAGGTTCCGACCGATCAGTTATCGCGAAATCAGCTCCTCGATGTCGCGCAGCTGCTCCTTGCCGTAAAACATCTCGTCGCCGACATAGAAGGTCGGCGAGCCGAACGCGCCGCGGTCGACGGCGAACTGCGTATTGGCAACCAGCTTGGCTTTCACTTCGGGCTCCTGGGCGCGGGCAAACAGTTTTGCGGCGTCGAGTCCGGACGCATTGAGGGCGGCGATCGCGATCTCGGGATCGTCCATTTTCTTCGGCTCGCGCCACATGTGATGAAACGCAGCGTCGACATACTGCTTGAACACGCCTTCGAGCTGGGCGGCGATCGCCGCGCGCATCAGGGTCAGCGTATTGACCGGAAAGAACGGGTTCATCACATAGGGTTGCACCTTGAAGCGCTTGATGAAGCGCTCGGTCTCGATCTCGTGAAACTCGCGCTTGTTCTTGATGCCTGCCAGCGATTCGGCCGGCGACTTGTTGTTGGTGGCCTTGAAGATGCCGCCGAGCAGCACCGGGACATAGGCGAACTTCGCGCCGGTGCGTTTTTCGATCGCCGGGATCGCCTCATGGGCGAGGTAGGCGTTGGGGCTGCCGAAATCGAACAGGAACAGCGGGGACGGATGGCTCACGGCAGGCTCCCTTGGCTGGCGACCGCGCGCCGCCTCTTATATGATCATTATCATTCCAAACAGCCTAGCGCTTCGACCTGCGCGGATCAACCGGGCTCCGCGCGGTCGCCAAACGCCAATTTTGCGGCGTGGTCGCGAATATCGGCCGGCCATCCCGCGATCAACGCGTCGAATCGCGCCCGGTCGGCGGCGAACAGCGCGCGCGACGCTTCCTCGAAGCCGGGCAGGTCGCCGGCCAGCGTGGACATTGCGTTGTAGGCACGGTCGCGCGCCTGGCGCGCGCGGTCGTGAGAACCCCCCTGGCGCCGCGCGTCGTGTACGAGTTTGCGCAAGGCCACCGATGCGCCGCCCGGTTGCGATGCGAGCCAGTCCCAGTGCTCCGGCAGAAGCGTCACTTCCCGCGCTACGACACCGAGTTTGGGCCGGCCACGTCCTTTGGGAGGTTGGGGCGGCACTACCACGGTGTAGCGTGCTGCAACCCCATCCTCGCCGCCGCGCAGATCCAGATCCACCGTCTGGCCGGTGGCATCGTTCAAGACCAGCGGGTGGGTATCAGGCTGCGTCTGCTGCGCGCGCAGTACGGCCGCAGCTACCTCGTGCAAAGGGCCGCAGATGAGGCGGCGCGTCTCTACGAAGGCGGTATAGGTGGTGGGCGTG
>LNAP01004470.1_pt1 | contig 12897 bp, 6 predicted proteins | sample 602601 | NCBI WGS metagenome assembly LNAP01 (sample SAMN02440304, study PRJNA202911) | soil metagenome | biome: Subtropical and temperate rainforests or woodlands; isolation source: soil samples (1 kg each in a 20% v/v slurry with milli Q water) were... ...
GCCCTGCGCGAGTCCGGCTACTACGAACGCCGCGGCAAGGAACCGAATGTCGGCTTTGGCATCGCCATGTACGAGCGCGGCGTGGTCGGCGGCGATTCGAGCTGCCGGATCGAGCTGGCCACCGACGGAAAAATCACGGTGCTGCTGCCGATCGGCGACCCGGGGCAGGGCACGTTTACCGCCGTGCAGCAGTTCGTGGCCGAGGCGCTCGGCATGCCGCCGGCGCAGGTCGGCATCCGCATTGCCGACACCGACGAGCTGCCGTTCGACTTTGGCGTCGGCGGCTGTCGCACCACCTATGCCATCGGCCAGACGGTGATGAACGCCGTCGCCGCGCTGCGCGAGAAGCTGACGCCGATCGCCGCCGCGGCGCTGGGCTGCGATGCGCAGGCGCTCACCTGGGAGCGCGGACGCGCCAGCGGCAACGGCCGCGACATCGATCTCGTCGACCTGGCCGCCCGCGCCGACGGCCCGGTCGCGGTGCAGGTATACGAAAAACTCGGCCTGTTCCCCGAGAACGCCGACACCAACTTCACCGCCCAGGTAGCGGAGGTGGAGGTCGACGCCGAGACCGGGCAGATCCGCGTGCGGCGCATCACCAGCGCCCACGACGTGGGCACCATCGTCAATCCGGAGGCGCACCAGGGCCAGATCGAGGGCGGCATGCTGATGGGCCTGGGCTTTGCGCTGATGTCCGAACACCGCATGGAAGACGGCCAGCCGCTGGCGCTGCACCTGGGTGACTACAAGATTCCCTGCATCGCGGACATCCCGGAGCTCAAAACCGTTCTGTTGGAGCGCCCGCAAGGGCCGGGGCCGTTCAACTGCGGACCGATCGCCGAGGCGGCCAACGTGCCGGCGCCGGCCGCCATTGCCAACGCCGTGGCCGATGCCATCGGCGCGCCGATCATGCAACTGCCGGTCAGCGCCGAGCGCGTGTACGGACTGCTGCAACCCACCCGCCGCCCGCAAGCGGCCTGAACAGGAGCGCCAAAATGGCCGTCATCATGGTTTCGACCCTCAAGGTCAGGGACTGGGATTTGCTCGCCGAGTACCGCAAGGGCGCCGGCCCCATCGTGCGCGGCCACGGCGGTGAGCTGCTGGGTCGCAGCAACGCGCCCGAATGCCTGCACGGCACGCCCGCCGATTCGGTGGTGCTGTTCCGCTTCCCGAGCCGGGAAGCCGTGGACGTGTGGCTGAACGATCCCGAATACGCCAAGCTGAAGCCCCTGCGCGACCGGGCAGCGGACATCACGCTGCTGGTGATCGACGCGCCCGCGCCCTGATTTCATTCACCCCCAAGGAGAATTTCCATGGCCAACAAACTGCCCTTCACCAAATCCGAAGCCAAAACCTGGGCCAAGCAGACCATCCGCGACTGGTACGACTGCCCATGCACGCCGTTCAAGCCGGACGACAGCCTCGACGAGGAGGGCCTGCGCCGCAACGTCGAACACTTCATCGACATCGGCGAGAGCGGGCTGGTGCTGGGCGGCTTCGTGGCCGAGTGCTGGAACATGTCGGTCACCGAGTGGATGCGTTACCACGAAGTGATCGCCGAGACCGCCGCCGGGCGCATCCCGCTGCACACCATCATCTTCGACCAGAGCGTCCATCAGGCGATGGAGAAGCTCAACTTCTGCGAGAAGCTCGGCTTCGTGGCGGCGGAGGTCATCACGCCCATCGTGCAACTGCGCTCGGACCAGGAAATCTACGACTACTTCAAGTACCTGGCCGACCACTCCAATCTGGCGCTGCTGTTCTACCGCTCCATGGTGGCCGGGCACCTGATCAGCCTGGATCTTTCCCGACGCCTGTCGGAGATCCCGACCTACGTCGGCATGAAGCAAGGCAGCCTGAACCACGACGACACCCTGAAGCTGCGGCGCATGGTGAGCGAAGACTTCATCGTCTCGGACCCGTTCGAGAACCACTGGCTGAACGACCTGCGCGCCGGCGGGCAGGTCATCTACGGCGCCTTCGCGCACATCCTGTACGGCAAGAAGCGCGGCCTGCTCGAGCAGTACACGCAGCTGGCGCGGGCCGGAAACTGGGACGAGGCGTACGCCGTCTCGCAGCAGCTGCAGCCGGTGCGCGACTTCTACGACGAGATCATGTTCGCGCCGCTGTCGGGCAACTTCACCTACGCCACCACGCTGGGCAACCTGAAGGTTTGCTACGAGGCGCTGGGCATGGCCGGTGGCGTCATGCGCTCGCCGATCCGCCAGGTGGCGCCCGAAAAGCGGGAGTGGATCCGCGGGCGGCTGAAGGAGCTGGGGATTATCTGAGGCGCGCGGCGGGAGCTCGTTTCAATCCGCACCCGGCCTTTCGGCCGGGTGATGCCCGCCGTGACCGGAATCATCGAAATCGACCGCGAGGTTTCAATCCGCACCCGGCCTTTCGGCCGGGTGATGCCGTGCCGTGAGGCTCCACCTGCGGGGAGGCTCGGGGGTTTCAATCCGCACCCGGCCTTTCGGCCGGGTGATGCTTGTAGGTCCACCCGTGCTGCTGGACGATCGCGTCGTTTCAATCCGCACCCGGCCTTTCGGCCGGGTGATGCCGCGGGCATTACAAACTGAGGACATAGATATGAGCGTTTCAATCCGCACCCGGCCTTTCGGCCGGGTGATGCGTCGTCACCGGCGGGCAAGCCTTCCTGGACACGCTGTTTCAATCCGCACCCGGCCTTTCGGCCGGGTGATGCGCATTCGGGCTGGCGCTATTTCGTCAAGTTCGCCGAGTTTCAATCCGCACCCGGCCTTTCGGCCGGGTGATGCGACACTGTGTTTGCGGGGTATTGATGGCCGTCGAAGTTTCAATCCGCACCCGGCCTTTCGGCCGGGTGATGCACGCCACCCCCGCATTTGCAGCCAACAATCAGGGAGTTTCAATCCGCACCCGGCCTTTCGGCCGGGTGATGCTGTTTGACGCCAGTACCGTAATGTCGGACAGCGCGTTTCAATCCGCACCCGGCCTTTCGGCCGGGTGATGCCCACTGACTGACATCTTCGTCTGTGTAGATGTCTTCCAGTTTCAATCCGCACCCGGCCTTTCGGCCGGGTGATGCCGCGCTAAGGACGGCATCATAGGCCCTCGGCAGTGGTTTCAATCCGCACCCGGCCTTTCGGCCGGGTGATGCGCCGTACACGTTCAAGCATTCGGGGTGGCGGTATTTCGTGTTTCAATCCGCACCCGGCCTTTCGGCCGGGTGATGCGCTCGGCCTGACACACGGGCTGGCCGGCGGAATCGAGTTTCAATCCGCACCCGGCCTTTCGGCCGGGTGATGCGTGAGGGCGGCGATAATGTCGGCGTAGTGCATGGCGGTTTCAATCCGCACCCGGCCTTTCGGCCGGGTGATGCGCAAAGGGGTTTCTGGACGTCGCGCGCGAGGCCGAGTTTCAATCCGCACCCGGCCTTTCGGCCGGGTGATGCGATTTCCCGGACGCCTGCGGGCGCGGCGCGATGTGGTTTCAATCCGCACCCGGCCTTTCGGCCGGGTGATGCCCGGCGCGGCGCCGCCGAAGTTCGAGTTTTACGAGGTTTCAATCCGCACCCGGCCTTTCGGCCGGGTGATGCGGCCTGCCCGGAGTGCGGGCGGGCGTTTTGAGCGACCGGTTTCAATCCGCACCCGGCCTTTCGGCCGGGTGATGCTACACCGCGCCTCGGGAGTCAGTGGCTGGAGACAGTTTCAATCCGCACCCGGCCTTTCGGCCGGGTGATGCGACGCGCTCAGCCAGCTGTGCGCGTGGGTGGTGGAGCTGTTTCAATCCGCACCCGGCCTTTCGGCCGGGTGATGCACGGCCCAGCGAGGCACGGCAGCAAGAGCACAGCCAGTTTCAATCCGCACCCGGCCTTTCGGCCGGGTGATGCTCCGGCAAAGGCGCCGGCTCCATCGGCAGCACCAAGTTTCAATCCGCACCCGGCCTTTCGGCCGGGTGATGCAGTCGGTGCAGTCCTCGCGGCTTTGGGGGATGGTGTTTCAATCCGCACCCGGCCTTTCGGCCGGGTGATGCTCACCGGAGTTTGTGGCACATCTGTCTGCGAAAAGTTTCAATCCGCACCCGGCCTTTCGGCCGGGTGATGCTGCACAAGCTCGGTCGGCACTACGCCGGCATCGGAGTTTCAATCCGCACCCGGCCTTTCGGCCGGGTGATGCTGCTGATCTCACGGGCGCTGATGCAGGACTACGAGTTTCAATCCGCACCCGGCCTTTCGGCCGGGTGATGCGGCCGACCACGAGGGTCTGGCTCTCGGCCACGGTGTTTCAATCCGCACCCGGCCTTTCGGCCGGGTGATGCTGGAGTCGATCCCGCTGCCGATCGTTCAGCGCCCGGTTTCAATCCGCACCCGGCCTTTCGGCCGGGTGATGCGTAGTCGGGGAGGTCTAGGTCAACCTCGCCACGTCGTTTCAATCCGCACCCGGCCTTTCGGCCGGGTGATGCACCTCGCCACGTCGAACGCGGGCCTTCCATGCGTCGTTTCAATCCGCACCCGGCCTTTCGGCCGGGTGATGCCTCAGCGAGCTGCTGCGCCCCAAGCCCAAGCAGCCGTTTCAATCCGCACCCGGCCTTTCGGCCGGGTGATGCCGCCGGCACAAAGCGGGCCACGAAGGCCGCGAGGGGTTTCAATCCGCACCCGGCCTTTCGGCCGGGTGATGCCGAAGTGCTGTTCCTCCAGGTCGTACCTATCGAGGTTTCAATCCGCACCCGGCCTTTCGGCCGGGTGATGCGCCGCCGTCCGGGAAACCAGGTTTACCCCAGCCCAGGTTTCAATCCGCACCCGGCCTTTCGGCCGGGTGATGCCGAACAGGCACGGCTCGCCGCCCTTCTCTGACCAGTTTCAATCCGCACCCGGCCTTTCGGCCGGGTGATGCCCGTTCCGCGCCGATTACGCCATCGGGGATTTGCGGTTTCAATCCGCACCCGGCCTTTCGGCCGGGTGATGCGCAAGCGGCCGCGAACATCGCGGCCATCGTTGATGCGTTTCAATCCGCACCCGGCCTTTCGGCCGGGTGATGCTAACGTCGCCACCGACAAGGCCGCGAAGCTCTACCGGTTTCAATCCGCACCCGGCCTTTCGGCCGGGTGATGCGCTGGGGATGATGATGGGGATGTCGGCCATCAGGTGTTTCAATCCGCACCCGGCCTTTCGGCCGGGTGATGCCGATCATGCAGGGGCGCATCGCCAAGGCCAAGGCGGTTTCAATCCGCACCCGGCCTTTCGGCCGGGTGATGCGCGAGGCCGCCGGCCGGCATATCCCGCTGATCGTCGAGTTTCAATCCGCACCCGGCCTTTCGGCCGGGTGATGCGCACCCGCGCGCCGCCGGCTGCACGCTCCCGAACCCGTTTCAATCCGCACCCGGCCTTTCGGCCGGGTGATGCCTGGCCCGCCAACCTGATACACGATGGCAGCGAGGTTTCAATCCGCACCCGGCCTTTCGGCCGGGTGATGCGCTGGAGAGCGTGCGCGGCGGCCTCGCCAGCCACCAGTTTCAATCCGCACCCGGCCTTTCGGCCGGGTGATGCTCTACCAATCCTCATGAGTGTCTGTATTAACGGTGGTTTCAATCCGCACCCGGCCTTTCGGCCGGGTGATGCGCCTGTGCTTTGTCATGGTGTCAAGCGGTCAGGCGTTTCAATCCGCACCCGGCCTTTCGGCCGGGTGATGCACAAGCAAACCCAGCGCCTCCCCACGTCGCCCGAAGTTTCAATCCGCACCCGGCCTTTCGGCCGGGTGATGCGACCTTACAGGCGCCGTCATGACTGGAGCTATCGTGGTTTCAATCCGCACCCGGCCTTTCGGCCGGGTGATGCGTAGGAACGTCCGATGCCCTCGTACTCGGGCCTTTCGTTTCAATCCGCACCCGGCCTTTCGGCCGGGTGATGCGACTTCGTGCGCGCCAGACACCCCATGCCGCTGAGGGGTTTCAATCCGCACCCGGCCTTTCGGCCGGGTGATGCATAGGTAAGGATGCTCATTTGGATTACCCTTCTGTGTTTCAATCCGCACCCGGCCTTTCGGCCGGGTGATGCAGCAAGTGACCACCGAACGCACCTACGACATTCTGTTTCAATCCGCACCCGGCCTTTCGGCCGGGTGATGCGACATCACCTGTGTCGTGCAGGGCCCGCAGTGCGTCGTTTCAATCCGCACCCGGCCTTTCGGCCGGGTGATGCGTCAGCACCAGCGCCAAAGTAATCGCGCACTGGATGTTTCAATCCGCACCCGGCCTTTCGGCCGGGTGATGCGGTGGCCTGGCGTCCCTTCTGCAACAGCAGCAACTGGTTTCAATCCGCACCCGGCCTTTCGGCCGGGTGATGCCAAGAGGTTGATGAAGCTGCTGGCGGTGCCAGTCTGTTTCAATCCGCACCCGGCCTTTCGGCCGGGTGATGCCGAAGCCCGAGCATGGCAAAGACTTGGCCGACATGTTTCAATCCGCACCCGGCCTTTCGGCCGGGTGATGCCCCGACCGCCTACCTTGAGGCCAGCGGCTACACCGTGTTTCAATCCGCACCCGGCCTTTCGGCCGGGTGATGCGCGGCTTCTTCGTGCGCTTCGGCGTCAGCAAACAGTTTCAATCCGCACCCGGCCTTTCGGCCGGGTGATGCGCAGCAACTCCGGCTGTTCCTTGAGCCGAAATGGGTTTCAATCCGCACCCGGCCTTTCGGCCGGGTGATGCGCTTCTTGGAGCGTGACGACGTGCAAGCGATCCTGTTTCAATCCGCACCCGGCCTTTCGGCCGGGTGATGCCATACCTCAGCCGTTTCCTCAGGCCCGCATTCCGCGTTTCAATCCGCACCCGGCCTTTCGGCCGGGTGATGCGTTGTGCGCATTGGCAACCGCAAGGAGGTGTACCGGTTTCAATCCGCACCCGGCCTTTCGGCCGGGTGATGCCCTTGCATCGCCCCCCTCCGCCCCCCTCCGGGGGGTTTCAATCCGCACCCGGCCTTTCGGCCGGGTGATGCTCTCCCCCCGTGATGGAGGCTCCCATTTTACGCGGTTTCAATCCGCACCCGGCCTTTCGGCCGGGTGATGCGAGCGCGACGACTGCGGTATCCTTCCGTTTTACGGTTTCAATCCGCACCCGGCCTTTCGGCCGGGTGATGCGATACCGTTCCAGCGGATACGCTATCCACAGGCCGTTTCAATCCGCACCCGGCCTTTCGGCCGGGTGATGCGCCCTGCATCGCCTGCCACCCACCATCCCGGCAGTGTTTCAATCCGCACCCGGCCTTTCGGCCGGGTGATGCGGAGCGCGACGACTGCGGTATCCTTCCGTTTTACGGTTTCAATCCGCACCCGGCCTTTCGGCCGGGTGATGCCGCGGCTTCTTCGTGCGCTTCGGCGTCAGCAAACAGTTTCAATCCGCACCCGGCCTTTCGGCCGGGTGATGCAGGCCGTCGGCGTCACTGACCAGCTGCACCAGCCGGTTTCAATCCGCACCCGGCCTTTCGGCCGGGTGATGCCCAGCGCTGGATGTCCCAGATCGGTGACGTGACGGTGTTTCAATCCGCACCCGGCCTTTCGGCCGGGTGATGCGCTGATCGGCGGGGCCGGGCTTCCGAACTGGAATGTTTCAATCCGCACCCGGCCTTTCGGCCGGGTGATGCCGCCCCACTCGGCGTTGACCTGCATTTCGTACAGGTTTCAATCCGCACCCGGCCTTTCGGCCGGGTGATGCATGAACCCGGATAGCATGCCATGCATACCCTGCGAGTTTCAATCCGCACCCGGCCTTTCGGCCGGGTGATGCTGGCGGTAACCGACCAAGTCGGCCGGGGTGATCGAGTTTCAATCCGCACCCGGCCTTTCGGCCGGGTGATGCCGATGGTTCGCGGGTGGTGGGTCGTTCCGCTGAGGTTTCAATCCGCACCCGGCCTTTCGGCCGGGTGATGCCTCCCTGTCGGGACCATGAAGCGCACGCAGGCCGTTTCAATCCGCACCCGGCCTTTCGGCCGGGTGATGCACATCCCCGCCCTGCGACGCCTGCGCCGGGCTTGGGTTTCAATCCGCACCCGGCCTTTCGGCCGGGTGATGCTCAATGGGTGCAGTCTTGACATCCTCCCCGGCATGTTTCAATCCGCACCCGGCCTTTCGGCCGGGTGATGCTTCTGTCAGGCGTCCGTGGATCGCCTCGAACCAGTTTCAATCCGCACCCGGCCTTTCGGCCGGGTGATGCCCGCAGCTCGCGCAGCGCGTCCGCCGGGTCGACGCGCAGGTTTCAATCCGCACCCGGCCTTTCGGCCGGGTGATGCCTGCTGCGCGAATACGTTTTCGCTGACGTACCCAATGTTTCAATCCGCACCCGGCCTTTCGGCCGGGTGATGCGATGGGTCGAACGACCGCATCGACGGGCCGAACGTGTTTCAATCCGCACCCGGCCTTTCGGCCGGGTGATGCCGATGGGTCGAACGACCGCATCGACGGGCCGAACGTGTTTCAATCCGCACCCGGCCTTTCGGCCGGGTGATGCACTCCAGGGAGATAAGCACGTCATCGCCGTGGGTCGGTTTCAATCCGCACCCGGCCTTTCGGCCGGGTGATGCCGTTGAGGGCGAAGTCGGTGGCGCCGTCGTTGAGCGTTTCAATCCGCACCCGGCCTTTCGGCCGGGTGATGCTGGACACCCTGAGCCGCATTCACAGCCTGGACGAGTTTCAATCCGCACCCGGCCTTTCGGCCGGGTGATGCCGGCCAGCGGCTGGAGCGATCGGGGCGAGCAGTGGTTTCAATCCGCACCCGGCCTTTCGGCCGGGTGATGCCCAGCTCCGGCGCCTGCGCCGCGCCGCCAAAATCGTTTCAATCCGCACCCGGCCTTTCGGCCGGGTGATGCGACCACGCCCACTCGCCGCGCGCCGCCACCATCTCGTTTCAATCCGCACCCGGCCTTTCGGCCGGGTGATGCCCTACCTCATCACGCAGGACGTGCAGCAGCTTTAGTTTCAATCCGCACCCGGCCTTTCGGCCGGGTGATGCATGAAATACCGACATCGGCGCTGGCCGCCGTGGATGTGTTTCAATCCGCACCCGGCCTTTCGGCCGGGTGATGCGGTGTTGCTGTCGCGTCGGAATGCTGGATTTTTCAAGGTTTCAATCCGCACCCGGCCTTTCGGCCGGGTGATGCCCGAAATGAACGGCTTGTCCAGGTCAACGACATTGTTTCAATCCGCACCCGGCCTTTCGGCCGGGTGATGCGGGAGAGCATCTGATAGGAGAGCCGCCACAAGAAGTTTCAATCCGCACCCGGCCTTTCGGCCGGGTGATGCCCAGCCCCACAGGCGCCTGGGCCGGCCACGCCACAGTTTCAATCCGCACCCGGCCTTTCGGCCGGGTGATGCTGCCCTGCAGCCCCTCGTCAAACGGGTCGAACAGGTTTCAATCCGCACCCGGCCTTTCGGCCGGGTGATGCGGCACGCGGTCGGCCGCTTTGGTCGAGGCCAAGTCGTTTCAATCCGCACCCGGCCTTTCGGCCGGGTGATGCACCTTCTTCCAGTTGGTGCGGATGCTCTACCACTGGTTTCAATCCGCACCCGGCCTTTCGGCCGGGTGATGCGGAGTCCCAAGTATGAGTATGAGTTATGTAGTAGGTTTCAATCCGCACCCGGCCTTTCGGCCGGGTGATGCCGGCGTTCGTCAGCACTGTTGTTTCAGTGCTGTGGTTTCAATCCGCACCCGGCCTTTCGGCCGGGTGATGCTCGAAATGGAGGCGTACAGCCTGCAAGGCATGAAGTTTCAATCCGCACCCGGCCTTTCGGCCGGGTGATGCATGACTACGCCACCGCCACCGAGGCGCTGCGCGAGTTTCAATCCGCACCCGGCCTTTCGGCCGGGTGATGCAGACGGCCTGTGCGTTGATGCTTCCAGTGCCTTTGTTTCAATCCGCACCCGGCCTTTCGGCCGGGTGATGCTAGACGGCCATTTGCTAATGCTAAAAAACTAGGAGGTGTTTCAATCCGCACCCGGCCTTTCGGCCGGGTGATGCGTGCAGGCATGATGCTAGACCCGAAAGCATATGCCGTTTCAATCCGCACCCGGCCTTTCGGCCGGGTGATGCTCGCATCAATAATCACCACTAAGTCTTTGTACGGGTTTCAATCCGCACCCGGCCTTTCGGCCGGGTGATGCACAGGCGCGCCGGTTGACGTAAAAGTAAGCGTCTGTTTCAATCCGCACCCGGCCTTTCGGCCGGGTGATGCAGCTTGGAGTTTATTATTGCCGAGTCGGCTATCTTGGTTTCAATCCGCACCCGGCCTTTCGGCCGGGTGATGCCTCTGCATCACCAGCCAATCGGGATGAGCTAGGCGGTTTCAATCCGCACCCGGCCTTTCGGCCGGGTGATGCGCGAGATCGGGATTGCCATTGACGTGCTGTGCGATGTTTCAATCCGCACCCGGCCTTTCGGCCGGGTGATGCTTTCCGTAAGAAAGCCGCATACCAAGATCAATGGGTTTCAATCCGCACCCGGCCTTTCGGCCGGGTGATGCACACGTCGTTGATGGGGTCCTTCAGCACCGAGCGCGTTTCAATCCGCACCCGGCCTTTCGGCCGGGTGATGCGGACAGCGACCGCCTGGTGGCCGGCATTGGGCTTGACGTTTCAATCCGCACCCGGCCTTTCGGCCGGGTGATGCGTTCGAGGCGCGCATCCAGCGCGAGGCGTGCGATGTTTCAATCCGCACCCGGCCTTTCGGCCGGGTGATGCCGCAGGGTGTGCTGGCGCTGGCCACAGTGACGGAGTAGTTTCAATCCGCACCCGGCCTTTCGGCCGGGTGATGCGTATAGTTTCGACTCCAGCGGGAGGCTCAAAGTGGTTTCAATCCGCACCCGGCCTTTCGGCCGGGTGATGCGCATCGAAGACCTGGACAGCAACAAGCTGCGCGAGTTTCAATCCGCACCCGGCCTTTCGGCCGGGTGATGCAGACGCACTGGCGCCAGAAGGCGCCAAGGTCACAGGTTTCAATCCGCACCCGGCCTTTCGGCCGGGTGATGCGCAGCCCATCAAGCTTGCCCCGGTAACGTTCGACGTTTCAATCCGCACCCGGCCTTTCGGCCGGGTGATGCCCTGGTGCAGGCGCAGGAGCGCACCATCGAGCTCTGGTTTCAATCCGCACCCGGCCTTTCGGCCGGGTGATGCGCCGTGCGGTGTCATTTTCGACATCGCCATCACATGTTTCAATCCGCACCCGGCCTTTCGGCCGGGTGATGCTCCACCCTGGCAACGGGTTGCTGCCGAGATGAATTTGTGCCGACAGCCGCGAACCGGCCCGACAGCTGATGCCAGCAGTGGAACGGAACGCACTGTGGAGAAATATTTACTCTATTTTTCAAAGAACTAGGCAACCCGCGAACCTCCTGGATATTCGGGGTGTGCTTGAGGTTCGCGCATCACAGAATCAGCGGTCCCTCGAAGTCTGTGGAGCGAAAGCTGCCGTATTGCTTCACGCGGACCTGGGCCGATTCAGTGATGCGGTAGAAGCGCAGGTTGTCCTCGGTTTCGTCGATTTCAGCGAGCAATCGACGCTCCAGATCCTCCATCTGCATATCGTCCACTTGGCATTCGAAAACGGATTTCTGCACACGTTGGCCCACGCCCTCGCACACCTTGGCTACCCGCCGCAGCCTCCGGCGCCCGGCGCCAGTTTCGGTGGAGACATCGTAGGTGACGACGACCAGCATGGCGAGGCCTATTTCGGCAGGTAGGGCAGGTAACTCGTCATTTCACCACGCACGGTGCGGGCCATCAGGCGTGCCTGCACAAAGGGCACGACGCCGATGGGCAACTTCATGCCCAGCAGCGGGTGGGCGACTTCTTCCTGCTTGCGCTCCTGCCAGGCGGTGATGACGGTGCGCCGACCCCGGTCGTTGAGCAGGACTGCGCCGCCTTCGCGTTCGTCGAAATCGCCGGGGCCAAGCTGACCCCGATTGATCAAGGTGAGCGCCAGGCGATCGGCCAGGATCGAGCGGAATTCCTCCTGCAAATCCAGCGCAAGGGCCGCGCGGCCCGGCCGCACCGCATGCAAATAACCAAGCTGCGGATCGAGTCCCACGGTTTCGAGCGCCGAGCGGCAGTCGTTCATCAGCATGGAATACAGGAACGACAGTAGCGCGTTGAAGCGGTCGAGCGGTGGGCGGCGGGTGCGGCCGTTGAGGGCGAAATGCTCGCGGGCCTGGGGTTTGACCACGAGGTTCATGGCCGCGAAATAGCCCCGCGCGGCTTCACCCTCCACGCCGCGCAGGGCATCGAGGTCAGTTGCTGCCGCAGCGGCGCGCAACGAGGCTGCGAGGTTGTCAGCGGTGCGCGTGAGGGCGGCTTTCTCGATGGGGTCAGGAGTCTCACGGGCGGCGCGCACCAGAAGACCGCGGCTGTTTTTGAGTTTGCCCGCAATCACGGCGCGCGCGAATTCAAGCGCAAACCCGGCGTCCCGGGCATTCTGGTGTTGCGCCTGGCGCAACAGGATATTGCCGGAAACAGGCCCTTCGAGGCGTGCCTTGAAACGGCCGCTCGCCTCCAGCAGCACCAGCGATTTGCCCTCGTCGGCGAGCCGATGCATCAACGCGGGGGAGACCATGACATTGCCGAAACAGACCAGGCTGCCGACATGGTGCAGCGGCACCTGCAAGCGTTTCTCGCGCTCGACGTCGACGCGCACGGTGTTGTTTTCCAGATGCGCGTAGGCGTTGGGCGTCATGACGTAGAGGGTGTTTTGCAGGGTGTACATGGCAGCCTCTACGCGGGATCAGTCGTTCGGAACAGGTCGGCGCGCAGTTCGGCCTGCATGCTCTTTGCCGTGAGCGCGGTCGGTTCGCAGATTTCGTTCAGCGAACACTCGCGGCAGCGGGCGTCGTTCACCGGCGGCGGCAGGCGGCCACTGGCCAGCATGGCGCGGATGGCGTCGGC
>LNAP01006456.1_pt1 | contig 12895 bp, 12 predicted proteins | sample 602601 | NCBI WGS metagenome assembly LNAP01 (sample SAMN02440304, study PRJNA202911) | soil metagenome | biome: Subtropical and temperate rainforests or woodlands; isolation source: soil samples (1 kg each in a 20% v/v slurry with milli Q water) were... ...
AATCCTTTATGTACTCGATACCAACGTATTGATTCACGATCCAAACGCGCTGCTTAACTTCGAAGAACACCACGTCGCGATCCCGATGACCGTGCTTGAAGAGCTCGACAAGCTCAAGAGCGGGCATCACAGCGTAGCCGCCGAATGCCGCCAGGCCATCCGCCTGATCGACAAGACTCTGGGCGATGCCTCACCCGAGGACGTCGAGCAGGGTGTGCCGATCCAGCGTGGCAAAAGCGGACCCAAGGGTTTGCTGTCAATTCTGATGAGCAAGCATGCCGAGCCGAACCTGATTCTGCCCGAGCACCTGAACGACAACAAAATCATCAATCAACTGATCGACCTGCACGCGCGCGATCCGAAGAAGCCCGTGGTGCTGGTCACCAAAGACATCAACATGCGCCTCAAGGCGCGCGCCTGCGGAATCGCGGCCGAGGACTACAGCACCGACCAACTGGTCGATGACGTGTCCTTGCTGCCCAATGGCTACCACAACATGACCGGCTCTTTCTGGGACCGCGTGAGCAAGGTCGAAACCCGTCAGGACCACGGCCGCACCTGGCATCAGGTGCAATTGATCGATAACCTGCCGGCGGTGCACATCAACGAATTCATCATTGATGAACAGGGCTTTGTCGGCTGGATCAAGGAGATTGAAGAGGACCGCTTGCTGATCCTCGACCTGCACCAGGAACCGCTGCTGCACCAGGAAGCCTGGGGCCTCAAGCCGCGTGATATCTATCAGAGCCTGGCGTTGTACGCCTTGCTCGATCCGGATATCCACCTGGTCAACCTGTCGGGTGCCGCGGGTTCGGGTAAAACCATCCTGGCGCTGGCCGCTGCGATCGAGCAGACCATGGTCAGCAAGCGCTATCGCCGCATCATCGCTACCCGTAGCGTGCAGGGCCTGGATCAGGAAATCGGCTTCCTGCCCGGCACCGAGGCGGAAAAAATGGAGCCGTGGCTGGGCGCCATCACCGACAACCTCGAAGCCTTGCACATGGATGACGAAAGCACCCATGGCAGCGTCGACTACATCCTCAGCAAAGTGCCGTTGCAGTTCAAATCCCTCGGGTCGCAGCTTCCAGCAGAGCCTGATTCTGATCGACGAATGCCAGAACCTCACGCCGCACCAGATGAAAACCATCATCACCCGTGCCGGTGCCGGTTCCAAAGTGGTGTGCCTGGGCAACCTGGCGCAGATCGATACCCCTTACCTGTCCGCGACCAGCTCCGGACTGACCTACCTCACTGAACGCTTCAAGGACTTCCCGAACGGGGTGCACATCACCCTGCAAGGGGTACCACGTTCGATCCTGGCCGAATACGCCGAATCGCATCTGTAATTGTCCAACGGAACCGGGCGGCCGCAAGGTCGCCCGGTTTTTTGTACGCGAGGTAAAGGCTGTGCCTCAGGGCAGACCCAATACCGATGAATGTGTTTCTGCAAAGCCTGGGGCGAAAGCAGTCTTGTTTACAGAGGTTGCGAAAAATAGCCCTTGAGGGTTTCCGTAAGAATTGATTGAGCGTTCAATACCTCTTGGGTCGGCTCAGGCTGTGAGCAACTAAACTTTTTTCGCGCCCAACTGAAAAAGAAGGGGCCATCAATAATATGTTCATTGTGTTCCGACAAATATAACTTGGTCACGGAGGCATACCTGGGGAAAACGTGAAAATGCAGTTCATGATTGAGCTCGGAAATACGCATTATGTATATTTTTTCAGGAGAAAATAGAGTGTTTAAGGCTCGCTCCGTAAATGCTAGCCCACTCATCAGTTCAGCACTTTCCTCTGCGCTTAGTTCTGCAAGTCTTGTTATGTCCCGCTTAAGAGAAATAATCATGTAGCCAGGGATGTCACAGTCCCGGCAATGAGAGATTATGATGTGTTTTCCTGAGTAAATTGTCCGTGCTGACATGACTAACCTTCCGTGTGCCAACCATGGTTAGCGTTTATGGCCCGCGCCGTTGAGCTCCTGCCGGAGGTTGGCAGAAAAGGAACGTATTCATGATTTCTTCAGGAGATCCTGGCTGATGACTGCCGGAAACTGCGCCGGGAGCAATAGCGTAGACTGGGATATTGGATTTACTGAATTCGCGTGCCAAAGACCTTTTGTGATACCACTGATTTGAGTTTGTAGAGTCATGAATTTTGTTGGTCAGTTTTTCTCGAATTAACAACTCGGTCAATCATCTAGATGTAGGAAGTTTCACGGCAGGTTATGGTTGTGGACTTTCGGAGAGTTCTTACGTCGAGATTTGTTATAGAATAATCAATAAGTTATCAACTGGTGAGTAAGGTTGAGTCGTTCGGTGATGTCAAGAAAACGTATTTTCAGTAGGGTTTTGTTACATGTGTTTCTGTTATTTTGTAATGTTTGTAAGATTAATAAGGAATCGCATCTGTAACTTTCTACCGAAACCGGGCGGCCGCAAGGTCGCCCGGTTTTTTATGCCCAACACAAATCCAAATGTAGGAGCGAGCTTGCTCGCGATGGACGTCAACGAAAATACGTGCTGCCTGAATGGCCGCGTTGTCCCTGCGTTTTTCGCGAGCAGGCTCGCTCCTACAGGGGGATGTGCCACCCGATAATCGTGCGTGCGGAAAATTGACCCGCAGGTTTACAATCGACGCTCCTGATCAGGAGTAATCCCGTGCTGACTCATCTCGATTCACAAGGTCGCGCCAACATGGTCGACGTCACTGAAAAAGCCGTGACGTTCCGTGAGGCGACCGCTCAAGCGCTGGTGCGCATGCTGCCCGAGACCCTGCAGATGATCGTCAGCGGCGGTCACCCAAAGGGTGATGTGTTTGCCGTGGCGCGCATTGCCGGCATCCAGGCGGCGAAGAAAACCAGCGATCTGATTCCCCTGTGCCATCCGCTGATGCTGACCGGCTCAGTGCCGAAGGCGATGACTCGGTGCGTATCGTGGCGCGCTGCAAGCTGTCCGGGCAGACCGGTGTCGAAATGGAAGCCCTGACCGCCGCCAGCGTCGCCGCGCTGACGATCTACGACATGTGCAAGGCCGTGGACCGTGGCATGACCATCGAAAGCGTGCGTCTGCTGGAGAAGGTCGGCGGAAAGAGCGGACATTTTCAGGCGGAGCAGTCATGAACGTTACCGTAAGATTTTTCGCCCGTTATCGTGAAGCGTTGGGTCTGGATTCGGTGAAAGTAGAAGGCAACTTCGCCACCGTCGACGACGTCCGCGCACTGTTGGCCCAACGTGACGGTGCCGAGGTGTTGAGCGAGCAGAACCTGATGTGCGCCCGCAACGAAGACCTGTGCCAGCTCGACGAGCCGGTCAGCGACGGCGATGAAGTGGCGTTCTTTCCGACTGTGACCGGAGGCTGAACCATGGCGATTCGCGTGCAGTCCACCGCGTTCGACCCGGGGGCCGAAGTCAACGCCATGCACGATGCCAATGTCGGCGTGGGTGCAGTGGTGAGTTTTGTCGGCTACGTGCGCGACTTCAATGACGGCCTCGACGTGGCCGGGATGTTCCTCGAACACTATCCCGGCATGACTGAAAAAGCGCTGGGCAAGATCGCCATCGAGGCAGAGCAGCGCTGGCCGCTGCTCAAGCTGGAAGTGCTGCACCGCATCGGTGCCCTGGAGCCGGGCGAGCCGATTGTCTTCGTCGGCGCGGCCAGCGCCCATCGTCAGGCGGCATTCGACGCCTGCGCCTTTGTCATGGATTACCTGAAAACCCGTGCGCCGTTCTGGAAGAAAGAAAACACCAGTGACGGGCCGCGTTGGGTCGAGGGGCGTGACAGTGATCATGCGGCGGCGGATCGCTGGAAGCAGTAGTTTCTGCGGCGTTCTTTAGTCAGTCTTCGCGGGCAAGCCCGCTCCCACAGGGTTCTGGGTCGTACACAAAGTTTGTGTTCATCCAGATCCACTGTGGGAGCGAGCTTGCTCGCGATGAGGCCTTTCTATTCAACCAATCACTCCCGGATTCACTACCCGACCACCGGCCGGCGCGAGCTGCATTTACCTCATTGACGATCCATACATAAAAGTCCAGTATGGAATTATAAGTACAAAAAAGGTTTCCACCCGTTTCAGCTTTTTCTTCTGTCTTGCCAAACCAACAACAACCGCGAGAAAACGAACATGAAGAAGTTCCCCCTCATTACCGGTCTGGCCCTGAGCCTGTTGGCGTGCAGCTCTGTGTTCGCCGCCGAGAAAACCCTGCGCATCGGTATCGAAGCGGCGTATCCACCGTTCGCCTCGAAAACGGACAAAGGCGAAATCGTCGGTTTCGACTATGACATCGGCAATGCCTTGTGCGCACAGATGAAGGCCAAGTGTGTGTGGGTCGAAGGCGAGTTCGATGGTCTGATTCCGTCCCTGAAGGTGAAGAAAATCGACATGGCGCTGTCGTCCATGACCATCAATGAAGACCGCAAGAAGTCGGTGGACTTCACCCACAAGTACTATTTCACTTCGTCGCGTCTGGTGATGAAGGACGGCGCGGTGGTGGATGACCAGTACGCCAGCCTCAAGGGCAAGACTGTCGGTGTGCAGCGCGCCACCACCACCGACCGTTACGCCTCAGAGGTGTTCGAGCCCAAGGGCATCAACGTCAAGCGCTACAGCAACAACGAAGAAATCTACATGGATCTGGCCGCCGGTCGCCTCGACGCGATTTTTGCCGACACCATTCCATTGAATGACTTCCTGTCGATGCCGCGAGGCAAGGGTTACGCCTTTGTCGGGCCGGAGCTGAAAGATCCGAAATATGTGGGCGAGGGTGCCGGGATTGCCGTGCGCAAGGGCAACACCGAATTGGTCAGCGAACTGAACACGGCCATTGATGGCATTCGTGCCAGTGGCGAGTACCAGAAGATTTCCGAGAAATACTTCAAGTCTGATATCTACGGCGACTGACAAACCGCCATCGCGAGCAAGCTCGCTCCCACAGGTTTTGTGAGCGCCGCAAAGCCTCTGTGGGAGCGAGCTTGCTTGCGATGAGGCCTTTCCAGCCAATACATTTCTCAGGGCTCAGCCCTTCAATTCCTTCAAATGCTTGTACACCGTCGCCCTGCCCATGTTCAGCACATTGGCCACGTAGTTCGAGGCGCTTTTGCCCTTGAACGCGCCTTCGGCGTGCAACGCCAGCACCAGTTCACGCTTGTGGTCGCGGGTCAGCAGATTCAGGCTCAACTGGCGCTCACGCAGCCAGGCGTGGAGGAAGGTGTTGATCCGCTCCTGCCAGTCATCGCGAAACAGTGCATCCGGTTGCGGGATCAGTTTGGTCGGCGACAGGAACAGGTCCAAAGCGGCCTTGGCATTCTCGAACAGCGAAATATTCAGGTTGATGCACAGCACCGCCAGCGGATGACCTTCGCTGTCGCGCAGTACCGTGCTTAGGCTGCGAATCTTCTGGCCATCCCAATTGAGCTTTTCGTACGGCCCGATGTTTCGTTCGCTGACATCGTCGCTGAGCATGTCTTCCAGTGCCGAGTCGTCGCCGATTTCCCGCTTGGACAGGTTGTTGGCGATGTAGTCGACCTTTTGCGTGCGCAGGTCGTGCAGCACCACTTCGGCGTGGGGGAAAAACAACGTGGCGATGGCGTCGGCTATCGCGTGGAAGTTATCCAGGGACGTGTCGTCCAGGGCCGAGTCTTTTTCGGGGGCGTTCATACAGTGGAACTCCAGGCAGCGTCAGCGCCCCATCAAAGGGGCGCTGAAAGTGTGCCGTAATCGTGTGGGCTCGTCACCTGAGGATCAGGATCAGCCGAGGCGGACAGGGGAGAGCATTTCGGCATTCAGGCCGAAACGGCCGAGCGATTCGGGCAACGCGGCACCGCGCACCAGTGCCGCGCTGGCCTGGCCCATGGCCGGCGAGGTCTGGATGCCATAACCGCCTTGTGCCGCGACCCAGAACAGCCCCGCTACCTGTGGGTCGAAGCCGGACAACAGGTCGCCGTCGCTGACGAAGCTGCGCAGGCCGGCCCAGGTGCGTGTCGGGCGGCGAATGGTCAGGGTCGTGGCCTCTTCGATCTGGTAGATGCCCATGGCGATGTCCAGCTCTTCGGGCTGCACGTCGTGGGGTTCCACCGGGTCGGCGTTGGCCGGCGAGCCGAGGAACATCCCGGCGTCGGGTTTCATGTAGAAGGATTCATCGAGGCTGACCAGCATCGGCCAATGGTGGATGTCCACGCCTTCGGGGCCGGCGAAGATGAACGCGGCACGGCGTTTGGGTTGCAGGCCCAGGGGTTTGGCTCCGGCCAGTTCGCCGATCTTGTCAGCCCAGGCGCCGGCGGCGTTGATGATGATTGGCGCGCTGAACGTCTGGCTGTTGGTCTGAACGTGCCATACACCTTGGCCGTCGCGGCTCAGGCCGACGACTTCGCTGTCGGTATGCACTTCGCCCTGGTTGCGGCGGATACCGCGCAAATAGCCCTGGTGCAGGGCATCGGTGTCAATGTCGCTGGCGGTCGGGTCGTAGATGGCGCCGTGGACCTTTTCCCGGCGCAGGATCGGCACCAGGGCGCAAGCCTCGTCGGCGCCAAGCAATTGCATCTCCGGGACCGTGGTTTTTGCGCTCTGGTATTGCCTGTTCAGTTCGTCCGGGTCGCCGGTCAAGTCCACGGTCATTTCGCCGCGAGGGGTCAGCAGCGGGTGTTCGCAGAAACCGCTGGGCGGGTTGTCGAAAAAGTCCCGGCTGGCCAGGGTCAGCGCCCGTACTTGCGGGGTGCCGTAGGCCGCGGTGTACAGCGCCGCCGAACGGCCGGTGGAGTGATAGGCTGGATGGGATTCGCGTTCGAGCACGATCACGCGGCCGTGCTGCGACAACCAGAAACCTGTGGAAGCACCGGCAATTCCGCCGCCGATGATGATGAAATCTGCCTGGCTCATGAACGTCTCCTGATAACGCGCGATGCCAATGGTTCGGTACCCTTGTAGGAGCGAGCTTGCTCGCGATGGTGGATCAGGCACCACTGTGTCGACTGACACACCTTCGCGAGCAAGCTCGCTCCTACAGGGTGGGGATTAGTGCTGCAGGCGATAGATGGCATTGGCCAGCGCAATGTCTTCCAGGCCCAGGCCGATGGAGCGGAAAAACACGTGACGGTCGTAGTCGGGGCGCTGCACCTTCTCGCTGAGCAGGTCGGGCAGGTCGGCGACAATCGCGTCCTTGTTCCAGCCATGCCGTTCGGCGGCGATCAGCATTTCACCGGCCGAGCCCGGGGTGGTCAGGCGGTAGTCGCAAAACACCTGCATGTCATTGAGGCTCTGCGGCGGCACTTCGTGGGCACGTGGAGCGTTGGTGCTGATGGAGGTGATCAGTGCCGGTTTGCGCAAGCTCGATGGATCGATCACCGGACCGGCGGACGAGGTGCAGAGCATGATCACGTCGGCGTCCTGAACGGCAGCTTCGCGGCTGTCGACGATGTTCAGGCGTGGCTCGATGTTTTTAAGCAGGCTCACGGTTTCGGCATCTTCGCTCAAGCTCGGCGAGTACAGGCAGATGCTCTGCCAGTCGCGCAAGCCTTTCACGTAGTGCAGGTGCGCCTGGGCCACTTTACCGCTGCCGATGATGGCCAGACGATTGGCTGTGAGTGGCGCGAGGGCGTCGACCGCCACGGCGGTGGTGGCCGCCGTGCGCGCGGTGGTCAGTTCTCCGGCATCGCACAGCAACAGCGGTTGCCCGGTTTGCATCGACATCAGCAGCGTCCATGCAGTCACCAGTGGCCCCTGTTCACGGACGATGTACGGTGACGTCTTGATCCCGTACACGCCGTCTTCGGCCAGCACGCCCAGGTAATTGATGAAGTCGCCGGCACCCTGCGGGAACTCCACCAGTTGCTGCGCCGGTTGCACCGCTTGCCCTGCGGCCAGGTCGCGGAACAGTTTGCGCAGAATCTGCGGCACATCGACTCGCGCCAGATACTCGCGGGCCTGGGCTTGGGTGATCACTTGGGGCGTACTGGACATGGTCGGCTCCGGAATTTCAATTAAACTAATTTGTCCATTATGGACTTTTAGTTCTCTAGAACAATATCCGGGCGAAAAAAAAGCGCAGTCCGTTGCCGGCTGCGCTTGTCTTTTCAGCGTCGCTTAGTGAGGACGCTTGCGTTCAACGGCCCGCAGCAGATGCGTCGGAGGCGTTTCACAGCTGATCTTGCGCCCCAGTTTTTCCTCGATGGACGGTAACTGGTAGGAGTCGTCTTCACCGGCAAAGCTGATGGACACACCGTCGGCACCCGCACGACCGGTACGACCAATGCGGTGCACGTAGTCGTCCGGCACTTCCGGTAGGGTGAAGTTGATCACGTGGCTGATGCCGTCGATGTGGATACCGCGACCGGCCACATCGGTGGCGACCAGTACGCGGATCTTGCCTTCGCGGAAGCCTTCGAGGGTCTTGATGCGCTTGTGCTGCGGCACGTCGCCGGACAGTTGCGCGGCGTTGATGCCGTCGCGCACCAGGCGTTCTTCGATGCGCCGCACTTCATCCTTGCGGTTGGCGAAGACAATGACCCGCTCCCAACCATTGTCGTTGACCAGGTTGTAGAGCAGTTTGTACTTGTCGGCACCGGCGACCGCGTAGATGTGCTGCTCGACGTTTTCGTTGGCAACGTTCTGCGACTCGATCTCGACGATCGATGGATCGGTGGTCCATTGCTTGGCCAGGTTCATCACGTCTTCGGTGAAGGTCGCCGAGAACAGCAGCGTCTGACGCTCGGACTTCGGCGGCGTCTGGCGGATGATCTGGCGCACTTGCGGGATGAAGCCCATGTCGAGCATGCGGTCGGCTTCGTCCAGCACCATCACTTCGACCATGTCCAGATGCACGTCGCCGCGCTGGTTGAAGTCCAGCAGGCGGCCTGGCGTGGCCACGAGGATGTCGCAGTGGCGGGCTTCGAGGTGCTTGAGCTGCTTGTCGAAGTCCATGCCACCGACGAACGTCATGACGTTGAGGCCGGTGTACTTGGTCAGGTCGGCGGCGTCCTTGGCGATCTGCACCACCAGTTCGCGGGTCGGCGCGATGATCAGTGCCCGTGGCTCACCCATGTAGCGCTCTTTCGGCGGCGGGGTCTGCAGCAACTGGGTGATGATCGAGATCAGGAACGCAGCGGTCTTGCCGGTACCGGTTTGGGCGCGGCCGATGGCGTCTTTGCCCGCGAGGGTGAAGCCCAGCACCTGTGCCTGGATCGGCGTGCAATACGGGAAGCCCAGATCCTGGATGGCGTGCATCAGTTCAGGGGCGAGTTTGAAATCGTGGAAGCGGGTCTTGCCTTCCTGGGGTTCGACGACGAAGTCTTCGAGTTTCCATGGGATGACCGGCGCTTTGGGCTTGGGTTCGCGGCGCGGTTTGGCGGGTTTCGGCGTTTCGCTGAGTGGTTGCTCCGGGGCTGTTATCGCCGCCGGCTGGGCAACTTTTGCGGTCTGGGGCTCAAGCTTGGGTGCCGCGGTGGTGGCGGCCCGTTCGGACTGATTACCGTCGGTGCGGTGGCCGGGAGCGTGAGACGCAGGGCTGGGAACTGGCGCGAGTTGCTCAGTCTCGCTTTTACCGAACATTTTCTTGAGTGCTTTGAGCACGGTCATCTCATCAATTGATTAAGGAATGTACGCCGGCCAGTGTAATGCAAGAATCGGGCGCGGCGTAGTGGGATGGATCAAAGGGCGCTTTTAAACGGAATTCTTAACGCAAGCGCTCGGCGAGCCAGGCGCCGATGTCGCTAATTTCTTGGGGTAACACTTCGTGACCCATTGGGTATTCCTGCCATGTCACGGTGACACCACGATGCTTCAAATGCTCGTAGGCGCTGCGTCCCATCGAGTTTTGCACCACATCGTCGTACTGGCCGTGCAGGCACAGCACTGGAATGCGCTGCTGGCTGGCGGACATTTCCAGTTGGTCACTGAAGGTCGGTGCATAAGTGGACAGGGCGAGTACGCCACCCAGTGGTCCCTGCCATTTCAGAAACGCGGTATGGAGTACCACCGCACCACCCTGTGAAAAACCTGCCAGGAAAATCCGCGAGGCGTCTATTCCGCTGGCCTTCTGCGTTTCGATCAGTTCGATGATCCAGTCGGCAGATTCTTCCAATTGCTCACGGTTGATCGCGCGCGCGGGGCTCATGGCCAATATGTCGTACCAGCTCGGCATCTCGTATCCGCCATTGATGGTGACGGCGCGGCTCGGCGCTTGGGGCAAAACAAAGCGGGTGCTCAACAGTTTTTCCTGCAGGGCTTCAGCCACTGGCAGGAAGTCGTAGCGATCGGCACCCAGGCCGTGCAGCCAGATAACGCAGGCATCTGCGGTCTTGACGGGTTCAAGAATCAAGGGGTTGGTCATGGCTGCTCCAAAATTGTGCGTGCGCTCTCATTGAGTGCTAAGGCTGAGTGCGTGTCTGGTTGATCAGTTACGAAGATGTCGCAAGGTTACAAGTTTTGCTATTGACCTGCAGCTGAACCGCTTCGGAGAGCAGTGTGGTACGGGCTTTGCTATGGCGAAGTCTGTAAGAAAAATTCCACGCCTGTCGGTAACACTATCAGGCCAAGGTTATTAGTGGGATTGAAAAGAATCCGGTGATGGATGTTCGCCAAAGGCCGAAATGGGGCTTCGCGAACGTGAAAGGGCTACAGCCCGTTCGGCCGACTGGTGAGAGTGAGTTTTCCATGACGTGGATTTTCTCCTACTAGACTCATAGCTAACGTCTTACGTCGGTTGACCCCAAAACAAGCCAACACGGGTCGACTACGCCTCAAAAGGGTGCGACTGGACTCACGCTCCGACACAACAAGAGCAAAACTGGAGGTTTGAATGAAGATGTTGAAATCCACCCTGGCTATCGTGACTGCAGCCGCGGTACTCGGTGTCAGCGGGTTTGCCCAGGCGGGCGCAACCCTGGATGCAGTGATGAAGAAAGGCTTCGTGCAGTGTGGCGTCAGCGATGGCCTGCCAGGCTTCTCGGTTCCGGATTCCACCGGCAAGATCGTTGGTATCGATGCTGACTACTGCCGTGCAGTAGCGGCTGCTGTCTTCGGCGACGCGACCAAGGTCAAGTTCAGCCAGTTGAACGCCAAGGAGCGCTTCACCGCGCTGCAATCCGGCGAAATCGACATCCTGTCGCGCAACACCACCATGACCAGCTCCCGTGACGCGGGCATGGGCCTGAAGTTTCCAGGTTTCATCACCTACTACGACGGCATCGGCTTCCTGGTAAACAACAAGCTGGGCGTGAAAAGCGCTAAAGAGCTGGACGGTGCAACCATCTGCATCCAGGCCGGTACCACTACCGAGCTGAACGTTTCCGACTACTTCCGCGGCAACGGCCTGAAGTACACCCCGATCACCTTCGACACCTCCGATGAAAGCGCCAAGTCGCTGGAATCCGGTCGTTGCGACGTACTGACCTCCGACAAATCCCAGCTGTTCGCCCAGCGCAGCAAGCTGGCTTCGCCGAAGGATTACGTGGTTCTGCCGGAAACCATTTCCAAGGAACCTCTGGGCCCGGTCGTGCGTAATGGCGACGACGAGTGGCTGGCCATCGCGCGCTGGACTGGCTACGCCATGCTCAACGCTGAAGAAGCCGGCATCACTTCGAAGAACGTCGAAGCCGAAGCCAAGGGCACCAAGAACCCTGACGTTGCCCGTCTGCTGGGTACCGACGGTGAATACGGCAAAGACCTGAAAGTGAAGAAAGACTGGGTCGTGCAGATCATCAAGCAAGTCGGCAACTACGGCGAAGTGTTCGAGAAAAACCTCGGCAAGAGCACTCCGCTGGAAATCGACCGCGGGCTGAACGCTCTGTGGAACGCTGGCGGCATTCAATACGCACCACCAGTGCGCTGATGGTTCTATCACCCGGTGGGCCAACCGCCGGGTGATGTTCTGTTCCATTATTTCCGGGGCACTTCATGCAAAATTCAATCGGCGCACCAAAGCAGAGGCTCAGCCTCAGCGATCCACGCGTGCGTGCTTGGGTATTCCAGATCATCACGATTATCGGGGTGGTCTCGTTAGGCTGGTTTTTGTTCGATAACACGCAAACCAACCTTCAGCACCGGGGCATTACCTCCGGTTTCGACTTTCTGGAGCGCAGTGCCGGTTTCGGCATCGCTCAGCACCTGATCGACTACACCGAAGCGGACACTTACGCTCGGGTGTTTGTCATTGGCCTGCTCAACACCTTGCTGGTGACCTTCATCGGCGTGATCCTGGCGACGATCCTGGGTTTCATCGTGGGTGTGGCGCGGCTGTCGAAGAACTGGATCGTCGCCAAGCTGGCGACGGTGTATGTGGAAGTCTTCCGCAACATTCCGCCGCTGCTGCAGATCCTGTTCTGGTACTTCGCGGTGTTCCTGACCATGCCAGGGCCGCGTAACAGTCATAACTTCGGCGACACCTTCTTTGTCAGCAGCCGTGGCTTGAACATGCCGGCCGCGTTGATGGCGGACGGCTTCTGGCCGTTTGTAACCAGCGTTGTAGTCGCCATCGTCGCCATCGTGCTGATGAGCCGCTGGGCCACCAAGCGCTTCGAGGCCACCGGTGTGCCGTTCCACAAGTTCTGGGTTGGCCTTGCGATGTTCCTGGTCATCCCTGCGCTGTGCGCGCTGATTTTCGGTGCTCCGGTGCACTGGGAAATGCCGAAGCTGCAAGGCTTCAACTTCGTCGGCGGCTGGGTGTTGATCCCGGAACTGCTGGCGCTGACGCTGGCTTTGACCGTGTACACCGCGGCGTTCATCGCCGAGATCGTGCGTTCGGGCATCAAGTCGGTCAGCCACGGCCAGACCGAAGCGGCGCATTCCCTCGGCCTGCGCAACGGTCCGACCCTGCGCAAGGTGATCATCCCGCAAGCCCTGCGCGTGATCATCCCGCCGCTGACCAGCCAATACCTGAACCTGGCGAAGAACTCCTCGCTGGCGGCCGGTA
>LNAP01004476.1_pt1 | contig 12889 bp, 13 predicted proteins | sample 602601 | NCBI WGS metagenome assembly LNAP01 (sample SAMN02440304, study PRJNA202911) | soil metagenome | biome: Subtropical and temperate rainforests or woodlands; isolation source: soil samples (1 kg each in a 20% v/v slurry with milli Q water) were... ...
ATCCGCCCGCCCGGCTTCCGCCTTGGCCAAAAAGGCCGGATCCGCCAGTAAAGGCCGGTGGCGCGGGTAGGGAAAAGGGATGTCGATGACTTCCCGGATGCGCGAGGGCCGCGCTGAAATGATCACCACCCTGCTCGACAGATACACCGCCTCCTCCACGGAGTGCGTGATCAGCAGCACGGTTTTGTCTTCCTTGTACAGGACCTGCAGCAGCAGGTCGTGCATGGCGCTGCGTGTCTGGGCGTCCAGCGCGCCGAAGGGCTCGTCCATCAGGATGAATTCAGGGCGTACGGCATAAGTGCGGGCCAGCGCCAGCCGTTGCCGCATGCCGCCCGAAAGCGTCTTCGGAAAGGCGCGGCGAAAGTCGGCCAGGCCCATCAGATCCAGATAGCGCTCTATGGCCTGCTTCTTGTCCCGGGCGTCCATGCCGCTGTTTGCCTTGAGGTTCAAGCCGAACGCGATGTTCTGTTCCACCGTCAGCCAGGGAAATACGCCGTATTCCTGGAACATGACCCCTCGCTCAGGTCCCGGACCGGCGATTTCCTTGCCGTCCAGCGTCACCGAGCCGCTCGTCGGCTTGATGAAGCCGGCGGCCATGTTCAATAATGTGGTCTTGCCGCAGCCCGATGGCCCGACCAGGGAAACGAATTCTCCCTGTCGGATGGATAGCGACATATCCTCGACGACCCGCAGCGTCCCCGCCGCGGTGTCGTACCGCATGGAGACGCTGTCGAAGCGTATGCGCTCTGCCGGCTTTTCCATCGTCTATTCCGTCCCTTTTTCTTGCCACCTGACGAGCTTTTCGGACACTTTGCGCAGGAGCAGGTCCATCAGCAACGCCAATACCCCTATGCAGATAATCCCCAGATAAATGGTGGTCAGGTCGAAGAATGCCGAGGCGTCCTGGATCATGGCGCCCAGGCCTTCCTGCGCCGCCACCAGTTCCGAAGCGACCAGGGTCGCCCAGGCCACGCCCAGGGCGACCCGCAAGGCGGTCAGCATATGCGGCACCGACATCGGCATCATGACTTTCGAAAAAATCTCGAAATCAGTGGCGCCCAGCGTGCGCGCCACGCGTATATAGACGGGGCTGATCTGCGTCATGCCTTCGTACATGACAATGACGGCGGAGAAGAAAGCGGCATAGAAAAGAATGGCTACCTTCGCGACTTCGCCTATGCCCAGATAAACAATAACCAGTGGAATCAGCGCGATCGGCGGCAATGCGCGGAAAAAATTGATAAGGGGATCGACGAAATGGCGCACCGGCCTGTACCAGCCGATCAGGAAGCTGACCGGTATGGCCACCAGCATGCCCAGCGCCAGCCCGAATACGACGCGCTGGGTCGACATCACGATGTTGATCAGCAAATTGCCCTGCGTCAGGCGCGTCCAGAACTCGACGAGCACACTGAGAGGCGAGGGCAGCAGCCCCGGATTGATCAGGCCGGACGCCCGCAACAATGCCCAGCCCGCGATCAGGCAGGCAAACGGAAATAATGCCCAAAAGGCGGTGTGGGCCCACAGATTGCGCTTGCTGCCTTTCGTCATGGTCATCATCCCGTGAGTGCGCTTGCGGTTCATGGCTGCGTTCAGGCCTTGCGCTTGGGCGAGGGCTTCCTGGACTTGCGCGTGCCCTGCATCAAGTCGACATCGAGGTAGATCATCTGCGCCGGATACTGGATATGCGCGTAATAAACGATCCGTTCCTGGTTATTCCACAATGCGCGCGACACATCGGCGATTGGATCGCCCACGCCGATATCGAGGTGGGCCGCAGTGTCCTCGTCGGCCAAGGTGATCCGCAGGATCTGCCTGGCCCGGGCTGAATCCATATCTGGCCGGGCCGCAAGTTGCGGAATGACCGGCTTGTTGCTGAAGCCCGCCGGATCGCCATCGAAAACTTCTTTGTCCAGGTAGATGTCGATGAGGCAATATGGAATGTCCTCGTGGTAATGCACGCGCTTCAAGCGCTGATAGGCGGGCGCGGCATTGCCGGACTCGAATGGCGGGGCCAGGGCCGGCGTGGTCGGGCCGACCGGCAGCAACCGTATCTTCAAATCGGCTACGGCGTCCACCAGTTGATCCAGGTTGTTTGGCAACTGGAACCAGCGTTGCCGGGAAAGGTCTTTCGCCACGAAAGTGCCCAATCCGCGCGTTCGCCGGATGATCTGTTGTTCTTCAAGCTGGCTGAGCGCCGCCCGCAAAGTGATGCGCGAGACCTTGTATTCCTGTTCCAGTTCGTCCAGCGTGGGTATTTGTTCGCCATACCGCCAGCGCTGCTTTTCGATCTGCTGGCGCATGAGGGTAGCCACTTGCAAATACAAGGGCATGCGGCTCTTGCGGAGTATGGACGGCGCTTTGTTCATAAAGTCATTATATTAAGCAGAAACAAGCTGTCAACAATATATAAAGACGCTTAGGCTATAAAAAAGCTTGGTATGTTCCCGGCGCCGTGCATGCCCCGCGGGCGTAAAAAAACCCGCCATGAGGCGGGCTGATTTGTCTCTTTGCCGCTATGAAAGGCGACGATCTAACGGGAAACACGATTGAACCGATCATTGACCCTCAGGCTTTCACCGTGAAACCTGCCGACGATGTGCGGCGTGGAAAGGCCTTCATCAAGACTATTGATATGCGGGCTCGATGGGCCGTGTTCTGCCGAGCACAAAAAGCGCTGACTTGATGAAATTTCAATGCTGCGGGGAACGGGCTCAATACAATCATTCATACATTAAAAATAAATAATCCACAAAGGAGAGATCTAATGGATCGGAGACAATTCTGCATCTCAATGGCGAGCGTGCTGCCTGCGCTGTGTCCGGGCTACGCCCGCGCCGCCAAGCTCGGCGATCAGCCTATTGTGCTTGTGGTGCCTTTTTCTCCAGGAGGAAACCTGGATATGGTGGCGAGAGTGGTTTCCCCCGCGCTGTCGGAGATACTGGGCGTGTCGGTGGTGGTGGAGAACAAACCGGGTGCGGGGGGAGTGATAGGGGCGGGCTATGTGTCGCGTTCCACGCCGGACGGCCATACTTTGCTGGTGACCACGCCGAATGCCATCACGGTGGCGCCGTTGATGACCACGGCGGCCTACTCCCTGGCGAATTTTGCCGCCGTCGGCCAGATTGCCTGGGCTTCGCTGGTGGTGGTCGTTCATCCGGAAAGCCGCTTTCAGACTATCGAGGCTTTGCTTGATGAGGCGCGCCGGAATCCGGGCACTGTGGCGATAGGTCATGCGGGCCTGGGCACGACGAACAATATTGCGATGCTATCGCTCGAAGGGGCCGCGCAATGCAGATTCACCGCGGTCCCGTACAAAGGGTCCGCGCCCGCGCTCACAGACCTGATGGGCAGGCAGACAGACGCCGTCATCGACCAGTTGACCAGTTCTCTGTCTTTCATCAAGTCCGGCAAGCTGAAAGCACTGGCGGTTCTCACGGCGCAGCGCGATCCGCTGCTTCCGCAAGTTCCGACGATAGCCGAAGCGGGCCTTAGCGGTTTCTCCGCGCAGACCGAAACGGGTTTGCTGGCGCCTGCGGGCACGCCCAAGGCCATCATTGAGCAGTTGAATGCGGCTTTGCTCCAGGCGCTGGATAGGCAAAAGCTGCGTGATCTACTCCAGACAGCCGGTTGCACGGCGGCGCCTTCTTCTCCGGGTGACTTTCAGCGGCTGCTGGAGGAGCAGAATAGGAAGGCCCGGGATCTGCATGCCGAGGGCAAGCTGACCGCGGGTTAATGAAGAGGAATGGAAATGAGCAAGAAATGCCTGGACGCGCGGGAGGAAGTCAGCGCCGTCGCGTTCGAAATGCCGGCTGGAGCATGTGATGCCCATGCGCATGTCTTCGGCCCCTACGATGCCTATCCTCTGACCGAGGACCGCAGCTACACCCCGCGGGAATATCTGCCGCGTGACTTCATGCGGCACCTGGAGCAGATCGGGGCGGAGCGCGGGGTGCTTGTGACAGGCAGTGCCAGCGGGCTCGACAATGGCTCTATATTGAATGCCTTGTCCGAGTACCCTGACCAGTTGCGCGGCGTTATCATTCCTTCAGCCGATTTCACCGATGCGCAACTGGACGACTGGACGGAAATGGGGGTGCGCGGTGTGCGGGCGAATCTCTACCAGGTCGATGGCCGCAAGGTCTATCGCAGCGGCGCGGGGCTCGAAGCCGTAGAGGCATTGGCGCCCCGCCTCGCGGAACGGGGATGGCACCTGCAGGTCTGGATCCATGCGCCCGACCTGGCGGGGCTCATGCCCCGGCTCGAAAGCCTGAAGCTGCCGCTGGTGATCGACCACATGGGGCGGATGAGCACATCCCGCGGCGTGGACGATGCGGGTTTTCAGCGGCTGTGCGGGCTGCTGGCCGAGGGCCGGCTGTGGACGAAGATTTCGGGCGCCGATCGCAATACCCGGGAAGGGCCGCCCTACTCGGACGTGGACCCATACGCGCAGGCCATTCTTCGCGCCAACAGCGAGCAGGTTGTGTGGGGCACGGACTGGCCGCACATCAACTACTACGATGCTGCGCATATGCCTGACGACGGCGTGCTGGCGAATCTTCTGGCCCGCTGGATGCCGGATCCCGCCATGCGCAAGCGCGTACTGATAGATAATCCGGCCCGGCTTTATGGGTTTCCGGCAGGCGCTGCGGCGGGGACTTGCCCGGAAGTTCCCTAGTGTCCGGCATGAGGGAATGATCGCTATACTGTCGCGGTAATCGGTACCTTGGTGAAGGTAGGCATTGAATATCGATCTGGACGCCCTCAGAACCCTCGTGGCAGCAATCGAGGAACGCAGCCTGGCCCGTGCGGCCGAGCGCGAGGGGCTCGTCACGTCCGCGGTCAGCAAGCGCATCACGGAACTCGAACGCAGCCTTGGCACGACGGTGCTGCAGCGGCATAACAGGGGGGTGCTTCCAACGCCCGCCGGTTCCGCCCTGTACTACCGGGCCAAGGCGATTCTGGGGCAGATGGCCGGCCTCACCAGTTTCGCGGAGGATTTCGCGAGCGACGGCAGCCCCAAGATCCAGCTGGCCGCGAATCGTTCGGCCATCATCCTTTTCCTGCCTCGCGAACTCAAGCTTTACCAGGAACGGCAGTCGCAGCGCCTGCGCGTCGACCTGCTCGAGGCGTACAGCAGCGACATACCGCGCCTGGTCGTGGAGAAGAACCTCGATCTAGGCATCTACCATGCCGTCGGCCCGGCCCCTGGCGTGCATTCGCTGCCTTACCACCGCGACCGCGTCGTGCTGGTCGTGCCCAACGGCCACCCTTTGCAGCGGGAGAGCGCGGTGCATCTGGACCAGGCGCGCGAATTCGATTTACTGGGCTATTTCCCGCGTCATTCCTTTGAGTCTTTCATGGAACTGGCTGGCCACAGCCTGACCGGTCCGTTGAACGTCAAGATCCAGGTGTCCAACTACGAGGCCCGCTGCAAGATGATCCGCGAAGGGCTGGGGATAGGCATCATGCCGGAAGGCATCGCCGATACCTACACGGCCCAGATGGGGCTGGCCAAGGTGGTGCTCAAGGATGGCTGGGCGCTGCGCCAGTTCTACCTGTGCGTGCGCGATCCGGAAATCCTGCGTCCATCCAGCCGCAGCCTTTTCGACTTTTTCGCGCAGCAGGCGGCGCTGCAGAACCCCTGAGCCGTCGGCGAAAGCCAGCAGCAACGCGAGCTGCCAGGCAGAGCGGAGATTTCCCGGGCCGGCTCCCCGGCCGGGGGCGAGCCGATCGAGTTCGGCAGCGAGGCGCTCGACGGGGCCGGACTCGACCTGCTCGCGCTGGTCATCGGCAGCGAAGGCATGCTGGCCGTGACCACCGAGGTCACCGTCAAGCTGGTGCCCAAGCCGCAGCTGGCGCGCTGCATCATGGCGAGCTTCGACGACGTGCGAAAGGCCGGCGACGCGGTAGCGGCGGTGATCGCCGCCGGCATCATCCCAGCCGGGCTCGAGATGATGGACAAGCCCATGACCGCGGCGGTCGAAGACTTCGTCAAGGCCGGCTACGACCTCGACGCCGCCGCCATCCTGCTGTGCGAATCCGACGGCACGATCGAGGAAGTCGAGGAAGAGATCGGCCGCATGACCGCCGTGCTGCGCCGGTGCGGCGCCACGGCCATCGCCTGCAGCGAGAACGAGGACGAGCGCCTGAAGTTCTGGAGCGGCCGCAAGAACGCCTTCCCCGCATCCGGCCGCATCAGCCCGGACTACATGTGCCTCGACTCCACCATCCCGCGCAAGCGGCTGGCCGACATCCTCCTGGCGATCCAGCAGATGGAGATCAAATACAAGCTGCGCTGCTGCAACGTGTTCCACGCGGGCGACGGCAACCTGCACCCGCTGGTGCTGTTCGATGCCAACGACCCCGACGAGCTCCATCGCTGCGAGCTCTTCGGCGCCGACATCCTCGAGACCAGCGTCGCCATGGGCGGCACGGTGTCCGGCGAGCACGGCGTGGGCGTCGAGAAGCTCAACAGCATGTGCGTGCAGTTCACCGCGGCCGAGAACGAGCAGATGTTCGGCGTCAAGCGCGCCTTCGACCCCGAGGGCATGCTCAACCCCGGCAAGGCGATCCCGACACTGCAGCGCTGCGCCGAGTACGGCAAGCAGGTGGTGCGCGGCGGCCGCCTGCCCCACCCGGACCTGCCGCGCTTCTAGCGCCCGCGCCGATGAAGGGGTTGCGCGGCTTGGCGTGGTTGCTGGTGTTCCAGTCGATCGGCGAGGTGCTCTCGCGCGGCTTCTCGCTGCCGTTGCCCGGGCCGGTGCTGGGCCTGATCCTGCTGGTGCCGGCGCTTCGCTTCGCCCTCGTGCGCGAGCCGGTGGCCGAATGCGCGAACTTCCTGCTGTCGCACCTCTCGCTGCTGTTCATCCCGGTGGGCGTCGGCGTGATGACGCACCTGGCGCTGCTGTCGCAGTACGGCGGGCGCATGCTGGTGGTGATCGCGCTGTCGACCTGGATCGGTCTGGCCGTCACGGCGCTGGTGCTCTACTGGCCGGACCGAAAGGCCCCCTGAAGCGATGCCGCACTTCGTCCAGCTCTGGGTCTACCTCTCCGCCTCGCCGCTCTTCGGGCTCACGGCGACGCTGGTGGTGTACCTGCTCGCGCAGGCTGCGTATGTGCGCCTGGGCCATGCGCCCTGGGCCAACCCGGTGCTGTGGTCCATCGTGACGATCGCGGGTGGCCTCACGATCACCAAGGTCGACTACCCGACCTACTTCGCCGGTGCGCAGTTCATCCACTTCCTCTTGGGGCCGGCGGTCGTCGCACTGGGCTGGCCGCTGTGGCAGCGCCGCGTCGAACTGCGCGCGCGCCTGGCGGGCACCCCGGGCCAGCCAGGCCACGTCGGAGTGCAAGGCAATGAACTGCACACCCAGCTTGCGGTAGCGCGCCGCCTCTTCGGGATCATTGGCGAAGATGCCGACCGCCTTGCCCGCCGCCTTGCCGGCTTCGATCACGCGGCCCACGGCCTCGCGCACCTCGGCATGGGCCATGTCGCCCAGGCGGCCGAGGCTGGCCGCCAGATCGGCCGTGCCGACGAACAGGCAATCCGCCCCAGGCAACGCGGCAATGGCTTCCACGTTGCGCACCGCCTGCGCCGATTCGATCTGCAGGATCGCGCAGGCCTGCTCGTTGGCCAGCTTGACGTAGGACGGGTCTTGGCCATACATCCCGGCCCGCACCAGTCCCGCCACCCCGCGCACGCCGCCATTGCCCTCGCAAGGGAAGCGCATGGCCGCGATAGCGCGGCGCGCGTCCTCGGCCGTGTCGATGTTCGGGAAAATGATCGTCTTGGCGCCGCAGTCCATGGCGCGCTTGACCAGCGCCGCATCGTTCACCGTCACGCGCACGATCGGATACGCCGCCGCGCCATGCGCGCGCGCCGCATCGATCGCCTGCAATTGCGCCGTCAGCCCCGCCATGTCGTTGGGCGCATGCTCCATGTCCACGACCAGCCAATCGAAGCCGCAATGCGCAATCGCCTCGGCCACCGCCGGGCTCGCCAGGGTCAGCCAGCAGCCCTCGGAAGGATCCAGGGCCAGGAGTGCCTTGCGTATCGGATTCGAATCTTTCATGTCTGCTCCATAGTGTTCAAACGGGGAGCATTCATGGTGTCGACGCCCCCTCAAACAGCCAAACAAAGATACCGGAGCCGAATCGCGAATATTTCCGAATTTGTGACGTTGATGTGTAATATTTTGGATTGAAATTAGCGAAACCCTGGATTTCTTGGAAAAATCGTGCAAAACAAGAATTTCGACCCCACAGACCTGCAGATCCTGGCCGCCTTGCAGGTCGATGGACGGCTGTCCAGCGCCGATCTAGCCGAACGCGTTTCGCTCACGCCTTCGCCCTGCTGGCGCCGCGTCAAGCGCCTGGAGGACGAGGGCGTGATCCGCGGCTACCGGGCCGAGGTCGACGTCAAAAAGCTCGGCTTCGGCGTGACCGCGTTCGTGTGGATTTCACTGGATAAAAAAGACGCCAAACACGTCAAGGCGTTCGAGGACGCCATCAAGGACGTGCCGGAAGTACTGACGTGCCATTGCGTGTCGGGCCGCTACGATCACCAGTTGACGGTGATCGCCCGCGATTTGGACGCCTTCGGCGATCTGGCGCGCTACGTGCTTGGCGCCTTGCCGGGCGTGAAGGAGGTCTACACCTCCTTCGTGCTGAAGGAAGTCAAAGGGCTGGGGGACGCGATTTCGTTGCCGGCGGGATGATGCCGGAAACAGGCCGGCAAAGCGCGGCGTGCACCCAAGGGATTGCTCGCCGTCAGCGTGTGCCGAACCGTTCCAACCAGGGCAGCGCCGCATCCAGCCTGGGAGACTCCACTTCAGGCTGCGCCGCGCCTTCGGGCAGCGTCAGTCCCACCCGATTGTGCCAATACGTGCGCAGGCCCACCTTGCTGGTGCCGAACATGTCGTAGCCCGAACCGGCGATGAACGCGGCCTGGGCAGGCTCCACCTGCAATTGCGCCAAGGCCAATGCATAGGGTCGCGGGTCAGGCTTGTAGAAGCCCGCTTCCTCCGATGTCACCACCACGTCCCAGTCCACGCCCAACAGACCGGCGGCACGCCGCCCCAGGCGAGCGGAGCAGTTGGTCACCACGGCCAGACGGCAATGCGGCCGCAGCGCCTGCAGCAATTCGCGCGCGCCGTCCCAAGCAGGCAGCTCGTCCCAGCCAGCCTCGAGCGCGGCCGGCGCGTCCGCGGGCAGGCCGACCGCAGACGCAGCCTCCTGTACCAGGCGCTCATAGGGTTGATAGGCGCCGCAGCCATAGGTGCGGCGCAGGTATTCCGCGCGCCAAGCCCGTCCAGCGGCCTCGGAACCCGCCGCGCGGTTCCATACGGTCCAGGAATCGAGCAAGGCGGTAAGCAGGTCGAACAGCACGGCCTGGGGATAGGCGGGCGCAACAGCAAGACTGGACATGCGTGACTCTCTCAGGTGGCGATGGAGCCACTATAAAGAGCCTCGAGCACGCTGTGGTTCAGCCTGCGTTTACCCTGAGTTAAGCCCCGGCTTAACCGCATCCGCCACTGGCAAGCCTGCAGGCAGGCTGCGGCTTCGCCAGCTTGAACAGAAAAAAACAAAGGCCGTTGGCGATGACGTCAATGGCCTTTTCGACAACGCCGTTCGCGCAGTGCTACTTCGCCCACTCGGTGGGCGGCAAAGCGGCGATCGAACGGGTCGCCATTGCCTCGGTGTGCTTCAGATGCGCAATCGTCAGGCGCCGGGCCTCGTCGGCATTCTGGTCGCGGATAGCTTCGTAGAGCTGCTGGTGCTGGTGGATCGACTCCTTGCGCTCGGCCCACTCCGCCACGAAGAAATAACGGCACAGCCGAAATTCCAGTTCCTGGATGACCGAAAACGCCAGCGCATTGTCGGCGGCCTGCGCAATCAAGGTATGGAATTGCGAATTGACCCGCGAGCAGCATACGAAATCGTTACGCTCGACCGCCCGCTCTCCTTCCTCCACCAACGCCAGCAGTTGCTGCAGATGGGTGCTGCGGCGCCGATGAGCAGCCATCGCCGTGATCTCCGGCTCGACGATCTGGCGCAGTTCGAAGAGCTCGTGCAGCTCGCCGACCGACAGGCCCCGGACATAGGTGCCGCGGCGCGGCGCCGATTCGACCCACCCCTTTGCCTCCAGGGCTTTCAAGGCTTCGCGCACCGGGATCTTGCTGACGCCGAACCGCTCCGCAAGATCATCGATCAACAGGCGTTCCCCTGCCCGAAGCTCGCCCGTCACGATCTGTTCAAAGAGCGTTTCATAGACGCCGCCAGGACGTGGCGCGTGGTTTTCCGCGCTGTCTGAAGCAGAGCGCAGGCGTTCTGCGAGTGCCATGCAATTCCCCAAATTAGCTGGCGCAAGGAGGCCAGATTCCACTTGACATGCTACCACGCCACATATATCCTTTTTTCACTTCGTATACTTTTTATTGATTTAGTATATGCAATGAATTATTCGTATATATGAGGAGACAGTGTGAACATCACCAAGTCCAGCACGTCGAGCAAACTAGCCTGTTTCCTTCGCGCAGCCTGTGCGACGGGGCTCCTGGCCTGTGCCCTGGGTATCGCCCATGCGGCGCCCTACCCCTCGCGCCCCGTCACCATCGTGGTGCCCTTTGCCGCCGGCGGCGGCTCCGACATCGTCGCGCGCCTGGTCGCGCAGCAATTGAACGATGAATATCAGCAACCCTTCATCGTCGAGAACAAGCCGGGCGGTAGCACGCAAATCGCCACGCGCTTCGTAATCAACGCCCCCGCAGACGGCTACACGCTGCTGCTGGCCTCGACCTCGGTGGTCAACAACTCCTACCTCTACAAGAACCTCAACTACGACGCCGCGCGATCGCTGCGCCCGATCATCGGCCTGGTCGACGTGCCCGCCTTCCTGGTGGCCGGCGTCAACTTGCCTGCCAAGAACGTCAAGGACTTCCTGGCAGCCGCCGGCTCGCTCTCGAATAGCAACCGGCTTTCCTTCGGCTCGGCCGGCACTGCGAGCACCCTGCACCTGGCCGGCGAATGGTTCAACCAGGTTGCGGGGCTGAAAGGCGTCCATATCCCCTATAAGGGCAGCGGCCCGGCGGTTGTCGCGCTGGCCAGCGGCGACGTGGACTACTCCTTCGAAAACCTGGCGCCTGCCCAGGCCCAGATCGCCAGCCAGCGCGTGCGCTTGCTGGCGATCGCCGGACCGACCCGCTTCCCCACGCTTCCCGATGTGCCCACGCTGAAAGACTTCGGCCTGCCCGCCACGGACATGGCCAGCTGGTTCGTCCTGATGGCGCCCGCCGCGACGCCCGACGGCGTCGTCGACCAGTTAAACGCATCGGTAAACCGCATTCTTTCCAAACCGGAAATCCAGCAACGGTTTCTGGAACTGGGCCTCATCCCCACGGGAGGCTCTCCGCAGCAACTGGCAGAGCGCATGCGGGTCGACAGCGAAAAATGGATTGCCATCATCAAAGCCGGCCACGTCTCCGTGGACCAATGACACAGCGGCCACCGCCTTCACCATCGAGGTAACCCCATGCGTTCCCCCCCCTCCCCAGGCATTGTGGGCGTAGCCTGCGTTCCCCACGCCCCTCAGTTCCTGTCGCAACCGGACACCGAAGACCTGGAGCAGGTCCGGCGCGTGCGCCTGTCCATGGAGCAGGCCGGACAACGCCTGCGGGCCCTGCAGCCCGATTGCATCATCGTGCTTGCAAACGACCATGGCGACCACTTCGTGACGCACTCGGTCCCGGCGTTCTGCCTGCACGCCGCCGCGCGCGCCGACGGCATGCACAAGCACCGTGGCGAATGGACGCTGGATCCATCCATGGGCTATCGGCTGGTGCGGGCGATGGAAGAGGAAAGCTTCGATCTCGCCTATACCCTGTCGGCCAAGCTGCCCACGGCATTCACCATTCCGTACGAATTCATGGGTTTCGGCCGCGACGTGCCGATGACGCCTATCTTCGTCAACGCCTATATCCCGCCCCAGCCGTCCGCGTTGCGCTGTTATGCCTTCGGCCAGGCCCTGGCGCGTGCGGTGTCGCGCATGGGGCGGCGCGCCTTGCTGATCGCCAGCGGCGGGCTGTCGCACTATCCAGGCACCGCGCACTACTCCACCCCCGACGTGGACACGGACCGCCAACTGTATGAGCAAATGCGCGCCGGCAATCTCACCGGCCTGCTGGCGCTGGACGAACAGGCGCTGGACCGCAGCGGCAACCTGGAACTGCGCGCCCCCTTGATCGCCGCCGGCGCCATGGGCAATCGGAAACCGTTCATGGCCACCTTCGAGCCGTCGTGGCATCACACCTACAGCGTCATGGCGTGGGACCTGACAGAAGACCGACAGCCCGAGGCCTTGATCTACCCGGAGCTTTCGCCGCAGCGTGTCCCCCTGGTCGAAGCCCTGTATCGACTGCGTAGCGATCCCGACGCGGCCCGCCGCTACCTGGCCGATCCCGCCGCCTGGTGCGACGGCTACGCGCTCAGCCCCGATGAGCGCGCCGCGCTGATCGAAATGAACCCCGAACGTCTCCGGGATGAGTTCTCCATCCACGCCTTGTTGACCTCCGGCGCCGCCACGCATCTGCGCCTCCTGCGCGAACGCGCCTGAACCTCGCTTCACAGGGAAACACCGTGCCCCACGGCTCCTTCGCATCCACCCACGATGCCACCCGGGCCGCCGGCCCGAACGTCCCCGATACCCGCCTGGCAGAGGTGCACGCGCTGCCGCCCGGCAGCGCCACCCCGCTATCACGGGGGCAGACATGAGCGGGCCGCCACGCCCCCGGGCCAGCCGCTACGGCCAGCGCTTCGGCGTTGCCACGGGCCACCACCTCGCGACGCGCGCTGCCGTCACGCTATTGGAGCGCGGCGGCAGCCTGGTGGA
>LNAP01004478.1_pt1 | contig 12884 bp, 12 predicted proteins | sample 602601 | NCBI WGS metagenome assembly LNAP01 (sample SAMN02440304, study PRJNA202911) | soil metagenome | biome: Subtropical and temperate rainforests or woodlands; isolation source: soil samples (1 kg each in a 20% v/v slurry with milli Q water) were... ...
TTGAAGCCCGTGGCGTTGCCCAGTTCCTGAATGGCCGGCGGAGCAAAGGCCAGCGCGGTGCCTGCCATCTGGACCAGTTCGGCCTGGCCGAACGCGCCACCGACTGGCGCGGCAACAACAACATCGCCGAATCGATCATCGGCCAGCTTGCGCTGGAAGCCGAACCCGAGCCGGCCTGGATCGTCTGCGGCGCCGGCACTGGCGGCACCTCGGCCACCATCGGCCGCTACCTGCGCTACCGCCGGCTGCACACGCAACTGTGCGTGGCCGAGCCGGCCGGCAGCGGCTACGTGCACGGCTGGCGCAACCGCGACGCACAGGCGGTGGCCAGCCAGCCCACCCTGATCGAAGGCATCGGCCGGCCGCGGGTGGAACCGGGCTTTTTGTTCGACGTGGTCGACCGGGTAGTCGAGGTGCCTGACGATGCCTCGATCGCCGCCGCCTGGCTGCTGGAGGAACTGTTCGGCCACCGCTACGGCGGCTCGTCCGGCACCAACCTCGTCGCCTGCCTGCAGCTGGCCGCCTCGATGCGTGCCCGCGGCGAGCGCGGCAGCATCGTCAGCCTGCTGTGCGACCGCGGCGAACGCTACGCGCAGACGCTGTTCGATCACGACTGGCTGGCCGCGCGCGGCATCGACCTCGCACCGTGGAGCGCCGCGCTGCGCACCAGCCTGGCCAGCGGCCGCACGCCTCTCACGGCATGAGCGCCGCCAGGCCGCGCGAGCCTGCGCCATCCGCCACGACTTTCGCCGTGCTTGGCTACGGCCGCTTCGGCAAAGCCTTCGCCGACCTGCTGTTGCAGGCGGGGCATCGCGTGCGCGCCTGGGATCCGCACGCGGATGTTCCCGCCGCACTGGCCGTCGCGTCGATGCCTGCCGCCGTCGGCGAGGCACGCTGGATCGTGCTGGCGATGCCGGTGCCGCACATGCGCGATGCCCTGCTCACGCTGCGTCCGCTGCTGCATGCCGGGCAGACCGTGCTCGACGTGGGCAGCGTGAAAATGCATCCCTGCGCGATGATGGACGAGCTGCTCGGCACAGACATTCCGCATGCCGGCACGCATCCGCTGTTCGGCCCGCTGAGCTTGGCCCGCGACGAACGCCCGCGGCGCACGGTGATCTGTCCCGCTGCGGATCATCCGCAGGCCGCCGCACGCGCCGGCGGACTGTTCCGCGGCCTCGGCTGCGAGGTCATCGTGCAGGACCCGGAAAGCCACGACCGCGCCATGGCCAGGACCCACGCGCTGGCGTTCTTCATCGCCAAGGGACTGATCGGCCTCGGCGTGGACGACGGCCTGCCGGTGGCGCCACCGTCGTTCCAGGGCATGAAGCACATGCTGGCCGCGGTGCGCGGCGACGCCGGCCACCTGTTCTCTGCCATCCAGCGCGAGAACCCGTTCGCCGCCGAAGCGCGTGCGCAACTGCTGGCCGAACTCGAACGGGTGCATCGGCAACTGCTGGCCGACGTGGACGGCGACAGCCTGGCCATCCCCGGGCCACCCGCATGAGCTTCCACGACCTGCGCGGTTTCCTCGCGCATCTCGAACGCGAGCGGCAGCTGCTGCACGTGGCGGCGCCGGTCGATCCGCACCTGGAATCCACCGCGCTCAGCCTGCGCGCGCTGCGCGAGGGCGGCCCCGCCTTGCTGATGAAGCGGCCCGGCGATTCTTCGCATGCGCTGCTGGGCAACCTGTTCGGCCACCGCCGGCGCATCGAACTGGCGCTGGCCGGGCGGCCGCTGGCTTCCCTGCGCGAACTCGGCCAGTTGCTCGCCGCGATCAAGGAGCCGCGCTGGCCGTCCAGCCTGCGCCAGGCGCTGGCGACCTGGCCGGAACTGGCGCACGTGGCACCGCAGCGTGTGCACGAGGCGGCGTTCGAACACGAAACATTGCGCGGCGGCGAGATCGACCTCGCGCGAGTACGCCGGCCACGCGCGCCGCGTGATGATGGGCGTGTGGTCGTACCTGCGCCAGTTCACCTACACCAAGTTCGTAATCGTCACCGACGACGACATCGACGTGCGCGACTGGTCGGCCGTGATCTGGGCGGTATCGACCCGCGTCGATCCGGCGCGCGACTCGATGCTGGTGGAAAACACCCCGATCGACTGCCTCGACTTCGCCAGCCCGGTCGCCGGACTCGGATCCAAGCTCGGCATCGACGCCACCCACAAATGGCCGTCCGAAACCAGCCGCATCTGGAGCCGGCCGATCGCGCCGGATGCCGCGGTGGAGCGCCGCGTCGACGCGCTGTGGGCGGCGCTGCGCGACAAGTAGGAGCGCACCCTGTGCGCGAATGCCTTTCCGTCACGTGACGAAGAGCCATCGCGCACAGGGTGCGCTCCTACCGCCTCACGGCTCGTCGTGCGTCACGTGCTCGACCGGCGCCGGTTTGTCCCAGCCGGGGTCGTTGAAGTACTGCGGATAGTGCGCGATCGCCGCGCGCATGTCGGCCACCGCCTCGACCTTCTTCGGATCGGCCTTCAGTGCCTGTGCCGCGCCCAGCAGCGGTACCAGGATGCCGTGCAGCGCGGCGTCGGGCTCGGCTGCCAGCTTGCAATGGGCGAACATGTAGGTCACTGCTTCCTCGACGCTGGTGGCCCGGTCCACCGCCATCGGCGCGCTCATGTGGCCCATCTCGTAGTGGCGCAACTCGTCCACTGCGGCATGCGCGCGGCGCATGCCCTCGCTCAATGGCGCGTCCGGCGCCCAGCGCTGCAATGGCACCGGCGCAGCGGCCGTGGCGGCGTGCGACGCATGGCCTTCGTGGGCGTGCTGGGGGGATGCCTGCGCCGCCACGGCCAGAGCGAGGCCACACGCCAGTGCAAGAACGGTTTTGACGGATTTCATGCGGGAGACTCCAGCAGGCGGCGCGGCTGCCGCGGATGGCAGGATGCTAGCGCGCCATGACGCAATCCCGACTGATCCACGTCAACCTCGCGGCACGCACCTGCCAACACACGGCTCACGCCGACCCGGAAGCGTGCAGCAACGCACCTGCCGCATCGCGGACACTGACATCCACCGCGACACCTTGACGCACGCTCTCGGTGACCACGCAGAAGTCCTCGAACTGCTGCAGCAGCCGTTCGATCTGCACGTAGTCGGCAGCGGCCTCCGGCAGCTCGATCGCCACGTCGACATGCGCCACGCGCAGGCGCTTGTGCTCGTTGCGTTCCAGCCGCGCCTTCGCCCGGGTCACGATGCTGCCCGGATGGTTCTTGTACTTGCGCAGCGAGAACAGCAGGCTGGCACTCAGGCAATTGGCCACGGCGGCGGCCAGCATGCGCGACGGGTTCGGGCCGGTGTCGCCACCGAGCGGCGCGGACTCGTCGGTGTGCAGCGCGGGGATCGCGGTGTCGTCGAACTCGATGCGGAAAACGTAATCCGATTCCTGGGTCAGGGTGAGGGTGAATTCCTGGGTCTCGCTCATGCTCACACTCCTTCGGCGCTAGGTGTTTCGGTTGGCGGATGGCGCTGCAGCCATACGTAATACAGCAGCGGAATCACCAGCAGGGTCAGTGCGGTCGACACCAGGATGCCGAAGATAAGCGATACCGCCAGGCCCTGGAAGATCGGGTCGTCGAGGATGAAGAAGCCGCCGATCATCGCCGCCAGCCCGGTCAGCACGATCGGTTTCGCGCGCACCGCCGCGGCGTTGATCACCGCATCGCGCAACGGCTGTCCGGCGGCCAGTGCATGGTTGATGAAGTCGATCAGCAGGATCGAGTTGCGCACGATGATGCCGGCCAGCGCGATCATGCCGATCATCGAGGTGGCGGTGTACTGCGCGCCCAGCAAGGCATGTCCCGGCATCACGCCGATCACGGTCAGAGGGATCGGCGCCATGATGATCAGCGGCACCACGTAGCTCTTGAACTGACCGACCACCAGCAGGTAGATCAGCAGCAGGCCGACCGAATAGGCCAGCCCCATGTCGCGGAACGTCTCGAACGTGATCTGCCATTCGCCATCCCACTTCACCGCGGCGCGGGTGGTGTCGGTGGGCTGCGCGATGAAGTGCTGCCGCAGCAGCTGGCCGTCCAGCCGCTCGCGGCCAAGTTCGCCAACCAGCGAGAACATGCCGTACAGCGGGCTGTCGGTGGCGCCGGCGTCGTCGCCGGTGACCGTGGCATAGGGCAGCAGATCCTTGTGATAAATCGCCTTTTCCCGGTTCGCCGGCTGCACGCTCACCACCTCGGACAACGGCACCAGCGCACCGCCTTGCGCGCGCACGCGCAAGGCCAGCAGCTGGTTCATCGCGGCCTGGTCGCCGGCGTCAAGGCGCAGGCGTATCGGCACCGCGTATTTCGCGTGGCCATCCATCAGCCAGGTTGCATCGTCGCCGGACAGTGCGCTGCGCAACACCTGCGCGATGGATGCCTGATCCAGCCCCAGCCGCGCCGCGCGTGCGCGATCGACCACCAGCACCTCGCGTGGCGCATCCGCCTCCACGCTGGTGTCGACATCGACGATGTCGGGGTTGGCCCTGAATTTCTGCTCCAGCTCGCGCGCCGTGCGGCGCACGCTGGCGTAGTCGGGCCCGTAGACCTCGGCCACGATCGGTGCGAGCACCGGCGGACCGGGCGGCACCTCGACCACTTTCACCGAGGCACCGTAGCGTGCGCCGATGCGGGCCAGCGCCGGCCGCACGGCCAGCGCGATGGCGTGGCTCTGGCGCGAGCGCTCACTCTTGTCGACCAGGCTCACCTGCAGGTCGCCGACGATCGGACCACTGCGCAGGTAGTACTGGCGCACCAGCCCGTTGAAGGTGATCGGTGCGGCGGTGCCGGCATAGCCCTGCCAGTCCTTCACTTCGGGCACGCCGGCCAGGCTCTGCGCCAGCTCGCCGAGCAGGCGGTTGGTGCGCTCCAGCGTGCTGCCCTCGGGCATGTCCACCACGATCTGGAACTCGGACTTGTTGTCGAACGGCAGCATCTTCAGCACCACCGCCTTGACCACCACCAGCCCCACGGCGGCCAGCACCAGCACGCCCATCGCGGCAAACAACAGACGGCGTCGGCGCGGCGCGCGGTTGCCATCGAGGAACGGCAGCATCAGGCGATGGAAGACGCGATGCAGGCGGCCGCCGTCCGCGGCATGACTGTCGGTCGGCGCAGCCTGGGTGTGGTGCCGGTGACGGCCGAGCAGCTTCAGCGCCAGCCATGGCGTCACGATCAGCGCGACCGCCAGCGACAGCAGCATGCCGGCCGAGGCGTTGATCGGGATCGGGCGCATGTACGGCCCCATCAGGCCGGACACGAAGGCCATCGGCAGCAGCGCGGCGATCACCGTGAAGGTGGCCAGGATGGTCGGCCCGCCGACCTCGCTGACCGCCGCGGGAATCGCCTCACGCAGGGTGCGCCCGCCATGGATCGGGACTGGCTCGGATTGGCCGGGCTGCAAGCCCGCCTGTGCGGTCCATGCCCCCGTCGTTTCTTGGCCCATGGAACCACCATGGGCCGGCGAAACGCCGGGAGCCTGTCCTCGCACAGCCAGGCTTTCGCCTCGACCACCCCGAACCAGTCCCGATCCCGCCATGTGCCGGTGGATGTTCTCCACCACCACGATCGCATCGTCGACCAGGATGCCGATCGAGAAGATCAGCGCGAACAGCGAGACGCGGTTGATGGTGAAACCCATCGCCCACGACGCGAACAAGGTCAGCGCCAGGGTGATGACCACTGCGCTGCCGACCACGACCGCCTCGCGCCAACCCATCGTCAGCAGCACCAGCAGCACCACCGAGAAGGTGGCGAAGATCAGCTTGTGGATCAGCTTGTCCGCCTTGTCGGTGGCGGTCTGGCCGTAGTCGCGGGTCACCGTGACGTGGACGCCGGCGGGAATCACCACGCCTTCGAGCACATGCAGTTGCGCACGGATCGCGCCGGTGATGTCGGCGGCGTTGGTACCGGGCTTCTTCGCCACCGCGATGGTCACTGCCGCTGCGTTGCCGGTGGCAGGGCCGGCCTTGCCGGCGGGCGCACCGAACCAGACATAGCGGCTGGGCAGGTCGGCGCCCTGACGGATCGTGGCCACGTCGGAGAGGAACACCGGCTGGCCGTTCTTCAGGCCGATCACCAGTTGCGCCACATCCGCTGCGTCGGCGAGAAAACGCCCGGCGGTCACTGGCACATCGCGGTTGCCCGTCACGCGATCGCCGGCCTGGGTCACCACATTGGCTGCGCGCAAGGCGCTCGCCAGGTCGCCGACCGCCATGCCGTAGGCGGCCAGTTTCGCCGCATCCAGCTCCACCACCACCGCCCGCTCGGGCGCGCCGATGGTGTAGACGTCGCGCGTGCCGGGCACGCGCTTCAATTCGGTTTCCAGCGTATGCGCGACTTCGGCCAGTTGGGTCGGACCTTGCGCGGGATCGTCGCTCCACAGCGTGAGCGCCATTACCGGCACGTCGTCGATGCCCATCGGCCGCACCAGCGGCTGGCCCACGCCCAGGTTGGGCGGCACGAAGCCCTGGTTCTGGAACACCTGGTTGTACAGCCGCACGATCGCGGTCTGCCGCGGCACGCCGACCTGGAACTCCACCGTGATCACCGCCATGCCGGGCCGGCTCACCGAATAGACGTGCTTGACGCCTTCGAGCTCGGCCAGCTTCTGCTCCAGCGGATAGGCCACCAGGTTCTCGACGTCGTGCACGCCGGCGCCGGGGAACGGCACCATCACGTTGGCCATGGTCACGTCGATCTGCGGCTCTTCCTCGCGCGGCGTGATCATCACCGCGACCAGGCCGAGCAGCAGTGCCGCGATCGCCATAATCGGCGTCAGCGGCGAACGCTGGAATGTACGGGCGATACGGCCGGAGAAGCCGAGCTGCGGCTCGCTCATGGTGCGACCCCGCGCCGGTTCTCGGTCAGCCAGCGTGCGGCGGCGGCCGGATCGGTGGCGACCCGTTCGCCGTCATCGAGCCCGGCCAGTACTTCGACCTGGTCCGCGTAGCGATGACCGATGCGCAACTGGCGCAAGGCCGCGCCGTGTCCGTCCAGCACGTACACGCCCAGCAGCTCGCCGCGCTGCACCAGCGCGCTGGCCGGCAGCAGCAGGCGTTTCGCCTCACCGGTGGCGAAGGCGACCTTCACCGTCATGCCCGGGTACAGGCCGGTATCGCCACCGGGCAACTGCAGCCGCACATTGAAGGTGTGCGTATTCGGATCGGCATACGGAAACACGCTGACGCTGCTGGCGGCGACCCGGCGTGCGCCGTCGCCGGCGAGCAGCACATCGGCCGCATGAAAACGGCGGATGGCATCGACCGCGCTCTGCGGCACCTGCACGCTGACCCGCAGGTCGTCCAGCGCCTGCATCGCGATCAATGGCTGGGGCGACGGTGGACCGGCCTGCACGGCCTCACCCACTTGCACATAGCGGCGGGTGATGATGCCCGCATAGGGCGCGCGCAGCACCGTATAGTCCAGTGCCTGGCCAACTTGATCGAGCTGGGCCCGAGCCGACGCCAGCGCCGCCTGTGCCGCATCGCGCTGGGCGCGCTGCTGATCCATCTGCGCCGCGGAGACAAAGCCCTTCGCGTAGACCGCCTCGATGCGCTGGTACGACGCGGCGGCCTCCCTGTAGGTCGCCGCGGCCGACGCGACCTGTGCCTGTGCCGCGCTGCGCGCCGACTTCTGCTCGACATCGGTGAAGCGCACCAGCACATCGCCCTTGGCGACGACATCGTTGACGTCATGCGGCAGCTCCAGCACCCGTGCATTGGTCTGCGCCGTGATCGTGGCCTGGTTCACCGCCTCCACCACGCCATCCCAGACCTGTTCGTCATGCGCCGTCCGTGCGTGCACGACCACGCTGGCCAGCGCCGGTGGCGGGCTCTGCGCGGCAATCGGCGAATTCCGGTTGCCGCAGCCGGCCAGCGCGATAGCAACCAGCGACATGGCGACGTGGCGCAGGAAAGGTTTCATGGCAATGGGATCTCGACGTGTCATCAGGGTGGAATTTATCGGGGTGGAATCGCGCCATCGGGCTGCTTTCCCGGCTTGAGCCGCTCGATGCCAAGGGCCTTCATCACGTACTTTTCGTAGATCGGATCGGTGTTGCCCGAACGGATCTTGCGCATGAAGTATTTCTCGAACGCGACCTTGGCCAGGTGCACCCACTTGCCCTGCTTCGCCCAGGTGACATTGCGCGGCGGGATCTGCGGAATGGCCACGAACGCCGCGCCGCTGTCGCCCATGTCGGCCAGGCATACCGCGTTCCAGGTCGCCTCGGCGGTGGCGGGGTTGCCGTCGATGGCGGCCTTGATGTTGGCGGCCAGCGCACTGACCATGGATTCGATCATGAAGCCGGTCTTGGGCGCCCCGGTCGGCACTGCCGTCACCTCCACCGGCGGGATCGCCACGCACACGCCGGCGGAGAAGATGTTCGGAAACGCCGGATTGCGCTGGTGCTTGTCGATCAGCACGAAGCCGCGGGGATTGACCAGGCCCTCGACGCCCCGTACCGCGGCCACGCCGGTGAACGCGGGGATCACCATCGAGTAGACAAAGGGCAGCGCGTGCGTCTCCAGCGCCTGGCCCTGCGCGTCATGCTCGCTGACGTGCATCAACCAAGGCTCGACCTTGTCGATGCGTGCGTTGGTGATCCACTTGATATGGCGCTGGCGCAGCTCCTTCTCCAGCAGCCCCCTGGAATCGCCCACGCCGCCCAGCCCCATGTGGCCGATGTACGGCTCCGGCGTGACGAACGTCATCGGCACCCGATCACGCAATTTGCGCCGGCGCAAATCGGTGTCGAGGATCATCGCAAACTCGTAGGCCGGGCCGAAGCAGCTCGCCCCCTGCGCGGCGCCGATCACCACCGGACCGGGCGCTTTCAGGAATGCCTCGTAGGCCTGCCAGGCTGCGCTCGCATGGGCCGTGGTGCAGACCGATTGCGTGTACCCGCCGAGCGGTCCCAGTCCCGGAACTTCGTCGAAGGCCAGGCGCGGGCCGGTGGTGATGACCAGGTAGTCGTACTTCAGCTCGCGGCCATCCTGCAGCAGCACGCGATTCTCCGTCGGACGAACCGCGCTGGCCGGCGAGTCGATGAACGCGATGTCGTGCCGGCCCAGCGCCGACGCGGCATCGATCTGCACGTCGGCGGGCCTGCGCCAGCCGATGCCGACCCAGGGGTTCGATGGCGTGAACGAGAACAGCCCGCCCTCACCGACCACCGTGACGCGATGGACACTACCCAGCGCGGCCTTGATTTCATAGGCGGCACTCATGCCGCCCAGACCCGCACCAACGATGACGACGTCGCACATGACCGACTCCTGCTCAGGGGTGTTGACAGCGTGCGCCGCACGGGCCGGGCTGGACTTGAGCCTGGTCAATCCAGCGAGAGATGGCTTGCTGACGACAGGCCGGATCGGCCTGGACGTCACGCACGTGACCGACCGCATCCCGCCGCGGCGGAAAGCCGCATTGTCCACACGGGATCTCCCGACGTGGCCTCGGTGCTAGCTGGCCTCGTCGATGATGCGCGTGAGGGTCTGCTCCACTTCGCCAGCCGTCGCCACCAGGGCGGGATCGGTCGAGAGCGTGCCCAGCATCGGCACCGGCCGGATCATGCCGATCCAGGTCTTGCCGGCGTCGGCGTAGACCGAAATGCGGCACGGCAGGGCCATGTTCAACCGCATGTCCGCCGCCAGTACGCTGGCCGCCTGCTGCGGATTGCACACTTCGAACACCTTGCACTGGCGCTCGAACGCGACGCCCTTGCTGCGCAGGGTGGCGCCCAGATCATGCACGTGCAGCACGCCGAAGCCGTTGCGCGCGACCGCTTCGGTCAGATCGGCGGCGGCCTGTTCCGGCGTCTTGGATGTTTCAACGATGTAGTACACGGTTCACCTCGGTCAGACGGAACGGCATTCAGGACGGAAAGGCGCAGCCTGGCTTCAGGCCCAGCTTGCGCAGCAGCATCGCCAGCGGGCAGAAGCCGGTGAACGCGGACTGCAGCAGGTTGGCGCCCACGAACACCGGGAGCCAGATCCAGCCGGGCGCCACGAAATGCGCCAGCGCGATACCCGCCAGCACGACAGTGCCGGCGAAACCCAGAACGATGCGATCGACATTCATGGCGGAACTCCTGCGATGGGGTGGAAACCGGCGGGAGGCCAGCAGCCGCTGGCCAGGTCCGTCCGGACAAATCAACTTCATCTAAATTAGTTTTATCTTAATTAGACTTCCATGGTAAAGTCAACTCCATGAAACGGGCAATCGCGCACATCAAGAAGGCTCACCCGATGAACATGCCGGCCGATGCGGATCTGGACCTCATGCAGGCGCGCGCCGAAGAGGCCTCGCAGCTGCTCAAGACGCTGGGCAACGCGCAGCGGCTGCGCGTGCTGTGCCTGCTGCTGGACGGCGAGATGTCGGTGGGACAGATCAACGGGCAACTGCCCGGACTCAGCCAGTCAGCGCTGTCGCAGCATCTGGCCCGGCTGCGCGACGAGGGCCTGGTCAGTACCCGGCGCGAGGCACAGACGGTGTGGTACACCCTGCCCGCAGGTCCCGCACACGCCATCATCGCCACGCTGTACGGCATCTACTGCGCAACCGACACCGACCCGCGCGGTGCAAGGAACCAGCGCGCACGGTCGGCACCCGGTCGCACGCGCCGTACCGGCTGACAGCCGGGCGTCCGTTCGGGAGAGGTCGGTCCACGGTCCGGGCGTGCAGCTTTGAGCCACCCTTCCTGATCAGCTCGCCCTGATCATCGGGCCGCCACCGGCAGCAGGCTGTCGAGTACCAATGCGGCCATCCGCGACAGGCCCTGCTCACGCTGCGTCGCCGGCATGTGCGTGTCGCGCTGCAGATGGTCGCTGACGGTCAGCACCGACAGCGCCTGGAAGCCTTCGCGCATGGCCACGCCGTACAGGCCGGCCGATTCCATCTCGACCCCGTGGATCCGGTGCCGCAGCAGCCGCGCGACCAGCTCCGGGTCGCCGCCATGGAAGCAATCGGTGCTGAACACACCGCCGATGCACAGGCCGATCCGCTGCGCGGCAGCGGTATCGACGACCGCGCGCATCAGGCCGAAATCGGCGCAGGCGGCGAGGTCGTGGCCACCGAAGTGCAGGCGGTTGAAGTTCGAATCGGTCGACGCCGCCTGCGCCAGCAACAGGTCGCCCAGCTCGATATCGCCCACGCCGCCGCAGGTGCCGACGCGCACGATCCGGCGCACGCCGAACACCCGCGCCAGCTCGGTGGCATAGATCGCGCAGGAGGGAATGCCCATGCCGCTGCCCAGCACCGACACGCGCATGCCGCGATGGAAACCGGTGTAGCCGAGCATGTTGCGGCGGGTGTTCACCTCGCGCGCGTCATCGAGAAGCTCGCCGGCGATGTGCCGCGCGCGCAGTGGATCGCCTGGCAGCAACACGGTGTCGGCGATCATGTCCGGGGTGGCGTCGAGGTGGGGCGTGCTCATGCGGCGGCGATCATGCGGGGAGAAGAAAGCTGCAACCCGCCGCCAGCGGCGGCAGACCCAGATGGACGGCCAGACTCTGGCCGATGTCGGCGAAGCTTCCGCGCCGGCCCAGCGCCCGCGGCGCCAGCCCCGGCCCGGATACCAGCACCGGCACGCACTCGCGGGTGTGGTCGCTGCCCGGCCAGGTCGGGTCGCAGCCGTGGTCGGCGCTGATCGCCAGCAGGTCACCGGGGCGCAGCGCACGCAGCAGTTCCGGCAGTCGCGCATCCAGCGCTTCCAGCGCGGCGGCGTAGCCGAACACGTCGCGCCGGTGGCCATACACGCTGTCGAAATCGACAAAGTTGGTCGCAACCAGACTGCCGCTTCCGACCTGCGCAATGGCGGCCAGGGTGGCATCGAACAGTTCGTCGTGGCCGTGCGCCTCGATGCAGCGCGACACGCCACGGTGGGCGAAGATGTCGCCGATCTTGCCGATCGCGACCACCTCGCCACCGGCGGCCAGCAGCGCGTCGAACAGCGTCGGCGCCGGCGGTGGCAAGGCATAGTCGCGCCGATGCGGGCTGCGGCTGAAGCCTGACCCGGCCGAACCGGTGAACGGCCGCGCGATCACCCGGCCGATGTTGTAATCCGCCAGCAGCCGGCGTGCCAGCTCGCACAGACGGTACAGGCGGTCGAGACCGAACGCCTGTTCGTGCGCGGCGATCTGGAACACCGAATCGGCCGAGGTGTAGACGATCGGACGGCCGTTGCGCACATGCTCCGCGCCAAGGCGCTGGATGATCTCGGTGCCGGAGGCATGGCAGTTGCCGAGCACGCCGGGCAGTCCGCCGCGCTCCACCAGTGCCTGCAACAAGGCGGGCGGAAACGAATGCCCGGCCTGCCCGAACACCCCGAACGGTTCGGTCAACACCACACCGGCGGTTTCCCAGTGACCGGATGGGGTGTCCTTGCCGCGGGCCTGTTCCACCGCGTAGCCCCACAGACCTTCGGCGGCGGGCAGCATCTCGAAACCCAGCGCGGCTTGCCCATGTGCGGCGGCATGCGCCTGTGGCAGACCCAGCCGGGCGAAGTTCGGCAAGCGCAGCGGGCCGCGCGCCGCGGCGGCACAGGCAGCAGCGATATGACCGAAGGTATCGGCGCCTTCGTCGCCGTAGTCCGCGGCATCGGGGGCGGCACCCACGCCCAGCGAATCGAGCACCAGCCAGATGGCGCGAGTCATGCGACGCACTCCACCGGCGCGTGCCATTGCCACAACGCCACCGCGGGCGGCGCCGCGGGCGCCATCCGGAAGGCCCGTCGCACGCTCGCCACAGCCGCATCGGCGGCGTCCGCACTGCGGGCGTGCACGATCGCCAGCGGCTGACCCGCGTCGACCGCGTCGCCTCGCCCGATCACCTCGGCCAGGCCCACGGCATGATCCAGCGCCTGCTCCGGCTGCGTCACGGCT
>LNAP01004479.1_pt1 | contig 12883 bp, 9 predicted proteins | sample 602601 | NCBI WGS metagenome assembly LNAP01 (sample SAMN02440304, study PRJNA202911) | soil metagenome | biome: Subtropical and temperate rainforests or woodlands; isolation source: soil samples (1 kg each in a 20% v/v slurry with milli Q water) were... ...
AAGCACCTTCAGAACCCATTACAAGCTATCCCTTAATAGCAGCAAGGTTTAGCTAATGGTAAAAATTCGTCAAAATAGATTTACTGCTGGATGGTTAGAGCCAAAAGCTGTGGCCTTAAATGATTATGAGGCTTACCTAGCCGGCGCTGCTGAAATGACAAATGTGATTTGCTTACCGGAAGGTGGATTTAAATTAAGATATTCATTAGAGTATTTGAATAAGGTCCACAATAAAGTTGAACGTATTGCCGGAGGAACCCTTGTTATCACCACTCCAAATGGTGGTACAGGAGCAAATGCTAATGATGATAACCCTACGACATTTCTCACCACTACCACTGCCATTGGGACAAATAACCCCTATATTGTGGTTCGATACGATTTAGGAGTTCCAACAAACGTTGCTTTTGTTGATGTCGTATCCGCCACCCTGAGTGCCGGAACAGATGCAACAGAGTTTTTCATCCAAGGATCAGTAGATAATGCAACTTGGATTAATATTGGATCTGCAATTTCCATATCCACTACAGCTAACACTCAACGTAGAAGAGTTAATGGAACTTACCGGTATTTCCGGTTTGTTAGAATTGGAACCACGGATCTAGCAGCCTCTACAGTTTCTATCGGAGAATTTAACGTCTGGAGGGAGTTAGCTGAGATCTCTCAAGATAGACAGATTCGATACAAATTCAATATAGGACAACGGTATGCCTTGTTGCTAACTGATAGGAATATAGCAGTTTATAGGAATGGTATCTTCCAGGCTGACATTAGGGCAACTGTAATTACTGAAGATAAATTAAGAACAATAAACTGGGCATTTGGTGGTGACAAAATCTTAATATGTCATGAAGATTTTGATGTTCAAGAAATAACTAGATTGGGTGCTGATGACAACTGGTCTGTCAATACATGGCAACCACAGAATATACCCTACTATGATTTTGTTCCGAGTAAGACTTTGCCGGCTACAACATTGACGCCAGACACAGTAATAGGGGTGGTAACTTTAACAGCTGGCGCTAATACTTTTACAGCCGCTGATGTAAATCAAATTATTGAAGGTAATGGTGGAAGAGCGCGAATTACAGCTTATACAAGTCCAACCGTTGTTCAAGCGATAACAGAGGTTCCCTTTTATAATGTCAATCCAATTACAGCAAACAATTGGAATATACAGCGTGGCTTTGAACCTATGTGGTCAGCAACGAGAGGTTATATTAGGAGCCTTGCCTTCTTTCAAGGCCGGTTGCTTATAGGTGGGATGCGTTCCCGACCTCGAACAATTGTAGGTTCTGTCCTGGGAGAATATTTAGATTTTGATAGAGGAGCTTTTAGAGATTCAGATGGATTTTACCGTGACCTCGACAATGAAGAGCCAATTGTCAATCTTCTAGCCCATAGATCACTGAACCTATTTACATCAGGGGGTGAGTCATCAGTTCTTCTTCCAAGAGGCGCTGCTCTTACCCCGGAGACTATTAGCTTCTTTCCTCAAACCGAAGTAGGCAGTGAATTTGGATTAAGGCCGGTCGTCTCTAATGGTGTAATCATGTTTGTCCAACGCGGTGGTAATAGCATCATCCAACTAGTGTTTGACGAAAATCAGCAAGCATTTACATCAAGTAATATCTCAATTTTAGCCTCGCATTTAATCAAACAGCCAGTTGATTTTGATATTAGACGCAGCACCAGTGCAGATGAAGCCGATATGCTGCTTATAGTTAACTCAGATGGAACACTAACAAATGGTGTCTTTATCAATGAAGAAAATATCCGGGGCTTCACTTTAACAACGACGGATGGATTGGTAACGTCTGTCTGTGCAGATGAAGAAGATATTTATGTCGTCGTTCAACGAATGATTAATGGGCAGCAAGTAAAGTACTTTGAAAGAGCCAACTATAATATCATGGGAGACTGTTCTGTCCAAAAGACAGTTAGCGGTCCTACCACTGTTTTTACTGGGCTGGATCACCTGGAAGGACGAGTGGTAAACGTTTTTGCTGATGGGGCTTACCTGGATGATCAAACGGTTGTCGGGGGCCAAATTACGACAGAAACACCAGTAAATGAATACGCCGATATCGGACTGAATTTCATCCCAATAGTAAAGACCTTGCCCTTCGAAGCTCTCCAACTAGTAGGAGAAAAGATGGGGGAAAAGAAACGGATAACCAGCTGTTATGTTTGGTTCTATCAAACATCGGCAGCTGTCGTTAATAATGTCCCTGTCTCTTTTAGGGGATTCAATGATCAGCTTCTTGATCGACCGTTACCTGTCTTTACTGGAATTCATCGAATCGAAGGATTAAGAGGATGGGATGCTTATGGGCAAGTTGTATTAACCCAAACAAAACCAACACCACTGATAGTATTAGCAATGAGAATGGAGGCTAGCGTCTAATGGCATTTAGTTTCTCAAATATATTTAGCACCAAGCAACAAGCCCTGGCGGATGATTCTATGGATCCTAATGGATACGGCAATAGATATGCCAAAGGATTGTCATTGCTTAATAGAGCAGGATCAATGGTTAACACCGGCATGGGCCTCTATGCCAATAGAGTAGCATCCTCCATGGCAGCGAATCGCCTTAATATGAGTGCAATGTGGCAACAGTTGCAAGCCAGCAACATTGAGACTAATGCAGCAGAGCAATCCAATGCGATCCGTAATGAACTCCTCAATAATATGGCTTCCACAAATGCTTTTTTCGCCGCTAGAGGATTTGATGTGAGCTCTGCAGAAGATGCAAACATTGTAAGCCGCCGTCGAGCAGGGAATGACCTGTTAAATCTCCGCAGCCAATCAAAGTTGGATGCTATTGCAATGCGAGCAGCAGCCGCCCAAACTCGCAGCGATGCAAGCGTAGGCCGAGCTATGGGGCGTTTTGAGAGAGCAGGGATAGAGGGAGATTTATTTAAACAAGGTGTTAATTTTGTTAGTGGTTTAAGAGGATTGCTATAAATGGCAGATACATTGTATCAACAAAGAACGCTCGGATTAAGAGTACCTAATCTTCCTCAGAGCTATGCGCCAGAACAGTTAGCGGGTGCTGTGCAACAGAATGCCTTGAAGATGGCTAATGAGATGACAAGCACTGCGGATGAGATTTATAATGCTGACTTTGAAATTGCATCACGTCGCCTGATCTCTGAAATCTTTAGCAAAAACCCTAATAATCCTGATGCCCTCAGAAAAGATTTTGATGCAGCCTTAAAGGGGCTAACTAAAGACACTTCCCCAGACCAGCAATTAGAATTGGGTATGCGCTTTGAAATGTTAGCCATGCCCCATATATCAAAGGCTGCTGAGAATAGAATATTTCTGAATAATGAGAAACTTAAGGAAGACAATCTAACATTAATCGATCTATCGCTTAATGACATGGAACATGCTGCTGCCGATATGCTAAGCAATAATGCTGTTACAGCCTTTGATGCATCTAGGAGGGTGCAGAATAGTATGCTCACCCTTCAGAAGAGCCTAAATATGGAAAATGAAGGCATGCCTCTATTTTCAGCAGAGCAAAAAGTACGGTTACAAAGGCAGGCTAAGCAGAGTCTCATGTTTGATGGTACTTTGAGGTGGCTTGAGCAACAACCCGATAAAGCCAAGGCATGGCAGGCGATCAAGGATGGGAAGAAAACCTTTAAACTTTATGATGCTCAAGGGAAATTAGAGACAGAACTAAAGCCTCTAACAGATATGAGTTTGCATAATTTTGATAAGATTGAAAGTTTTGTTGAATCCGCTACCGCGATAAGTAAGGAACAATTGCAGATTGCAGCGGGTATAGAAAAAATCGGGTCTGCTCTGAATGGGGACACTTATCTGGATCCTGAATCAGCCTTCGATAAGAAAGCTATAGATAATTATTTTGTTCAAAAAGTGATGCCAACTCTTGAAGGTATGGATCCTATCCAGAGAGGACAAGCAATATCAGACTATGTGGATAAAGTGGGAATTCTCCCAGAAACAGTTAAATCCAATATTAGAGCGACAATAAGAGCGGGAACCCCTGAAGAGCAAGTTTATGCGGCCGAGCTTATAAGAACTATAGGGGATAATTCTTTTAAAGCTCTCGAGGATATCGGTGATAAATGGCAAACTTACGCTATGAATCTGTCCGATTTGACCAGAGGAGGGGTCTCCGCAGAGCAAGCAGTCAAAATGGTTGATATGTCTTTTGATCCTGCAGAAAAAACAGTCAGAGATAAAAGGATGAAGGAACTAAAGAATATTCCCTTTGATGCAGAATACATACTTAATGCTTTTTTTTCCGCCGATGCCCCCTTTAAGCTTATTGGTAAAAGCGCTCCTATTATTGATGTGCCAAATATCAAAGAAGGTATTATAGCCGACACAGAACGTTTTTTCCAAGAAGCCTATGTTTATACAGGCGATATAAATGTAGCAAAAGAAATGGCGAGGCAAAGAGCCAAATCAGTATTTGGTATAAGTCAGGTAACAGGACAAGCAAACGTTGTACGATATCCCCCAGAAAAGGCAGCAGCTTATAACATTCCGGGCCTGAAAGATCAATCCTGGATAAGGAGACAGCTATTAGAGGGTGTAAAAGCAGTAAAACCTGATCTAAATAATGAAGATATCTATATAACCACAGATAACCAGACCATTGCTGAATGGGAGAGTGGAAGACCCACCTATCCTATTTTATACAGAACAACCTCTGGTTCCTTTGACACGCTTAGGGATCAGAAAACAGGAGTTACTCTTCGGTTCGCCCCCGATACAGCTCCCGTCGTTAAGGCATTAAATGAAGACATTAAAAGAAAAGAACAAACCAGGATTAAGAATGCGGCCGAGGTTAAAGAATACCAAGAAGCCATGAGAGGATTCGTCTCTGAAGACTCTCCATATGCTGCAGGTGATTCGATTATTGGGGTAGCTTTAGGAACAGCTACAGGCGCAATTAAAGATAAAATTATTAAAGCTTCGGAGTTTGCCGCCAAGAAGAGGGCCGAAACTCCCAACCCCAACTACGAGGCAGTATTCAAAGATTTAAAACGGGGAGATCTTGATTAATGGTTAAAGCATTTTCTCCTAAACCTACTTTAAATTTTCCTGTATTTGGCCCTGAGAAGAATGATCGAATAGCGCAGGAGCAAGAGAGAAGAATTAATGTGCCCGGAGTCGGCAAAGTATTGCTTCCTTCAGCAGAAACAGCAATGTTTGGTAAACCTGGCGTGATTCAGGAGGTGAAGCAAGAGTCACCCACCTTTGGGAGCCTTATAAACGCAAACTTTTTCGGAGGCAATCCTCTAGGCTCCTTTATAGATGACGTTTATACAGCAACCGAAATACCTGATGAAATCACATTAAAACAGACACCTGACGACTTTAACCCTTTAGACGACATTATAGGATATGAAGAATATCAAGAGCGGCTAATAGAAGCTGAAACACCTTATCAACTAGCATTTATTAAAAGACGTATTGATAAGGAAAGAGAATATAGAAAGGTTCAGGAAGACGGTGGATGGTTGGATGTCGTAGCGGGGTTAGCGACAGGCATTGTTGACCCAATTAACTTAATTCCTTTTAGTACAGCAGCAAAGATATCCTTGAAGGCTGGGGAATCCTTTTTAAAAATGGGCGCCGCTACAGCAAGAGCAAATATCCTCAGCCTGTCTGCCTCTGAACTGTTGCTCCATTCTACACAAGAAACTCGAACGTTTGGAGAGTCTGCGGCAAACATAACTGCCGGTACGCTTCTATCAGGTGTACTAGGAGGGTCTATCGGGGGAATTAGCGCTTATAGGGCCAGCAATCGAACCTTCGGAGAACTAGCAAATGCATTGGAGAATGATTTAAAGATCCCGAAAGAGGGAGAAAATTACTTAGGGGGGGATAAGATCCTCATTACGAGCGAAGATTTAAGCAATGATACTAACATTTATAAGTCTCTCGGTGCTGCCGCTCCTAATAAGACAGATGCAAAGTTACGAAAAATCTTAGGGCAGGGATTTGCTGAAAAAGCGGCAGGGAACCCTGTTGTTAGAACAGCTACCAGCGAAAGCATAGAAACACGCCGTGTAGCCCAAGAATTGGTTGATACTGGGCTCCAATACCAGGATAATGCCCTAGGCATAGCTTCTCCTATGCCTGTGTCTACCATTGTTGAGCAGATGAAACGCGAGCGTTTAACTGTCCTATTCAATACAACATCTGATGCCTTTGCTAAGTATACCAAAAGAGAAGGGCCTCTTCCTGCTTCTGAGAGAACAGTAATAGTAGATGCTTATGGAATCGCAGCAAAAAATAACCTTCTTTCTTTAGAAGAATTTAAAGTTGAAGTTGCCAAAGCCTTACGAAGACAAGGAAATCATCCTGTACAGGAAGTACGGGAAGCAGCGACTATCCTGAGGAAAGATGTACTAAATTATTTAAGGGACTACAGTATAGACGTAGGACTATTGGATGAAAAATATAGAAGAGATGGCACAGATTATGTTCATCGGCTATATGACAAGGAGAAAATCGTCGCTCGACGAGAAGATTTCAAACGAGTAGTTCAAGACTGGCTTCGGGGAGATGCTGACCTTGCATTGGATGCAGCAGAACTTGGTGAAGTATCAGAACAAATTATTCAGAATATCCTAGGAGGGAATGCCGATAGAGTTCAATATTCAGGCATATTACTACAGACAAAGAAGCGTGGTCCGCTTAAAGAGCGTGTCTTTAACATTCCTGATCTAATGATCGAGGACTTTCTAGTTAATGATATTGAGGTCATCTTGAAGCGGTATATTAATACTATGGCGGCAGATGCCACAGTTCAATCAAAATTTGGAAGCCTTGATCTTAAAGATCAAATAGGAAAAATCCGAGAAGATTATCAAACGAAAATTAACAATATTAAAGTTAAAGATCCCAACGTCCCTCAGCGCCGCAGTGCCCTTTTAGAAGAGCTTGATAGAAACTATCAAGAACAAATAGCCTCAATTACAGAGCCTAAAGAACTCAAGCTTTTGCGGGATTCCTATACACAAGAAAGACAATTCATCGAACAGGCTACTCCGGCTGAAGTTCTATCAAGGCGTAATGCGATTAAAGTATTAGATCAAAGATTTCAAGAAGAGCAAAAAACTTTCCAAGAGAAGGTAGGGAAGCTCCCTGAACTTTCTGAAAAAACGAAAGACCGACAAGCAAAGATGGTTCGCGATTACCAAACATCTAGAAATTCTAGTTTAGAGGCGAAACCTAAATCGGCAGCTATGCTTGAAAGAATTAAGGCAAGTCGGGACGCTGAACTCAACGCTTTACAATTATCGGATCCTAATTATGATATTCGAGCTATCGATATAAATAACAAATACGACAATATGATTAATCAGCTTGGCGTGACAGATAAGGATGGCCTCAAAAAAATAAAAGCTCTTGAGAAAGCACGGGACAAAGATATCTCCGATATTCAACTTATGGTTGCGCAAATTAGGGGAACCTTTAATCTTAATGCTTCGAGTATTCTAGATGCTTATTCTGGGGCTAAGTTGTTGAATTTTTTAAAAGCAGGGAACTATGCCCGGTTGCTTGGTGGACAAGGAATATCCTCGGCTTTTGATGTGGGAGGAATTGTTTTTGTACACGGTATTAAGAACACAATTGGAGATACCCTTATAGCTTTCGTGCGAAATTTTGGGACCCTTCTTAAAAAGTCTAAAGGTAGTATTTATCAGGAACGCCTTCAAGAAATAAAAGACTTAGCTGTCGTCAATGAAATGCTTTTAGGCACCAGAATTCAAGCTTTATCAGATGTAAGTTTATCCTATACATCAGGGGGCCTGGAAAAGGTTAGCCGCAAAATGACAAAAGCCACCACCTTTCTGAGTGGCATCAATTGGATTAACGATAAAACGAAGACTATGGGGGCTTACGTTGGGGCTGCTAAAATTCTCCGTGCTTCAGTTTCTAAATCTTTAAAGGATAAAGAAATAATTGCTCTCGCCTCTTACGGTATCGATAAAAGAATGCTCTCCCGTATAGGAGAACAATTTAAGAAATTCGGTAAGAAAGATAAAGGTGTCCTCGTGGCGGGTGTTTCAGGGTGGGCCGACAGAGAAGCAGCCGAAATCTTCAAGTTAGCTATATCCCGCCTGATCGATAATACAGTTATTACTCCTCGCTTAGAAAAACCCTTATTCTTTTCTACCCAGCTTGGCGGATTATTGGGTCAATTCAAATCCTGGGGATTTGCTGCCTATCAACGATACTTTCTAGCGGGGCTTCAAAGAAAGGATGCCGAAGTTGTCCAAGGTGTGGCATCAATGGTTGGCCTCGGGGTCTTGCAACAAGTTCTTCGAGATTACATCGATCATGGTGAAGTAAAAGAACGAGACGTTGAAGAGTGGATCACGACGGGAATCAACCGTTCGGGGGTTCTAGGCTACCTTAGTGATGCCACGAGTACGGCAAATAACTTTACGGGCGGTTTCATTGGTCGAGTGACAGGTCTGGAGAAAGAAGGACACTTCTATTCTGCACAGAAAGCCATTGAGTCGCTCAGTCCAACATTTGGTATAGCTGGTCATGGATTTGGTATTCTGTCTAATTTGCTTGATGGAGAAAAGAAATTAGATAGCCGAACCCTCTATTCTATCAGGCAACTTATACCGACTCAAAATGCGTTCATGGTCAGAAAGATCTGGGACTATGCCGAAGATCAACTGAGGGATTCCTTAGGCTTACAGTTACGTGGGCAAAAGAAGCAAAAGAAAACAGTGTATTAAAGGGGGAAAAGTAGATGAGTCTTACCGAGAATCCAAGATTTAATAGATACTTAGCGGTAGGAGGAGAAGCTTCCTATGCCTTTACGTTCCCTATCTATAATGAGGCTGATATTCAAGTTGATCGGTTAAGAGGAACAACAGTAACGACATTGGTTTTAGGAGGAGGAAATGACTATACCGTAACTGGTGTTGGTAACTCTGCAGGAGGAACAATCGTCTTTAATGCTCCGGTGGCAGCAGGAGATATTTATGCCATATTTGGTATTAAGGAGTATCGATCAGCTACTTATAACCAGTTGGGTGATTTCTTTGCCGCCGATGTGAATACCGATATTGATAAGACAGTTATGATTGGACAGCAGAATCGACGGGATATCAACCGATCTATCCGTACACCTATGGTGGATCCTGCAGTTAATCTTGAATTACCCATTGTTTCCGAACGAGCAGGAAAATATATAACATTTGACGAAAATGGTAATATTGACCTTTCTACGTCAATTGGAATTGATACCACTCAGGTTACATCGGTTGATGGGGATATCATTGTCTGGGATGGGATTAATGCTGATAAAGTAAAAAGTGCTGTTCAAGCTGTGAGAGTCCCCTCGGGTACAACTGCTGATCGGCCAGTTCCTCAGGCTGGTATGATTCGATATAATACGACTTTATCCCAGATTGAAGGGTATGACGGCGGCCAATGGGTTAACCTGTTAACAAGCGGAACAGGTGCCCCGATTGGTGCCACCTATATCGTCCAACAATCTGATGGAGTATTAACCAATGAGCAAGTTCTTGCTGATCTTGCGACGGGCCTTCTAAAAAATACGACTGGAACAGGCATACTGTCGAGCGCCGACGAAGGAGTAGACTACTATGCTCCTAACGGTACAGATGTCCAGGTAGTGGATGGAGGAACAGGCGCCTCAACCGCAGTGCAAGCTAGAACTAATTTGGGCCTTGGGATAGGTACCGATGTGCAAGCTTACGATGCCACATTGCAGAGTTTATCTAACCTTGGAACAGCTGCCGGCAAAATGGCTTATACCACCGGTGTCGATACTTGGGCAGAAACAGATATTACAGCAGCAGGACGTGCGCTTCTCGATGATAATAATTCGGCTGCTCAACGCACGACTCTCGGATTAACCATTGGAACAGATGTCCAAGCACAAAGTGCTAAGCTTACAAGCATTGCTGGACTGACGAGTACTGGTTTCTTAGTTGCTGATGCTACAACGGCAGTGTCTCGATCATTAACGGCAGGGAATGGTGTTGCTATCACAAATGCTAATGGGGCAACGGGTAATCCCACATTTTCAACGGACATAAATAGTTTAACAGTCGATAGCACGCCTGATGGAGCGGCTGATTATGTTATGACCTATGATGCTTCAGCTGCCACAAATAAAAAAGTACTGCTTAATAATCTTCCGGGGGGCGGTGGCGGTGGAGGAGGGAAAATACTCCAAGTAATACAAGTTGTCAAAACTGATACTTTCTCGACGACCAGTACTTCCTATGTAGATGTAGCGGGAATGGCAGCGACCATAACGCCCACCTCTGTAACTAGTAAAATTCTTGTAATGGTTGATATCAAATCTTCCTCCGGTGGGAATACGGCCTCTTCTCAATTGCTGCGTGGCTCTACTCCTATCTATGTAGGAGATGTTGCAGGATCTCGAGTACAAGCCTCCGTTATGGATAGGATAAATGAGCCTGCTAACATCGGTAGTGGCATGATAATTTACCTGGATAGTCCTGCTACAACGTCTGCGACGACCTACAAAATCCAAGGAAGAACGAATACAGGAACCTACTATATTAATAGATCGTCAACAGATGGGGATTCTACTACTTATGCTCGGACAGCAAGTTCAATAACCCTTATAGAAGTTGGAGCTTAAAATGACAGATTATTCTTTCATCCTTTCAAAAAATTATTCAGATAAACAATGGTCTATGAATGGAGATGACTATGACGGCTTAGTATGGCTTGATTCCTCAGAAAAACCAACCCAAGAAGAGTTAGACCAACAATACCTAACATATCAAAATACAATTGCTTATAGCCCCCTACGGCGCCAGACTTATACGGATAGAGGCTCCGATTATGATTCAATGATAGTAGCTTTGTGGGAATACATTATCGAGAATAGGCCAGAAGCAGCAAACGCTTTACAATCTATAAGATTGCAAGTTAAAGCGGATATTCCAAAACCAATTTAGGGGTAAGATTAATGGCAGACTTTGAAAAAGCTATTCCGTTTATCCTTAAGAACGAAGGCGGTTATGTTAACCATCCTAATGACCCAGGCGGAGCTACTAACTTTGGGATATCCTTAAGATTCCTTAGGAAGATAGGTTTAGATATTGATCAAGACGGAGATATCGATGCGGATGATATTAAATCATTAAATGGTGCAAGTTCCTCAGAGCTCTATAGGAAATACTTCTGGGAAGCTGCTAGTTACAGCATGATCGATAACCAAGCAATTGCAACTAAAGTATTTGATCTTGCCGTTAACATGGGAGCCTCTAGAGCTAATAAAATACTTCAGAAATCAGCCAATATAGCTTTACGCAATAATGCTTTAGCAATTGATGGGATCATTGGAAATAAGACTATTCAGTCAATCAACTCATTAAATAATAAATTGCTAGAAGATTTAATTTGCCAGGCCGCTGCTCAGTATTATTCAGAGTTGGCAAATAAAAATCCTAAGTTAGGAATCTTCTTAACTGGATGGTTAAAGCGAGCAAATAAAAGATATGGAGGGTTAGATGATTGATTATATTAAGAACCAATTCAAAGATATTAGTACGTGGAAAGGCATGGTTGCCTTAGGGGCAGCTATTATTATGTATTTCACCCCCGATGAAATAGACAACATTATAATTATGGCATTAGGGACATTAGGAATCACTGACATATTTGTGATGAATAAAAAATAATGATTGAAATAATAATGACCTTATTATTTCTAGTGCTTATAGCTGGGTGGCTTATTGTTAAGCTGTCCAGCTCACTCGGTTACAAAACAAGGGCTAATCAAGACTTGGAAGGAGCAATAGATATTGAAAAAAAGAGAAAAGAAATTGCCTCTAGGCCTCCTGCTAGTGCTGACACTCTGCTCAGCAGGATGCGCGCAGAAGCTAGTGACGAGTAATTGTCCAACCTTTCCTATGCCAAATAAGCAGGTAGCAGATGAATTAGAAGCTAACTGCTATCCCCAAACAAAATGCCCTGCTACCTGGCAATGGGTCGATAGACTATATGTATTAAAAGATAGTTCTGTAATAAATATAGAAAAAGCCGGAGAAAACGGCCTTTAAGCTGTCTATTGTATAGTATCTTTGTTGAGAATCATTTTTTAGATAAGAAATTAATATTAGCCTTAAATCTATTTCTAATTTAGGTTAATTTTAACTTTATTTTAACGAAGACATTTGTTTCATTTTGTATAAGTTAAGAATTATTTCTCTAAAAATAATTAGGAAGCATCATGTTTTCTCTTCTTGACCTGCTCAGTAAATTTAAAAAGATTTCTGTTCGTTATTGTATTTTAATATCTTTTGCACTTATATCTTCTCTACCTATTCAGGCAATGGATACTCCCAGTGGATCCCCAGATGCTTCTTCTGAATTGGAAGAGGAAGATTATTTTGAATTGGTGAAGGAGAGTGAAGATGAGTTACTCAGTAGAGGTTATGGAATATTCTATGAAAATAAAAACTCCCAATCAAATCAAAAACTTGCTTCGTTTTATAAGAGAGACACTGATATCATAAATGTTACAGGATACTCAGCAATAAAACGAATATGCCTTTTAGAAAAAGTAATAAAATTTTCACTCTCAAATAGTCCAAAGTGGCAAAATGATATCAAAATTAAATTACTTTTATGGACACCAAACGAGTATATTTACACATTATGCTTGAATCCAAAGAGCGGTAAGCAGAAAGGTAATGGGGTGATATGGGGGGTAAAGGAATATTCTGAAACTGAAAGCAATGGAGAAACATACCAAGAAATTTATCAATATTTAAAAATACAAGCAAAAAGGATTAAAGAATCTCTTATCACACAAAAAAAAACTGGAGAACCCATAAAATTTAGGTGCGAT
>LNAP01009990.1_pt1 | contig 12882 bp, 15 predicted proteins | sample 602601 | NCBI WGS metagenome assembly LNAP01 (sample SAMN02440304, study PRJNA202911) | soil metagenome | biome: Subtropical and temperate rainforests or woodlands; isolation source: soil samples (1 kg each in a 20% v/v slurry with milli Q water) were... ...
ATCATCGCCGCGACCCACCAGAACCTGGAAACCCTGGTGCACGCCGGCAAGTTCCGCGAAGACCTGTTCCACCGCCTGAACGTGATCCGCATCCATATTCCGCGCCTGTCGGACCGTCGCGAAGACATCCCGACCCTGGCCAAGCACTTCCTCAGCCGCGCCGCCCAGGAGCTGGCCGTCGAGCCCAAGCTGCTGAAAAGCGAGACCGAGGAATACCTGAAGAACCTGCCGTGGCCCGGCAACGTGCGCCAGCTGGAGAACACCTGCCGCTGGATCACCGTGATGGCTTCGGGTCGCGAGGTGCATATCAGCGACCTGCCGCCGGAGCTGCTGAGCCTGCCGCAGGATTCAGCACCGGTGACCAACTGGGAGCAGGCCCTGCGCCAGTGGGCCGACCAGGCCCTGGCACGCGGCCAGTCGAGCCTGCTGGACAGCGCGGTGCCGAGCTTCGAGCGGATCATGATCGAGACCGCCCTCAAGCACACCGCCGGCCGCCGTCGCGACGCCGCCGTGCTGCTGGGCTGGGGCCGCAACACCCTGACGCGCAAGATCAAGGAGTTGGGGATGAAGGTCGACGGCGGGGATGACGACGACAGCGACGAGGGCTGAGCCGCTGTGAGCCTGTAGCCGCTGCCGCTGCCGCTGCCGCAGGCTGCGATAAGGCCGAAGGCCTTCAGCGATCTTGAGGTCCTGCGCGTCCTTCGGTCGCGATCGCAGCCTTCGGCAGCGGCTACAGTGCAAGGCATTCGTGCTGTGTCGAATGGCAGGGCCAATCGCGGGCAAGCCTCGCTCCTACAGATTCAGGTCGTTTGCGGCAATTGCGCCCGACACGGCTTCTGTAGGAGCGAGGCTTGCCCGCGATGCTTTTTGTGCACCGCAATGGTGAGCCTGCACTGCCGGAATGCGTGGCCGGGCATGGAGTTTCAGCTCCGACGCCGTCGATATTTCCGACAAGAACAAATCCACAGAACGACGAAAGCCCCGTAAACCGGGGCTTTCAGCATTTCTTGAAAATTCGCTTAACCGTTTAAGCCAGAATTGGCACGCCCCCTGCAATGACAAGATCACGAGTGCAGTCACTCACCCGTTTTGGGGACCTTGGTACAGGCAGGCCGAGAATCCCCTTCTTTACACCCAGAACCCCTACCGCTCGCAGCGACGGGTTCCAGCCGGTTTGGGGAACCCTGGTACAGGCAGGCCAGGGATTCCCTCTTTAACACCCGGGCTCATCACGCTCACAGCGACGAGCCCCACCCGTTTCGGGAACCTTGGTACAGGCAGGCCGGGGATTCCCTCTTTACACCGGGCCCAGCGCGATCAGCGCGGCCCTCACGCTTTTGGGAACCTTGGTACAGGCAGGCCGGGGCTTCCCCTCTTTACACCGGGCCCGGCGCAATCAGCGCCCCGCCCTCACGCTTTTGGGGACCTTGGTACAGGCAGGCCGGGAATCCCCTCTTTTATTCCTCGCGCAGCTGGAGCTCCAGGCGCCAGCGCCCGTCGACCTCGCTGCCCGACCACTCGCCGTGCAGCGCCCGCGCGGCGACCACGTTCAGCAGCAAGCCTTCCTCAGCCGCCCTCACCCGCCAGTTGGCATCCTTGTCGTTGATCTTCAACTGGCCCTTCTGCGCTCGCCCCTCGGCTTCGAACAGCAGCGCCACTGCCCCGTCGATGTGCTCGCCATGGACCTTGGGCTCGTTGTTGAACCACACCACCAGGGCATTGGGCTGGACCTGCACTTCCTGCAGCTCGGTGGGATCCGGGGTCGTCAGGCGACCGATCATCAGCCCCACCATCACGCCAAAGATCGCCAGCGAGCCGAACACCCGCAGCATTAGCTTCGGCCTGACGTCCGCTTCAGGCGTAGAATGCGGCCTGTCTTTTTCTTCGGAGCCGTGCATGTTTCACGTCATCCTTTTTCAACCAGAAATTCCGCCGAATACCGGCAACGTAATCAGGCTGTGCGCCAATAGCGGCTGCCACCTGCATTTGATCGAGCCACTGGGTTTCGAAATGGACGACAAGCGCCTGCGCCGGGCCGGCCTCGACTACCACGAATATGCCACCTTGCAGCGCCATGCCGACCTCGCCAGCTGTCTTGAAAGCCTAGGCCATCCGCGCCTGTTCGCCTTCACCACCAAGGGCTCGCGACCGTTCCACGACGCCAGCTTCGCCGAGGGCGACGCCTTCCTGTTCGGCCCGGAAAGCCGCGGCCTGCCCGCCGAAGTGCTGGACGCCCTGCCCGCCGAACAACGCCTGCGCCTGCCCATGCGTGAAGGCTGCCGCAGCCTGAACCTGTCCAACACCGTGGCGGTGGCCGTCTACGAAGCCTGGCGCCAGCTGGGGTTCAAATAAGCCACCCACTTCCGCGCCACTCCCTGTAGCCGCTGCCGCAGGTTGCGATAAGGCCGAAGGCCTTCAGCGATCTTGAGATCCTGCGCGCCCTTCGGTCGCGATCGCAGCCTTCGGCAGCGGCTACAGGTTCAGCGCCGGTATCGACATCAGTCTCGAAACCTTGGGCCCAAACATGAAAAAAGCGCCTGAAACGGCGCTTTTTTCATGGAACCCAGCAGCTTATTGAACAGTGCCTTCACCAGCTGCCTGCAGGCGTTGCAGCTCTTGTGCGTACAGCGCGTCGAAGTTCACCGGAGCCAGCATCAGGGCCGGGAACGAACCGCGGGTCACCAGGCTGTCCAGCGCTTCGCGAGCGTACGGGAACAGGATGTTCGGGCAGAACGCGCCCAGGGTGTGGCTCATCGAAGCGTCGTCCAGGTTCTTGATCAGGAAGATACCGGCCTGTTGCACTTCGGCGATGAACGCTACTTCTTCACCATTCTTCACGGTGACCGACAGGGTCAGCACGACTTCGTGGAAACCTTCTTCCAGCGCCTTCTGGCGGGTGTTCAGGTCCAGGCCGACGCTCGGCTCCCACTGCTGGCGGAAGATCGCCGGGCTTTTCGGAGCTTCGAAAGACAGGTCACGCACATAGATACGCTGCAGCGAGAATTGCGGTGCGGATTCGTCTTCGGTCGCAGCGGTGTTCTGTTGGTCAGTCATCTCAGATCCTTCTTGATCTCGGGGTCATGTAGGGTTTGCTGATCTTGGGTGGTCAGTCAGGCCGCGAGCAGCGCATCGAGCTTGCCGGCGCGCTCCAGGGCGAACAAATCGTCACAACCGCCCACATGGGTGTTGCCGATCCAGATCTGCGGCACGGACGTGCGCCCGGCCTTCTGGGCCATTTCGGCGCGAACCTGCGGCTTGCCGTCGACCTTGATCTCTTCGAAGGCTACGCCTTTGTTCTCGAGCAGGTACTTGGCCCGCGAGCAGTAGGGGCAGTAATCGCTGGAATAGACGACGACGGCGGCCATATCACTTCACCAGCGGCAGGTTGTCGGCTTTCCAGCTGCCAACGCCACCGGACAGCTTGGCGGCGGTGAAGCCGGACTTCATCAGCTCGCGAGCGTGGGTGCCGGCGTGCTGACCCAGGGCGTCGACCAGAATGATGGTCTTGGCCTTGTGCTTTTCCAGCTCGCCCACGCGGGCGGCCAGTTTGTCTTGAGGGATGTTCAACGCGCCGACGATATGGCCCGCGGCGAAGTCCTTGGACGGACGGATATCGATCACCACGCCCTGCTCGCTGTTGACCAGCGCGGTCAGTTCACGGGTGCTGAGGCTGCGGCCACCGCGGCTCAACTCGTGAGCGATCAACAGAGCCAGCAAGATGACGAAGGCGCCGACGAGCAAGTAGTGTTCAGTGGCGAATTGAATCAGGTGAGCAACCATCAAGGAGGTTCCAGGGCGTTAAAATGTCGGCCAGTATACACAGCCCTCCGGGTCGGCCAAACCCCGCCCGGCGGTGACGCCACCGGAACTTCGCTTTAAACTGCCACTCCCTTTTTCCAACATTCTCCCAATCCAGCCACGAGTGGAATCTATGACTACCACGCCTAAACCTTTGGTCCTGATGATTCTGGATGGCTTCGGTCACAGCGAGAGCCACGAATCCAACGCTATCTATGCGGCCAAGAAGCCGGTCCTCGACCGCCTGTACGCCAGCGTGCCGAATGGCCTGATCTCGGGTTCGGGCATGGATGTCGGCCTGCCGGACGGCCAGATGGGCAACTCCGAAGTCGGCCACATGAACCTCGGCGCCGGCCGCGTGGTGTACCAGGATTTCACCCGTGTCACCAAAGCCATCCGCGATGGCGAGTTCTTCGAAAACCCGACCATCTGCGCCGCCGTGGATAAAGCCGTGGCCGCCGACAAGGCCGTGCACATCCTCGGCCTGCTGTCCGACGGTGGCGTGCACAGCCACCAGGACCACCTGGTGGCCATGGCCGAACTGGCCTTCAAGCGTGGCGCCGAGAAGATCTACCTGCACGCCTTCCTCGACGGCCGCGACACCCCGCCGAAAAGCGCCGCCTCGTCGATCGAACTGCTGGATGAAACCTTCAAGACCCTGGGCAAGGGCCGTATCGCCAGCCTGATCGGCCGCTACTTCGCCATGGACCGCGACAACCGCTGGGACCGCGTGGCCCAGGCCTACAACCTGATCGTCGACGGCAACGGCGAATTCAACGCCGCCACCGCCCAGGAAGGCCTGCAGGCCGCCTACGAGCGTGGCGAGAGCGACGAATTCGTCAAGGCCACCACCCTCGGCGAGCCGGTGAAGGTCGAAGACGGCGACGCCGTGGTGTTCATGAACTTCCGCGCCGACCGCGCCCGCGAGCTGAGCCGGGTGTTCGTCGAAGACGATTTCAAGGAATTCGCCCGCGCCCGCCAGCCGAAACTGGCCGGCTTCGTCATGCTGACCCAATACGCGGCGAGCATTCCGGCCCCTTCGGCCTTTGCCCCGGGCAGCCTGGAAAACGTGCTGGGCGATTACCTGGCGAAAAACGGCAAGACCCAGCTGCGCATCGCCGAAACCGAGAAATACGCCCACGTGACCTTTTTCTTCTCCGGTGGCCGCGAAGAGCCGTTCCCGGGCGAAGAACGCATCCTGATCCCGTCGCCGAAAGTCGCCACCTACGACCTGCAGCCGGAAATGAGTGCGCCGGAAGTCACCGACCGGATCGTCGACGCCATCGAAAACCAGCGCTACGACGTGATCGTGGTCAACTACGCCAACGGCGACATGGTCGGCCACAGCGGCGTGTTCGACGCGGCGGTCAAGGCCGTTGAATGCCTGGACCTGTGCGTCGGCCGGATCGTCGACGCCCTGGAAAAGGTCGGCGGCGAAGCCCTGATCACCGCCGACCACGGCAACGTCGAGCAGATGTCCGACGCCGCCACCGGCCAGGCCCACACCGCCCACACCAGCGAGCCGGTGCCGTTCATCTATGTTGGCAAGCGCAACCTGAAGGTCCGCGAAGGCGGAGTCCTGGCTGACGTGGCGCCGACCATGCTCAAGTTGCTGGGCCTGCCGCAGCCTGCGGAAATGACTGGCACTTCGATACTGGTCTGATATCAAACAGTCCGAATAATGGGCCGGAAACGGCTTTTTATGACGAACGCCTCAAAGCAGTTGGCTTTGAGGCGTTTTTTTTGCAGCGAGGGGCGGGCATACTAGGCCGTCCCTTTCCCTGGTGTCGCCCGCCTCTATGCTTCGCGCCCTGATTACCCTAGCTCTGATCTGCCTGCTCCAACCGGCCTTCGCCGACGAGCGCGCGCAAACCCAACAGCAGTTGGACGCCACGCGTCAGGACATTGCCGAGCTGAAAAAGCTGCTGGGCAAGCTGCAGGAAGAAAAGTCCGGCGTGCAGAAAGACCTGCGCGGCACCGAAACCGAGATGGGCAAGCTGGAAAAGCAGGTCGATGCCCTGCAGAAAGAGCTGAAGAAAAGCGAATCCGAGCTGCAGCGTCTCGATGATGAGAAAAAAAAACTCCAGAGCGCGCGCATTGAACAGCAACGACTGATCGCCATCCAGGCCCGCGCGGCCTACCAGAACGGCCGTCAGGAGTACCTCAAGCTGCTGCTCAACCAGCAGAACCCGGAAAAATTCGCCCGCACCCTGACCTATTACGACTACCTGAGCCAGGCCCGTCTGGAGCAGCTGAAGAATTTCAACGAGACCCTGCGCCAGCTGGCCAATGTCGAAAAGGAAATCTCCCTGCAGCAAGCCCAGCTGCTGGTGCAGAAAAGCAGCCTCGACACCCAGCGCGAAGAGCTCGACAAGGTCCGCAAGGAACGCCAGGTGGCCCTGGCCAAGCTCAATGACGACGTGAAGGCCCGTGGCGACAAGCTCAAGGCCCGCGAACAGGACCAGGCCGACCTGGGCAAGGTGCTGAAAACCATCGAGGAAACCCTGGCCCGCCAGGCCCGCGAGGCAGAGCAAGCGCGACAGAAAGCGCTGATCGCCCAGCAGGAAGCCGAAAAAAAGCGTTTGCGTGAGGCCCAGGCCAGTGCCGACGACAGCCCGCGCAAGCCGCCCCGAGCGGCGCCCGGCCCCTTGGTTTCCAGCGCAGGCGCCTCCTATGGAGGCCCTTTTGCTTCATCCCGGGGAAAACTTCCATGGCCGGTTGATGGTCGACTGCTGGCGCGCTTCGGCGAAAGCCGCGGCGACGATGCCCGGACCAAGTGGGACGGGGTGATGATCAGCGCCTCGGCCGGCAGCCAGGTGCATGCCGTCCACGGCGGCCGCGTCGTGTTCGCCGACTGGTTGCGCGGCGCCGGCCTGCTGGTGATCCTCGACCATGGCAACGGCTACTTGAGCCTCTACGGACACAACCAGACGCTGCTTAAAGAAGCAGGCGATGTGGTCAAGGCCGGCGAGTCCATCTCCACTGTGGGTAGCAGTGGCGGCCAGGGCGCGCCTGCACTGTACTTCGCTATTCGCCAGCAGGGTCGCCCAAGCGACCCGGCACAATGGTGCCGCGCGCAAGGATAAGCGCGCCATCTCATTCAGGAGTTCGTTCGACATGCTGCATTTGTCCCGCCTCACCTCGCTGGCCCTGACGATCGCTCTGGTGATCGGTGCGCCCCTGGCGTTTGCCGCCGAAACCGCTCAATCGACAGCCGCCACGACCACCAAGGCGCCATTGCCGCTCGAAGAGCTGCGCACCTTCGCCGAGGTCATGGACCGGATCAAGGCCGCCTATGTCGAACCCGTCGACGACAAGACCCTGCTGGAAAACGCCATCAAGGGCATGCTCAGCAACCTCGACCCGCATTCGGCCTACCTGGGCCCTGAAGACTTCGCCGAGCTGCAGGAAAGCACCAGCGGCGAATTCGGCGGCCTGGGCATCGAAGTCGGCGCCGAGGACGGCATCATCAAGGTGGTGTCGCCGATCGACGACACCCCGGCGTCCAAGGCCGGCATCCAGGCCGGCGACCTGATCGTCAAGATCAACGGCCAGCCGACCCGCGGCCAGAGCATGACCGAAGCCGTGGACAAGATGCGCGGCAAGATCGGCCAGAAAATCACCCTGACCCTGGTTGCGCCGTTCGACGTGACCCTGGCCCGCGCCACCATCCAGGTGAAGAGCGTGAAGAGCCAGCTGCTGGAGTCGGGCTACGGCTATATCCGCATCACCCAGTTCCAGGTCAAGACCGGCGAGGAAGTCTCCAAGGCCCTGGCCAAGCTGCGCAAGGACAACGGCAAGAAGCTCAACGGCATCATCCTCGACCTGCGCAACAACCCGGGCGGCGTGCTGCAGTCGGCGGTGGAAGTGGTCGACCACTTCATCACCAAGGGCCTGATCGTCTACACCAAGGGCCGCATCGCCAACTCCGAGCTGCGCTTCTCCGCCACTGGCAAGGACGAAAGCGAAGCGGTACCGATGGTGGTGCTGATCAACGGTGGCAGCGCCTCGGCTTCGGAGATCGTCGCCGGCGCCCTGCAGGACCAGAAACGCGCGGTGCTGATGGGCACCACCAGCTTCGGCAAGGGCTCGGTGCAAACCGTGCTGCCGCTGAACAACGACCGTGCGCTGAAGATCACCACCGCGCTGTACTTCACCCCGAACGGCCGCTCGATCCAGGCCCAGGGCATCGTGCCGGACATCGAGGTGCGCCGCGCCAAGATCACCAACGAGGCGCAGGACAACGAGTACTTCAAGGAAGCCGACCTGCAAGGTCACCTGGGCAATGGCAACGGCGGCGCCGACAAGCCGACCGCTTCCGGCAGCAAGCCCAAGCCGATGCCGCAGGACGACGACTACCAGCTGGCCCAGGCCCTCAGCCTGCTCAAGGGCTTGAGCATCACCCGCAGCAAGTGATGGAACCCATCGCGAGCAAGCCCGCCGCCTCCTCTGTAGGAGCGAAGCTTGCTCGCGATGGCGTCATCATGATCGCCACACCCCGCCAAGGCCTTACCCGAACCTTATGCTTCAAATCCTGACCAACCAACGCCAACCCCACCCACGGTTGTCGTGGAGGCTCATGATCGGGCTTCTGTGCCTTCTCGCCTTCACCTCGACCCAGGCCGCCGAGCCCGCTGCGCGCAAGGCCTACCTGAGCCTGATCATCGACGATCTCGGGCAGAACCTGCCCCGCGATCGCCGCGTACTCGCCCTGCCCGGCCCGGTGACCACGGCGATCATGCCCGACACGCCCCACGCCGCCGAATTCGCCCGCGAAGCCCATCGCGCCGGCAAGATCGTCATCCTGCACATGCCCATGGATCCGGCCACCGGCCCCTTCGCCTGGCACCCCGAGCTGCCCATCGAAGAGCTGGAAAGACGCCTCAATGCCGCCTTCAAGGCCGTGCCCTACACCAGCGGCATCAACAACCACATGGGCAGCCGCATGACCTCCCAGCCCCAGGCCATGGCCTGGCTGATGGCCGAGTTGCAGCGCCGCCACAAGTTCTTTGTCGACAGCCGCACCAGCGCCAAGACCGTGGCCGCCGCCGAAGCGCAGAAGATCGGCCTGGCCAGTGTGTCCCGCGATGTGTTCCTCGACGACGAACGCACCGAAGCCGCCATCGGCCACCAGTTGCAGACCGCGATCGACCTGGCGCGCAAGCAGGGTTCGGCGGTGATGATCGGCCATCCCTACCCGCAGACCCTGGCCGTGCTCGAACGCGAACTGCCCAGGCTCAAGGCCCAGGGCATCGACTGGATCGATATCGAGTTGATGATCAGCGTGCGCAGCAACAGGGCGATGGTTGGGCACGGCAAGGATGGGGTTTACCGCTGAGGATTGGCGGCGGACGTTCGAATGCATCGCGGGCAAGCCTCGCTCCTACAGGAGCCGTGCCAGACGCAATTACCGCAAACGACCTGAATCCGTAGGAGCGAGGCTTGCCCGCGATATTCAGCTGCGTCTGCCTACAGGTAGCGGCCCATGATCTCTTCCACCACGCCTTCTTCGCGCAGTTGGTCCAGCGCGGCCTGCAGCCGGGCGACGGTCTCGTCCGGCACTTCTTTGTTCAGCGCCAGGTACAGCTGGGCGCTGTGGAAGCGCAGCACGGTCTTGAGCCCGGTCACGCCTTCCTGCCTGGCCAGGTAACGCCCGGCGGGGTCGCCGGTGGCCCATAGATCGATCTGGCCGCCGACCAGCTTCCTGGCGTTGTCCTGGTCCTTCAGCACCACCTGCGGCTTGAGCCCTTGCTTGGCCAGGGTCTCGGCGATGGCGTCGCCCTTGTAGGCGCCGATCCGGTATTTGCGCGCCTGCTCCAGGGATTGCAGGGCGATCTTGCTGTCGTCCCGGGCCAGCAGGATCCAGTCGTCCGGACCGATGGGGCCGACCCATTTGAACAGCGGCTCCCGGTCCGGCAGCCGCGCCGTGACAAACACGCCATACCCCGGCTGCTCCAGGGCGAGCTTGTAGATGCGCTCCCAGGGAAAACGCAGGGTCAGGCTGTAATTGATCCCGGCGCGCTTGAACATTTCGCGGACGATATCCACGGCGATGCCGTTGATATTCTCGCCCTGGGCGAAGTTCTTGCCGTTCCTGGCCATGTTGTAGGGGGGGAAGTTTTCCGTCAGCAACACCAGGGAGGTGTCCGGCGTTTGCGCTGCACGAGCGCCTGCGGCGAAGAGAACCGAAGCGCTGGCAAGAACAAGAAGAAGACGTTTGAACATGACGGGCTACCGGAATCCATGGCGTGCTCAAGAGTGCCGCGAGCCCGCCATGCTGTCCAGTGGCTATCTGACGACGATACCGCGGTGCGCCATGTAGGCCTTGGCCTCGGGCACGGTGTACTCGCCGAAGTGGAAGATGCTCGCCGCCAGCACCGCGCTGGCGTGGCCTTCGAGGATGCCGTCGGCCAGGTGCTGCAGGTTGCCGACACCACCCGAGGCGATCACCGGAATGCCCAGGGCGTCGCTGATGGCGCGGGTCACCCCCAGGTCGAAGCCGTTCTTCATGCCGTCCTGGTCCATGCTCGTCAGCAGGATTTCGCCGGCGCCCAGGCCTTCCATCTTCTTCGCCCACTCCACCGCGTCCAGCCCGGTAGGCTTGCGCCCGCCGTGGGTGAAGATCTCCCAGCGCGGGGTTTCGCCCGGCCCGGACACCTTCTTCGCATCGATGGCGACGACGATGCACTGCGAGCCGAAATGCTGCGCTGCTTCGCCGACGAACTCGGGGTTGAACACCGCTGCGGTGTTGATCGAGACCTTGTCCGCACCGGCGTTGAGCAGGTTGCGGATGTCCTGCACGGTACGCACGCCACCGCCGACGGTCAGCGGGATGAACACCTGGCTGGCCATGCGTTCGACGGTATGCAGCGTGGTGTCACGGCCATCGACGCTGGCAGTGATGTCGAGAAAGGTAATCTCGTCCGCGCCCTGCTCATCGTAGCGACGGGCGATTTCCACCGGGTCGCCGGCGTCACGGATGTTCTCGAACTTGACGCCCTTGACCACCCGGCCGTTGTCGACATCGAGGCAGGGAATTATGCGTTTGGCTAAAGCCATGGTTAATCCTCGAGTTGCAAGCTTCAAGCTTCAAGCTGCAAGAAAGAGCGGATCGCGTTCACGCTCTTAACTTGCAGCTTGCAGCTTACGACTTGGAGCTGGCCGCGTAGCCATCACAAAAGGCCTGAGCCTCAGCCACATCCAGAGTGCCCTCATAAATCGCGCGGCCAGTGATGGCGCCGATGATCCCCGGCGCCTTGGCGTCCAGCAGGGCCTTGATGTCGCCCAGGTTGTGGATACCGCCGGAAGCGATCACCGGGATTTTGGTGGCAGCGGCCAGGGCAGCGGTGAAGGGTACGTTGCAGCCCTGCATCATGCCGTCTTTGGCGATGTCGGTATAAACGATGGCGGATACGCCGTCGGCTTCGAAGCGCTTGGCCAGGTCGATGACCTGCACGCTGCTGACCTCGGCCCAGCCGTCGGTGGCGACGAAGCCGTCCTTGGCGTCCAGGCCGACGATCACCTTGCCCGGGAAGGCGCGGCAAGCTTCGGCGACGAATTCCGGCTCCTTCACCGCCTTGGTGCCGATGATCACGTAGCTCACGCCGGCCTTGACGTAGTGCTCAATGGTTTCCAGCGAGCGGATGCCGCCACCGATCTGGATCGGCAGGTTCGGGTAGCGCTTGGCGATGGCGGTGACCACTTCACCGTTGACCGGCTGGCCTTCGAAGGCGCCGTTCAGGTCGACCAGATGCAGACGGCGGCAGCCGCCCTCCACCCACTTGGCAGCCATGCTCACCGGGTCATCGGAGAACACCGTGGAATCTTCCATGCGGCCCTGGCGCAGACGTACACAGGCACCGTCTTTGAGATCGATAGCGGGGATAATCAGCATGCTTTTTCCTTCGTAAAAAGAGCTGCAAGCTGCAAGCCACAAGCTGCCAGCATGCGTGTGTATGTTTCTCTCTTACAGCTTGAAGCTCGAAGCTTTCAGCTGCTTTTCTCGAGCGCCCACAGGTCGCTTTCGATGCTTTCGAACCGCTCTTTGAGCTGGGTCTGCACATCGAAAATCGCCCTGTTGTAATAGTGCGGAGCAATTTCGCGGGTAAACAGTTCAAGAATCTCGGCTGCCTCGAACGAGCCCAGGTCGAGCTCGAAGCGATCTTCCATGAAGCGCTGGATCTTGTGATTGGCCTCACTCTCCTGCTCGGGGGTGAGGGTCAGGATCGGCGCTTTAGCCTTCTTGACCGCCATTTACCAGCGACCGTCCCACGCTGCGAAGTTCTGCAGCAATTGCAGGCCATGGGTATGGCTTTTCTCCGGGTGGAACTGCACGGCGAAACGCGAACCTTCGGCCAGCGCCGCGGCGAAATCGACGCCGTAGTGACCGCTGCCGACCACCTGCCGCGCGTTGCCGGCGGCGATGTAGTAGCTGTGCACGAAGTAGAAGCGCGCCAGGTCCGGGATGTTGTGCCACAGCGGATGGCTCACCGCCTGTTTCACTTCGTTCCAGCCCATGTGCGGGACTTTCAGGTGTTCGCCGTCTTCATGCAGGTCTTTGCCGAAGAACTTCACCTGGCCGGGGAACAGGCCGATGCAGTCAACGCCGTCGTTCTCTTCGCTGTGGTCGAGCAAGGCTTGCATGCCCACGCAGATGCCGAGGAACGGACGGTCCTGGCTGACTTCACGTACCAGCGCGTCGAAGCCCAGGCGACGGATCTCCGCCATGCAGTCGCGAATCGCGCCGACGCCGGGAAATACCACCCGGTCGGCTTCGCGAATCACATTGGCATCGCTGGTGATCAGCACCTTGCCGGCGCCGACGTGCTCGAGGGCCTTGGCCACCGAGTGCAGGTTGCCCATGCCGTAATCGATAACCGCGACCGTCTGCATTACAGCACGCCCTTGGTCGAAGGCATCTGCCCGGCCATGCGGTCATCCAGCTCCACGGCCATGCGCAGCGCGCGGCCGAAAGCCTTGAACACGGTTTCGATCTGGTGGTGGGTGTTGTGCCCACGCAGGTTGTCGATGTGCAGGGTGACGTTGGCGTGGTTGACGAAGCCCTGGAAGAATTCCTGGAACAGG
>LNAP01004480.1_pt1 | contig 12880 bp, 12 predicted proteins | sample 602601 | NCBI WGS metagenome assembly LNAP01 (sample SAMN02440304, study PRJNA202911) | soil metagenome | biome: Subtropical and temperate rainforests or woodlands; isolation source: soil samples (1 kg each in a 20% v/v slurry with milli Q water) were... ...
GGCGATGCCGGCAGCAACCTGATCGACGGCGGCGCCGGCGGGCGCGCCACCGCAACCGAACTCGACGGTGGCGTCGCGGACTTCATCACATTGGCCATCGGATCGGTACCGCGCGGCTCCACGGCCTTGGGCGCCGCCTTGCCATCGACCGATCGGGAATCGAGCAGGCGCGGGTCGAACGACTTTGGATCCGGCTGCGCCGTAGCATCGAGCGGCCGTGGTTTTGGCAAAGGACTCGTCAGCGGCGGAGCCAGCGGAACGGTGACGCTGGAGCCGAACATCGGCGATGGATGACGCCCCGCCTGCAGGAAGATCGCATTGCCAATGATGGCAGTGACGGCGGCAAAAGCGACCGTTCCGGCCACCATGTCCTTCGGACTGTGCAGCAGCATGCGCAGGAAAATACTGCGCTCGGCCGAGGCTTCGATCGCGAGCGAGCCGCGACCGCGGCGAGGTTTAGCTTGCTTGGAGGACACTGCTTTAGGCACTTTTCTTCACCTGACGGGCTTGATCGGAAGGCGCGAGACGAACCGCGGGGGTGAGCGTTGCGACATTGCTCGCGGGCTCGGCCGGTGGCGCGAATTCGAGCGGCAATGCGATGATGACGGTGGTGCCTTCGTCGATGCGGCTATGCACCTGCATGTCGCCGCCGTGCATGCCAACCAGACTCTTGACGATCGACAGGCCGAGGCCGGTGCCTTCGTGGCGCCGCTGATAGGTCTTGCCGGCCTGGAAGAACGGGTCGCCGATGCGCTTGAGATCCTCGGTGCCGATTCCGACCCCGGTATCGGTCACGCGCAGGATCAGCCGTGACGATTCCACCGCGGCGACCACGCTGACTGTCCCGCCACGCTCGGTGAACTTGATGGCGTTGGATACGATATTCAACAGGATCTGCTTGAACGCGCGCGGATCGCCGTTGAGCTCGGGCAGATCCTGCGGCGCATCGGTCACCAGGTCGATGCCGTTCTCACGGGCTTTCAGGGCCAGCAGGTTGCAGCAGTTGATGATCGCCGGTCGCGGCGCGAACGGCTCCGGCGTGATTTCGAAGCTGCCGGATTCCATCTTCGACATATCGAGAATGCCGTTCACCACCGACAGCAGATGCTGGCCGGAATCGTTGATCAGCTGCGCATATTCCTTGCGCCTGGCGGCGTCGATCATCAGCACGTCCTCCTGCACGATCATCTCGGAAAACCCGATGATGGCGTTGAGCGGCGTGCGCAGTTCGTGGCTCATCGTGGCAAGGAAGCGGGTCTTGGAAGCGTCCGCGCGTTCGGCCTCGGTACGTGCCAGCGCCAGCGCCTCCTCCTGGATCTTGCGGTCGGTGACATCGCGCATCACGGCGACGACTTCTACCTCCTGCGGCACGACCGTTCCGGAGCCCTGCTCCAGCGGACGGCAGCGCATCTCAACCCAGATGAACTCGGCCGATCCCGGGCGCCCGTTGTCGGCGCCGCGAGAATCCCGCCGTAGCCGGAATTCAACGCTGCGCGCCACGCCGCCACGAGCGGCGTCGGACAATGCAGTGAGATAGGCCGGGCGGTCGGCCACATGCACGCGATCGAACAGGCCATGCCCGAGCAGCCGCGCCGGTGACTCACCAATCAGGGATTCGGCAGCCGGCGAAATGAACTGCACTGCTCCGTTGCGGCGGTGACGTGAGATTACATCGCTCATGTTGCGTGCCAGCAAGCGGTAGCGGTCCTCCTCGACATTGAGGAGAGAGACGCTAGTGCGCGCCAGCGATTCCGCGCCGAAGGCAAGACCGGAGGCATACAGCGTGGCGGAGGCGATACCGAATGCGGTGAATACGCCGCGGGCGACCGTGCCCGCCTCGGATACCGGGAGCAGATCGAAACCGCTCAGCACGATCAGAACTGACACACAGACCAATGCCAATGCGGAGGCAAACGCCACGACGCGGCGTGAAGCCGACAGCGCAGCCTCCAGCGGCACCACCACCAGCCAGACCGCAGCGAAAGATTCGATGCCACCAGTGGAGACCGCAACCATCATCAACAGGCCGGCCAGAGCCAATGACGACAACAGCTGCGCGCTCTCATAACGGCCGGTGCGCGACAGAAAATAGGACAGCAGGATCGGTGCGATCAGCCACGCGAACGCAGCGACCTCAATTGCAGTGGGTGCACCACGCAGCGCCAGATACACCGGAAACGCCGCGAACGCCGCGAGGCTTCCGAGCAGTCGCGGCGCCATGAAGGCACGATGACGCGCACTCGTCAGCGCGTCGCAACGCGCAGACGGATGCAGCAATGCATCAAGACAATCGCGGAAGATGTTCAATACGGTCACGGTTCTCGCGCTTCGGCCTGCTCGTCGTGTCAGACGTGCCGGAACGCCTCCTTATCGTTGCCTCACCGTGTCAGAGCGAAATTAAGCTAACGCTAAAGCCCGAAGGTCGAAGCCGAAACGAAAGGCGCGGACCGCTGTTTCGCACGCTGTGACGACTTCATTCAGTGCAGATGGTGAACGACAAGTTTCCGTCGCCACACCGATATGGTTTCGAAAGGGTGCACGCGGCGGTCGCCATGCTAGGCCGAAAGAGAAAATTTACGCCGAATCCATTGATCGGCCTTTTCCGAAAATTTTCGACGCTTTAACCGCACCTCAAACACTTGCGGTTTATCGACGCCTGTTAGTCAGGATCAGATTGCGAAATTAATCGCAACGGACGATGAGAAGTTACGGGGTTGCGCGATGTTTTTCCTGCTTCGCATGGCGTTCTGGCTCGGGCTGGTGCTCGTGCTGTTGCCGAGAGAGAAGACGCCGGAATCCGACAAACTCCCGCAGGTCGGCGCGTCCGAAGCGGTGTCGGCGGCGAGCGCCGCGGTGTCCGATATGAGCCAGTTCTGCAAGCGCCAGCCTGCGGCCTGCGAAGTGGGCGGCCAGGCGGCGACGGTTCTTGGCCAGCGCGCCCAGGAGGGCGCCCGCAAGCTTTACCAGATCATCACCGACAAACGCCCGCCCGACCACACCGGTTCGATCGCAGCGGGCGACGGCACCGAGCAGCACCCGGCGGCGGCCACGCCGGACACCCTGACTCCCGACGATCTGCTGGCGGAATGGCACCCGCCGGCGGTTGCACCCTAGCGGTCGACGAGCGGAACATTTGCCGGAATAGCGCTATACGGCGGTCGCTTTCGCGCCGTCGCACCCCTATATAGGGCCAGCAACAGATGCAGGCCGCGATGACGATCGACGAAATCAAAGAGAACTTCTCGCTGCTGGACGACTGGGACGACCGCTATCGTTACGTCATTGAACTCGGCCGTACCCTCGATCCGATGCCCGACGCCGAACACTCGGCCGCCAACAAGGTCAATGGCTGCACCAGCCAGGTCTGGCTGTCGCGTCAGCTCGCGCGCACCGATACCGGCGAGCCGGTACTGACCTATCTCGGCGACAGCGACGCCCACATCGTGCGCGGCCTGATTGCGATCCTGCTGACGCTGTATTCCAACCGCACCCCGCAGCAGATCCTGTCGTCCGATCCGCTCGCGGAGTTCGACGCACTGGGATTTCGCGAGCATCTGACGCCACAGCGATCCAACGGACTGCGTGCGATGGTCGAGCGCATACGCGCCGACGCCCGCGAAGCGCTTGCCGCGGCGTCCTGAGCCGCCGTCTCAGCCGCTCTCGAACGCCGCGTCCTCGGCCAGCCAGGTGCGGATGTGTGCTTGGGCCGGCCCCCTCGCCTCGCGCAGCAAACCGTAGTGCCGCGCCAGCCGGTCGAGCGCCAGTTGCAGCACGACCTTGGCCGAACGCACCGGCCAACCGCGCTCGCGTTCGACATCCTCGAGGCCGCGCAGAAAACAACAGACGTCCATCAACAGCCCCGCAAATTCCGGACCGCAGGCCTCCATCGCCAGGCTGACGCGCTGCCGTGCGGAGACCATCCGCTCGGTCATCTCGGCGGCACTGTTGCCGCCGCCCTTTGGGCGGCCGCCCGTCGGCGCCGCCCAGTTCGCGGTGACGCGCGGCGCCATGTTGCCAAGGGTGAAATCCGCACGCAGGCGTTCACCGGCCAGGAACTGATGCGGGCTGATCATCGCGCAGCCGTCGCGCCCCTTGCGACGCGCCAGCCATGCCAGCGGGCTTTCGCTATCGTTGACGAGGACGCTGTCGAAACCGGTCTCGGTCGCGATCTGGCGCATCGCCAGGCTGAGATGCTGGGCGCGGAACCTGTCGACGGGGTCGGAGGTCTCGCTTTTCGCGGGCCGCGGGGCGGCTTTGGCGCGGTGGCGGTCGGGCGCGGTCATCGGCGCCCTCCCGCGAAGGCACTGCCTGCTATTTCGATGTGGGTGGAGACTTTCAATGTCATTGCCGACCTCCTGTGGAAGAAATTATTCCCACGAGTCGATAAGGATGTCTATCCTTATTTTTGTTTATTTTCCTATGATGCGCGCGACCCTTTCGGATCCGGCGCCGTGGAGGCGAGCAAGCGGTTACTTCCGTCGGCGCCGCTGCTGGCCAAGACCCATCTTCTTGGCAAGTTGCGACCGCGCCACCGCATAGTTGGGAGCGACCATCGGATAATCCGCCGGCAGGCTCCATTTCTCGCGATATTGTTCCGGGGTCATGTTGTACTGGGTACGCAGATGACGCTTCAACGACTTGAAGCGCTTGCCGTCCTCAAGACACACCAGATAATCGGCGGTCATCGATTTCTTCAGCGACACCGCGGGCTTTGCCGGCTCGAGCGGCACTTCCGGGCGTCCGCTGGAGACGCGCAACAGCGCCGCATGGATCTGACCGATCAATGCCGGAATTTCAGAGGCCGGCATCGGATTGTTGCTGACGTAGGCCGACACGATCGTTGCCGTGAGATCAATGTAGGTTTTGCCGGCAGGGTCGGTCATGGCATGAACTCTTTCGCGGATCCGGGCAGGGAACGGAACGTTGCGCACCCCCACGGTCCGCTTGATATACCACCCCGCTCTACCTGGCGAACATGGGGGGAATGCCGTCAGCATGGGATATCAACGTTTCGATCGCACCGATTTTCCGCCGGGAGCTGTCGCCACGATCACGATCGAACCGCCGCATCAGGGGCGGTGATCGAGATGCTCACGCAGTTCGTCGATGGATGCGAACCGCATCATGCCCTCAGGCATTTGCGCCTCGATCGAACCGTCTGAATACAGCGAATAGGCCATGCCATCGACGACGCCGGATTTCAGCACCGTCACTTCAGCTGCAACGTCGTGGCGCGGTGGCGCGGGACGCTCGGGTGGCGGCACGGCCTCGGCTTCCCTGAAGGTGGACGGAGTCCGCGGGCTCCGGCGTTGCGAATCGGACCTTGTGCGGTCGATTTGCGGCCAGGCATCCTCGAACGTCGTCCGTGAGGGGTCAGCAGCGGTTGTCCCCGGCGCGAGCGTCGTCAGATCACGATCGCCCGTCTCTGACGCCTGTTCCGCAGCAGCCCGCTCGCGTTCGCGGCGCGACGACGAAAACAGCAGGTTGCGGCGCTGCTTGGGTTCGGCCACCGGCTCGGCGACGGTGTCAACAGGGGCATTGCTGCCCCGTGCCCGCTCGTGCACTTCCTGTTGCCATGGGGGCACAGCCACGTCCCCCCTGGCAGCGCGCTCGACGGCGGATTGGTCACGACTGAACAGCGCGCCCTCATCGGAACTCCGTTCCTCGGCGCCCGCTTCCGCCCCGCCAGTTTCTCCGGGAATCGGCGACTCCCGCATTGACCGCGGCGCTGCGGCCCGGTCCGCCGGCACAAGACCGTGCGCCAAGCCCCTCAATTCGCGGACCACCGCCGCCAGGCTGAGCATGATCAGGCCGGTGCAGGCCCCGACGGTTCCTGTCAGGATCAGCGTATTGCCAAAGCCAAACTCCTTGACCGGAATTCCGAAACCGATCGCAAGCAGTCCGGCGAGTATGACCCCCATCCCGGCAAAGAAGAGCACAGTCATCGTCCAATCCCCCCGGCGGCAGGCTGAACGAGTCTGTCGCCGACGCCACTATACCGTCATATATGGCTTGCTGCAGCAAACGGCAATTTGCATTCACAACTTGTACGCGTGCCTCGGATTAATTATTACGGCCATTCAGCAATCGTTCAAATATCATGCGCTATTCCTGAAACGTCGTGCGGATTGATGTCGCCAACCGCACGCAATGCGAGCAACGATTTGACCTTGTCCGTTTTGGTGCAACGCACTAAGAATTTTTAGCCACAATTCTCAATTACTTAAAATGAGAAGTGCGCTATATGGATGCCGGGGAAACGAGGCTCAAAGAGCGCTGAAGCTGAGCCACTGGGGACGCCGGGTTACCAATAGCCATGTCATCGATTACGACTTCGGCCATCGACACGCCGCTGCGGCGCTCGGTGGAACGGACTTGCGACGACCTTGCCATGCTGACGCTGGCCGTGGTCGGCATCATCGCGAGCTTCACCTTCCGCGACTACGGCCTCGGGTGGGACGATTATACCCACGCTGAATATGCCGACCTGTTGTTGAAGATGTACGGGTCAGGGTTCAAGGATACCGGCGCGCTGTCGTTCGCCAACCTCTACATGTACGGTGGCGGTTTCGACATGGCCGCGGCACTGCTGCACAAAATCATTCCGCTGGAGCTGTTCGAAACCAGGCGCCTGCTCGGCGCCATCGTTGGCGTCGTCGGCCTCGCCGTCACCTGGCGCCTCGGCCGCCGGGTCGGCGGGGCGGCCGGCGGGCTGGCGACGCTTCTGTTGCTTGCGTTGTGCCCGACGTTCTACGGCCACATGTTCATGAATCCCAAGGATGCGCCGTTCGCCGTCGCGATGGTGATCCTGATGCTCGGACTGGTTCGTCTGGCGGAGGAATATCCCTCGCCCTCCCCGCGCACCATCCTGATCATCGGTCTCGGCGCCGGCGTGTCGATCGGCTCGCGCATTCTCGGTGGGCTGGCGCTGATCTACGCGTTGATCGGCTTCGCCCCCTTGCTGCTGGAGGAACTACGCAGCCACGGCCTGCGCAAGGCGGCGCATCGCTTCCTTCACATGGTCTACGTGCTCCTGCCCGGCCTCGCCTTCGGCTATCTGGTCATGGGTCTGATCTGGCCGTGGTCGATTCTCGAGCCGGCCAATCCGTTTCATGCCCTGAGCTACTTCTCCGCCTTCTTCGAGAAGCCCTGGAAGGAAATGTTCGACGGTGCGCTGGTCTCGGTGCCGGACATGCCGTGGTCATATCTGCCCACTCTGTTCGCGCTGCAACTACCCGAAGTGCTGCTGTTCCTGACGCTCGGCGGCGTGGTGATGACGATCTTGTCGCTATCGCGCGACAACGTGCCGGCGCGGCGCAAGACCATTTTGTTGATGCTCACCATGGCCGCGATGCTGCCGCTGCTGATTGCCATGGTGAAGCGTCCGGCGCTTTACAACGGCATCCGGCATTTCATCTTCGTGATTCCGCCGATGACCGTGCTGGCCGGCGCCGCCTTTGCCTGGGGCATGGACTGGCTGCGCGTCAATCACCGCGGCGCGCAGGCGGCCGCCGTCGCCGTCTTCTCGTTCGGCCTGGCGCTGCCGGCCGCCGAGATGATCCGGCTGCATCCCTACCAGTACACCCATTTCAACTACATCGCCGGCACCGTGCGCAGCGCCGACTCGCTGTTCATGCTCGACTACTGGGGCCTGGCGCTGAAGCAGGCCTCCGACGCGCTGCGCGAGGAAATCATCGAACGCCAGGAAAGCCCGCCGGCAGGGCGCAAGTGGAAGGTCGCGGTGTGCGGCCCGCAACGCCCGGCCCAGGTGGCGCTCGGCCCTGACTTCACCATCGGCTGGGACAGCCACGCCGCCGACTTCGCCATGACGCTCGGCGAGTTCTACTGCAAGGGCCTCACCGCCCCGGTGATCGCCGAGATCAAGCGCGACGACGTCGTCTTCGCCCGCGTCTACGACATCCGTGGCAGCAGCATTTCCAGCCTGCTGGCGATCCCGGCCCCGTAGCCGGCGCCGGCCCAACCGGCCTTGCGACGAGACGTGCACCACCGCCTTCACGGAAATGTGTGGGCTGCGCAAGCGTGCATTTGCGCAAATGCACGATGTCGTCACGGAATAAATCGATCGCCGCTGAGTCCACCTCCCTGAAGGCACACCGCCGAAGGGATCCTCATATGCCGTTACTGCATTCCAAGATGATACCGGCGCTGATTGTCGCGTCACTGCTCGGCCTTGCCGCCCCGCCCGCCGCGCAAGCGCAATCCGCGCGCCCCGATGAAGCGCCTTTCCTCGCCGAGAACAATGCCGCGATGGACAAGATGATGGCCGACATGGCCGTCAAGCCGACCGGCGACGTCGATGTCGACTTCGCCGCGATGATGATCCCGCATCACCAGGGCGCCATCGACATGGCGCTGGCGCAACTGCGTTATGGCAAGAACGAGCAACTACGCCGCATTGCCCAGGAGATCATCGTCGAGCAGCAGCAGGAGATCATCGCCATGCGGCTGGCGCTGGGCCAGACGCTGCCGCCATCGGCACCCGCCCAGACGCAGGTCTCGCTGAGCCAGCCTGCAGCAGCGGCGGCGCACGACCATTCCGCGATGTCGCATGGCGCGATGTCCATGTCCTCCTCGATGAAGATGAAGTGAGATCTGCCATGAAACGCAATCTGTTTGCGGCGACGCTGCTCGCCTCCACCATACTCGTGTCGACCGCCTTTGCCGGCCAGGCGCCGGGCGCCGCATCCGACGCCGACGTCGCGATTAGCCATCGTGACCGCATCTACGCGGCCGAGCAGTTCTCCAACACCGTCTCGGTGACCGATCCGGTCGACAACAGACTGCTCGGCGTCATCCGGCTCGGTGATCCCGCCCCCGGCAATTTCAGTCCGCTGTACAAGGGCCAGGTGCTGGTGCACGGCATGGGCTTCTCGCCGGACCACAAGACGCTCGCGGTGGTTTCGATCGGCTCCAACTCCGTCACCTTCATCGACACCGCCACCAACGCGGTGAAGCACACCACCTATGTCGGCCGCTCGCCGCACGAAGCGTTCTTCACGCCGGACGGCAGCGAGGTCTGGGTCACCGTGCGCGGCGAGGATTATGTGTCCGTGCTTGATGCCCGGACGTATCAGGAGAAGACCCGCATCAAGACACCGAATGGCCCGGGCATGCAGATCTTCTCGCCCGACGGCAAATACGGTTACGTCTGCTCGTCGTTCAATCCGGAAGTCGACGTCATCACCGTGGCCGACCACGCCATTGTCGCCCGGGTGAAGCAGGACAGCCCGTTCTGCCCGAACATCGCCGCGACGCCGGATGGCAAGCAGGTCTGGTTCACGCTGAAGGACATCGGCCGCACCGAAGTCTTCAACGCGCAGCCGCCGTTCAATATCATCAAGAGCTTTGATACCGGGCCGATCACCAACCATGTCAACTTCGCGCACAACGCCAACGGCGCCTTCGCCTATCTGACCATTGGCGGCCTCAACGAGGTCAAGGTGATCAGCACCGATACGTTCGAACAGGTCGCCACCATTCCGGTCGGTAACCTGCCGCACGGCGTCTGGCCCTCAGGCGACGGCAGCCGCATCTATGTCGGCCTCGAAAATGCCGACGCGCTGGCCGCGATCGATACCATGACCAACAAGGTGATCGCCAACATCCCGATCGGCCAGGCGCCGCAGGCGATCGCCTACGTGCCCAACGCCGTACCGGACGGTGCCGGCACCGACAACCTGATGCCCCTCGGCGTCGCCGGACAAACCGCCCATCTGGCCTTGACGCCGGTCAGGGGCGGCAAGGCCGGCGATACGCCGCCCACCAGCATCTCGCTGTTCGACCAGGGCCTGATCCAGGTATTCCAGGCCTCCGCCACCGGGCTCGAGCCGAAGAAGCCGTATTTCGTCGGCCTCTCCGAACACGCAGACGGCCGCGGTCCGTTGCAGCCGCTCGCGGCCTTCATGACCAACCCGGCGGGCTCCGCCATCGTCAATGCCGTCGGCCCGATCCGACAGTTGGTGGTGACCGACCGCAAGACCGAACGGCGCTATCTGGTGATCGCCGAGGGCACCGCAGCCCAGCCCGGCGCCGTGGTCCAGCTTCAGGCGCATTGATCGCTTAGGCTGAATGCCGCCCTCGCGGGGCGGCGTTCAGCGCAAGGTCGGACTTATGAAAGACATGCTGCACCAGATCGAGCCGCTGATTCCCACGTTGCGTCGCTATGCACGCACGCTGCTGCGGGATCGCTCGGCCGCCGACGATCTGGTGCAGGATTGCCTGGAGCGTGCGGTCGGCAACTGGAGCCAGCGCAAGGATGGCAATGCGCGCGCGTGGATTTTTACCATCCTGCACAATCTGGCCATGACGCGGCTGCGCTCCTCGTCGACCCGCCCGCACCACATCGCCATCGAGGATGCCCAGGACGACACCTTTGCGCAGGCACCGGCCCAGGAAGACGGCATGCGTTACCGCGAATTGCTGGGCGCGCTGGATCGCCTGCCAGAGGAGCAGAAGACCGTGCTGCTGCTGGCCACCGTGGAGGGCTTCAGTTATGCCGAAACCGCGGCCGTGCTCGCCATTCCGTTGGGCACCGTGATGTCGCGGCTGTCGCGCGCGCGCGAGCGGCTGCTGAAGGAAATGGACGAAGGCAGAAGCAACGCGCCCGGCGCGCATTTGCGGAGAGTGAAATGAGCGCGCGTCCCATCACCGAGGAAGATCTGCACGGTTACATCGACCGCGTGCTCGATCCTGCGCGCGAGGCCGAGGTGTCGGCCTATCTCGTTGCCCATCCGGACGTCGCCACCCGCATCAACGGCTATGCGCAACAGCGCACCGACCTGCGCGCGGCGCTGGCGCCGATCGCCGACGAGCCGCTGCCGCCGGAACTGGATCTTGCCCGCATGATCGCCCGGCAGCGCCGCCCGCGACAGACCTCGTGGGGCGCCAGGGGCCGCGGCGGCCCTTCCTGGAACGGCCATTCGGACGTTCGCAGGCGCTCTGCCCAGCGCGAGACGTGCGGCGGCTTTGCCCGCAGGCGCGCGATGACACTGCCTCCGACGAGTTTTGTGGCGGTGCTCGCGGCCACCGTCGGGCGGCGGCCCTGCGCGACGTCGAGATAGCCCTCCATGGCCAACTGATCAATGACGACCGAGACGGTGTTGCGGGACACACCGAGCTGCCGCGCCAGTTCGCGGCTCGACGGCAGGCGATGACCCGGCGACCAGGTGCCGCTGAGCATCGTCGCGCGCAACTGGTCGTAGATCTGCCGCGTCAGCGTCGCTCCGTTGCCGGACCGCGCGATATCGACGAGCCCCGCGAGAATTTCGCCCATTGAACTGGCCTGGTCATTTTTCTCGAAATGGATCTTTTCTGAGAGCCAGTAAACCCTAGGGTCGGCGGCCTGTCGAGTGCCCTGCCGAACCGTGCGCGGGCCTATGAAGTAAACGCGGATGACCGACCATCTTCTCACGCGCCGCACCGCGCTGCTGCTGTTCGCCGTCGTCGTTGTGGCGTGGGGGCTGAACTGGGTGATGACCAAAACCCTGGTGCAGAGCGTATCGCCGCTATGGGCCACCGCACTGCGATCGGCGATCGCCACAGTGACGTTGCTCGCGGTGTTGCTGGCGCGCGGCCAGCTGATTATTCCGCGTCGTGGCGATTTGCCGGTGATCTTCACCGTTGCAGTTCTTCACATGGGCGCGTTCTCGGTGCTGGTGTGTTTCGCCTTGCAGATCGTCCCGGTGGGCCGCTCCATCGTGCTCGGCTACACCACGCCGCTATGGGTGGCGCCGGCGGCCTGGCTGTTCTTGCGCGAGACGGTGACGGCACAGCGGCTGGCAGGCATCGCGCTGGGCCTGGCTGGCATCGCCGTCATGTTCAATCCGCTAGCGTTTGACTGGAGCGATCGCGGCGCGCTGGTCGGCAACGGACTGCTGCTGCTGGCGGCTTTGTGCTGGGCCGCCAACATCGTCTATGTCCGCAGCCACACCTGGATCTCATCGCCGTTCCAGTTGGTGTTCTGGCAGGCGCTGCTGGCGACTTTGCTCCTGACCATGCTGGCGTTGCTGTATGACGGCGTGCCGCGGGGCATTATCTGGAGCGGTGAACTGGGCGGCGCGTTCCTGTTCGCCGGCGTGATCGGCACCGCGCTGGCGCACTGGGCGATGGTGCTGATCAATCGCAGCCTGCCTGCCACCGTAACTTCGCTCGGCCTGCTCGCCACGCCGGTGATGGGCGTCGCGGCCTCGGCGGTTCTGCTCGGCGAACCCGTCAGCCTGTCGCTGCTGGCGGCTATGGCCATGATCCTGGGCGGCATTGCGCTTGGCACGATATCGTTCGGCAAACGCGATGACGCATTGCGCGACGCGGTTGCAGATCCGGCGCGCGGCTAGATTGCCCGCGATAGCTGGCGGCGCACTTCGTCCGCAAGGGGATGCAGCCTGTCAGGGGCGGCGGGCCCGACCAAGCTGTAGCCGAGCCCATTGTCGGCCCAGGCATAGCCGTTGATGCCGGCCTGCGCATGCGCCGTCATCGGCGCGTCGCGGTCGGTCGCTGCCATCGGCCGCGTCAGCATCAGCAGCCGCGTGCCGCGATCATCGTCATACATGAACATCGCTGCGGGACCGTGTCCGGTGGTGACGATGCGGCCGCCCATGAAGCGATAACCGGAGGCGGCGAGATCGGGAATTGTCACTGGACGACCGAGCCGCTCTGTGGCCCAGCTCACGAGCTCGGCGCGGTCGGTGGCGCGCAGCTCGACCGGACGGCTAGGATCGGGCGCATAGACGGCGTAGTTGTCCGCGGCTTCCTGCGCGACGGCCGCGACGCCTTCGCGGGTGGATTGGCCGACGCCATGCAGCGACCAGCCGCCGACACCGCCGAGGCACAGCAGCCCCCCGGCCGCCGCGGGGGGGGGGGG
>LNAP01004482.1_pt1 | contig 12876 bp, 15 predicted proteins | sample 602601 | NCBI WGS metagenome assembly LNAP01 (sample SAMN02440304, study PRJNA202911) | soil metagenome | biome: Subtropical and temperate rainforests or woodlands; isolation source: soil samples (1 kg each in a 20% v/v slurry with milli Q water) were... ...
GCCCTCGATCCGGCGCAGCAGCGCGGCGCTGGCCGTGCCGTCAGGCCGGACCGCCGCGCCGAGGATGACAATGAGGCGTTCGGGCACGGCCAAGCATGACCGGCAGGCTGGCGACCGTCTAGGCTCTGGCTTCCCGGTTCATCGGCGGCCGATATGCCTCGATCAGGTCTTCCTGTTCGGCCTGGCGGACGACGAAGCGCACGTTCAGGCGTGTCATCACATCGGCGTCGTCGCCATAGGTCTCGCGCGCCTGGGCGAGCTGCTCGCGCCAGGTCAGCCGCGAAAGGCTTTCGGTCTCACCGACGAAGAGGATGTCGACGCCCTTGGCCGCGGGCTTGCAGATCACGTAGTTCGCGCCTGCGGGCGGCAGGATACGCTCCTCGTCAAGGGCGGTGTACCGATAGAGGACGCCGGACTTTCCGGCGATTTCGATCTGACGGGTCAACGCACGCTCCCGACCTTGAAATAGATGCCCATAGGCCGGACGAGCCGGCTCGGCCGATCTCTAAGGCTCGCGAGTTGGGCGAAAAATGGGCCAAGCTGGGGCGTGGCGATCACCTTGTCGCGACCTCAAGGCGAGTTCCGGCGCCGCGCGACAACCTGCGCATAAGGCGTTCCGTGTCGCGCGACGGCTCTGCTAGGTTGACCGTAGGGGCGGTTCAACTCACCTAAACACCGCCTGCGAGGCCGAACGCGAGCTGATGGAACGACCCGCCGATTTCATCCTGACGGAAGACGCTGACGGCCAGAAGGCGGTCCTCTCCGGCGACTGGACCGCCACATCGACGGGGGACGCGGCCGCGCGCCTGATCAACACCTTCCGCGAAACGCCTCCCCACAGCCTCGACCTGACCGGCGTGCGCCGGCTGGACACCGCAGGCGCCTACGCGGTCATCCGCGCGGTGGGCGACGGCGAGGCGCGAGAGCGGATCCAGGCGCGCCCCGAAACCCGCCGGTTGCTGGAACTGGTCGGCGCCGCAGCCGCGGAGCGTCCGGAGAAGCGCAAGGGCCCGACCGGCTTCTATGAGCTCGCCATCCGGGTCGGCCGCGGGGTCTTCGACCTGGGCGCCGAGATCTTCGAGACCATGGTCTTCGTCGGACACCTGCTCGTGGTCTTGGGCCGGATCATCATCAAGCCCTCCCGCATCCGCTGGCCGGCGGTGGTCTCCCTGGCCGAACGCGCGGGTCTCGACGCGATCCCGATCGTCGCCATCACCTCGTTCTTCATCGGGGCGGTGGTGGGCCTTCTGGGCGCAAACATGCTGCAGCAGTTCGGGGCCCAGGTCTTCGCGGTCGAACTGATCGGCATCGCCGTACTGCGCGAGTTCAATATCCTGATCACCGCCATCCTGCTGGCGGGCCGCTCGGCCTCGGCCTTCGCCGCCGAGATCGGGTCGATGAAGATGAACCAGGAGATCGACGCCATGAAGGTCCTGGGGGTCGATCCGTTCGAGGGCCTGGTGTTCCCAAGGTTCGCCGCCCTGCTGGCCACCATTCCGCTGCTGACCTTCGTGGCGACGATCGCCGGCCTGATCGGCGGCCTGATCGTCACCTGGTCCGTGCTGGACCTGGGGCCGGCGTTCTTCCTCCAGCGCATCATCGACAATGTCGGGCTGACCCATTTCCTGGTCGGGCTTTCCAAGGCCCCGATCATGGCCGCGGTGATCGCCGGCATCGGCTGCCGCCAGGGCATGGAGGTGGGCGGAGACGTGGAATCCCTGGGCCGCCGGGTGACCGCGGCCGTGGTCCACGCCATCTTCGCCATCATCGTGATCGATGCGATTTTCGCGCTGATCTACATGCAGTTGGATATCTAGTGACCGATCTTCCCGCTCAGATTGATGACGACGAGGGTCCGGCGATCGAGGTCCACGGCCTGCGCTCGCAGTTCGGCGACAACGTGGTGCACGAGAATCTCGACCTGACGGTCGCGCGCGGCGAGGTGCTTGGCGTCGTCGGCGGATCGGGCACCGGCAAGTCGGTCCTCCTGAACAGCATCATCGGCCTGCGTCGTCCCGAAGCCGGCACGATCAAGGTGATGGGCCAGGACATCCAGCATGCCTCGCGCCGGCGCTGGTCGGAGATCGAGCGCAGTTGGGGCGTGCTGTTCCAACAGGGCGCCCTGTTCTCGAACCTGACTGTGCGCGAGAACGTCGCTGCGCCCATGCACGAGCACACCACGCTCTCGCGCAAGGTGATCGACGAGCTGGCCGACCTGAAGATCGCCCTGGTCGGGCTGCGCCCCGGCGCCGGCGACCTCAAGCCCGCCGAGCTCTCGGGCGGGATGCGAAAGCGCGCCGGTCTGGCGCGGGCGCTGGCCCTCGACCCGCAACTGCTCTTCCTGGACGAACCCACGGCCGGTCTCGACCCGATCGGCGCCGGCGCGTTCGACGAGCTGCTCCGCGACCTGTCCGAAAGCCTCGACCTGACCGTGTTCATGATCACCCACGATCTCGACACGCTCTATACGATCACCGACCGCGTCGCGGTGCTTGCAGACCGTCACGTCATCGAAACGGCGCCGGTTCGCGAGCTGGAGCGTTCAACACATCCTTGGGTGAAGGAATATTTCCTGGGCCCGCGCGGTCGCGCCGCGGCGACTGCATCTGAGAGAGCCGGGAAATCGGTCTGATGGAAAAAGACGCCAACTATGCCCTGGTGGGCTTTTCGACCCTGCTGCTCTTCGCCGGCCTGGTGATCTTCTCCCTATGGCTGGCGCGGCTGCAGTTCGCCCAGGACTACGACGTCTACGACATCATCTTCGATGGACCCGTGCGCGGGCTGAGCCAGGGCGGCGAAGTTCACTTCAACGGCATCAAGGTCGGCGAGGTGACGCGCATCCAGCTCGATCCGGACAATCCAAGCCGGGTGATCGCCAGGGCGCGCGTGACCTCCGACGTGCCGATCCGCGTAGACTCCTACGCCACTCTGGAGCCCCAGGGCATCACCGGGGTGAACTACGTCCAGATCACGGCCGGCACTCCGGCCAGGCGGCTCCTCAAGGACACAGTGCCGCCCGGCACGGTCCCTCGCCTACGGACCCAGCGCAGCGCGCTTTCCGACATCCTCGAGGGCGGCGGAACCGTGCTGACCCGGACGGTTGAGGCCTTGGACCGGGTCAACCGAGTGCTTTCGGACCAGAACATCAAGACCGTGAGCGCCGCCATCAACGACGCCCAGGCGGTGACCGCCGAGCTGAAGGCCCGGCGCGCCATGATCGCCGACGCCCAGAAGTCGCTGCAGAGCATCGACAAGGCCGCGACCGAGATCGCAGCCCTCAGCAAGTCCAGCCGCGAGTTGGTCGACGGCGACGGCAAGCGCACCATCGAGAACCTGGCCGCCGCCTCGGAAGAGGCCCAAGCCGCCGCGAAGGATCTGCGCGGCATGCTGGGTCGGCTAGACGGCCCGGCCACCGACTTCGCCAACAACGGCCTCCCCGAGCTCACCGCGACGATGCAGTCGCTGCAACAGACGGCGGAGTCGCTCGACCGGCTCATCCGCAACCTCGAAAGCAATCCGCGCGGCCTGGTCGGCAAGGCGCCGGCCCAGGAGATCAAGGTCAAGCCATGAGAGCCATCCGACGCGTCCTGCAATCCTTGGCCCTGGCCGCGACCGCGGTGGGTCTTTCGGCCTGTATCTCGCTGCTGCCCGAGGAAGACCCGTCCCAGCTCTATCGCTTCGACGGCGTGCCCGCCGCCGACGCCCAGCAGGCCGCCGCCACCGACAGCTTCGGCGTCCTGAGGACCGGCGGCGGCTTCGTCCAGTCCGCCTCCGGCGATCGCATCATGACGGTGACCGGCGAGCGGGTGGCGTTCATCTCCGGCGCGCGCTGGGTGTCCCCGGCCTCGGTGCTGTTCAACGACGCCGTCATGCGCGCCTTCGACCAGAACACCGGCCCGGCGCGCCTCGTGACGCGCGGTGAGGTTCGGCGGGCGGAATATGGCTTGCGGATCGACGTCACCCGCTTCGAGGTGGTCTACGACCAGGGCGAAAAGGCCGCCCCGAACATCGTCGTGGCCCTACGGCTCAGCCTCGTGAACATGGCCGACCGCACGCTCGCCGGCTCGAAGCTGGTCGAGACGACGGCCCGGGCCGACGACAACCGCGTCTCGGCCATCGTCCGCGCCTTCGACGAGGCGGTGGCCCAGGTGACGGGCCAGACGGTCGCCTGGACGAACGGCCGCGGAGCTTAGGCCTCCAGGCCGGCGATGCGCTTGGCGGCGGTGACGGTGTTCTGCAGCAGGCAGGCCACCGTCATCAGCCCCACCCCGCCCGGCACCGGCGTGATGTGGCCGGCGACGGCCAGTGCCTGCTTGTAGGCGACGTCGCCCACCAGCTTGGTCTTGCCCTGCGCGGCCTTGACCGGATCGCTGAACGGGACGCGGTTGATCCCGACGTCGATGACGGTCGCGCCCGGCTTGATCCAGTCGGCCTTGATCATCTGCGGCCGGCCGACCGCCGCCACCAGGATATCGGCCTCGCGGCAGACCGCCGGCAGGTCCTGGGTGCGCGAGTGGGCGATGGTCACCGTGCAGTCGGCCTGCAGCAACAGTTGAGCGATCGGCTTTCCGACCAGCACCGAGCGGCCGACCACGACGGCGCGCTTGCCGGTCAGGTCGCCAAGGGTCTCGCGGAGCATGATCATGCAGCCGAGCGGGGTGCAAGGCACCAACGACGGCAGGCCCTGGGCCAGCCGGCCGGCGTTGACCACGTGCAGGCCGTCGACGTCCTTGGCCGGGTCGATGGCCTCGATCACCGCCTTCTCGTCCAGTCCCTTGGGCAGCGGAAGCTGCACCAGGACGCCGTGGATCGCCGGGTCCTTGTTCAACTGATCGACCAGAGCCAGGAGCTCGGCCTGGCCGACGTCGGCCGGCAGGCGATGGGTGACCGAGTGCATGCCGGCAGCCTTGGAATGCTCGCCCTTCGAGCGGACATAGACCTGGCTGGCCGGGTCCTCGCCCACCAGGACAACCGCCAGGCCGGGCTGCAGCCCGTGCTCGGCCTTGAGCCTGGCGACCTCTTGCGCCGCGGCTTCGCGCAGGCGCTCGGCCATGATCTTTCCGTCGATGATCTGTGCCTGGGACATGTGCACTCCTGGTCGGAACTGGCGCTCGCACTACCCGTTCAGCCTGCGCCGCGCAATGCGGCCCGGAGTCCGAAGTATGAGCAAGTTCAGTCAGGACTTTACGAAGTTTGCGACTGTGACAGCCCGGTGGACGGGGCGTCCGGCGGTATTCGCCGTCTGTTGCATGCTGGTGATCGGCTGGGCCATCACCGGGCCTTTATTCAAATTTTCGGACACCTGGCAGTTGGTGATCAATACTTCGACTACCATAATCACGTTCCTCATGGTGTTCCTGATCCAGAACACTCAGAACCGCGACAATAACGCCATTCACGCCAAGTTGGATGAACTGATTCGCGTTGGCAAAGCTCACAACGCCTTCATCGGCATCGAGAATTTGCCCGACAAGGAACTTGAGGCGATCCTCAAGAAGCTTGACGAGGAGGCCGAGGATATTCGCAAGATCAGCGGCGCGATCCCCGATCGCCGGGCCAAGCCAAAGGCGCCGCCGGCCTAGAGCCTCAGCCAGGCCGCCACCGCCCAGGCGTGGGAGTCGTGACGCAGGGCGGTGATCGCCTCCAGCGGCTCCAGCCAGAGCAAGGTGTGGTCGTCCTCGATCTTGAGCGAGGCGTCTTCTGCAATGAATTCAAGGCGATGGAAGCTGCTTCGATTGTTCCAGGCGACGCCTTCGGTGTTCACGAAGTACTGGTCGGCGAGGCCGAACACCTCCCCTGCCCGCACCTTCAGGCCGGCCTCCTCGCCGTACTCGCGGACCACCGCCTGGGCCGAGGTTTCGCCGGGGTCGACGCCGCCTCCAGGCAGGTCGAACCAGGTCGCGTCGTCAGGTTTCCTGACGAACACCACAGCAATCCGCCCATCGCGCGCCAGCAGGCCGAAGGCCGCCGGGCGGTCCGCATAGTCCCGGCCGGGCAGCAAGTCCCCGAATTGCGGAGGTTTTTGCGTCATCAATCGCGCCCGTAGAGCGAGTCGTAGGGGTCGGCCTTGCCGGCCAGCACATCCTCAACGCGCAGGGCCGGCCAACCGACCGTAGCGCGCGGACTGGCGCGCCATGCCGATACGATCATGTCCCGAAGCTCCGAGGCGCCGACCGCCAGCCGCTCGGCCGCGAAGGCCGCCCCGCGCGGATCGCCGCTCGCCAGTCCGCCTGCCTTTTCAAGGCGATAGAGCGGGATCACCTGGGTCGCGGTCTCGCCCAGATAGTCGACCGTCCGCTGCTCGATCGGGCAGTCGCAGGACTTCAGGGGCGTCATCTTGCTGGAAACATCGGCAGGTTTGACGCCGGCGAAGACGATATCGCCCTCGAACGGCCCGTGGATGCGGGCCCGGGTGAACCCCTCCGGATTGGGGAACTCGCCCCAGCCGTTGTAGTGGACGGTCACGTGCAACGGCTGGGCGCCGTCGCCGACATAGTGCGAAAGCTCGCCGATGGCCCCCAGGATCAGCGCCTCGCGCCGGGCGAGGTCACGGACGTACCAGGCCTTGCGGACCCGGTCCTTCTCGCGGGCGGCCATGTAGCTCAGGACGCGCCAATAGCCGAAGTCCTTGGTGAGCTGCTGGTGCTGCTCGATGATCGCATAAGGCAGATAGCCGGCCTTCCAGCTATCGAGGCCCGCGGTCTGCAGGCCCTTCTCGTAGTCGGCCCGCGTCGGCGGCAGGGGCAGGAAGGACGGGCCGCCGAGGATCTTCCCGTCCTCGTCCAGGTCGAGGAAATGAGCGGCGTCGCGGTTGTGGTCGTGGATGCGCCCGGCGCCCTTGGACCGGTCCGGCTCGCGCGACAGCTCACCGACGTCGCGCACCGCCTGGGCGTTGCGCAGGAAGGCCGGGACCTCGCCCGGCAGAGCCTGCATCGCGCTCTCGCCGACCATGCGATGGCCGCTCGACCCCCAGGCCAGCGCCTGGGCGGGCATCAGCAGCAGGGCGGCGGCGATCAGCGGAGCTTTCATGCCGCTCCGTTTAAGCGATCTTGAGCTCGCCCTCCACCCGCTTCACCCAGGCCTTCACCGCCGGATAGCGATCGAGGTCGAAGCCGCCCTCGTGGGCGACGCGGGTATAGGCCACCAGGGCGACGTCGGCGAGGCTGAGCCGGTCGCCGACGAGGAAGGCCCCTCCGGCCAGGCCGTCCTCCAGGCGCTGCAGGGCGCCATTGCCCCGCTCCACCAGCCTGGCGTCGAGATCGGCCAGCGACTTGCCGAGATAACGAACCTGGAAGCGCGCGACCGCGACATAGGGCTCGTGGCTGTACTGCTCCCAGAACATCCATTCGAACATCCTGGCGCGGAGATAGGGATCGGCGGGGATCAGGGCGGAGCCTTCCGCGAGGTGCAGGATGATCGCGTTGGACTGGGCCAGCGGACGGCCGTCGTCCAGGATCACGGTGGGCACCTGGCCGGCTGGATTGATCGCCAGGAAGGCCTGAGTCCGAGACTCACTTTTCAAAACATCGGTTTCGATCCACTCGTAAGAGAGGTCCAGGAGGTCGGCGACCCAGCGCACCTTGAGACAATTCCCGGAAATAGAATCTCCGTAGATCCGCATACGAAACCCCTTCTCTGACAAGGGGTTGATAGCGCTCGCCAAGACGCCGTGGAAGTCACGGCGCCTATATGTCGCTGTTAGAGAAACTTCACTAGGGGTTGATCCGGCGTTCGGAGTCCGGGTACGAAGGCCGCCGCTGGAAAGATCAACGACGAAGGAGCCGCCGTCATGCGACGTCGCCTCGCCGCCCTTGCCGCCCTTCCTCTCTTCCTGGGGCTGTCTCAAAGCGCGCAAGCTGCGCCCGCCAAAGACCCGCTTGGCGACCTCATCGTCTCGGCCCTGACCGGGGCCCTGCCGGGCACGCCCGAGTTCAGTATGCGGGCCACGCTCTATCACGTCGGCGCCAAGGGCGTCGGCACCCTGGACTCCCTGGGCTGCAAGGTGGTCGCGATGCGCACCGTGGCCGTGGACACCAAGGTGATCCCGCGCCGGACCAAGCTGTTCATCAAGGAAACCGTCGGCCTGCCGATGCCCGACGGCCGCGCCCATGACGGCTACTGGTACGCCACCGACACCGGCGGCGCGATCAAGGGCAACAAGATCGATCTCTTCACCGGCCATGGCTCGTCCTCGATGAAGCCGCTGATGGCCATGAACCTCGCCAAGCTGAGCGTCGCCAAGGTCGGCGAATTCAAGGGCTGCCCCCCGGCGTAAGGCGCTCTCCGCCTCCGGAGACGGGAGCGCCCTGAGCGGACCTACAGCGCGATGCCGAGGCGGTGGGCCACTTCGGCGTAGCCTTCGACGACGTCGCCGAGGTCGCGGCGGAAACGGTCCTTGTCGAGCTTCTCATTGGTCCGGCTGTCCCAGAGCCGGCAGCTATCGGGGCTGATCTCGTCGGCCAGGATGACGTGCGAGACCTCGCCCTCCCGCACGCGCCCGAACTCCAACTTGAAATCCACCAGCGTGATGCCGACCGCGCCGAACACCCCACGGAGGTCGTCGTTGATCCTGCGCGTCAGGGCCACGATGTCGTCGATCTCCTGGGTCGAAGCCCAGTTGAAGGCGGCGATGTGCTCCTCGGCCACCGGCGGGTCGTGAAGCTTGTCGTCCTTCAGGTAGAACTCGACGATCGGGCGCGGCAGGGTCTGGCCCTCCGGCAGGCCGAAGCGCTGCGAGAGCGAGCCCGCGACGATGTTGCGGCAGACCACCTCGAGCGGGATGATCTCGACTTCCCTGATCAGTTGCTCGGACAGATTGAGCCGCTTGATGAAGTGGGTCTGCACGCCGATCGAGCTCAGCCGCCGCATCACGAACTCGCTGATGCGGTTGTTGATGACGCCCTTGCCTTCGAGCACTGCGCGCTTCCGGGCGTCGAAGGCGGTCGTGTCGTCCTTGAAGAACTGGATCAGCGTGCCGGGCTCGGGGCCCTCGTAGAGGATCTTGGCCTTGCCCTCGTAGATCTTCCTGCGGCGGGCCATGCGGTCGGCGCTCAAGGATCGCCGCGCCTCGACCTCGGCCTTCAGCCTGGGCCAGCTAGGGTAGCCATGCCCCCTCGCCACCACCGCAAGCGCCTTCGAGAGGGCCACTTGCGCCACATCAGCGTCAGGGAACACGGCCAGGATCCGGTTTTGCGACGAGGGGTCACCCGATCGACAGTCCCGCTGGAGAGCCCGCGCCAAGTCGCGAAGCCGACGGAGATCAGGATTGCTGGGAAGTACGCTGCGCACGATCGTCCTCCTTTCAAGGAGCCCGAGGTCCGCATACCGGGCAGAAAGAAGGCAGGCGAAATGTGCAGTTCAGGGGCGGGCTTGAAGCCCTTTCCGCGGACCGGACGCGCGCCTGACGCGTAGATGGCCTGTATGCCATGAACCGGCATCGAGGCAATAGCTGGGTCGGAGGTTGAACGCCTCGGCAAAGCGCTGGGGGCATGCGGCGCGGACGTTGCACGGTTGAGGCATCGGTCAGCGCCAAGCGGACTCGCCGGTTGTCCGAGAAGGGTGGGGAGCGGACGCGTGGCTGTTAGGCTCCGCCGCGAGGAGCAACACATGATCTGGAATGTGATCGACAAGCGAACTCGCCCCTACCGGTGGGCGAAGATCAACGCGATTATTGAAGCGACTTGGCACGACAACACCGTCGCGGACACCGATATCGCTCCACCTCCTAGGTCCGCTGAAGAGGAGGTCACATATGACCAGCGCGAGAGCCTGAGCCTGCATGAAGCGATTACGTGGGCGAACGACCAGTCCTGCCCTGTGACTCTCTACCTGTATGACGAGGGCGCTGGCACCTCCTGAAAGGACAGAGTCTGAGGTGGGTCGGCTTCGGTCTGTCGAGACGTTCCCGCAAGCGGACCGAGAGCTAGGTCGGCTTTTCGTCCCGGGGCTTTGGTCTCCTAGTGGCGCAGTCGCGCCCAATCACACGAGAACGGCCGTTGATCTCGGCGGGAGCCTAGGGTGAAGGTTGTTTGATGAGCATGCCCCACATCGTCACCTTCTTCGCGCTGCTCACTTTCGCAGTTCCAGCTAGCGCATCAGCGGCAAAAACGGTGGAGGCGTGCGATGTGGCCGAGCGTCCTCGAGATTATCAGCGCCAGAAGTTTACAGTCGCAACTGATCTCACAATCGACATGCGTCACGGCGCTTTGTTGAATCACGAGGCCTATCCTGAATGTAAGGGCATCTTGTTTGCCGTAGTCCCCAATACGCCGGCCGCCGCGGCATATCGTGAAATTGAAGACGCGATGCTTGGGGTGACTTACTTTCGTCGGCACACGCGCCGTGCGCCCAGTGTATGGCTGGACTTGCACGGCATTAGGGTGAGAGCCACGGGCGCAATGTTCTGCAGCAGCGCCAGCGAACACGATTGCCAAATGCACGTCACCGACCTTCGAGATGTGGCGTATCCGCCGAGCTTCCCAACTGAGATGCGCCCGAGGTAGGCCTGGTTCACAAGAGTTTCGGTCGTCGCTTTGGGGTCGATTTCGGTCCCAAACCTTGTCGCCGATCGCGATGGTCACGCAAGCGGACCTTCAAAAGAGTCCGCTCTCAGCCTCACCGCCAACGTCCGCTAGTGGCGCCAAGCTGTTGCTCCGGGGCGGACTAGGTGTCCTGCCGTGAAGCGGACTCGCCGAATGGCTCTGCGGGGTGGATTGGGGACGTTGGCTCATTTCGTGAGAGCGGCGGCGGCGACTGAGATAATCTGCTCTACGAGATGTTCGGTATTGGTGCCGATGTAGGCGTCCATCCGCCAGCGAGCCTCTAAGAAATGCTGTCCGCTTGGACCTTCCAGAAACGGCACAATTTCCTCGAGCTCGGGTTCAGTGAACTCCCAATTGATGTGGCTCGCGTACTCCGCCTGCCATGTGAGCCGATGAGGTTCGTAGGCGAGCCGCAGGGCATCCAAGGTCTCGCTGAAGCTTGCTCCGGCGGCAGTAAGAAGTGGGGAGCCACCGAGCATAGCGCTCTAAGAAGCCGCCGCCGTCGATCCGCGCTTGAATACCGCTCGCTGCCATGAAGCGAGTGATGAGCGCAGTCTTGGCTGCACTCGGAGGTTCATCGATCTGAGCGGAAGTCATGCTCGTGCCGGTCCTAAAGTTGGCTGCACCCTAGCGTGACCTTGAAGGTCCGCAATGTCAGGCTATGACGTCGAGACATGTTGGCCCTTGGTCTTTGACCCGAAGCAGACTGATCAAGGGTTCGCAATGGGTCGCAAGCTGAAATGGCCCGACCGTCCACGAGCGGATCTGCCGCGTCCGCAAATCGCATTCAGGCTGAGGACTGCGGCCCGTTAGCGGCCGCTCACTCCTGGCTGCGAAGTGCGCCCAAGCCGTGGCTCCGTGCCAGCGAGCAGCCGCTTGATGTTGGCTCGATGACGAACAATCACGAACGCGGCGCCCGCGATCACCAGCACCCGATAAGGAAGGGGCTCGTCGAGGCCGCATACCAGGGCGACCGCTGTCAATGCGGCCAGCATCGAACTCACCGACATTATCCGGAAGAGAGCCAGGGTGACCCCGAAGACGGTCAAGGCGCCCAAAGCGACTGTCCACGACATTGCCGCCAGCACGCCGACGCCGGCCGCAACGGACTTGCCGCCGGTGAAGTTCAGCCAAATCGAACGGGCGTGCCCCAGCAAGACGGCAAGTCCGGCGAGACAGACGGCCCAGGCAACGAACGATGACGGCTCGACCCATGCCGCCGGCTTTGTGGCGGGCCATACTAAAAGGGCTTGGGATAGCCAGCGGATGAAGACGATCGCCGCCGCTCCCTTCAGCGCGTCTATCGCCAGCACCGCAGCGAAGGGCCGGAGCCCCAGCGTCCGAAGGACATTCGTCGCCCCAGTCGAGTTGGAGCCATGCTCCCGGATATCGATACCCTTGAGAAATTTGCCCGCCAGGAAGCCGGTCGGCGTGGAACCGAGAAGGTAGGCGATCCCCAACCCAAGCGCGCTCATCAGCCAAAAGAGCATCGGCTCCCCCCGTCCCCGTCATTGAGCACTTCCGCTTAACGGCGGATTGGAAGCAAGCTGCCACCTCTAGGGACAAACGGGGGGCCCGCGTGAAGTCCGCCTCACTGAAGCATAACGACCCTTGGAGAGGTGTTGAACAAGCAGCTTCAGGAGCTGCTCGTCGACGCATTCCCCGATTTGGAAGGCGACTACTATGGCGCAAACCCGCCAGACTGAATTTTCGTCGGCTTCGATGGGGAGCGGCCTGTCGCCCATCTAGCGGCGTACAAGCGGAAGGCGAAGCGGGACGATGATCCAATAGAGATCGGTATGATCGGCGGCGTAGCTGTCACGCCCTCGTTTCTTCACCGAAGAATCTGCGGTCGGGCTTGACCTTGACGGCGATGCTGACGATTTTCGGGACAGATATCAGGCCGCTTCGGCGGCCAGGCCGCGCCCCTGGTGGCGAACTCGGTCCGGCGTCCGTCGATAACCTGACGCCACGACAGCTCGATCCAATTCCTGGAGGCCGCCGTGGGGAACACGCCTGACACCGCTCATCACAAGCCCGCATCGGCGCTGCGCGCCTTTCTCCGGCAGGAAGCCTCGGGCGGCTACGTCCTGATGGCGGCGGCGGCCCTGGCGCTGGTGGTCGCCAACACGCCCTTGGCCGAGACCTATTTCGCGGTGCTGGACCACCATCTCGGCTTCGCGGTCGGGCCGCTGGCGCTCGAGGAAAGCGTCCTGCACTGGATCAACGACGGGCTGATGGCCGTCTTCTTCCTGCTGGTCGGGCTGGAGATCAAACGCGAGGTCCTGGACGGCCAGCAGCAACTTGCGGTAGCCAAGTGTCTTGATCATAAACA
>LNAP01004483.1_pt1 | contig 12876 bp, 11 predicted proteins | sample 602601 | NCBI WGS metagenome assembly LNAP01 (sample SAMN02440304, study PRJNA202911) | soil metagenome | biome: Subtropical and temperate rainforests or woodlands; isolation source: soil samples (1 kg each in a 20% v/v slurry with milli Q water) were... ...
AGGAGCGCGTGCCAACGACGTAGCGCTGCAGGAAGAAGGCGCCCAATGCGAAGACCAGCAGCAGCAACGCCAGGGCGGCGGCGCGGCCGTAGTCGAGCTGCGCACCGACCACGGCGAAATAGATCTCGGTCGACAGCACGCCATAGTCGCCGCCCAGCACGATGGGATTGCCGAAATCGGCGATGCTTTCGATGAAACCCACCAGGAAGGCGTTGGCCAGCCCCGGCCGCATCAGCGGCAGCGACACGGTGGAGAAGGTCGCCCAGCGGTCGGCACGCAGGGTCTGCGAGGCTTCCTCGAGCGTCGGGCTCACGCCTTCGACGACGCCGATCAGCACCAGGAAGGCGACCGGCGTGAAGGCGAAGAGCTGCGCCAGGAACACGCCATGGAAGCCGTAGATCCAGCGCGTCGACTGGATGCCCATCGACCATTCGAGGAACTGGTTGACCAGGCCCGAACGGCCGAACACCAGGATCAGCGCCAGGCCTATCACGAAGGGCGGCGTGATGATTGGCAGCACCGTGAGCACGCGCAGCGTCTTCTTGCAGGCAAAGGAGGTGCGCGTGACGATCAGCGCGAAGGCCAGCCCCAGCGCTGTCGTGCCGGCGCCGCAGGCCAGCGCCAGGAACAGCGTGTTCCACGCCACGCCGCAGCGGCCGCCGCCGGTGAGGCAACGCAGGCTCCAGATCTTCTCGGCCGCCAGCCGGTCGATCAGCAGCGCCGGCATGAAGGCGCCGTCACCGTCCTGGAAAGCCTGCAGCAGGATGCGCAGGATCGGCCAGGCGGTGAACAGCACGATCGACGCCGCGACCGTGGTGACTGCGCCGGCGACGAAGGCATCACCGCCGAAGCCGCCGCGCAACGCCAGCCCGGTCGACAGCAACGACAGCAAGGCGATCAGCACCAGCGCGCCGCCGGCCCCGATGCCGACCTGGCGCGCCTCCAATTCACCGAAGGCGGCATTGAGCCAGTCCGCGGTCCAGCCGCGCAGGCCGATTCCGAGAGCCTGGGCGACGAACAGGACGAGGCCGATGCCGCTTGCCAGCAGGAGCAGGGTGCCTTGCCGCTCCCGCTCGAGAGGCAGGAGCGCCACCGTGAGGCAGGCGACGAGCGCCGCCAGCACGGGTGTCAGCCACCACTTGCCCTGCGTGGTAATCTGGCCGAATCCCGAAGCATAGTCCTCGGACGACCACAGACCGCTCAGCCAGACGCCGGAGTCCAGGCCTTCCTGCAGTGCGTACCAGGGCAGCACAACGGCCGCGAGCAGGCCCGCGATCGACCACGCCAACGGCGCCCGAGGCATCTTTTACGGCTTTGGCAGCGCGCCCACTTCGCTGTCCCATCGCGCGATCAGGCGCTTGCGCTCGGCCGACTTGCCGTACTTGGCCTGATCGTAGTCGATCAGCTTCATGTCGGCGAACTTCGGCGCTTCCGGCGGCAGGGGAGTCGCCTTGTTCGATGGCACCTGGAACTGCTTGGCCTGCGCTTCGAGCTTCTGCGCCTCGGGCGTCAGCGCCCAGTCATAGAACTTCTTGGCGTTGGCCATGTTGCGCGCGCCCTTGACGATGCTCATCGAGCCGATCTCGTAGCCCGTGCCCTCACACGGCGTCGCAGTCTTCACCGGGAAGCCGGCCAGCGCCTCGGTGACGCCGTCATGCACGAAGCTGATCGACACCATGGTCTCGCCCCTCGCCACCGCCTTCATCGGCGCCGTGCCAGAGCGGGTGTAGGCGTTGATGTTGGCGTGCATCTTCTTCAGGTACTCGAACGCCTTTTCCTCGCCCATGAGCTGCACCAGCGTGGCAATCGCCACATAGGCCGTGCCCGACGAGTTGGGATTGGCCATCTGGATCTCGCCCTTGAACTCAGGCTTCAGCAGGTCGGCCCAGCAGGCCGGCGCCTTCACATTCTTCTTTGCCAAGAGCTCGCTGTTGAAGCCGAAGCCCAGCGCACCGGCATAGATACCGACGGTCTTGCCACCCGAATCGGTGTTCTGCTTGACCGCCCAGGGATGCAGCTCGCTCATCTTGGGCGACTTGTAGACCTCGGTCAGGCCTTCTTCGGCTGCCTGCAGATGCGGATCGCCGGTACCGCCGAACCAGACGTCGCCCTTGGGATTCTGCGCCTCCGCCTTGAGTTGGGCGATGGTCTCGCCGGAGCCCTTCTGCGTCACCGACACCTTGACGCCGGTGGCCTTCTGGAACTCGTTGGCAATCAGCGTGCACCACTCGACCTGGACCGAGCAGTAGACGTTCAGCACGCCCTGCGCCGAGGCCGGCGTTGCCAAGGTCATTGCGCCCAAGGCCAGGATGGATGCGAGTGCCGCTTTCGCCGTCTTCATGTGTCCCCCAAAGTTACACTTTTATGACACCATGGCATGCAGCCCTCATGACCGGCAATGCCTGGCTACGCTTTCTCCTCGGCGGGCGACGTTTCCGTGATCAGCAAAGCGACACCGATGCCGATCAGCATCAGCACGGCGGCGACCAGGAAAGGCGCTCCAGGAAGCGGATCCATCAGGGCGGCGAAGGAGCCCGCGAATATGCCGGGGCCGATGATCGCGGCAAGGCTGCGCGCGGAGTTGTTGGTGCCCTGCAACTGGCCCTGTTCCGAGGCGCTGACCTGGCGCGTCATCATGGCCTGAAGCGGCGGCCCGGCCAGGCTGGCCAAGGCCATCAGCGGCACACCCAGCCAGAACATGGAGCCGTCGGGCGCCAGGGCGTAGACCGTCATGCTGAGGGCGCCGAACAGCAATCCGACGCCGACGGTGCGATGCGGCCCGAGCCAGCCTACCGCGGGACCGATCAGGAAGCCTTGGACGATGGCGGTGCTGGCGCCGATGAAGGTCAGGCTGAGGCCGCTCGTCGTCGCCGGCCAGCCATAGCGGTGCTCGGTGTAGATCACGAACACCGATGGCAGGAGCTGCTGGACCATCGATATGAGAAAGAAGATGAGCACCATCCACAGAAGCTGGCGACGTGACAGCAGCAGATTGACGGCGCCGACGGGATTGGCGCGCTTCCAGGAGAACGCCCTGCGGCGCGTCGGCGGCAGCGATTCCGGCAGCACGAGCCAGGCAAGCAACGCGTTCGTCAGGCAGGCTGCCGCCGCCAGCCAGAAAGGCAGGCGTGGATCGAACTCGCCCAGCGTGCCACCGAAGGTCGGGCCCAGCACGAAGCCGAAGCTGAACGCCATGCCGACGAGACCAAACGCCTTGGCGCGGCCCTCGGCGGGCGTGATGTCGGCGACATAGGCACGGGCGGTGCACATGGTCGATGCTGTCATGCCGCAGAGGATGCGGCCGATGAACAGCCAGGCGATCGACGGTGCCAGCGCCACGAAGACGTAGTCGATCGCAAGTCCCACGCAAGAGACCACGATTACTGGCCGTCGGCCGTACTTGTCGGACAGCGCCCCGATCAAGGGTGAGAAGAGGAACTGCATCGTGGCCCAGAGGATGGCGAACAGGCCGAGCATTTCCGCCGCGCTTGCCTCGTCGCCTCCCGTGAAGCCTTTCATGATCGTCGGCAGCACGGTGATCATGGTGCCGAGCGCGGCCACATCGAGCGTCACCATGACAAGGATTATGATCAGCGACCGGCGGTCGTTCATGCAGTGCCGCCGATCTCAAAGAAGCGGTGGTGACGCGTTGCAGGATGGCACGCGTCAGACAACGGCGACAATGACTTTACGCCGCCGTTTCCTCAGCGTGCGAGGGCTTCGTGGCGACCCAGGTCACGCCGGCGGCGGCGACCAGCAGGATCGCCGCGAGCAGGAACGGAGCGCCGGGCAGCCAGCCTAGCAGCCAGGCGAAGGTCGTGGTGAAGATCGCCGGGCCGATCAGGCCGGTGATGCTGCGCGAAGAGCTGTTGGCGCCTTGCAGCTGGCCCTGCTCGGACTCACTCACCCGTCGGCTCATCAGGTCGAGGATCGACGGGCCGACGATGCCCCACAGCGACATGATTGGTATGCCGACCCAGAACCATGCGCCGGTCGGCGCCAGGCCATAGATCACCATCCCGAGGCAGCCGAACGCCAGGCCGACCAGCAGGGCGCGTCGCGTGCCGAGCCACTTCACGGCGGGGCCGACGACGAAGCCTGAGACGACGCCGGTGCTGACGCCGACGAAGGCCAAGGTGAGGCCGACCGTCGTCTCGTTCCAGCCATAGCGATAGCCGGCATAGAGCACGAAGATCGCCGGCAGAACCTGGTGGGCGACGTTGACGATGAAGTCGATGGTCGCGAGCCCGATCAGCTGACGGTGCGAGAGCAGGAGCTTCAGCGAGCCGATCGGGTTGGCGCGCTTCCAGGCGAACGCCATGCGGCGCTCCGGCGGAAGGGATTCGGGCAACACGAACCAGCCGAACGCGGCGTTGATCAGGCAGGCCGCGGCCGCCACCCAGAACGGCAGGCGCGGATCGAAGCCGCCGAGCAGGCCGCCGATCGCGGGCCCCAGCACGAAGCCCAGGCCAAAGCCCATGCCGACGATGCCGAATGACTTGGCGCGCTCGTCGGGCGTGGTGACGTCGGCGATGTAGGCGAACGAAGTGGCAATGGTGGCGGCGGTGATGCCGGAGATGATACGGCCGACCAGCAGCAGGGTGAGCGAGGGCGCAATCGCCATGAAGATGTAGTCGAGCCCCATGCCCAGGCAGGAGATCAGGATGACCGGCCGGCGGCCGTAGCGATCGGACAGCGCGCCCAATAGCGGCGAGCAGAGGAACTGCATCAGGCCCCAGGTGGTGGCGAACACCCCGAACATCTCGGCGGCACCCGCGGTGTCGCCATCCATGAAGCCGAGCACGATGGTCGGCAGGACCGGGAGCATGATCCCCAGCGCCAGGCAGTCGAGCGTCACCGTGCAAAAGATGAAGGCCAGCGCCCGCCGGGTGTTCATGGCGACGTCGTCGATGGATGGGGAGGAAATTGGTCGGGGCGACAGGATTTGAACCTGCGACCCCCAGTCCCCCAGACTGATGCGCTACCAGGCTGCGCTACGCCCCGACCGGTGCCGCGGGAAGCCCCCGCGGCAAGGGGGCTTTAGCGCGAATGGCAGCGATGCCGCAAGCCGGCTTGCGCGGGCCCGCCCTGGGGCCGATACAGGCGCCATGATGAAAGTTGCGTCCGAGCCGTCGGTGGTCATGGGCAAGCGGGTCCTGGTCTTTTCCTCGATCGGCCATGCCCTCATGCACATGATGACGGCCTTCTACGCCGTCATCGTGCTGACCCTCGCCGTGGCCTGGGATCTGGCTCCCGAGCGCCTGCTGGAGCTCTATGCGCCGTCCGCCATCCTGCTCGGCGTCATGTCCCTGCCGGCCGGCTGGGCATCGGACCGCTTCGGCGCGCCGCTGATGATGGTCGTGATGTTCGTCGGGCTCGGCCTGTCGTCGATCGCCTGCGGCCTGGTCGCCACGGGCGACACTTTCGCGCTGATGCTGGCGCTGTGCGGCCTCGGCGTGTTCGGCGCCATCTACCACTCGGTCGGCATCGGCTGGATCATCCGCACCGCCAAGGAGCAGGGCCACGCCATGGGCGTGAACGGCCTGTGGGGCAGTGCGGGCCTTGCGCTCTACGGCATCGTGCCCGGCGTGCTGATCACGTTGGCCTCGTGGCGCGCCGCCTTCATCGTGCCGGGCATCGTCTGCGTCATCGTCGGCGCGGTGCTTGCCTGGCAGATCCGGCAGGGCAAGGTCGGTGACCGGCCGATGCCTGCGACGGGCGGCGTGCAGACCGGCAAGCGCGAGTTCTGGCGCGTCTTTTCCGTGCTCTCCGTCACCATGGCGATGGAAGGCATCGTCTGGGCGGCCGTGATGTTCGGCGCCGCGCTGGTGTTCGAGACGCGGCTCGCCGGCGATATCGCGGGCCTGCGCGCGCTCCTGGCATCGTGGGGTCTGGCGACCCAGGTCGTGCTGTGGGTCGGTCTCGCGACCTCGATGATCTACGTCGTCTCGGGTATCGCCCAGTACGCCATGGGCCGCACGATCATCGACCGCTATCCGCTGAAGACGACCTATGTCATCGCCTCGGCGCTGCAGGTGCCGGCCATGCTGGCGCTGGCCATGGGCAACGGCTACCTGGCGTTGCTCGGCGCCATCGCCTCGGCAGTGCTGAGCTCGGCCTCGGGGCCGATCGAGAACATCCTGATCGCGCGCTACACGCCCAGCCGCTATCACGGGCTGGGCTTCGGCGCGAAGTTCGTGGTGGCGCTGGGCGCCAGCCCGATCGCCATCATGCTGATCGCCTGGGTGCGCGAGACGACCGGCAGCCTGGAGCTGCTGTTCCTCGGCCTCATGGGCGTCGCCGCCGCGATCACCCTGGTGGCGCTGCTGCTGCCGTCCGGCGAACAGGCACGTGCAGCCGGTTCTGTTGCGCCACAGCCTGCGCCTGCCGAGTAGGGTCATTGCTGGGAGCGCGCCACTCCGTGGCGCTCATGGGCTGTTTGATCCACAAAGATGCGCCACGGAGTGGCAGCAATGACTACTTCGCCGAGCGCGCCGCCTTGTAGGCCGGCCGTGACAGGCAGCGGTCGAGCCAGGCGCCGGCCTTGGGGAAGGGGCCGAAGTCGAACTTGATCGGCTTGGCCCAGCTGCAGATCGACGCCAGGTTCAGGTCGGCCACGGTGAAGGTCGAGCCGAGAAGGTAGTCGCGGTCATGCAGGGCGCCGTTCAGCACGGCGAACGGCTTGGGCAGCGCCTTCTGCGCCTCGGCGACGGCCTCGGGCTTGCGCTTGTCGGGCGCCGTCATGAACATGTCGATCAGGATGGTGAGCAGGGGCCGCTCGACCTCGGTCATGCCCCAGAAGCTCCACTGATGACAGACCGCCTGGTCCTCGAGGCTTGCCGGGAAGAATCCTTCCTTGCCGTGCTTGGCGGCGAGATAGAGGTTGATCGCCATCGATTCGAAGAGCTTGAAGTCGCCGTCGACCAGGGCCGGCACCTTGCCGTTGGGATTGATCTTCAGGTAGTCGGCGTTCTTGAGATCCTTCATCTCCATGGCGATGTGCTCGAACGGTATGCCGAGCTCGTGCACGATCCACAGTGCGCGTGCCGCACGTGACGCGGTGGGCCCATAGATTTTGACGGTCACTGTGAAGTCTCCCCGGGTCTCGAACTTGCTCGGGAACGATAGAGCAGAGCGTGCAGCCGGTCTAACTATTCTCCCAGTCCGTACTCGTTTCCGACATAGCCGTGCCGATGTCCGAAACGCTCGGTCATGACGGCGGCAAGATCCTTGTCCGGATCGGCGACCCAGCCGCCGGAGCGCACGGCATATCTGTTCGCAGCGCGTGTCGATTTCGGCTCATCGCCTTGCTGCAGGGCGCGCGCCGCCCCCATGACGAGCTTGCGGAACTCGACGATGCCGATGTCGGTCGGTCCGAGATGTTCCCGGGTGCGGTCCTGGATCGGACCCTGGCTGTCCTGGATGGCGGCGTCCTGTTCGCTCACGCCCATGATGCCGGTGAAGCTCTCCGTTTTCTGCTTCGCGCGGTCGAGCATGTAGTCATTGCGAATGTTGCGCACGGGCACATAGTTTACATCGACCTCGGCGTGAAGGCTCAGCCCTTTGGCGTACCTCTCGCGCTCGGAATTGGTGAACATCCGGTCGGGCAGCCAGCTGTAGGTGTAGATCCAGCAATTGACGTCGTCGACCGGCACCCAGCACTGGCCGTGATAGACGTCGCCTGGGAAAGCGACCGGGACCAGCGCGTGGCTGGGCATCAGGAACTGGGAAATGCGCCAGTACTTGTCGGCCGAGTCGGTCTTGCGCGCCGCGCCGATGACCAGCCCGGCGTCGTGGCCCGCTATCGCGAACTTCGGCCTTGGGTCGTCCATCACCCAGCGGATGCGATCCGCCAGTTCCTGGCCGGCACCGATTGCCGAGGTGCTGCGGAAGATATCGAGCTTGGTCTTCTCGTCTTGCGCCGGCACCTTGTGCAGGAAGGAAAAATGGGCGGTGTCGATCGCGCCCTCGAGGCTTTGAACCCAATTGCAGTCTTGCCACTTCTTGGAAACGTAGCGGCCGCCCGCCGGCACCAAGCCCAGTTCGAGTTGCGGCAGCTCGGGCATCTTTTCGCGTGGGCCCATGTAGACCCAGATCATGTCGCCCCATTCGCGCGTCGGGTAGGCGAGGAGCTTGATCGTGTCCTTGTAGGAAGACTCCGGCGGCGATGTCGGCAGGTCGACGCAGTTGCCGTCGACGTCGAACTTCCAGCCGTGGAAGGCGCAGCGGATGCCGCACTCCTCGTTGCGGCCGAAATAGAGATTGGCACCGCGATGCGGGCAGTGCGGCTCGACGATGCCGACGCGGCCGTCGGTGGCGCGGAAGGCCAGCAGGTCCTCGCCGAGGATCCTGATCTTCTTGGGCGGCCCGTCGCGCTCGGGCAGTTCCTCGCTGAGCAGCGCCGGCATCCAGAAGCGGCGCAGCAGGTCGCCCATCGGCGTACCGGGGCCGCTGCGGGTCAGGAATTCGTTGTCGGCTTTGCTCAGCATCAGGACGTCGCCTTTTTCAAAGCTTGCTCCAGATCGGCGATGATGTCGTCCACCGTTTCGATCCCTATCGACAGGCGAAGCACGTCGGGGCCGGCGCCCGCGGCGATGCGCTGCTCGTCGGAGAGCTGGCGATGGGTGGTCGAGGCAGGATGGATGATCAGGCTTTTGGCGTCGCCGATATTGGCGAGGTGGGAGAACAGCTCGACACTGTCGACCACCTTTATGCCGACGTCGTAGCCGCCCTTGACGCCGAAGGTGAAGATCGAGCCGGCGCCCTTGGGCAGGTATTTCTTGGCGAGCTGGTGATACTTGTTGTCGGCCAAGCCGGCGTAGTTGACCCAGGCGACCGCCGGGTGCTTGGCGAGATATTCGGCGACCTTCTGGGCGTTGGCGCAGTGACGCTCCATGCGCAGCCCCAGGGTCTCGATTCCCAGCATGGTGAGCCAGGCGTTGAACGGCGCCTGGCTGGGGCCGAGGTCGCGCAGGCCGACGGCATGGCTGTGGAAGGTGTAGGCCATGTCGCCGAAGCTCTCGAAGAAATTGAGGCCGTGATAGGCGGGTTCGGGACCGGCGAGGCTCGGGAACTTGCCGCTCCTGGCCCAGTCGAACTTGCCCGAGTCGACGACCGCGCCGCCCATCGAGGTGCCGGTGCCGCTCAGGAACTTCGTCGTCGAATGCACGATCAGCGTGGCGCCGTAGTCGATCGGCTTGCACAGCCAGGGCGTCGCCAGCGTGTTGTCGACCAGGAGCGGCACGCCGGCCGCCTCGGCGATGCGGGCGATGGCCTCGATGTCGCTGATGACGCCGCCCGGGTTGGCCAGGCTCTCGATGAAGAAGGCTTTCGTGTTTGGCGTGACGGCGCGCTTGAAATTCTCCGGATCGTCGGCATCGACGATCTTCGCCGTCCAGCCGAACTTCGGATAGGTGTTGCGCATCTGCTGCAGCGAGCCGCCATAGAGGCGCGAGGAGGCGACGATCTCCGCGCCGGGCGACATCAACGGGAACAGCGCCAGCACCTGCGCGGCATGGCCCGACGAGGCGACGGTGCAGCCGCGGCCGCCTTCCAGCGTGGCCAGCCGTGCTTCGAGTGCGGCGTTGGTCGGGTTGGTCAGCCGCGAATAGATGAAGCCGACGGTCTGCAGGTTGAACAGGGCGGCGGCCTGGTCGGCATCTTCGAACACGTAGGCCGTGGTCTGATAGATCGGCAGAGCGCGTGCGCCGGTCGCCGGATCGGGGGCAGCGCCGGCATGCACGGACAGGGTCTCGAAGCCGTAGGTCTTGTCGGTCACTTGACGCTCCATGCTGGACGACCAGCATTCCGACCATAGCTCGCAGGAGGCGTCAAACGTACGCTCTTCACCTCCCCCGTCATACGGGGGAGGCTGGGAGGGGGAGAGTCACAAAGACGTCCTGGCGAAAGACGAAGATCATGATCTTTGCTTGGGAGAGGGTGCGGACTGAAGCCTTCCCCCTCCCGGCCTCCCCCGCATGACGGGGGAGGTGATCCTTCATCGCTACTCTTCGCCTTCCTGCAGCCGCTTGATGTCGACGATCCGCAACTGCCGCCGGCGGACCTCGACGATGCCGTCGGCTTCCAGGCGATTGAACTCGCGGGTCACGGCTTCGCGGTGCGAGCCGATGCGGGCGGCGATCTCGTAGTGCGTGGGCGCAGGCCTGATCACGATACCGTTGCGGAACTCCTCGCCGTCCTTGGAGAGCCTCAGCAGCTCGCGGCGCACCCGCTCGCGTACGGCAAGCGCGCTCACCTCGAACACGCGCTCCGACATCGACCGGATCTTCACGACCAGAAGCTCGATCAGGCGGACGGCGATCTTGCCGTTGCCCTCGAGCATGTGCAGGAACTTCTCCCTGGTCATGCGGGCGACACGACAGTCGGTCATCGCCACGACCGACGAGGAGCGGGGCAGGCCGTCCACGGCGGAGAACTCGCCGAAGATCTCGCCTGCCTCGGTCTCGTTGAAGATCACCTCGCGCCCCGCCGCAGTGTAGCTCGTCGAACGGACGGTCCCCGAGAGGATGAAGAACACATCCGTCGTCTGTTCCTGCTCACCCAGTATCTGAGCTTGCTTCTCGAACATCCGGATAGTGCATGATGCCGCGACCGCAGCCAGCTCGGCGTCGGACAGGCCCTCGAAGAGGGAGATGGAACGAAGCGGGGTCTCGTCACTCATGTCGCGCTGCAGCATGACACGGCGGCCAGCCGGTTCAACTCCTTGTAAGCAAGGCAATTTCGCTGATCGTCTGCCGCAATGTGAGAAATACCACAGAGCACAACAACCGCTTGGGCAGAATCACTTCATGTGTGTGGCAACAAGCAAAGGGGGGATCGACGTGGCGCCTGAGTCGAAGGAGCGTGTCGATCCCATCTTGGAAAACTATCTGCTGGCGCTCGCCGGCGTCGATCAATGCTCCCAGAACGCACCTGACGCGGTCAGGAGCCGCCTCGCCGTGAACCTGGAGAGGGCTGAACGGGCCTACGCCGACGCGGCAGCCGACGGCCTGGTCGAGGTGTCGGCCGACATGGAAGCCGAGCTGTGCGCCCTCGAGCGGGGCAACGGGCAATCGCGGCGCCGGCTCCATGGCGGCTCAACGATCACCGATCTGCTGGTCGATCTGGAGCAGGGCACGGACCGGGCGAGCCGCATCGTGCGTGCGGCGATCCTGCGGCAGGAGAGGAGATGACCATCTTCAGCCTGCGCCCTGTTTGCGGCCGTCAGCCCGGCGAGAAGACAATGCAGGCGGGGCTGCCGACCCTTACCCGGATGCGGCTCGGCGCCAGCCGGCCGTCGCGGCCGACGCGGTAGCCGACGATCGAACGGCTGTCCTGGTTGGCGACGTAGAGGAAGCGCTGGTCGGGATCGAAGGCGAAGAAGCGCGGCGTGCGGCCATGGGTCGGCACCCACTGGCGCGGCGACAGCGTGCCCTTGCCGCGGTCGATGGCGAACACGCCGATGCTGTCGTGGCCGCGATTGGAAACGTAGACATTACGGCCGCCGCGATCGACCCAGATCTCGGCGCCCGTGCTGTAGCCGGTGAACTCCGACGGCGTGGCCGGGATCGTCTGCAGCGGCGTGAGTGCGCCGCTTCGCCGATCCTGGCGGTAGGTGGTGATCGTCGAATCGAGCTCGTTGATGACGTAGGCCAGCGCCTTGGCGGGATGGAAATCGATATGGCGTGGCGCCGCGCCCGGCCGCGCCGTCACGCGCGCCGCCTCGACCAGGATCTTGCGCCTTGTGTCGAGACGATAGGCGATGACGGCGTCGGACCCCTTGCACGGCACGTAGAAGAAGCGGCCTTGGGCGTCGAGCGGGATGTGGTGCACGCACATGGTGCGCTGCTGGATGCGATGCGGGCCGAGCGTGCCGGTCACGGTGGTGAGGGTGCGATAGGGCAGCAGGCTGCCGTCGTCCGCGAGCGGGAAGACGGCGAGCGAATCGGTGCCGTAGTTGCACACCGCGAGGAAGCGGCCGGTCGCGTCAAAGGCGAGATGGACGGCATTGTGGCCGCCGGTCGGCTGGCGGTTGAGCGGCGCCAGGTGACCGGTGCTGGGATCGATGGTGAAGGAGTTGATCTCGCTGCGATCGCCATGGACCGAGTAGAGGCGCGTGCCGGCGGCATTGATGGCGAGGAACGACGGATTCTCGAGGCCGCCCAGGTGCTGCAGGTGGCTGAAGGCGCCGCTGCTTCGGTCGACGCGATAGACGTTGATGCCGTTGCCCTGGCCATGCCGTTCCGGCGTGGTGTAGCTGCCAACATAAGCAAACAAGGGTCGCGACGAACGAACAGTCTTCTTCATCGGCCAAGTGTGGCGCGATTGCGAGGTCGCGACAACCGCCGTGCCGCCCCGCGTGCCCGAGCCTCTCACAGGGCGACGATGTGGACAAACCAGGAGGCGGGCCTGGCTTCGATGGCGTGCACAAGACGGCAGCCGGCCTTGGAATAGATCGCCTGCCACTCTCGCCGACTGGAGGGGGGAACGCCCTGGCCGGATGCCAGCTGGACGAAATCGTGCAGCAGGGTCATCCGGTCTGCGGTGGGCCGGCCAAGGCGACCGTAGTAGTCGGAGAGGACAAGCGGGCGCGCCGGAAACATCCTCTTCAACTGGCGCAGCCATGCCACGACGTCGGCATTGCCGCCGGAGAACATCTCGTTGGCGACCTGGCAGGCTGTCACGGCCTGCACCGACCGGCGGAGGTGGTTCGACATCTTGAGGTCGGACGCTCCACCCCGCAGGAGACGAACGCGTTTGCCGACCTTGGCCGTCGAAATGTTCCGGCGGGCGACCTTGCGCATCGACGGATTCGCTTCCAGGCCCCAGCCGACGAAGTCAGGGTTGCGGGCCGCGAGTTGGAGGAGCAGGGCCGCC
>LNAP01004795.1_pt1 | contig 12876 bp, 11 predicted proteins | sample 602601 | NCBI WGS metagenome assembly LNAP01 (sample SAMN02440304, study PRJNA202911) | soil metagenome | biome: Subtropical and temperate rainforests or woodlands; isolation source: soil samples (1 kg each in a 20% v/v slurry with milli Q water) were... ...
CGCGCCTGCGCGTCCATTGTCGCGGCGCGGGCGCGCCGGCGAGCAGCAGCTCTGCTGCGACGAACCAGCCTGACGCCGCGATCGCGCCGAAGATGAAGCCGATCATGGCGAACAGGCTCATTGCCGGCGGGAACGACCGCCGCTGCGGCACTGTCGCTTCGCCGATGACGCGGGCGGCCGAGGTATTGAGCGTCTCCTGCTCCTCGGTCTCGCGCGAGCGCTTGAGGAAGGATTGATAGACGTCGCGGCTGGCATCGGCCTCGCGCTCGAGTTCGCGCAGGCGCACGGAGGCCTGGCTGAGCTGCACGCTCTGCCGCTTCTGCGCCTCCAGTGCGCGGTTGAGCGAGGCTTCGAAGTCGCGGGCTCGCGTCAAATCGTTCTTGGCGGACTGCGCAAAGCGATCGATCTCCTCGTTGATGGTGCGCTTGAGATCCTCGACCTGCTTCTCGGTCTGGCGCAGCGCGGGATGACGCGGGCCGAGCTCGCTGGTCTGTTCCGCATATTTCTTGCGCGCGTCGGCATATTGCGCGCGCAGATTCGCGATGGTCGGCGATTGCAACGCTTCCGAATTCGCGCCGGCATCGGCAGCCGTGCGGCGGCTGGCCTCGATCTGGTCGAGCCGCGCCTGCGCGTCCATTGTCGCGGCGCGGGCAGCGGAGAGCCGCTGGTTGCTGGCGGAGAGCTGCTGGTCGCTGATCAGCGCGTCCTGGGTGCCGACGAAGTTGTTCTGGGCCTTGTAGGTGGCGAGTGTCGTCTCGGCGTTGCGCAGCCGCTCGCGCAGCTCCTTGAGCCTTCCGGACAAGTCGCTGGTCGCACGCCGTGCGGCCGAAGCCTGCGAGTTGCGGGATTCGGCGAGGTAGGCGCTGGTCAGCGTGTTGGCGAGCATCGCCGCCTTGGCCGGATCGGTCGACCAGACCTCGATGTCGACGATGAAGCTTTTCTCGGTCTTGCGGATGGTGATGTGCCTGTTCAGCGCCTCAAGCGCCGCAAGCTGCACTTCCTTCGTTTCCGCGGCGGAGGGCGCGCGCGGCTGCAGGCCAATCAGGCCGAGCAGCGACGATATCAGGCTCTTGCTGTCGCCGCCGCCGAATTCCGGATCCTTGTCGAGACCGGCCTGCTGGATCACCTGGAGCAGCACGCTGTTCGACGTGATCAGGCGCGCCTGGCTCTCCACCACCATGGACATGCCGGAGACGTCCTGCGCGCGCGGCGTGAGCTCGCGATCGACGAGCTGAAGCTCGCGCGGGTCGACATAGAGCTGGGCGGTCGCGGTGTAGCGGGGCGTCACGCTCTTGCCGACGGTGACGGCAAGCGTCGCGCCGAGGAGCGCGGCAGCCGCAATCGCGATCTTTCGCCGCCAGAGCAGATCGACGAGCTCCAGCACGTTGAAGCCGGCCTGAGACCTCTGTTGCGGGGCCTCTGGTGGGGTCCGATCTATCGGCTGGTTGTAGTCAAGCATGATCCCCAGCTTTCATTCCAATTGCGGCGGGCTGAGGGGTTACTCTTCGCTCTACGCCACGCACCCCGGATATAGGTGCCCTATCAACGCAACAGGGAAAATTAACCATACCCGTTCGGGGACTATTCACTGAAATGGCAAACAAAGCGTTTAAGCCCAGGCCGCCATTTGCCGCGTCGTTGTACCGCTTTGGTGTCACCGCGCCCCCCAGTGCTTAACGGTTCGTTATCCATGCATGCCAAGCGGTGCGCCTGCTCGGACATCGCAGCACACCTAGGGGATCTTGAAGCGCATCGCGGCAATCCCGGGTGGAGGATTCCGCGACGAAGTAAAATGGGCCTTAACGTGCGATTGGAATCTGGGTCGATCCGGCCGCCCTCGTGCGCAGAGCTCGCGTTCGTGCCGGCCTATTCGTCGTCGTGGAATTGCTTGACGACAGCCGCCGGATTCCCGGCGACGACCACGCGCGGGGCGACGTTCTCACGCACCACTGTGCCGGCACCCACGACGGAATGGTCGCCGATCGTCACGCCCTTGAGCACGATCGAGCGCGCGCCCACCCACACGTTGTCCCCGATGTGCACCGGTGCGATGGCCCGGGCAACCGCAGGCTCGTGCCTAAGTCGCGGGGGAAGGTTGTGAAAGTCCGTGTCGACGACGTCGCAGTCGCTGATCAGACAGAACGATCCGATGTCGACCTTCTGGTCGCAGCCGATCCAGCAGCCGTTGAGAAAAGTGTCGTGACCGATCGTGACCTGGCCACGCCCGGTGATGAGCACGCGCTTGCCGATCCGGCAGTTCGCACCGATCGACACGCGGACCCCGCGACCGAGCACCAGCCGACCCTTGAACACGATCCCGGGCCCCAGCTGGAGTCGGCGCCCGTACCGCACCGTCAGCCATGCGCGCCGGCAGGCGAACAACAGGAGCGCACCGGCCCGCAGCACCGGATTCTCGATCTTGCGCACCACGTTCGTTCCTGATCCTTGCGGCGCCCCGCGCCCCTTGTGTCGTGCCGAGCCTCGCATCCGCGCGTAAATACCCGGTGAAGGCTGGGTCCATTCGAACATGCGTTAACCAAGGCATTGCGCATGTTGCGTCGTCGGTGGGTGATGGACTGCAAATTGCAGGACCACGCGTGCTGGAACTCGGAGCGAAAACGCGCGAAAGGGTTAAGCGCATGAGCGGATGCGTGCTAACGAGGGCACTAGCGTCACGGTGCAGTGCTGGGCGTCGAGCCTGGCCGTTCATTCTGCGACGGATCTGTCCCGCGCGGACGTGTCGGCCTGGGACAATGGCGCAAGGCTTTTTCAATATGTCTCAGCCATCTAGGAGGCCATGACGCTGATCCCGACAGATTTGTCCGCCAGCCGGATCTCGGATGCCGTGCGCGACTCGAATCGGGAGATCGCGGCGAGTTCGCGCGTCATTGATCTCTCGGTCGGCATCGTCGTCTGCATTCCCTGCTTTCGCCGCCCCGACCATCTGCGGCTGACACTGGATTCGCTGGTCGGTCAGCGTACCTCGCGCTCCTTTGCGGTGGTCATGGTCGAGAACGATGCGGCAAGGCGCGCGAGTGCGCCGGTCGCTGCGGAATATCTCGCCGCGGGCAAGCTGCAGGGCCTCTGCCTGGTCGAGAAGCGGCAGGGCAATTGCCAGGCGATCAACGCCGCGTTCGAGACGGCGCAGGTGGTGTTTCCCGCTGCGACCCGCTTCCTGATGATCGACGACGACGAGATCGCTTCGCCCGATTGGCTCGAACTGATGATCCGTACTGCGGAGGCGACCGGTGCCGACGTGGTCGGCGGACCGGTGCTGCCGGTGTTCGACGACGACAGCCAACCCTGGCTCGCGCGTCATCCGGCCTTCTGCCCCACTTACGATTACACCGGCGCGGTGCCGCTGATCTATGGCTGCGGCAATTGCCTGATCACGCGCGCGGCGTTCGAGAGGCTCGGCAGCCCGGCTTTCGATCTGCGCTTCAATTTCCTTGGCGGCGGAGATTGCGATTTCTTTTATCGCGGCCGCAATGCCGGCATGACCTTCCACTGGACCGCGGAAGCCGTCATCACCGAGACCGTGCCGCAGAACCGCACCAGCCTCGGCTGGATCGCCAAACGGAGCCTCCGCATCGGGGTGATCAACTATCGTGTGCGGTCCAAGGCCGCGCAGAGCGCGGGCGCGCGGGCGCGCTTGTTTGCGCTGACCCTGGGACGGCTGCCGCTTTCGTTGATGCGCTCGGCTCGCCTGATGACGTCATCGAAAGGGGTCGTTGCGATGCACCCGATACTGGTGGCCGTCGGTTCTGCTCTCGCGGCATTCGGTTACGATCCGACGCCCTATGAGGCCTCGAAGATCGTTTCCTGACGCGTCAGCCTCTAGATTCCAAAATAGGAAAGAGCGACCTTGACCGCCGATCGCGGGATCGCCTTGAGCGAGCGACGCCCGACCATGCCGAGATAGCCAAGCGCCTCGCGATATCGCCCGAAGCGGACCGCCTGTGTTGCCGCATAGGTCACGAGGTGGATTTCGGCTGCTCGCCGCAGTCCGGCTGCCGTGCCCTCGGGAAGTCGCGAGAGGATCAGCCCGTCGTCGAAGATCCGCGCAATCGCCGGGAAGAAATCCTGCGGCTTCCGCACGGCCGCGTTCATGGTGTTGGCCGCGTGCAGGCGATAGTCGAGCAGAAGCTTCGGTGCGAACGCGAACTCGCCGATCGCGGCAAGGCGGCACCAGCAATGCCAGTCCTCGCAATATCTGAGGGACGTGTCGAAGCCGCCGATGGCGCGAAAAGCGTGCGCACGGGCGAGCGCGATGCCGCCGTTGACGATGAAATTGCCGGCCGCGAGTCGCGTCAGCACGTCGCCGGACGGCTTGCGGCGACCTTTCAGCAGGTCGCGTCGGCCGATCTGCCGTCCCTCGCTGTCGATCGTGTTGTAGTCGCCGTAGACGAGAATCGCGAGCGGAGCACGGCGTGCCGCCGCCAGCAGGGCCGCCACGGCGCCGGGACGCAGGCGATCGTCGGCGTCGAGGAAGAGCAGCCATTCGCCCCTTGCATGTCGCGCACCGAGATTGCGCGCGGCCGATACGCCGGCGGAGTCGTTGGTCAGCAGCCGTAGCCGACGGTCAGCAATGGCGCGAACGATCGCAACGGTGTCGTCGGTCGATCCGTCGTCCACGACGATCACCTCGGTCACCTCGACCTGCGCCAGTGCGCTGGCGAGGGTCTCGGCGACATAGGCCGCGGCGTTCTTGGCGGGAATGACGATCGACACCGGCGCGACCGGGTTCGCCGGCAGCGGGAGACGCGCAGCCGTCGCGGCACGCGAGGCGGTCGGCAGATCGAGGACATCGTTGGCGGTGGTCAAGTTGCGGCTCGCCTTTAAGGGTCTGTTAACCAAGGCGCATCTGTCGACGGCGATGCGATTGATCGCAACCTTGGCCGGTGCGAATGATACTCGCATTACGGCCAAATCGTTGCCGCGAAGACCTGCGCGACTGCGGTTTCGCGCAATAGCGTTAAGCTGCTGGCATTAAGCCTGTCGTAGATTTGGAGCAGTGCGGCAGCCGGTCCCATGCGAGAATGCAGGCCTGATTGCCGCGGATGGATCCTGTGCCCGCAAAGACATTCGACTACGATCCCGATGCCATGGTCCTCAACCTGTTCTACGAGGACAAGGACGATCGCTGGTTTCCCGGCGACCGGCATCTGCGGCGCATGGCGCGCCGCATGCTGCTGGGCGAGCCGCGCATGAGCGGGCAGCTTCGCGTGTTCCTCAATCTCTGTGCGGGGCTCGCCCGGCTCGGTATCCGCTACCGCGTCAACGACTACGGCTATATCGCGCAGCATCCCGAAGAGCTCGCCTGCATCGTCGGCCGCACCTTTCTGCTCGACAAGTTCGCGTGGAAGAACCCGATCCTGCTCGGGGTTGCCGCCCACAATCATCCGCTCGACGATCCCGACCTGTTCAAGCGTCTGCCGGTGAAGATGGTCGTGGTGCCCGGCCCATGGTACGCCGACATGTACCGGCCGTACTGGCCCGACACGGAGGCCTGGCCGGTCGGTATCGACACGGATCTCTGGGCGCCGCCGCGCACATCGCACAAGACTGTCGACGTGCTGATCTATGACAAGGTCCATTGGGACCGCGAGCGCTATGCGCCGGAGCTGATCGAGCCCGTCCGCGCGCGGCTCATCGCGGAGGGGCGCTCGTTCACGGAACTGCGTTACGGCAGCTACAAGGAGGAAGACTATCAGGCCGCGCTGGCGGGCGCGCGTGCGATGATCTTCTTGTGCCAGAACGAGAGCCAGGGCATCGCCTATCAGCAGGCGTTGTCCTGCGGCGTGCCGGTGTTCGCCTGGGATCCGGGTGGACCGTGGCGGGACCCCGACTATTTCCCGCACCGCGTCCAGTTCGAGCCGGTGTCGTCGGTGCCGTATTGGGACGAGCGTTGCGGCGCCAGGTTCCCCGACATTGCGGGATTCGAGGCCGGTTGGAAGGATTTTTGGGCCGGTTGCGCTGCCGGTACGTTCGATCCGCGCGGCTTCGTTCTCGACAATCTCACGCTGGAGCAACGAGCGCTGCAATATTACCAGATCGCGCAGAGCATCGTGCGGCAGCAGGCGGTGTCGCAGAGCTCCGGCATGCTGGTTGACGGATGCTTAACGGGGATGAGCTAGCAGTTGAAGCTTCCCCGGCTTCATCACTGCCTTGAACCATGGATCACAGCGCTGCTGACATGACCGACGTCGAGCCCCGATCGTTCGGCCACGTTCTGCACGTCGGGCTTGCGGGGCTGAACGCCGTGCAGGCGGCGCGGTGCCTCATCGCGATTGCCGCGCTGCTCCTCGTGCTGGTGACGCTCGATCCGTTTCCCGACCTGCGCAGTGAGGATGTTGCCACCGTCGTCAGCGGGCGAATGGCGACGGCCTATATCTCGTGGGGCCTGCTGGCTGCGGTCGCGATGCTGCTCGTCGCGGCCACGGATGCGCCCTCCCTGAAGACCCTGGTGACGCCGCTGCACGTCTGCCTCGTCGGCTGGCTGTTGATCAACATCGCTTTCTCGGAGAGTCGCGGCGTTTCGATGCAGCGCTTCGTGCTCGCGGTCAGTGTGACGTCGCTCGCCGTCTTGTTGCCATTGCTGCCGCCGACGCAGCGCGCCTTCAACCTGTGCCTGGGCGCGGCCGCGCTCGTGCTGCTCGCGCTTTGCTATCTCGGCGTCATCCTCGCTCCGCAATATTCGATCCACACCGCACTCGACGTCACCGAGCCGCAGCTCGCCGGCGACTGGCGCGGCAGTTTTGGCCACAAGAACATCGCCTCGCCGGTGATGACCGTCCTGGTCTATGTCGGCATCTATCTCTGTAGTGCCGGCTCGTTCGTGATGGGCCCGGCGATCGCCGCGCTGGCCGGCATCTTCCTGATCTTCACCGGCGGCAAGACCTCGTCGGTGCTTTGCCTTGCGATCTATGCGCTCGCCTCGCTGGTCTATGTGACGCGGAGCCTGTGGCTGAAGCGGATCATGTGCTTCGTGCCGCTGATCGTGATGAACCTGCTCACGGTCGGCAGTGTCCTGAGCCCGGCGCTCGGAGCCATGACGCGGCTGCTTCCTCTCGATCCCACCTTCACCGGCCGTTCCGACGTCTGGCAGTTCGCGCTGGCGGCCGTCGCCGAAAAGCCGATCATCGGCCACGGCTATGCGGCCTTCTGGGACGACGTCACCGCGCGGCAGACCGCCCAGGGCGCCGAATGGGCGACGAGCGCAGCGCACAGCCATAACAGCTATCTCGAGCTGGCGGTCACCATCGGCCTGCCGGGGCTGCTGCTGGTGGTTCTCGTCTTCGTTCTCGCGCCGCTCCGCAATTTTCAGTCGGCCCAGGCTCGCAGCCGCAGTGGCGCGCTGGCCAAGTTGTTCCTGACCATATGGCTGTTCGGCCTGTACTACGGGACCACCGAGACCTTCCTGCTCGAACGCCAGAATCCGATCTGGTTCATGTTCGCGCTGGCCGTGGCCGGCCTGCATTTCCTGGCCAGGTTCCAATGCGTCGACCAGATCGCACCGGAGCGCTGACAACTTGTCGCAGCCGGGGCGGCGCTGGTGGCATCGGCTTAAGGATAAGCCGTGACGTGACTTGTGGTCTGCGACAAAACATCTATCTGGAAACATTCAGTCATTGTATGCCCCGCAGATGACGTGCCTCAGCGTCGCGCAACCAGATGATCTTGTGTCCAGCACCCCGGGAATCGCTGTCGATTTCGTGCGTAACTGGCGGCAGGCCGAATCGCGGCTGAGCGCAGGCCATCGCACCGCGTTCCAGCATGGTTACTGGCTCGGCGCCTGGTACGCCGCGTTTGACGACGTCACGCCGCTGATCGCTGTGATCTCCGATGTTGCGACCGGCAAGGACATTGCCGTGGTGCCGATGATCAGCCATGTCAGGCGCGGCATTCGCATCGTCGAATTCGCCGACCTCGGCGTCTCAGATATCAACGCACCGATCCTGGCGCCCGATGCCGCGCTGGACGCGGCGACGACGGATGCGATCGGCAAGGCCCTGGTCGTTTCATTGCGCGCCTCGCCCGACCGCTTCGATCTGTTACGTCTGAAGAAGATGCCGGCCCATGTCGGCGGCAAGCCGAATCCGCTGGTGTCGCTCGGTCGGGTCGGATCGTGCTCGCTCAACGGCAATCTCGTGCTGACTGGCGACGACTATGCGGATTATCGGGCGTCGCTCAGGCGCCTGCAGCTGCCGCGATGCTGGCGCGTCTTCAGCCGTCTTGGCAACGCGCGGTTCGAGATCGCCACCGACGTCGAGCGCGCGCGGGAGATCCTCGATGTGATGGACGTCCAGCAAGACGAACGGATGAGACAGCTCGGCTCTCCGTTCGTCCTTAACGACGACGCTCACGCCCGATTCTATCGCGAGGTGGCGCGCCAGGGTGTTGCCGATGGCTATGCCGTCATCTCGGCGTTGGTTTGCGACAAGGGTATCGTTGCCACCACGCTCGGTGTCAGATACGGCGCTACGTATGTCCTGCTGCGCATCAGTCACACCGGCAAGACCTGGGCGAACTTCTCTCCCGGGCTGCTCGCAACCGAATGCACCATTGCGGCGCTGCATGCGCAGGGCCTACGCCGCTTTGATCTCAGCATCGGCAATCAGGATTACAAGCGCCGCCTCGGCGCCGAGCAGATGCCGTTGACTGATGTCAGCGTCGCGTTGTCCTGGCGCGGCATGCCCTACGCTTGGCGCGACCATGCCGCGCAAGAGCTGCGTCGCCATCCGAAGCTTGCCGCGATTGCGGCGCGGGCGATGGGCAAGGGCGCGCGCTGAAGCGCGCGCTGCCCTGGAGTGTACGATCACTCGATTGTCGCAATCGTTGTGTTATCGTTGCGACCGTTTCCCGGAGGGCGACATGGAAGACCGCTCGGCAAAATATCGCGCATTCTATGCGCAGTTGATCTGCGCTGCGGCGAGGGCCGCGGATCCTCGCATCGAGCAGGCTTTCCGGATTGTCAGGCGCGAACCTTTCGTCGGGGCCGGGCCATGGTCGATCTCTCTCGGTGGCCACCCCTATGTCGTGACGCCCGATGACGATCCCGCCTTCCTCTATCAGAATACGCTGCTCGCGCTCGACAGCGTGCGGAGCTTCAATATCGGAATGCCCAGTGCGCATGCTTACTGGCTCACCGGCTGCGCTGTGAAGGAGGGCGAGACCGTGATCCAGATCGGCGCGGGGAGCGGCTATTACACCGCGATCCTCGCGCATCTCGTCGGCCCCGGCGGTCGCGTCCATGCCTATGAGATCGACGAACGTCTGGCGGGCCTCGCGCGCGAAAATCTCAGAGATATCGCACATGTGGATGTCCACGATCGTTCGGGCGTTGCGTCCGATCTGCCGGTTGGGGATGTGATCTATGTCTGCGCGGGTGCGGCGCTGCCGGCCGCGGAATGGCTCGATGCGCTGCGGCCGGGCGGGCGGCTGGTGTTTCCGCTCGCGCCTGAAGGCATGCTCGGCGGCATGCTGATGATCACGCGCCCGGACGATGGCGGAATCTGGCCCGCCAAATTCCTGGGGCGTGCCCAATTCATCGGCTGCGCGGGATTGCAGGATGCGGATGCTGCCCGGCGACTGGCCGAGGCGTTCGCAAGGGGATGGGAGAGCGTGCAGTCGTTGCGGAGGGAGGGCGCTCCTGACGGGACCTGCTGGTTTGCCGGCGAGGGCTGGTGGTTGTCGACGGCGCCGGCGCCTGTCGTGACTGCGCCGATTGAGCCTCACGCCGACATCACGCAGGCCTAGCGGCTCACACCTTCGTGCAGCCGGCGCACTGAAACCGGCCGCGTGACGCCCGGAACAGGCTGCGGCAATACCAGCGCCGCGCCAGCGCCTGTGCGGGCTTGCGGATTATCTGCGCGATCAGGAAGATTTCGAAAGCCATATATGCCGCTCCTGCGGCGTAAAATGGGGCGGCACTCCCGGATGAGAATGCCGCCCGCGTCACATCAGCCATGCGGCCGGTCGTGAAGCGTGACCGTTCGGCCTAGCCATGCAGCTTTCTGGTCGTCTCCGCGATCTGGCGGCCCTGGTAGCGCGCGCCGGCGAGCTCATTGGCGCTGGGCTGGCGGCTGCCGTCGCCGCCGGTGATCGTGGTCGCACCGTACGGCGCGCCGCCGGTGACTTCGTCGAGCTTCATCTGGCCGGCAAAGCCGTAGTTCATGCCGACGATCACCATGCCGAAGTGCAACAGATTGGTGATGATCGAGAACAGCGTCGTCTCCTGGCCGCCATGCTGGGTCGCGGTCGCGGTGAAGGCGCCGCCGACCTTGCCGTGCAGGGCGCCCTTGGCCCAGAGCCCGCCGGCCTGGTCGAGGAAATTCGCCATCTGCGAGGCCATCCGGCCGAAGCGGGTGCCGGTGCCGACGATGATCGCGTCGTAATTGGCGAGGTCTTCGATCTTGGCGACGGGCGCGGCCTGGTCGACCTTGTAGTACGAGGCTTTCGCGACTTCGGCCGGCACCAGCTCGGGTACGCGCTTGATGTCGACCGTGGCGCCGGCTTCGCGCGCGCCTTCGGCGACGGCGTTCGCCATCGCTTCGATGTGGCCATAGGCGGAATAATAGAGGACGAGAACTTTGGTCATCGGTGGTCTCCGTTGTGTGATGGGTTGTTTTGTTCGCTGTCATTGCCGGACTTGACCCGGCAATCCATCACGCTTCAAGAACTTCTGAGAAGGCGATGGATGTCCGGGTCAAGCCCGGGCATGACGAGTTGGTGAGGGGCGCTTACGCGGCGTCGACGAGCACGAGCTCGGAGTCTTCCAGTGCCGTGATCTTCAGCTTCTCCTCGTCGCGGATGGCGGCGCCGTCGCGGGCGTTGACGCGGACGCCGTTGATCTCGACGGCACCCGCCGCGGGCACCAGATAGAGGTGCCGCGACTTCTGCGGCTCGTACTCCGCGCTCTCGCCGGCCTTCAGCGTGGTGGCAAGCACCCGCGCATCGGCGCGGATCGGCAGCGCGTCGGCGTCGCCTTTAAGGCCGCTCGCGATGGTGACGAGCTTGCCGGAGCGGTCCGCCCTCGGGAACGGCTTCGAGCCCCAGGTCGGCTGTCCGCCGCGCGTCGTCGGCTCGATCCAGATCTGGAAGATCCGTGTCTGGGTCGGCTCCAGATTGTACTCGGAGTGACGGATGCCGCTGCCGGCACTCATCACCTGCACGTCGCCCGCTTCAGTGCGGCCCGCGTTGCCGAGGCTGTCCTGATGGGTGATCGCGCCCTCGCGCACATAGGTGATGATTTCCATGTTGGCGTGGGGATGAGCCGGAAAGCCGGTGTTCGGCGCGATCTCGTCGTCGTTCCAGACCCGCAAGACGCCATGACCCATGTTGTTCGGATCATAGTGGCTTGCGAAGGAGAAATGATGCCTGGCCTTGAGCCAGCCGTGATCGGCGCCGCCGAGCTTGTCGAAAGGTCTGAGTTCGATCATGTGCGTAATCCTTGGTTGATCCTGACGTCTCGGGCGCCGAAGCCGCCGTTGACGTTGAGTACGTCATGACCCCTTGGATAGGCCTCCGCCTTTGGTATAGAAATAGAAACTGTTGAAACGCATTGTTTCCCAAATTATCCCTGATGGACCCCGCCCCATGGCAAAACTCCCCGATTTCGAGGCGCTCGCGATTTTCGCAAAAGTCGTGGAATTACGGTCGTTTGCGGGGGCGGCGAGCGAGCTTGCGATGTCCAAGGCGACCGTGTCCAAGGCGGTGACGCGGCTGGAAGAGCGGCTCGGTGCTCGGCTGTTCAACCGCACCTCGCGCCGGCTCGCCCTGACCGATGCCGGACACAAGCTTGCCGAACGCGCCACGCGCCTGCTCGTCGACGGTGAGGCAGCGGAGAACGAGGCGCTGGCGCAATCGGTGGCCCCGCGCGGGCTGGTGCGGCTCGCCGTGCCCATGACGTTCGGGATCAAGGCGGTGGCGCCGCTGCTGCCGGAGTTTTTCGAGGCCTATCCGGAAGTCTCGGTCGACCTGCATCTGAGCGATGCGACCGTCGATTTGATCGGCGAGGGTTTTGACATGGCGGTGCGGATCGCGCGGCTGCCGGACTCCTCGCTGATCGCGCGGCGCCTCTTCACCATGCCGCGCTTCACGGTGGCGGCGCCGTCCTACCTCAAGAAGCATGGCCGGCCGACGCATCCGATGCATCTGGCCGAGCACAAATGCTTCGCTTACGCCTATCTCTCGACGCCCAATGTCTGGCACTACACCAATTCGGCCGGCGAGCAGGCCAGCGTGCGTCCGGGCGGACAGCTTCGCGTCAACAACGGCCCGGCGCTGATCGCCGGCCTAGGCATTGCCGAGTTGCCGGAGTTCATCGTCGGCGAGGCCATCTCCTCGGGAGAGGTCGAAGTCATCCTGAAGGACTGGAAGCAGGCCGAAGGCGCCGTGCATCTCGTAACCCCGCCCGGCGGCCCGCGCCCTGCGCGCGTCGAAGCGCTCGGCGATTTTCTCGCGGCGAAATTGCCGGGCACCTGCAAGCGGCGGCCGCGCGGGAAGGTGAAGGCGTCGTAGAGCTAGCAGTCTCAACGTACCAGTCATTGCGGAGCTTGACTACGAGACCTTCACGCCGTCTCTAGCAACAACGCGCAAGGCTGGCTTCAGCGTCTCTTCCAGCTGCGATTTCAAATCGTGCACCCGCGGATCGGTCGAACGCGCCGCGCAGACCGCGTATTGATGCACCGATTGCGCCAGGGCGCGCCGCGCTTCCGGGGTTCGCGTCAATTCGGGCTTTGAAAGCCGTAGGACGATGGCTGCGAGATTCACCAGCATCTCGTCGAGGGCTACGTCGATGGTCGCAAGCTTTCCCATGGCACACTCCCTGACGAGCGGATCTGGGAAGGCAACGGTGGCTTTGGTGCGGCGTTC
>LNAP01006878.1_pt1 | contig 12875 bp, 13 predicted proteins | sample 602601 | NCBI WGS metagenome assembly LNAP01 (sample SAMN02440304, study PRJNA202911) | soil metagenome | biome: Subtropical and temperate rainforests or woodlands; isolation source: soil samples (1 kg each in a 20% v/v slurry with milli Q water) were... ...
GCGCGAGTTTCGCCGAGTATCTTCAGCCTCCCAGGAAACCTCAGGGTTAGGGATCAACCCTGCCTGCTGTCGCTCTCCCTGAGCAATACCAGTCTCCCACTGCGCTGCAGCCAGATCAGGATTGTTGGCAAAAGCAGTTTCAAGCGCCTGATCCATTGTGAGCATTTGAGCGGTCGCCGCAAACAAAGGACTAGTCAAAAGCGCAAGGATCGAAATGAGACCTGCTCTTAGCATGGTCTTGTGCGTGATTGGGTGAGCAATAAGCTTTCTACACCGAAGTAATTCCATCATTCCTTAAAACCTTTAAAACTAAAACAAAAAGAATTTCCCATGAGGCAAATATAAATCTGCGCACCTATCAACAAGGTGACTGAAAAATTACAAATACGTTATCTAGCGGATAAGCCTCACTTAATGCATTAGGATTAAGTCCAATAAGTGCTCGCGCCACGCAACAACCCTAAACAAAAAAAGGCAGACGGCCCTAGTACTTTAGGAGGCGAAATCCGCATGAAAAACCTTGAAAAATTTTAAGACTCCTATGTTTCCCAGCAATTAAAGATGTAGCCAGAACCGAGCTTATAACAGATGAATAAAATTTTTAAATCAGGTTCTGCGAACATAAAACATTTCGAAACACTTAATAGAGGGTGAATTCCTATGCGTATCCTTGTGATAGAGGACGAGCCAAAGACTGCTGAGTACTTACATCAAGGTCTGACTGAAAGTGGCTATATTGTAGACTGCGCATCGACAGGGGCTGATGGTCTCCATCTGGCACGTCAGCAAAATTATGATCTGGTATTACTTGACGTAAATCTCCCTCAGATGCACGGATGGGACGTTCTTGAAAATATTCGGCAGACTAGTAGTACCAGGGTAATGATGCTGACTGCACGAGGACGCCTGGAAGATAAAATCAAAGGATTGGATCTGGGGGCCGATGACTATCTGGTCAAGCCATTTGAATTCCCAGAGTTGCTTGCAAGAGTACGCACGTTAATGCGCCGCAGCGAACATATTCCAGTTCCAGAGGTATTAAAAGTTGCTGATCTTGAACTCGATCAAGGCAGGCATCGCGCATTCCGCGGAAAACAACGCATAGATCTGACGACAAAAGAATTCGCGCTGCTCCATCTGTTGATGCGTCAATCTGGAGAGGTGTTATCTCGCACTCAAATCATCTCTTTAGTTTGGGACATGAATTTTGATTGCGACACCAACGTAGTCGAAGTTTCGATACGAAGATTAAGAGCTAAAATAGATGATCCATTTGAAACTAAATTAATCCATACCCTCCGCGGCGTAGGCTATGTACTGGAGGCGAGAAAATGAAGCAGGTCAGCCTGTCGATGCGGCTGGGGTTGGCAGTTAGCATTATGGGAGCAGTACTAGTAGTGTTTTTAGCGATACTGGCTTTTTTAGCGCTTACCCACGAACTTGATTCACGCGCAAAAAATAGCTTAGAAAAGAAGATGAGTCAGATTGAGCACAGTTTACTGATGGATATCAGTGCCCGTGACATGAGTTTAAAACCTCATGTGCTATTAGATCAAGTGCTGGGGCACGACAATCTTAACCTGACCATCTTTGATGATGACAATATGAGTAAACCTCTCCTGAGTTTTGGAGCAGATATACCTGAAGTATCTACGAATGAAACCGGAATAGCCGTCAGCAATAAGTTGTCGTACTATTCCCCAGCCGAGGAGACCGGAGGCCACATCCTCACAGCCTCTAAACTCATGAAATTAAAAGATGGTGAGTTCGTATCGGTCTTGCTTTCTATTGATCGCTCGAATGATGAAACGCTATTGAGCTCCTATTTGAGTTCAACCATTGTAGCGGTTCCACTGTTGTTGATTCTGATTGGTATCAGCGCTTGGGCTATTGTGCAACGTGGCTTATCCCCTCTCCGGGAATTCCGTAAAGTTGCAGCAATGGTATCGGCCCAGGATTTAAGTCATCGGCTCTCCGTTGTCAATATGCCCCAAGAGCTCAGTGAGCTTGCTCATGGCATAAACTTCATGCTGAACCGTCTTGATAGCGGAGTTCAACAACTATCGCAATTTTCTGATGACTTGGCGCACGAGTTGCGGTCACCGATTACGAACCTTATGGGGAAAGCACAGGTAACTCTTTCTCGAGAACGCCCGGCAACAGAGTACAAGGCTGTTTTAGAGTCATGCACCGAGGAACTAGGGCGAGTCACTAGAATTGTTTCAGACATGCTTTTCTTGGCCCAAGTAAGTCATCCGGCCGCACTCGTGCCGTTTGAAAGCATTTTACTAGAGGATGAAGCGCTAAAAGTCATTGACCTTTTCTCTCTATCGGCTGAGGAAAAGAGTGTTGGTATAACTGTCAGCGGTTGGGGAAAAGTTCTAGGTGACCGACTCATGATTCAGCGGGCTATTTCCAATCTTTTATCAAATGCCATTCGTCACTGCCCAGCAGGGCAGTCCATTGCTATAGCGATTGAAGCGCAATCTGAAAAAGTCTCCCTATCAATAAGTAATCCTGGGGTAGGAATTGAGCACCAGCATTTGTTCCATATTTTCGATCGTTTCTATCGTGTGGATAACAGTCGCTCACGAGCTGAAGGTGGTACTGGATTAGGGTTGGCCATTGTCCGATCCATCATGAGCCTCCATCAGGGAACGGCAGATGTCCATAGTATGCCGGGCCATCTGACAGTTTTTCGACTTGCATTTCCAAAATATAATGCACAAAGCAACTTAAAAGCCCAAAAACCAAGGGAGTGATTTTAGTAAAGCCGTAACTAAAATCACGACAAACAATAGTCTAAGAACGCGACTCCGAAAATCCATAGAGCATAGATAGCGCGGGGTACTTACAAATCGCAAAGCGAGATCAACTCCCTTTGGTACATCCTGCCAGTCTCCCCCAAAAAATGCGTGCAGCATTAAATTGACTATCTGCGCTGTAACACTTCGAAACGATTCCTCATAGATATCAGCCGAGCGGAGCTTGGCTTCTGGCTGAAATAAATGTACGGGAGTCGCGCATTAACATGCCTGCGACATATAGTCGCAAATACTTTTATCGTAAAATGTCCTCCTCCTGTTGACCCTGTAGCAGCTTCAGGCTTGATACTGACCACTTGAGCAATGCGCGGTTTTGAGATTTTTATGATCGAATAGTTCTACATCATTTCTTAGTCGGGCACTTAAATAAACTTCGAAATTTTATTATTCAATTCATATTACATAGGGCGGCACTACCATGCGAATGCTTGTAGTTGAGGATGAGCTTAAAACTGCCGAATACCTGCATCAGGGTTTGACTGCCGGGCGGCGAATGGTACGGATGGACTTCACCTTGCGCGTCAACAAACCTACGACTTGGTAATACTTGACGTCGATCTACCACAACTTGATGGCTGGGGTGTGCTCGAGCGACTGCGCCAAAGCAGTAACACCCGGGTCATGATGCTAACCGCTCGCGGGCGCCTGGCGGACAAGATCCGCGGCCTGGACCTGGGTGCCGATGACTATCTGGTCAAGCCATTCGAATTTCCGGAACTGTTGGCCCGGGTACGAACTTTAATGCGTCGCAGCGAACAAGTTTCCGTCCCTGAGGTCTTGAAAGTCGCCGATCTGGAACTCGACCAGGGCCGCCATAGGGCCTTCCGGGGCGAGCAGCGTATCGACCTGACGACCAAGGAATTTGCTTTGCTGCACCTTTTGATGCGCCAGTCGGGTGAGGTGCTTTCCCGCACTCAGATCATTTCATTGGTCTGGGACATGAACTTCGACTGCGACACCAATGTGGTCGAGGTTTCAATCCGCCGCCTGAGGGCCAAGATTGATGATCCTTTTGACAAGAAGCTAATCCATACCCTGCGCGGCGTTGGCTATGTACTGGAGGCCCGGGAATGAAGTCGGCAAGCCTGTCGATGCGGCTGGGTTTGGCGGTGAGCATTATGGGCGCATTGTTGGTGTTATTTCTGGCGGTTCTTGCGTTCCTCGCGCTAACGCATGAGTTAGATAAACTGTCAAAAGACAACTTGAGCGAGAAAATGCGGCAAATCGAGCACAGTCTTTCGCTGTATGAAAAACCTGTCGACATCAACATTAAACCGCACGTTTTGCTGGATCAGGTGATGGGGCATGACCACCTCAACCTTACCATTTATGACCTGATAAATATGAGGACGCCGCTCTTGAAGTCAGGCTTTGGCTTGACGGACCCCAGGGTGGAGTTGAAGGCGGCAGGGGCTGCCACCGACAAGGTGTCGTACTCCCGAAGCACCGATGATCAGGGCCGGCACTTCCTGACTGCATCCAGACTGATCCGCTTGCCGAACGGTACGAATGTCGCCGTATTGCTGTCGCTTGATTGCGCCAACGATGAAGCGCTGCTCAGCACATATCTAAGCTCGACGATCATGGCCTTGCCGTTGCTGCTGCTACTTATCGGCCTCAGTGCCTGGGCAGTGGTAAAACGGGGGCTCGCGCCGCTGCGGGAGTTTCGCAAGGTGGCCGCCATGATCTCTGCTCAGGACCTCAGCCATCGACTCTCGGTGGTCAAGATGCCGCAGGAGCTCAGCGAACTGGCCCATGGCATCAACTTCATGCTGCACCGACTAGACAGCGATGTTCAGCAGTTGTCGCAGTTCTCCGATGACTTGGCCCACGAACTACGAGCACCCATTTCCAACCTGATGGGCAAAGCCCAGGTGACGTTGTCCCGGGAGAGGCCGGCCGAGGAGTACAAAGCGGTTTTGGAGTCCTCCACCGAAGAGCTTGGGCGCGTAGCCCGGATTGTCTCGGACATGCTTTTCCTGGCACAGGTCAGTCATCCCGCTGCGCTGGTCCCGTTTGAGACCATTGCTCTGGAGGATGAAGCCTTGAAGGTCATCAATCTGTTTTCACTGTCGGCGGAAGATAAACAGATCAGCGTGAGCGTTACTGGCAGGGGGTCGACCATTGGTGATCGGTTGATGATTCAGCGGGCAATTTCCAACCTGATGTCCAATGCAATCCGCCATTGCCCAGTAGGCCAAGCCATCACAATCACCATCGAAGTCCATGCCACAGAAGTCTCGCTACATGTAGCCAACCCAGGCGCAGGTATTGAACCTCAACACCTACCGCACTTATTCGATCGCTTTTATCGAGTTGACACTCATCATTCGCGCGCTGGAGGAAGTACCGGGCTTGGTTTAGCCATTGTGAAATCAATCATGAGTTTGCATCAGGGAGTCGCAGAAGTTAATAGCCGCCCGGGTAAGATCACGACCTTCAAGCTGGGTTTTCCAAACATCCATGGACACACCAACTGGTGATACCAACCATTGAAAAAACAGCCCTTATTCACGTCATTCGTTCATTCGTGCGTGTTACGACACACACCAATAATTTGGTATTCAATAGTGTGAAGCTTTCCAGCTGAGTCCTCATAGGTCATTCGAAAAGGTACAATGTTGCAAGAGCGAATTGGTGGGGTCATACTCACCACTTTTGCGATATCAAACTTCATTCTATAGTGATATTTCTGAATTTCCGGAGCGGTCTTGCCTTTTTGCGCAGCGTAGGCGGCCATTGCTTTCTGATTTGCTTCCATGGCGTTGACAACGTTGCGATCACCACGGCTTTCAGCGAATTCTATCGAAGGCAATGATTGCGTCAGTGCAACAATACTTAGTTTTAACAGACTCATAGCAGAGTCTCTTTGAAGTAGTTACAAAGCTGTTAAACTTAAGTACGTTAACGAGGTAAATCTTTATTAATTGTCTAATGAGAATTACTTATTTGTAATTTCCAACCGTTATCCTCACAAGCTCAGTGAAGTAACATAATCAGCCAAGCACAGTGCTTCCCCACCCCGAAGACGATTTTCGTAATCTAATAGAACTGTGATTTTAGAGTGGCATTTGTGTGTTCTGTTTATAAAGTTGTTGCCGATTATTTCACATAACTTCAAAATTCGAGGGATTAAGAGGGCTCATTGATCACGCTTTTCGAGAACATATCCAACACCGCGCAAGGTATGGATTAGCTTGTTGTTGAAAGGATCATCAATCTTGGCCCGAAGCCTTCTCATCGACACTTCAACAACATTGGTGTCGCAATCAGCACTCCGCCCCCAGACAGAGGACATGATTTGCGTGCGCGACAGCGCCGTACCAGTCTGGCGCATCAAGAGGTATAGCAGGGCGAACTCCTTGGTGGTCAGCTCAATCCGCTGCTCGCCTCGGAAGGTCCGGTGTCTACCAAGATCGAGTTCCAGGTCCCCGACACACAGCACGTCGGGCAATGCCGACAATACAGCGCGACGCATCAGAGTGCGTACTCGGGCCAGCAGCTCTGGAAACTCAATTGGTTTGACCATGTAATCGTCCGCGCCTAGGTCGAAACCCTTGATTTTTTCCTCCAGACTACCTTTAACGGTAAGTATCATGATGGGCGAAATAGTGACCTTGCGAATACTTACAAGTAGGCCCCAATCGTCACGTTGCGGTAGGTTTGCGTCAAGCACTACAAGATCATAAGCCTGTTGGCAGACCAAGCGTAAGCCATCGATTCCGCTGGCGACGCAATCAACGATAAATCCGCTTTCGGTCAGCCCCTGGTGCAAATAATGGGCAGTTTTCGGCTCGTCTTCTATTATCAAAATACGCATTTTTCATAAAGTCTCGACACTAAATAATAAATCATCCTTACACACGTATAGAAAATTTTATTTACCGATAAACTTCAACATATTTGCGTTGTACGATTTTAGTCAGTAAGGAGCTATTGCGCGCTGTTGTGGCTCCGTTATGTTATCGACGTCAAACATACAAATATACAAATATACAAATATACAAATATACAAATATACAAATATACAAATATGCAAATATACAAACATACAAACATACAAACCTACACACTAAGTAGATCTTAGACTAATTGTCCGCGGCAGAGGGGGGATAACAAATTTGTAATTCTTCTGTCACCCTTCTGATAACTGTTCAGCAGTACATTGAGCCTGCAAAAAATCTATGCGTCATAGGATCCTGCGGTCGTGTCGACTTCTGATCGAATTCAGCCGGCAGAAATCGATCAGAAGTCTTTTAGACCATCAAATATTTATGAGTTAACAAAGAAACTGCGCACTTTGGGGGCGTAAATCTCGTTATGCCATCTCGCATTAGAAAAATGTTGTGGGCGGCTGGCCCACCGTCTCGTGTTTCGTCGTTGATGACGGCGTTGCTTCGGGCAACCCACGCCGAGGCTGTGACCAAACCTCAAATAGCATTGACCAATAACCCAAGCCTCGCAGATGCACAGTGGGAAATCCAAACTGCCCAAGCCGGGCAGCAACAGACTGATTTGATCCCCAATCCAGTACTAATAATAGATGCCCAAGCCTTCCGCGAAAATTCGAACACTACCAACGTTAAGCTCCGCCGGACACCGAAAAGGTGCCGCAAAAGTCACGCATGGATTGAGGTCGCATCTAAGAGTAAAGGCATAGTGGCGCTGGAGTCTAAACACTGCCGTAATGACTTGCGCCCCGATGATCGAAGTTTTTTACGGCGTCATGCTTGCACAGCAAGGTCTGATTTCAGCTCAGAGTTCGCACTGTCTGGCGGAACGATGACCAGCATCCGGAAGCGGTTGAACCTGGTGGGCGCTTCAACGCCGATTTTGTTTTTCGGCCGCAAACTAAAAAGCATTTCGTCGGAGGCTAGCCGCACCTATCAGTCTCGTGATATGCACAACGTCGCCGAACCGCGCCTGCGGTACGAAATCCATCTTGCTGTAGACAAGCGCTCGATGGCCCACAGAGAAAAGAAGTTCTTCAGTCAAGTGATCCTTCCCGCCGCACGAAGCGCCAAGGACTCCAACACTAATTTCTTTGAAATATCCAACCGCAAGTTTACGGGTGTTCTGGGCCCTCCGCGCACCCGTATCCAATACCTCGCTTCAGCACAACTACTGGCGTTCAAGGACGAATCGAGCGGATCTACAGCCACGTCACTTACTTGGGGTGCTACCTCATGAAAAAGATTTTCATCAGCGTGGGGTGTCTGGCGGTTTGGCTAGTCGCAGATCGCCAACTAGCTGACGAGAACGTTCAGGGTCACTGGTGCATCCACGAGTTGCACCGCGCTATTGGCGATTTTTTCTTACCTAAAATGTAGTGACACTCCAGTGGCAGTTCGCGCCTGGATACGTCGAGATTTTCCGGAGTACCCATGAATAACAAAGTACCAATTCGCAGTTGGGAAATCACACTCGGCAGCAATCAGTTAATTCTTGCAGTTTCGACTTGGCTTCTATTGTTTAGTAACTGGCCATTTTGGCGTGCTGTCTGGCAAGGCGTGGGAGGCCTACAAGACGGAAACACCATATTCGTGCTTAGCCTGCCTTGGTTCGTGTTGATTTGGCTCTACGTATTACTCAGCGTGATGGCTTGGGGACGATTGATAAAACCTGTGCTAGCTATCGTGTTGCTGGTTGCGGCAGCAACGAGTTACTTTATGAATAGCTATGGCATAGTAATTGATTACAGCATGCTAACGAATGTGATGCAGACGGACAGCTCCGAAGCCACGGAGCTGTTGAACTCGGATCTACTGCTGTGGATGCTGGGCTTTGGTGTTATGCCGGTGCTGGTTATCACTCGAGTCCGTTTGATTCAAAGATCGTGGTCCCGCGCACTTGCTCATCGATTCATGGGGGTGGCGGTAGCGCTCACCTGCTTGGCGATCGTCGTATTTACGCTTTATCAATCCTATGCATCGCTGATGCGTAATCATCGCGAACTCAGGTTGATGTTGGTTCCGTCGAATGTGGTTTCGGCAATTCATGGGTACACGCGTCGCCAGCTAGCAGTTCCCGCCGAATTAAAAACCATTGGTGCTGATGCCCGCCGTGAAGAAGCTACTGCTGGTGTACGCAAACCACGGCTAACGGTACTGATGGTGGGTGAAACCGCCAGGTCCGCGAATTTCTCCCTCAATGGCTATTCCCGGGATACCAATCCGGAATTGGCCAGTCGTGGTGTCTTAAGTTTTACCAATGTCAGCTCATGTGGAACAGCTACGGCCGTTTCCTTACCCTGCATGTTTCTGGATGTGGGTAAAGAAGGCTACAAAGACGGTATGGCGTTGCGCAGAGAAGGACTATTAGACGTGTTGCAGCGGGCCGGCGTATCGGTCCTGTGGAGAGACAATAATTCGGGTTGCAAAGGCATTTGCGACCGAGTACCAAATGAAAAATTGAACAATCAGAAATCGACGGGATTATGTAGAGCTGACGAGTGTTACGACGAAGTCTTATTGCAAGATTTACAAGCCTACTTGGATCAACAGCAGCGGGATTCAATCGTGGTGCTACACATGAAAGGCAGTCACGGCCCATCCTATTCCAAGCGCTATCCACCGGCGTTCGAACGATTCGGTCCCGTTTGCGATAATAATCAACTTGAACGTTGTACGCGCGAAAGCATTGTCAGTGCCTATGATAACAGCCTCGGTTATACGGACTATGTACTTGGGCAAACGATCGACCTGCTAAAGCGTAACGCTGAGCGTTTTGATACGGCGATGCTTTATGTCTCTGATCACGGTGAGTCCCTCGGCGAGAATGGGCTTTACTTGCACGGACTTCCTTATGCCATGGCTCCCAGCGAGCAGACTAGTATCCCCATGGTAATCTGGATCTCCAAAAACATGCAGTCGCGTCAAACCCTCGACTCCCAATGTTTGAAGGATCAGCGAGACGTATCACTGTCCCATGACAACTTATTCCATTCTATATTGGGGTTGATGGGTATTCAAACTTCAGCATATCGCCCAGAGCTCGATCTGTTCAGCATCTGCCAATCCAAAGCGACAACACCACTAAAGCTCGCGCAAATATTTGAGCGTCAATCAGTGAAAATACCAAAATAAGGGGGGCTGCGACAAAGATCTAAAATCACCCTGTAGAATGAGCGTGCTTTTTCATCAGAGCCATGCAACTAACTATTGATAGTTGCATGGCGCCGCCACTAACACTTCCAAAAAAATGCAGCATCCGGGTGGGCGTCTTTATGTGAGACCATTTGGTCGGCCATCGCAAGCGTCAAAAAAGCTGCAAACTTCTGCCGAGCTATTTCCTCAGTACATTCACCCTGCACGTATAGATGTAGAGCAGGATGTTAGATTTAATTGCAGTTGGGTTCGTCAGTGAATGTGCGCGAAACATCGACCGCCCCCAACACCCCCAAAGTTCGGCGACCAATCAGGACGGGGTAGTTCATGTCGCCTCGATCCTTCAGTGAAAACTCCTCCTTATAAATTTTATCTCCTATGCACATCGTCATCATGACTACTGGACGATGTTCAGCGCCGCCGGCGCCTCTAACCTTTACATTTCTTTCGACGCGTCGCTCGAAGAGTGCGTTACTCACCTTCTTAGTTTTTGTGTCTTTGACTTTAACGTTGAAACGAACCCATTCCTCTCCATTTTTTTGAAATCGTTCTAAGTCTTTCGCATCCATTGAGGATGTAAGAGCTCCTGTATCTAACTTTACTTTCACGGCAATATTTTCCGGTAAAAGTATTCCTTCCTCGATCCAGCCGAATACCCTTTCTGGATTAGCAGGTGCTGAAAAAACCGGCTGCGCGACAAAAGCCAAAAGCATTGCCAGCCAAGAACAACTTAAAAAATTTCTAATCATATTAATCAACTCTATTGATCGGTATCTGCAACGTGAAAACTTGAAGCTGACTAAAATGAATGCCATGACTCAGTTAGTGCTCCATACCCTCATGGTCGTCAGCTAGTTGGTCGTGAAAATCAGATCCTTCCATTTGGACGGTAGTATGGCTGATGTGGAACTTATCACTCATAAGGCTGGTTACTTCGGACAAGATAGCTTGCTCGCTGCGGGAAGCCGAGTCAGCGACCAGATGGACGCTCATCACACTTTTACCACTGGTCAAAGCCCAGATATGCAAATCGTGGATATTCTTGACCCCCTCGATCCCATAAAGCGTCGCCTCTACCTTCTCGATATCTATGCCCTCTGGAACCCCTTGCAGCAATATGTTCATGCTTTCCTTGAGCAATGACCACGTTCTGGGCAGCACCCAGAACCCGATGCCAGCAGCGACAAGGGAATCTACCCAGTTCCAGCCGGTGAAACGGATCAAAAGAGAGGCGATGATGACGCCAATAGACCCCACCATATCGCTCCAGACCTCTAAATAAGCGCCCTTCACATTGAGGCTTTCCCCGCTGGCAGCACCCAGCAGACGCATGGAAATGAGGTTGACGATGAGCCCGATCACCGCGATAACCAACATGCCCATCGACTGAATTTCTGCTGGGGCTTTAAGTCGCAGATATGCTTCATACACGATGTATATAGCGACTAAAAACAACAAAACCGCGTTGAATGCGGCTGCAAGTATTTCGAATCGTGCGTAACCAAAGGTCCGTTTTTTATCCGCAGAGCGCTGGGCTATGTGAATGGCGACCAAAGATATCGCCAATGCGGCCACATCCGTCAGCATGTGAGCTGCATCGGACAGTAAGGCCAGGCTGCCGGTGACAAAGGCCCCGATGACCTCCGCCACCATAAAGCTCGTCGTCAGGGCGAGTGCGATCCACAGCAACTTTTCGTGACCGGCGCGTACCTGGCCGTGACTGTGTCCTGAGCTCATAACCTTTCCCTCAAACGCCGCTCGCTGAAATTCCAACCACCCAGGTAGCACCCTTGCTACGAGTCGATTGCAGGATATAAAGACCAGCTAATACCCCAAACCGTTCCATCTCATGAAACACCCCATTTCGGGATTTGGTGCTGGTTCGAGGTATATCCCGATCAAAGCGCGAAATCGCAGCCTTAATCGAACATCTCCTGCAAAAACGATTTTTTGCGGTACGACTGTTGCCCCTGATGCCCACTCTGGTTTTGATGTCCACCCTGACTTTGATGGCCGCTCTGATGACTGCTCTGATGGCCACCGTCTCTCCAACCGCCACCGTGACTTCCTCGTTGATCTCCATGAGCTTGGCTATCTCCATGCCCTTGGCTATTTCCATGCTGGCTGTAACCGGGTTGTACTGCCGGAGGAGCATTCTGTACGGGTGGAATTGGGGCCTGTGGAAGAAACCTAACGGCCTCTTGCTGTTGGCTGCGCTCGATGATCTTGTCGAGTTCACCTCGGTCGAGCCAAACGCCACGGCATTGTGGGCAATAGTCAATTTCGATGTTCTGGCGCTCAGTCATTACCAGGGCGGTATCTTTGCAGATCGGACATTGCATGATTTTGTTTCCTTGTGTGGACAGGCAATCGAAGACGCGGCTTCTACGTCACCGACGCAGTAGCCGCAGTCCATTGAATACGACGAGCAGGCTCGCGCCCATATTGGCGAAAACAGCCATCCACAACGTAGCGTGGCCGGACAACGCAAGCGCTAAAAAAACAACTTTGATACCCAAGGCCAGTCCAATGTTTTGCTTTAAAACAGAGGCACATCGACGACTCAGGCTAATAAAGTCAGCAATCTTGCGTGGGTCGTCATCCATGATGGCGACATCAGCCGTTTCAAGCGCTGTGGCAGTCCCAGCGGCTCCCATCGCAAAACCAATGTCGGCTTGCGCCAATGCCGGAGCATCGTTCACACCATCGCCCACCATGCCAACTGAACCAAAGCGGCGCTTGAGTTCAGCGACGGCGGTCTGTTTATCCTCCGGCATGAGGTTTCCGCGTGCATCCTGTATGCCGAGCTGAGCGGCGATGGACTTGGCCGTTGCAGGGTTGTCACCCGTGAGCATCACCGGTACGACATTCAATGCTTTCAGAGCAGTTACGGCAGCAAAGCTTTCAGGCCTTACTGTGTCAGCCACAGCAAAAATCGCCACTG
>LNAP01004485.1_pt1 | contig 12873 bp, 19 predicted proteins | sample 602601 | NCBI WGS metagenome assembly LNAP01 (sample SAMN02440304, study PRJNA202911) | soil metagenome | biome: Subtropical and temperate rainforests or woodlands; isolation source: soil samples (1 kg each in a 20% v/v slurry with milli Q water) were... ...
CGACGAGGAAATTCAGGCGCTGAGCGAGGAAATGGCCAGAGCCTTTGAATGGGGAGCCCGCAGAATTCGGAAAAAATCGTACTACAAAGGCTTCCCTAGATGAAAGGGTGAGGAAAGACGAAACAGCCCAAAAATAAAAATTTTGCTATATCAGCAAGTTACAGAACGAATGTCCTAATTTTCCTTTATCTCGGGATGACCCAACTCTGGGCACACTGTAGGTGATGTCGCCACACCAGACTTGATTGAGTGTCGACACATTAAACTCCCGATTCAATAGATTCGGAATATCTGGCCGCTCGATCGTCGCTTGTTTGTAGGCATGTGAGCCAGTCAGCTTGCTGACTAACTCCAGTTCTCGCATCAGGCCGCGCACCTTGAACCGTCCGATTTGCTCGCCGTCTTCCTGCATCATCGACACGATGCTGCGGCTATTCCTCGATGCTGGTTGCAGACATGCTTAATTCATGGCCGCAAAACACCCCTCAGCCCGCGCGATGGCGATGCGGTGCCAGGGCCCAACGGGGATCCTTGCCCTGCATTCCGTCCTTCAGCCAGCGCTCGGTGGCTGTCTCCGCACGACGGATGAGCTCAGCCGTTTGCGAGAAGTCGTAAGTATTGATGGCCAGAGGGCACAACGGGGGAACGACGATCAGTTCACACCGACCGGCGAAGCGATCGACGTCCGCCAGCAACTGGCGCATGGCCAGCAGGTTGATCGCATGCAGCGCCGCGGCCAGTGCACCATGCGGCGGCGCCTGCAGGGCGCACGGCGTTCCGGTCGGCAGGATCAGCACCTGGGTGGCCCCAAGGGAAACTGCCGCCGCGATCGGCGTGTTGCTGGCGATACCGCCGTCCATCAACAGCCTGCCCGCGATGCTCACCGCTGGAAACACGGCCGGGATGGCCGTGCTGGCGAGCAGCGCCGACGTGGCCTCGCCTACGGACAGGATGACCTCCGTGCCATCGAGAACGTCGGTGGCGACAACGTGACAGGGCAATGCGGCATCTTCCAGTCGCCGGTAGGGGAGTTGCGACTCGATGAGCGTGTGCAAGTGGCGGGGCAGGGCGAGGTAGTCACGCCGGCCAAGCAGGCACAGGACGGTGCTGAGCGTCGAGAATGGGAAGATATCCGGGCTGCGCAATCCCAGCCAGATGCGCTCGAGGTGTGCGATGCCGGTTTCGTCGGGGGCGGCGGCAAAGTAGGCGCCGTTGATCGCCCCCACCGAGGCCCCGACGATAAAGTCGGGGGTGATCTGCTCTCGGTTCAGCGCCTTGAGCATGCCGACCTGCACGGCACCGAGGCTGCCGCCGCCGGCCAGTACGAACGCAGTTCTTCGGGCTTTATGCTGATTCATGCAAACCGTCCCACGACTCATCCGTCCCCGTGGGGACGCGGTCAACCTTGCAACGTTGTCTCGATGGACAGGTTCTCCAGATCACGCCCAACCGATGCCGCCGCGACCAGTGTCCCCGCGCGAAAGTACCGCGCCGTGAAGTCCTGTTTCGACAACGTGCCGTCGATCCGGACCTCGTCCCAACCGCCGGCGTATCCGGTGTAGCGAAGATCCAGGCCGTAGTGGTGGGTCCAGAAGTACGGCACGTCCATGAACGGTTGCCCAGCACCCAGCATATTGGCCGCGGCAGCCTGGCCCTGCCGCTGTGCATGCACCCAATGCTCGACCCGGACCAGGTCCGCCCCGTACCGATAGCGCGCGACATCGCCGGCGGCGAAGTGGCCGGCGACCGAGGTCTGCAAATTGGGATCGACCAGGATGCCGTCCTGTACCGCCAGACCGGCGGCAGCCGCAAGCTCCGTGCGCGGCGCGACACCCGCGCCCACGATCAGCAGGTCCGCGGCAACCCGGGCGCCGTCACCCAGGGTGAGCACCTTGCCATCGAAGTCTTTGGCCACCGACTGAAGGTGGAACTCCACCCCCTGCTCCTGGTGCAATCCGGTGATGAAACCGCCCACTTCGCGGCCGAGCGCACGCTCCATCGGCACCTCCTCGGGTGCCACCACATGCACCCTGAGTCCGCGTACGCGCAGGGCCGCCGCCGCCTCCATGCCAATGAAGCCGGCGCCGATTAGGGCCACCGAAGCCGCGCTCTTGCTCGCCTCGACAATGGCCCGGGCATCGGCCAGCGAGCGAAGCATGAACACGTTGGGCAGGTCGAACCCCGGCGTGGGCAGCTGCCGCGGTTCCGCGCCGGTGGCGATGAGTAAGACGTCATAGGCCAGCCGCTCGCCTGATCCGGTCAGCACCTGCCGTGCGCCAGTATCGATCGCGGTGACGTCGCAGCCCAGGCGCAGGTCGATCTGGCGATCGGCGTAGAACTCCGGGCCCTGCAGTGGAATCCAGTCTTCCGGTGCGGTCCCGGCCAAGTAGTCCTTGGACAGATTGGGCCGGTCGTAGGGCGCCGAAGCATCGGCGCTGAGCATCGACAATGCGCCAGAATAGCCCAGCGCGCGCAGCCGTTCGGCCGCTGCGAACCCCGCGGCACCGCCACCGATGATCACGATGCGTCCCGGCTGGCTGTGTGGTGCACGCGGTCTCGACGGCCGCGCGGCGGTCTCCCCGGCACGCACGAACACGGTCTCGCCGACAATCTCCACACGCCACGTCGCCAGCGCAGCGAAGGCGGGCGCTCGCAGCGCGGCGCCCGTGCGCAGACTGAAACACGCGTGGTGCCAGGGGCAGCGGATTTCGTCATCGACCACTAGGCCATCGGCCAGCGGCGCGCCGTAGTGGGTACAGAGTCCGCTGACCGCATGGAGACCATCATCCATTCGCACCAGCAGGACGGGGCTTCCATCGACGTGGCCGGCGAGCACGCCAGCGGCCGACACACTGGCCAAGGGCACGCCTTTGGCCAGATCGGGACCGGAGGGGGTGGTGTCGGTTTGAGCCATGGCGCGACTCCTTTAGTGTGGAAAATTCGCTTGCCCTGCAGCCGTTCTGCACAGACTGCACGACTTGGATGCACTCGGCCCGGATAGGTTGTCGCAGGACGCTCCGGGCACCCCACGCAGCCACTCGAACACGTCTACGAAAGCAGTGCCGCGTCAAGATGCTGCCTTGCCTACTTCGTGGAAGCCCAGGCTTTAGCTTAGCTGAAGCGACCATCCGGCAGATGCCGACGCCCATCGTTAACGCCCGTTGGTGCCCATAGAGGTCGTGGGCCATGATTTTGGCAACTCGCTTGCTGTCAGCCGGCAGTGACCGCGACCACGAGCAATACGGCAACAACCAACAGGAAGCCCATCAGCACCAACGCGATGCTGCGCAGTGATTGTCGATCCTCTGAACCCAGCAGATGCATTTTGACCACCTCGGCAGGCGCCAATTCCGGATGTCACCCCCGACGTTACGCCGCCTTCATGCATTTGAATAACGATAAATAATGGCCGATGATATCGGTAACATCGAATTCATTTGACGGCTGGCGGCACCGCTGCCTTAACGGGCGCATGGGAGCCTGTCCAAGCGCAAGATGGCTGTCGGCCCCGGTCCCGAACCTCACTCCAGGTCTTACCGCGAGCCAACCAATGAACTGAGCTGCAGCGCCGGCACCGCAAGACGCTCGACAAGAGTCCAGAAAGCCAGCCCAGACGTTCCTGGCAGTTGGTTGGTCAAGCGGTGGGGCTGTTATCGACGTCGCAAGAGACGCTGCATGGGCAGATGATGCTTCTACCTGACGACCGACTGGACGGATAACAGCTTATGGATACTGAACTGGCCCGAACGTTTCTGACGGTCATCGCCGCGGGAAACTTCCGCAATGCCGCGTCGCGGCTGTTCGTCACGCAATCAACCGTCAGTGCCAGAATCGCCGCACTGGAGGAGCAACTTGGCTGCAGCCTGTTCGTGCGCAATAAGGCCGGCACGGCTCTGACCCCCGCAGGTCGCTCCTTTCAACCCTACGCGACCACGCTCGTGCGCACCGTGGAGCGTGCCCGCCACGACATAGGCGTGGCCATGGGCTTTCGGGCTTCCGTGACCATCGGCGGACGTTTCGGGCTCTGGGAAGACCTGCTGTTTGTCTGCCTGCCGCGAATCCGCAGTGCGGTACCAGACATCGCAATACGGGCCGAGATGGCCTTCGAAGATGAACTCATACAGGGGTTGGTCGAGGGGCGCACCAACATCGGTGTGATGTACACGCCGCAAAGCCGGCCGGGGCTGGTGGTTGAACCGCTGCTCGAAGAGCGACTGGTCTACGTGACCACCAGCGACGACACCCCCAACCCACCTGGTGAGAACTATGTGTATATCGACTGGGGCCCGGAATTCGCCAGCAAGCACAGTGCAGCCTTCCCCGACTTTCTAGGCCCAGGGTTGAGCGCCAATATCGGCTGGCTGGGCCTGAACCACATTCTGGCCTACGGCGGCTCCGGGTATTTCCCACTGCGACTGGTCAAGAATGAGCTGACCGCAGGACGACTGCACCGGCACCCTGGCGCCCCAGATTTCCTGTTGCCGGCCTATGTGGTTTATCCGGTCGATCCGCAGGCTGAGGCGGTGGGGCTTGTCCTGCGGATAGTGCGTGAGGTCACAGCAGAGATTCTGAATCACAGTGCGTAACACGCTATCGCCAGGACCTGGGCAGACGGTCTGTTTGACCTGAAGCTGCCGTTTAACTCTGTCTAGAAAAAACGGACGGCTTCACAGTGGGCAACACCTAGCGCGAAGGATGTCGCCGATGAACTGATCCGACTGCGGGAGGACGTCATGTCGGACGATGAGGATGACGCGTCCCTATCTACCGTCAAACCGCGCCCCTCAAACTCAGCCAAGCAACACAAGGACATCGACTACCCCCGAGCGCTCGATGCGACTCAGTTGTACCTCAACGAATTCGGCTTTGCCTCCCTCCTCACCCTCCAGGAAGAAGTGCATTTCGCGCGCCAGGCGCAGCGTGGAGATCCTACCGGGCGCAAGCGCAATGATCGGCAAACCCAGCTTGTCGCAGAGCTTGTCCATGCTACCTCCCGCACCGGTGGATACTGATATTTGCGTGCCCAGGCTCAACTTTCTCCCCAGAACTCACTACATCGCACCAGGCCGAACTCATTCTGTGTGGTGTCGGTCATCCCAGAGCCCAAAAAGTTCGCCGATGGTCACGGAAGCTCGAAAGCCCATGACCACGCCCATGTCGTGGCGGGCACGTTCCACGGTGCGCACGAGCGTGGTCGCGTAGGGTTGAAAGGAGCGACCTGCGGGGGTCAGAGCCGTGCCGGCCTTATTGCGCACGAACAGGCTGCAGCCGAGTTGCTCCTCCAGTGCGGCGATTCTGGCACTGACGGTTGATTGCGTGACGAACAGCCGCGACGCGGCATTGAGGAAGTTTCCCGCGGCGATGACCGTCAGAAACGTTCGGGCCAGTTCAGTATCCATAGTTGCCATCCGTCCAGTCAGTTGTCAGGTCGGCACATCTGCTCCTGCTGCATTGCTTGCGACGCCGGTACCCCCTCCAGCGGAGTGTCGGGGTTTCTGGACTGTTGCCGAGCGCTTAGCACAGCAGTTCAGTTCACTAATTGGCTGGCGTTAAACGTGTGTGAGGTACTAGACCGGGTGCAGCAACCCCAGCCTGCGCCTGGCATGCCCCGCGCGCCAGTTCAGGCAGTTGGGCGTCATCCCGCAAATTGATTCGATTACATCGATACAATCTGCCATTTTTTATCGTTATTCAAATGCCAATGGGCAGCGTAATGTCGGGATGACGTTCAGAAATGGCTCCTGCCGAGGTGATCAAAATGCATCTGCTGGGTTCAGAGGATCGACATTCACTGCGTAGCAATGCGTTTGTGCTGATGGGCTTCCTGCTGGTTGTTGGTCTATTGCTCGTGGTCGCGGTGACTGCCGGCTGACAGCAAGCGAGTTGCCGAAATCGTAATCTGCGATCTCTATGACACAAACAGGCGTTAGGCGCCATGGGATGAATAATGAGTATTTCCCTAAAGCGAGCTTACGAACCACCGGCTGAGACCGATGGGATGCGAGTTCTTGTAGACCGACTTTGGCCACGCGGAGTAACGAAACCCGAGCTCAAGATCGATCTTTGGCTAAAAGACTTGGCACCATCCACGGAACTGCGCAAGTGGTTCGGACACGATCCTGAAAAGTGGCCCGAGTTTCAAACGAAGTATCGCGCGGAACTCAAAGGCAATCCGGCCCTGTCAGAGCTCAAAGCGCTATCTCGTCAAGGAAATATCACTTTGGTTTACGCAGCCAAGGACGAGTTGCACAACGATGCCGTGGTGCTCAGGCAAGTTCTCGGCCGTGGCGCCTAACAATTCATTCAAGCCGAAGCCGCTTCGCGGCTCGGCTTAATTCAAACGTTAACGCCGACGCAGGAATCAGCAAATGTTCGGATAACTGAACGCCCAAAGTGCATTTGAGAAGGAATGGGCAGCCGGTGAACTGCCGCTACTGAACGGCTGCTCTCCGATCGGATATCTCTCCATCCAACCTGGAGGGAGCCATATTTGGAACCCTCAAAGTGAGACGCAACCTACCGGAGCCCGCCATGAACCGACGAAACTTCCCAGGGCACGCAGCCTGGACAGAGACCCGCCTCAACGGTGACCATGCCTTGGCGTTTATTGCCATCCAACCGCATAATTCCGATGCCGAGCCGATGCTGCATCAGGTCTATGACCGCAGCTACTTCGCGCGCCACACCGAGGCCATCGCAGCCGCTGAGGAGGCGCTTAGCAAGCTCCTGCGTATCGATGAGCATGGCAGGTCGGTGTTCAGATCGCTGGACTACTGAACGCGCCATTGCAGTTCAAATGCCATCGCCGCCCGATGAACGAGGTGAGTGCAGTCTGCGAAACGCAGAGGACGCGAGCCAAGTTAAGTCCAACGAGAAACCGAGCCAACTTCCGCGGCAACAAAGCACGGTCTGTGAGCGGAGCGCACCTAACGGCGGATCATTTCAGCCGCTAGGTGTATTCGGTGGCCGGATCGATTCAGGCAGTTGATGGCGCTGTCGCTCATCGGCATCTCTCGGCACCCGTGGGCTCAGCGGCCACCAGCACCGCTGCGGGAGCGTTCGGAGTTTTCGACCAGCACCGCTTCGGCCAGCTTGTTGAGCGCTTGCCAAAGCTCCGCAGACAAATGCAGACCGCTTTCCAGGGCGCTGTCACGTGCGCGGGCAAATTGTTCCGGAGCGACCTGTCGGTAACCGGCGTGTCCGTCCCCTATGCCATGCACTTGGCCCTGCAGGTCGATTTTCGTGTTCAGCTGCAACGTCAGGGCATGCCGGTCGGCGTCTTCCGAGGATTGCTGCAGAGGCGTACGCAGTAGGTCGGGTAGGCGACTGTCAGGTGTTTGTCCTGCATTTGTCAGGGGCTTATTCACGGTGTCAGGCATTTGTCATGCGTATGTCCTGTCGTTGTCAGGTCTATAGCCACTTTTCCGAAAAGGGGAAGGATTCCGGCTATGTCGGCCTCACAGCTCGACGGCAAAAACCTTCACCCCCAGGCCTTCGGCAAAGCGACCCACCGCCGTCAGGCTGGCCCAGGTGCGCAGCGCCTCACGTCGCGAGCGCACCGGCAGCCAGCGCGACCCAGCGCCGCCCAGGCGAATCGCCAAACCCCATTGTTCGCCGTGCCGGCTAATCAGCACCTCACGCGCCGCGCCGGCCTCGAGCATGGCGCGCAGTGTCTCTTCCTGGAGGCCTTTACGCATCGATCAGCGCCGTCGTATGCAGCGTCAACAGGCTGAAAGCCGTCTGGCTCAACGCGCCCTCCAGGTACCACATCTTTAATTGGGCCAACAAATGTCCTCCCCCGGTTTGCCGATTTTGTAGCAGGCGTCGGCACAAAACATAAATCATTTCCCGGGCGACTTCGGGGTCAAAAACCACCTCTGCATCCAAGGCCTCACTGATCGCCGCGGCGAGTTCAGCGACCTCAGGATGAGTCTGGCGCAATGCCTCAAAACCTTCATGCACTTGATGACTGTGGGGCAAAGGCATTGGTTAATCCTCCGAGAATAAGGGGACTCGTAGCAAGCCACCGACGCCAAGAAGGGTAGTTGCGAAATTGCACCCCACTTGACCACCCATTTGCATTCGATGTGACCAGCGCATGCAGCCGTGTGCATCGGCAGATAACAGAAGTGCTCATGCAAGCGCCGGGGGGGCGCTGCAACAACACCGTCAGCCGAACGGGCAACTCATGCTCAGCCAAAACACTTGCCAAGCGCTTCATAATCACCAGGCCCTTGGGCAGGCTGATGCCGAACTCCAACAGGAAACCATGCATTTGATTGGCGGTTTTGGTGCGATCGCGCACCAGCGACTCACGCAGGCGATGCAGAACAGAAGGGGGTTGCAGCGCCTCGGTTTTAGGCGAGACGAAGCGCATCGATGGACGCGAAGCCGCCTCGCAAATGGCTTCGGCATCCACGAAGTCGTTTTTGTTGCCCTTGACGAAGGGGCACACGAACTGTGGAGATATCAGCTTGACCGTATGTCCCATGGCCGTCAGTTGGCGAGCGATGAAATGCGCACCAGCACAGGCTTCCATAGGGGTTCGATCGTGTGAAAGAACACTATCCGGATACGTAATACCCCCCAGGAACGAGGGAAGCCTGTCATCGCCTCCCCCCACCATTGGGGAACACGACGATGAAATGCCCTGCTGTCTGTTCAACAGCATCAGGCGAACCCTTTGATTAAATGGATCAATTGTAAAAATGTGCCTGTCGACATACCTGGCGCGACTTTTGTCGAATAGAAAAATAAAGCGGCAAAGTGCCACATCCGTGGAGGTATAGCGGGCGAAGCCGCGTCTGTATGGAGATAGGTGAAACCGGTTGGCGATGCCGAATCTGCGTTTGGGCGAGGTGGAGGTCATCGCCCTGCTTACTTACCTGGAGGAGGAGACCAACCGACTTCAAGCGCCGGCGCCTGTCGCTCACAAGGCACACGATGAGTCGCATCAGCCGGCCCAGCACGCCTCTCAAGACCACCCGTACCACGGAGGGTAACATTCCGTTATAGCCAGTCAGCCGAGGCGGCTGCAATTGATGGACATCGCAGACAGTCGTTTCGAGGAACGGAAGGCGATCCAGGAGCCCCTGATTGATACGGTCATGGCAGCCTTCGGGATGGCCCGCCGCTAACCTTCGAAAAGCTTGGCATACGACTTTTCCCGAATTCTGCGGGCCCCCCTAAGGGGGCCATGAGCCAGATCACGCAGAGCGTTCGAGTTGGCCTCAGCTCGCCCACTGATTTTCTCAGCCGTGTACCCAGAGCGCTACCAGCCAGTCAGAATCATTTTTAAATAAATAAATCTATATAAATCAATTATTTATCTTCGTCTCAGTATGTTTCAAGAGTGATTTTTTATTTTTCATATATTGACATATTTTTATGCTAAAACTACCTTTATGGAACAATCCACAACTCGAGACTACCGCTATGAATTTCAGGACATTGGCTTTATTGCTTTTCGCATTGTGCTTTCAACCGGCCTGGAGTCAGGCCGCTCAAAGCCCGGCGCCGGTCGCGGGGGCGCAAGATGCTGCGCTCACGACTCGACTGGCACTGCGGGATCTGTGGGTGGAGCACATTTTCTGGATCAGAAACTACGTCGTTGCCAACCAGCAAGGGAATCGCGCGCAGGCGGATACGGCGGTTACTCAAGTGGTGGCCAACGCTACCTCGATAGCCAATAGCTTTACACCCTTGTACGGCCAGCCTGCGGCAGATCAGCTGTTGAAGCTGCTCGCCGGCCATTGGGGGGCGGTGAAACATTACAGCGATGCCTCTGTAGCCAAGGACGCCAAGGGGAAAACTGCCGCCGTTGAAGAGCTGACCAGTAATGCCAAAGCCCTGGCGCATTTCCTGGCCTCGGCCAACCCCAACCTGCCGGAAGCGACATTGGTCGCCATGCTCAGCGCTCACGGCGGGCACCACATCGCTCAAATTGATCAGTTGGGCAAAAAGGACTATGCCGCTGAAGCCCAAACCTGGGCAGCGATGCGGCAACATATGCTGGTCCTTGCCGATACGTTGGGTGCAGCATTGGTCAAACAGTTTCCGGACAAGTTTTGATGTTGGATGGGGCGCGCAGGCGCCCCTTTTTTTGGCAAAAGCAGTGAGGTTGCACAATGCTTCAGGGGATGGGTCGTACACAGCAGGATCTTTTGTCAGCACTGCTGTACCAGCCGGCGGGCATGAGTATTGATGATTTGGCGAGTCACCTCCAGGTGACGCGCACCGCCATTCGTCAACACCTGACTGCGCTGGAGCGGGACGGTCTGATCCTGCGTGGCGAAACCCGTCCCACAGGCCGGCGCCCTCAGCAGTTGTTCCTGCTCACGAGCTCCGGCCGGGAGTTGTTTCCACGGCAATACCAGATGCTGGCCGATCTGTTGATTGGCGAGATCGCCGAAATAATTGGTCACGACAATCTGGCCAGAATGATGCGTAGTCTCGGTCAGAAAATGGCCGCGGGCATGGAGCAAACGGTCGTAAATGAAGAGCAGATCGTTAGCCACATGAATCAGGCCGGCTATGAAGCCGAGGTGTTTTTCCGTTCCTCTGGCGAGAAGGAAATAGTCGCGCACAACTGTGTCTTCCATCATCTGGCCGAAGCACATCCAGAAGTGTGCGAGCTTGATCTGGCCCTGATCGGCGCACTCGGTGCCGGCGACGTGGAACACCTCGAATGCATGGTGCGCGACGGCGAGGTCTGTCGCTTCCAACTCACCGCTCCCCCCACTACAGATGGCGGTCGCCACCTCAAATAAAATAAGGTGCGCTGCGAGGATCTACCCGTGCACGAACAACTTCCCAATCACTATCGTGACATCCTGATCGGTGTGGGTGAAAACCCTGAGCGCGAAGGGCTACTAGACACCCCACAACGCGCAGCCAAAGCTATGCAGTACCTGTGTCACGGCTACCAAAAAAGGCTGGAAGAAGTGGTCAACGGGGCGCTGTTCGCCTCGGATAACGACGAGATGATAATCGTCAAGGACATCGAACTGTATTCGTTGTGCGAGCACCACCTGCTACCCTTCATCGGCAAGGCCCACGTCGCCTACATCCCAACCGGCAGGGTGCTCGGCCTGTCGAAAGTCGCGCGAATCGTCGATATGTATGCGCGGCGTCTGCAGATTCAGGAGAGCCTGACACGGCAAATCGCCGAGGCGATCCTGGAGGTCACCCGCGCCGCCGGGGTGGCGGTGGTGATCGAGGCTCAGCATATGTGCATGATGATGCGTGGGGTGGAGAAGCAAAATTCGGTGATGAACACCTCGGTGATGCTTGGCGTTTTCCGCGAGTCGGGCTCCACTCGTCAGGAGTTCCTACAACTGATTGGGCGGAGCAAGTGACGATGCCGCGACTGGCTCCTGGAATAGCACGAAAACGCTGGATGAGGTCGCCATCTCAAATCCAGGGCCTTTCTCACGCTTCGGCGCCCACGCAAGACCACTCGGCGCCAAATGACGCATTGATTAGCAGGGGTCAAGCCGAGATAAAGGAAAATCAGGACATTTCTTCCGTAAGTTATTGATCTATAATGGCTTTACTGAAGGATAGGCGCAGGCCTCGACCTATCCTCGCACGCCTGTCGCCTGGTCTCTGGAATTTTCAATTCCGACAACAAGTAGTTGCAGACCAAAGGAGTGAATTTTTCCCTTATCTCGGCTTGACCCCGGTAGCAACTGCCACCGTTGATGGGCGCGGGATTTTTGGTGTAAACGCTTGCTATTTTCCTTTCGGGCGAATAGAAGCGATGTTCTTGCTGCCGGCCCTGCTCAGCATTTCGCGGAGTTTTGCGTTTTCCCGTTTTAGTTCATCATTTTCCTTCCCAAGCGCCGCCAACTCAATGAGTCTCTCGTTGTGTTCAAGTTCAGCGAGGGCATAAGCGTTGGCTATACGGCCATGCTCCCGCTTCCAATGTTCAGCGCGCTCGGTAACAGCCCTGCGTACAACGACTTTTCCCTGTGAGATTTTACCTTTAACGTGTTCTATCCATTCATCCACCATCTTGTTCGTGGTGGCCTTGTGCGTCTTGTTTTGAAGGGTCTGGTCATCTACATGCGCCCGCCGGCATAACTCGGCTTTCGTAAGCCTGCCTGCGTTGAGCGGATACAGTCCTTCGTTCTGTTCAACTTCATCCTCGATAAGAGCCATGGCTTGCTTCAGCTTTGAAACAAACGAGCTAGAGCGGGACTTAGCGTAGTCTTGAAGTCCGTCGGGCAGTGAAGCGTTCTTCGGAGTCATGTTGCATCCTTTAGGGCAGAGTTATCCAGTGCGTAAGCGACTATAGGATTGGTCTGCCACTTTTGGCGGATGTCGGCAAAGCGGTTGATGTTGGCGCAAATTTGACCAATCCAGTATTCGGCCTGATGCAATTCGTCATTCTTGATAGCCGCTTCCAATTCCGAAACGCAGAACTCCAACGTATTGTCCACCTCGTCTCGCAAGAAGTACTCCTCAAGGCGATTTTCACACGACGACCGGCAGCGCGAAGGCTCAGGGCTTCCCACATTGCGAGTGCAAGGGCCAGCCTGTTTAGGCCCCTTGGTGCATACCACGCCAGGCCGCACCAAAATCCACATTTTTCCAGACAATGTCGCAGTATCCGCTAGGTCGCGTATATCATCGACACCTAACTTGTCCTTTGCTAATCGAACTTTCTCCTGTCTTACAGCCTCTCTTATGATTGGCGCTGCCGGGCCACCATTTTCATCGGCATGTGCAATAGCGTCACAGGCAAGCATGATTGTCTGGGCTTGTGCTACTTCTTCCATTTCAGCCCGTATTAACGGGTCAGACAGAATGTAGTGCAACGTCATTTCTATATTTTTATGGCCGAACAGGTCCATCACAATTTTTGGAGCT
>LNAP01003115.1_pt2 | contig 12872 bp, 13 predicted proteins | sample 602601 | NCBI WGS metagenome assembly LNAP01 (sample SAMN02440304, study PRJNA202911) | soil metagenome | biome: Subtropical and temperate rainforests or woodlands; isolation source: soil samples (1 kg each in a 20% v/v slurry with milli Q water) were... ...
AATGAAACCAAAACCTTTAGAGTCATTAAACCATTTTACTAAACCTGTTGCCATATCTTATTCCATACTTTTTTAAAAGGGAGGCACCCTGAGAAAGTTCGGTTTTTTAAATTATTAATGGCCTTAAAATTAAGGCCAAAATGTAAAAAATTCAAACGCCTAAATAACGTTTTACGTGCTAATTGCTGTTGTGTCAAGAACTATTTTAATAATCTTAGATGGGGCACGCATAGTCCGCGATGGATGTGGAGGTTAATTCACTGATATTGCTTGCTTAAATAGGCTATGAGGACTATAGTCGCGCCTGCGTTTGGTGGTGCGGCGCAGGCGTTATTGATTATTTACTTTCACTATTCCCACTGTTTAGGGTTGCTACAAATTTTTAAGTTTGCTGCATCAATGCGGGTCTTAATATTATTTTGGAGCAACAGTTATGGCTAAAGAAGAGCTAATTGAAATGAGCGGTGTGGTAATGGAAATATTACCGGACTCACGCTATCGCGTTACCTTGGATAACGGGCATTCGCTCGTTGCTTATACCGGCGGTAAAATGAAAAAGAATCATATCCGTATTCTTGCAGGCGACAAAGTGACGTTGGAATTGTCACCTTACGATGTGAATAATGGCCGTATTACTTTCCGTCATATTGAATCTAACGGTTCAACCTACACACCAAGAAAACGTACCTATTAAGCTACCCGGCTCTGATTTCAGTGATTTTCAGAGTCGCTTCCAATTCAGCCGCCAAATTGCGGCCTGATTTGTCTTTGTCAAAAATAGCTGATAAAGTCTAACTATGTTTATAGTTCTGCACAAAAAGCTTTTATGGATCATTGTGGTCTGGTTTGCTATGTTGCAGACTGTTTCGCCGTTTATCCATGCGCATTTAGAGGCTGATTCTCCGTCACAAGGCTATGGCCTGCATTTGCATGATGAAGGCTTATTGCAAATGTCGGGCGATGAACATGTGCTCATTGCACACCCAGCTCACGCTGTTGGCGTAAACGCTGCGGTCGTAGAAGAACTTGACCCATTACCTCAGCCATTATTCAACTTGTTGTTTGTTATTTGCCTGCTTCTATTCACAGTCAGTTTGGCTGGCATCAATTTAATTAAGCACCCCTTCCCGCAGCCGTATTTGCGTTTTCTCTCCAGGCCACGCGCTCCTCCTCTGTTTTAAAACAATCGTTTAATCAACATTCGCATTTGGTGCGAATGTTTTTATGATTTAAGGAGAGTTTTATGACTATTTTCTGTCGCTGGTGTTTACCAATAGCATGTGTTGCTTGCTCTGCAAGTCTTGCTATTGCTGCACCAATGCAAGAACAACCGCAGCCTTCACAATCAGCAATGCAATCGAGTCACTATGTTGATCATATCGACGAGCTCAAGATAAATCCGGCTCTGCACTTATCTGATGTGCTGGAAAAAGCCTATGCACGAGCGCCGATGCAGTCATCGCTACAGTCGCGAGATGTGATGGTTTTTGCAAAAAACCGTGTAGCCAATGCCATGTTACCTTCAGCGCCTGCAATAGGAATTATCCATCAGAATGATGCAATAGGCAGCGGACGCGGCGAGCGTGACTGGCAAGCCGAGCTGGAACTGCCAGTATGGCAGCAAAAGCAGCGTGATAATCGATTGAAAGTTGCAGATGCTATACAGTCATCAACTACAGCCAGCCGGCAGAGCCTTAAGCTTCAGGTGGCAGGCCAGTTGCGAGAGGCTTTATGGAATATTGCGGCTAATGATAATAATTTGTCCTTAGCAATCAATAAGCTGCAAGTCGCGCAAAAGTTGCAATCTGATGTGGGCAAGCGATATCGGGCGGGTGAGTTAGCCAGAACTGATGCCATGCTGGCAGAACAGGAAGTCCTGCGTGTTGAAAAAGAAAAAGTGCGTGCCGAGGCTGAGGTGATGCATGCAAGGCACCGTTATTATCTGCTGACCGGGTTGCGAGAACTGCCTGCCAGTTATCAAGAGCAGCAGTCTAGCCTTGAGGATTACAGCCAGTCGCCGATCTGGCTGGAGACTCAGTCTAAATTAGGTTTGGCAGAAACCGAGCGCGATCTGGCACAGGTGGAAAGCCGCGAAAACATGCGTGTGCTGCTGAATGTGCGCAATAGCAAAGGCGCTTTTGATACCACTGATAACAATAGCGTCGGTGTTCATGTGCGTGTTCCTTTCGGCGGTGAGGCCAGTGCCGCACCGATAAGAGCCGCTGCTGAAATGGTAGTCGGCAATGCTTTAACTGAGCGTGAGGCGATGAGGTTTGAACTGGAAGCCGCAATGCATGAGGCCGAACATAATTTAAGTGTAAGCCGTGCCGAGTTGAGTATTGCAACTAAACAATATGAAATCGCCAAAGAGAGTTTTAGCCTAGCGCAGAAGGCTTTTCAGCTTGGTGAAACCGATTTAGTCAGTTTAATGCGGGTGCAGGCGCAGACTTTTGAAGCCGAGCGCGCCTTCACAACACGCCAGATACAAGTGCAGTGGGATATAGCCCGCTATAATCAGACCGTAGGAGTACTTCCATGAGCAAGATGCTTTTATCCGCCATTCTTTCATGTGTGATTTATGGCGCTTTTTTGGTCGGCAATGCACAGGCAGCAGACGTTGTGATGACATCTGCCCAGCAGCAAAACTTAGGCGTGAGTGTAGCGCCTATCGGTAAAAACAGCTTTTTTAACAGCCGCAATTTTCCAGCGGAGATCGTAGTTCCTGTCGGCCAGGAGCGCGTGGTGAGTGCACCTCAGTCTGGTTTAATCGATCAGTTGTATGTTGCAGCGGGACAGTCGGTTAAAAAGGGGCAGCCGGTCGCACATTTAAACAGCCCGGATTTACTGACCTTGCAACGTGATTATCTGCAGGCAGCGACGCAGCATAGATTAGCGACCAAAAGCCTGGCGCGTGATACGGAGTTGTTGAAAGACGGCATTATTCCGCAGCGCCGCTATCTTGAAACCGAAAGCATGCATGATGAAGCCGGTGCAACTCTGGCACAGCGTAAACAAACGTTGCGTCTGGCAGGTATGAGCGATGCTGCAATCAGCAAGCTGCGCCCGGAAACTGGCATGAGTAGTGGCATTACTTTAACATCGCCGATTGATGGCCAAGTGCTGGAGCAGATGGTGACAACCGGCCAGCGTGTAGATATGGCGATGCCTTTATACCGTATCGGTAACTTGAATCGCCTCTGGCTTGAAATTCATGCGCCGCTGGAAGGCTTACCTTTTGTAAAGGTTGGCATGCCGGTAACTGTGCCTAAATTACAAGCGAGCGGAAAGCTGATTGCGGTCATCCGCAATGTCAATAAAGCTGATCAGACCTTGCATTTGCGCGCTGAAATTACCAGCGGTACTCAGAAATTATCACCTGGGCAGTTTGTTGAGGCGGTCATTGGTCTTGGCGGGGAAACGCAATATTTCAGTATTCCGAAATCTGCCCTTTCAAGGCAAGGTACTGAAGCCATGGTGTTTGTACAGACCAAAAATGGTTTTAATCCGGTTAAGGTGAAAGTGATATCAGAACAGGGCGGCGATGCTGTGGTGGATGCCAAACTTAAAGGTGACGAAAGAATCGCTATTACAGGGATTTCTGCCATCAAAGGCGCATGGCTTGGTTTAGGTGGTGAGTGATGGCTGCTTGTATAAAATCTGAAGCACTAGAATCTGAAATACCAGGAGGCAGCCAATGCTAGGCAAGCTGATCCAATTTGCACTTACGCAGCGTTTGCTGATACTCATTTTGACAATAGGTATGGCAGCCGCAGGAACGATTGCTTATCAGTCACTGCCAATTGATGCCTTTCCTGATGTGTCTTCGACGCAGGTAAAAATTATCGTCAAAGCCCCGGGCATGACCCCGGAAGAAGTTGAAGCGCGCATTACTGCGCCGATCGAGGTGGAAATGCTGGGGATTCCCAAGCAGTCCGGTTTGAGGTCGGTGGCTAAGTATGCGCTCACTGACATTACGGTAGATTTTATCGATGGCACCGATATTTACTGGGCGCGGCAGCAAGTAGCAGAGCGCCTGAATGCGGTGTGGGGAAATCTGCCGCCGGATGTATCTGGCGGCATGGCGCCGATGACAACGCCCTTGGGTGAAATGTTCATGTTCACCATCGAAAGCGAAACCTTAAGTCTGCAAGAACGGCGCAGTCTGCTGGACTGGGTGATTCGTCCACAGTTGCGCACGGTGCCGGGTGTGGCGGATGTGAATGCACTTGGCGGCCTGGTGCGCAGTTTCGAGATCGTGCCGGATAATGCCAGGATGTATGCACGCGGTATTTCTATCAATACCTTGCAGGAAGCGCTGTTGAATAACAATCGCAATGGAGGTGCCGGTCGGTTGAGTGATGGCGAAGGTGCCTTGCTGGTGCGTTCTGAAGGCGGCTTTAAAACCATAGAAGATGTGCAGAATACCGTATTACGGACTGATATGGGTATGTCTGTCCGCGTGGCTGATGTGGCTAATGTGCGTATCGGCTCACTGACACGCTATGGTGCGGTAACTGCGAACGGTAAGGTTGAATCAGTTGAGGGTCTGGTGCTGGGTCTGCGTGGCGCGAATGCACAGCAGGTGGTAAAAGGTGTAAAACAAAAGCTTGCCGAGATGGCGCCTAGCTTGCCTAAAGACGTCAAAATACAAGTGTTTTATGATCGCGGCAGTCTGGTGGAGCGAGCGGTCAATACCGTTACTAAAGCCCTAATGGAGGCTGTGGTGCTGGTGCTGATTTTGCTGGTACTGTTTCTGGGTAACTTCAGGGCGGCACTCACTATTGCATTTATTCTGCCGCTTTCGGCTTTGTTTACGTTTTTGCTCATGCATTATTTTGGCATGTCTGCCAATCTGATGAGTCTGGGCGGTCTTTCTATCGCAATCGGTATGCTGGTAGATGCGGCGGTTGTCGTGGTAGAAAATGTAGTGTCGCATCTTGCGGTGAGAAAGCAGGCTGGTATTTTGCCGCGGATGCATCTGATTTATCGCGCCGTGCGTGAAGTCAGTGTGCCAGTCACCGCCGGTGTGCTGATTATTATTACGGTATTCTTGCCACTGCTGACGTTGCAGGGGCTGGAAGGTAAGTTGTTTACACCGGTAGCATTGACCATTATGTTTGCGCTGGCTGGCTCGTTAGTGCTGTCGCTGACGGTGATTCCAGTGCTGTCTTCTTTTCTGCTTAAAGAAGTCAGCCATGAAGAGCCGTGGCTGGTGAGGAAAGCGCTGGCAGTGTATGAGCCGTCACTGCAATGGTGTCTGGCACATGCCAAAGTGATTGTAATTGCTGCGTTTGTGATGCTGGCGCTTACGGGTGTGGTGTATACCCAGATCGGTAAAACATTTATGCCAGTCATGGATGAGGGCGACATCATTATTGGTGTAGAAAAATTGCCTTCTATTAATCTACAGCAAACCATCAGTACTGATTTGAGTGTGCAGCGTGCCATTTTGAGTCAGGTACCAGAGGTGAAAGGCATTTATTCCAGGGTAGGTTCTGATGAGCTTGGTTTAGATCCGATGGGTCTGAATCAGACCGATAACTTTTTGATTCTGAAGCCTATGAGTGAATGGCGCATGGAAACCAAAGTGGCTTTGATTGATGAGTTGCGCAAGGTTATGCATCAGCTGCCGGGCTTGGCTTACAGCTTTACACAGCCGATTGATATGCGCGTGAATGAGATGATTCTAGGGGTGCGCGGCGATCTGGCGATCAAGATTTTCGGACATGATCTGAAAACTTTGGATGATAAAGCACAGCAGATTATCAAGATTCTGGAGTCTATTGCTGGCAGTCAGGATGTCTATACGCCGGAAAACAGTGGCGTGCAATATCTGCAGGTCAAAATTGACCGCGCGGCAGCAGGGCGTTTGGGCTTGGATGTTACCGAGATTCAATCTATATTGCTGGCGCAGCTGGAAGGTAAGCAGCTGGGCGTGGTGCAGGAAGGGCAAAGGCGAACTCCGGTGCTGGTTAGAGGCAGTCAGGCCTTACGCGATTCCCCAGCAGATTTTGATAGCTTGATGCTCACACTGCCATCCGGAACAAATATACCGTTAAGTGCAGTTGCAAAAGTGGTGCGTGAAGAGGGGCCGGTGAAAGTTGATAGGGAACGTGGTGCACGCTATGTGGTAGTTACCGCCAATGTGCGAGATCGTGATCTGGTGAGTTTTGTTGAAGAAGCAAGGCAACGCGTGGGCGCAGAGGTGAAGCTTGAAGAAGGATATTCAGTCAAGTGGGGTGGTCAGTTCGAGAACCAGCAACGTGCTGCGGCGCGTTTGGCGATTGTGGTGCCGGTAGCGATTGCGCTGGTTTTTCTGCTGCTGTTTGCTACTTTCGGTTCTGTGAAGCAGGCGTTATTGATTTTATCCAACATTCCATTTGCCATGATAGGCGGCGTATTTGCGTTGTGGCTGTCAGGTGAATATCTGTCGGTGCCGGCTTCAGTCGGTTTTATTGCCTTGCTTGGAATTGCCGTGCTCAATGGTGTGGTGATGGTGAGCTATTTTAATCAGCTGGAAGCGCAGGGGTTGGCTGTACTTGATATTGTGGTTGAAGGCGCGAAACGCAGGTTAAGACCTGTGCTGATGACTGCGAGCATCACGGCTTTTGGTCTGATTCCGCTGCTGTTTGCTACCGGCCCCGGTTCTGAGATTCAGCGGCCATTAGCGGTTGTTGTCATCGGCGGATTGGTAAGCTCAACAGTACTTACATTGGTGCTGCTGCCAATCTTTTATCGCCGATTTTTCAAGCAGGAGTACAAATGACACAAGATAATGCAGCGCAAGCGCTTTTGATATTGCTTGTTACGCCTAAGCTGGAAGAGGTGCTGATAGATTTTCTGCTACAGCAAACTGCAATCAGCGGATTCACTACCACCCCTGCCAACGGCCATGGTACGGGTCACGGTGCTGGTCATGGCTCGGTGAAACTCAGTCTGGTTGAGCAGGTCACTGGCCGGCAAAGTCGAGTGCAGTTTACATTGCATGCAGCATTGCCGGTCATGCATGCGTTGATTGCGGCGCTAAAAGCTGAGTTTCAGCACACCGATATGCATTATATTTTGCTACCGGTGCTGGATGCGCAATCTATCTAAAACGATATTTTTACCTATTGAATAGTCTTGCTGGGGAATCGTTTCGGCAGATGGTAACTACCTGGATTTGAGCCAGTTTACCGCACCATGAGCGGCAGCCTTGCCGCTTGCGAAGCAGGCTGTTAAAAGGTAGCCGCCAGTAGGGGCTTCCCAGTCCAGCATTTCACCTGCACAGAATACTCCGGGTAGATTGCGAACCATTAACTGTTCGTCCAGCGCTTCAAATGTAACGCCGCCTGCACTGCTGATCGCCTCATTCAGCGGACGTGGCGCTATGAGTGTAAGTGGTAAATGTTTGATTGCTGTACCCAGACGTTTGGGGTCGGCGTAGACTTCAGTGTCAACTAACTCTCTAAGCAGGCCAGCTTTAACGCCTTTGATACCAAGACGGCTTTGAAGGTGGCTAGACATTGACCGTGATCCGCGCGGGTGTGCGATTTCATCAATAATCTGCTGTTGTTGTTTTCCGGGCATCAAATCCAGATAAATCTCGACGCTGCCATTTTCTGCAATTCTGTCACGCAGCCCTGCTGATAAAGCGTAGATCAAGCCGCCTTCTATACCATTTGCGGTGATCATGATTTCACCTTGTTTGCGGTGTTCAGTACCGGCGATGTCTGTGTAATAAATCACTACAGTTTTTACCGGCTCGCCCGCAAAGCGTGAGCTGAAGTGTTCACTCCAGTTGGTATCAAAGCCGCAATTCGCCGGCTTCAGGGGCGCTACTGAAATGCCACGCTTCTCAAACAGCGGTATCCATAAACCATCAGAACCAAGGTGTGCCCAACTGCCGCCGCCTAATGCCAAAATTACGGCATCGGCTTGCACTGATTTTTCTACATCAGAGGCGGTAAAGCGCAGTGCATTATGCGCATTCCAGCCCAGCCAGCGATGACGCATGTGGAATGTCACGCCAGCTTCGCGCAGTCGGTGCAGCCATGCACGCAGCAAAGGTGCTGCTTTCATTTCGCGCGGAAATACGCGGCCGGATGAACCCACAAAAGTTTCGATACCGAGAGCGTGTATCCACTCGCGAAGTGCGTCTGGATTGAATGTATCAAGCAACGGCGCAATATTTTTCTCACGTTTGCCGTAACGCCCTTTAAAAGCATGCGCGGGTTCTGAATGCGTAATGTTCATGCCGCCTTTGCCCGCCATCAAAAACTTGCGGCCAACGCTGGGCATAGCATCAAAAAGATCTACCTTTATCCCATGCTGAGATAACACTTCTGCCGCCATAAGGCCGGCAGGGCCGCCACCGATGACTGCAACAGATAAGGGTTTATGCACTGACATTAATGCTGCTTAGAATTTAATTGGCTGCAGGATAGCACGGCAAAACTTTCATCACAAATAATCAAACAATAGGTGAGAAAGTCAGTCATCACTAGAACTCTTCTTATTTTCGTTTACATAGGTTAAGAGATTTACTATGAATTCGTGAAATAATGCATTATTAAAAAAATGCATAAAAACGTTTATTAAGGTTAATAAGTGAATAAAATTTTAATGGTTTTAATTCTGATATCAACGCCGGCTGCAGCTGAATGGACGATGATTCAAACTGGCGATAATGAGAATGTGTATGTGGATTTTGATTCGCTGCAGAAGCAAGGCAATTTGGTGACTGTAACAACTTTGAATGATTATAATTTTAAGCAGCAGAAAAAAGAATTATCCACGCAGTTTACTGAGCTGCATGATTGCAAACACAAAAAGTTTAAGGCACTTGCATTAAGCTATTACAGTGAAAATATGGCGCAGGGGGACGTAATTGATGCCTCCAGTTTTAATGAGCCTGAAATTGTCTGGTCTGACGTAGTTAAATATAGTGTTGGTGAACTTAAGGCAAATATCATTTGCAGTAGATGATAGACAAACCTGGTCTTTGTTGTGCTCTTAATACGCCTCTGCTGATATCAGCAGGATGAAATAGCTGTTTAACGCGCTAAGATTTAGCTGATACTCACAGAAGTATTTACGTCAAAATTATCCTTTTATATTAGATAGCAACTCGCTATCTCTTTCCACACCCTCATTTCCAATCTTAATTTTTACTTTATATCAATGTGTAGATGTTTTTGCCATCCTTAGCTGTACCCTACTTTTTGCACTTCACTTTTTGCACTTCATTTCTTAATCCAAATTTTTTGCTATTTCAGTTTTAGCTTTTGAATTTAATGCTGGCTGATTAATTCATAATATTGGGAAATAATCCCATAATTAATGTAATATAAAGGGTAGGTACCATCAATATTAAAAGGTTATTTATTAATTGAGAAGAAGGCATGCGCTATCTTCAGGCTGAGCATATAGGTTTTGCAGAAAGTGATGTATATGGATAAGTTGATTGCAAATTTAGCAGCTAGATTCCCTGATTTAACTGGCGACGATATTTCGTTAGCGGTAAATACAATCATTGATGCAATGTCAGCGCGGTTAATTAGTGGCGGCCGCATTGAATTGCGCAGATTTGGATCTTTCAGCCTGAATGCCAAGTGCGTAAGGACGTGCGGAAATAATTTAGATGAAACCTATGAAAATGATCCAGAAAATCCTGTTGTTGTTTTTAAGCCGGGACAAGTCATACGTGGAATAGTAAATAATGCCACTTAAGATTGGAAAATCTGTAGCCAAAATTACCCTGTGTAATGATTAAAGTGCGCTATTTAAACCACTGCTTGTATTAAGCTGGATTTTTAAACGCCCAATGGTATGATTCTACTGAAACCTTATTTCATTTAAGTGGTGATTGTTGTACTTGCGTTGATGCTAAGTATCTGAAGTCAAATGAAAAGGTTGGCGTAAAGCAAAATTCTAATCATTATGGCAAAAGGCTGGATCTGGTAATGGCGGACACTAATCAAAACATGGAAACAGACAGTGCGGTATACAAAACACTACTGGAATCGACAAAAGCTATTCCATGGAAAATAGACTGGAGTACGCTGAAGTTTGCCTATATTGGGCCTCAAATTGAGAGCTTGCTCGGTTGGTCTCCTGCCAGCTGGGTGTCTGTTGAAGATTGGGCATCCAGAATGCATCCGGAAGACAGGGCTTGGGTAGTGGATTTTTGTGTTGCCCAGTCTAAAGCTGGTACCGATCATGAAGCTGATTACCGGGCGCTTACCAAGGGCGGTGAATATGTATGGATTCGCGATGTAGTGCATGTTGTGCGTAACGAACATGGAGAGGTTGAAGCCCTCATCGGGTTTATGTTCGATATCAGTGAACGCAAAACAACTGAAGAAAAATTGATTGTTCTACAAAAAGAGCTACAAGAGCTCTCATTTAAAGATGGCTTAACCGGCATTCCCAATCGACGCATGTTTGATTCTATTATGGAGGAAGAGTGGGCCAATGCATTGCGTAATCACCAGCCACTTTCGTTGATTATGCTTGATATTGATTATTTCAAGCAATATAACGACCACTATGGACATATTCAAGGTGATGATTGCTTAAAACGTGTGGCAAAAGTTTTAAGTTCTGTTGCAACGCGTTCCAGAGATTTTCTCGCTCGGTTTGGCGGAGAAGAGTTTGTTCTGGTATTGCCAGAAACTGATGCTGAGGCAGCCAAAAAAGTAGCAGAGCGTTGCCGCAACGTGATCTTCAAAGAACAGATATTTCATGAGAAATCACAAGTCAGCCAGCTTCTCACAGTGAGTCTTGGGATTGGTACCATAATCCCGACCCGCAACGACGAGTCGATCACATTTATAGAAGAGGTCGACAGACGTCTTTATCAAGCAAAGCAAAATGGCAGAAACTGTATCATGTAACATTAAGCTCTATATATAGAGCGAATCTAAAGTAAGCCCTAGTTCATAGCTTTACTGCTCAATCCGCGTTTCATCATATTACTTTCATATTCAGCATTTATGCTTAGAGCCCCTGCAGAATATTTAGAGAGAAGATTCGATGATGGATGATATTTTATGGAGGTTACTGATTTGGCTGCTTAATTGGGGCTTTGTGTTTATTTTGATCGTGTTTTATATCGTAGCGATGTTTTCTTAGTCATTGCAGTTTAGCAAACGATAATATTGACGATAGTTAAAAATCACCCAATTAAGGCTGCCACCGTCAGGGCGGCAACCCTTAATCCTGAAATGTTACTTAATACGCGCTATTAAGTCTTCAACTTTCACCCCAACTTCAGGCACGCCATCGAACCCTGTGCCTGGTTTAAGCTGACCTGCTACATTAAATTTATCTTATCAAAAAGGCTGAATCCATTGCGGAATCAGCCTTGTTATTTGTGACACCCCTAGCAGGGATTAAAGCAGGTATTGGATTAAGACGGCTTATCTATCAGGTATCTGCCGATATGCTCATCTTATTTTAAGTCTTATTCATCACAACTAAAATATGTCCTTGAGAGTATGTTGTCGTCAACATATATACTCATTTTTTCAATGTTGTTGGTAGTGTCTTTTACTCCAATATTAGAATAGCTAACTTCAGATAGCGTTACAGTTTGACCTGGGCACTGAAGGCCGGCGCCAGAAGGTGGCTCAATAGTAAGGCAACTGTTAATAGCCCCATTTTTGCCAGAAGAAAAAGTATCAGACTTGGATACTGGCCCGGTAAAATTGATTTTGTTTTCAGCTGCGGGGCAATTGCCACCGTTGTTCACGCAAACATAAGTGGCAGTGGCATTTTGTGCGCTTGCCGTATAGTTAATTTGCTGATTATTGCCTACGCCAGCTTCTTTCCAGCATACGTTGATACTACCTGCTTTTGTTGGGTTTGTAGAAAACTTGACAGCAATAGGACCAACGAAGTGAGGACTACCACCTAAAACTGTACCGGGAATTAAAAGGGATAACAGAAAAACAGCGGAGATTGAGCTTTTCATCATAGTTCTCCTTAAAAGCTTAGCACCCTAACTTTGTGAAATATCTCAGGGCTAATGCTGTACCCTCAATATTACCCAAAGGGTCTGCTAGTGTATGAGATTTGGTAATACTGGTAAATGAGTGCTAACACTTAAGGGCTCGCACTTACATATTCATTAAGATTAGATTGAAATTCTCCAGGATTATTATTTTTGGCGCTTCCGAAAGACTCAATCTTTACATCCCTTGGTTCGCAGCTTTGGTCTTCAGGTAGTCATGCGCGCCAACCTCAAATGCCGGAATTGCGTGATTATCGAAAGCCGTTAAAAACACCACCTCGCTTTGATGCGAGGCTTCTGCTACTACCTCAATCCCGGTACAGCCAGGTAGTTGGATATCCATAAAGGCTACGTCTGGGGTTAAATCATCAAGCATTTCAATCGCTTCAGGCCCATTTTGGGCATGGCCAATAATCGAAAGCTCAGGCCATAGTTCCTCAAGACGTTCTTGTAACCATTCAGCAAGTGCCGGCTCATCTTCTACAATTAATGCGGTAGGACGTTTCATCATATGCTCTCCATGAGTTTCAAAGGTATTTCCATAATGGCTGTTACGCCAGTTGGTTCGTTTTGGGTGATTTTTAAATTGGCTGACTGACCATAAAGGCCTAGTAGTCTGTTTCTGATATTGGTGATGCCAACCCCGCGATGAGGGTGATTATTTTTATTGCCGGGTAACAAGCCTCTGCCAGTATCTGTTACTTTTAATATGAGTTTTTCACCGGTCTGGTAAATTTCTACATTGACTTTTCCACCCTCAATAGCCGGTTCTATACCATGCTTGTTGAATTGCATTAATAATTGACCCACCAATTGCATTTAAAATTGACCCACCCTTAGCTGTTAATTTAGCATAAATTTATTGGGTTGGTATCTT
>LNAP01004486.1_pt1 | contig 12872 bp, 10 predicted proteins | sample 602601 | NCBI WGS metagenome assembly LNAP01 (sample SAMN02440304, study PRJNA202911) | soil metagenome | biome: Subtropical and temperate rainforests or woodlands; isolation source: soil samples (1 kg each in a 20% v/v slurry with milli Q water) were... ...
GCAACTGTTGGGCGGCCATGGCTTTACCAAAGAACACCCAGCCGAGCGCTGGTACCGCGCCGCCGCCGAGCACGGCAATCCGATGGCCATGTTGATGCTGGCCCGCTTCCACCGCGAGCGTGGCGAAGCCGCCAGCGCGTTGCGCTGGGACCTGCGCGCGACGATCTACAACCACATGTCCTCCGAATCGTCGCGGCTGCCGCAGGCCATCGCGCCGCAGGACGACGCACTGCACCCGCTCGTGCTAGGCATCCAGAAGCGCGCCCGGCGCGGCGACGCCGACGCCCAGGTGGACCTGGGCACGCTGTATGAAACCGGGATGGGTGGCCTGCCCCGCGATGGCAACCAGGCGCTGCGGTGGTACCGGCAGGCAGGCGACCAGGGCAACGTCTACGGGCAGTACTTCAGCGGCCTGCTGCTCGGCCGCAGCCGCGCCGGCGTGACCCGCGACCTGGACGCCGCCGCCGGCTGGTTCACCAAGGCCGAGGCGCAGCAGTTCTACCTGGCCGGCGAATCGTACTGGCGCGAGCGGATCAAACCGCCCTTCTGGACCTTCGATTGACGCTACCCGGTAATCGGCTGCACGCCCACCCCGGTAGAGCCGACCGTTGGTCGGCTACCCATCCACCCGACCTGGTAGAGCCGACCGTTGGTCGGCTGCACGTGCCGGCATCAACGGCAGCCGACCAACGGTCGGCTCTACCCGCGGATTGGACGTCGGATTGGACGTCGGATTTCGCATCGGATTGAACATCTGATCCAATATCGGATTGAACGTCGCATCACGCGCCAGGGAGCTTTGTACACACTCCGCACCCACCTTCAAGACTCCCGCACACGCCGCACATCACCCAGAATGCCCGCATGACCACCGCCATTTTCCGCGACGACACCATCACCCGCGCGCGCATGCAGACGATCATCGCCGCGCATCCGCGTGCCGCCGTCTTCGAAGGCTGCATCTTCGACCAGAGCGACTTTTCGCGCCTGGACATGGACGGCTTCCAGTTCAACCAGTGCTCGGTGGCCGGCGCGAACTGGCTGGCCGCGTCGCTGGAGGAAAGCCAGTGGCTGAAATGCCGGGGCGGGCAGTGCGACTTCAGTTCGGCGCTGCTCAGCGATGCGCGCTTCTCGCATTGTGATCTGAACAACAGTCACTGGCGCCGCGCCACCCTGTCCTCGGTGCAGTTCCACGACTGCAAGCTCACCGGCGCGCACCTGCAGGAAGTAACCGGCTGGGCACTGGAATTCCGCGATTGCCTGCTGGTCAGTGCCGACCTGCGCGGCCTTTCGTTCCGCAAGGCGGACCTGCAGGGGATGGATTTTTCCGATGCAGAGCTGTCCGGCTGTGATTTCCGCGATGCGGTATTCACCGGCGGCAGCCTGCGCAACGCACAGACCCGGCTGACCCGGTTCGAGGGCGCCGACCTGCGCGGCACCGACATCAGCGGGCTCAACGTGATGGACGCCAAGCTGTTCAAGAAGGCGGTGATTTCGCAGCAGCAGGCCGCCGCGGCGCTGGCCGCATTCGGGTTGATCGTGGCGTAAGGGCGAACCGACCAACGGTCGGCTCCTACCTGATACGGTCGGTTCCTACCTGATACGGTCGGCTCCTGCCTGACGCGGTCGGTTTCTGCCTGACGCGGTAGGCGCCGACCGTTGGTCGGCGCAGCACGTAAACCCGGTAGTGCGACGGTGGATTCAACCCGATGGCGTCAGGCGAGCAAACGCACGATCAACCGCTGGTACAACGCCGGCAGCGCCTCCAGATCCGCGACGCGCACGTTCTCGTCGACCTGATGGATGCTCGCATTGACCGGCCCCACTTCGATGCACTGCGCGCCCAGCGGCGCGATGAAGCGCGCGTCGGAGGTGCCGCCGCCGGTGCTTTCTTCCGGCGGTGCGCCGGCGAATTCGCCCAGCACCTCACGCGCCACGCGGCGCAGGGTGCCTTCCGGGGTGTAGAACGGCTCGCCACTGCGATGCCACTTGAGCGTGTACTCGAGTGCATGACGCTCCAGCAGCGCAGCGATCTCCTGCTCCAGTGCGGGCGCGTTCCAATGCGGGTTGTAGCGCAGGTTGAACAGCACCTGCAGCTCCCCGGGAATCACATTGTTGGCCCCGGTACCGGCATGGATGTTGGACACCTGCAGGCTGGTCGGCGGGAAGCTCTCGAAGCCATCGTCCCAGTGCCGTGCGGTGAGTTCGGCCAGTGCCGCAGCGGCCAGATGGATCGGATTGCGCGCCTTGTCCGGATACGCGACATGGCCCTGCACGCCCTTCACCGTCAGCGTCGCCGACAGGCTGCCGCGGCGACCCACACGCAGCAGGTCGCCCAGCACCGCCGTGGAGGACGGCTCACCGGTGATGCACCAGTCGATGGCCTGGCCGCGTTCGCGGAAGATGTCGGCCACGCGACGCACACCGTCGATGGCATCGCCTTCCTCGTCGCTGGTCAGCAGCACGGCCAGCGTGCCGGGATGAGCGGGATGGGCAGCCACGAACTGCTCGGCGGCCACCACGAACGCGGCCACGCTGCCTTTCATGTCCGCCGCACCGCGCCCGTACAGCACGCCATCACGGATCTGCGGATCGAACGGACCACTGCTCCAGGCCTCGACCGGACCGGTCGGAACCACGTCGGTATGCCCGAGCAGCACCAGCACCGGCGCGCCCTGGCCATGGGTGGCCCACAGATTGTCGACCTCGCCCAAGCGCAGGTGTTCGCAGTGGAAGCCGGCCGCCGCCAGCCGCGCGGCCAGCAACGGCTGGCACCCGGCGTCGTCGGGGGTGACCGACCGCCGTGCGATCAGGTCGCAGGTCAGCGCAAGCACATCGCTCACGCGCCCACCCCGAATCGCTGCTTGAAACCGTTGTCGGTGAAGCCCTGGGTCATCACGCCATCGGCGGTGACCACCACCGGGCGCTTGATCAGCTGCGGGTGCTCGCGCAACAGCAGCTTCCACTCGGCATCGGACGCGGCCGCCTTGCGGTTGTCCGGCAACTGCCGCCAGGTGGTCGACGATTTGTTGACCAAGGCAGCGAAGCCGCCGGCCTGCCCGGCCCAGTCGACCAGCGTTTCCGGTGTCGGCTTCGCTTCGCGGTAGTCGACAAACGCATACGGCACCGCGAAACGGTCCAGCCACTTGGTGGCCTTCTTGCAGGTGTCGCAGTTCTTCAACCCATACACGGTGGTGGTCATGGCAGGACTCAGTCCGCCAGGCCGCGCAGCAGGTCGTTGACGCTGGTCTTGCTGCGGGTCTTGGCGTCCACCTGCTTGACGATCACCGCGCAGTACAGCGAGTGCGAGCCGTCCTTGGACGGCAGCTGGCCGGACACCACCACGCTGTACGGCGGCACCGAGCCGTAGCTGATTTCGCCGGTGGCGCGGTTGTACACGCGGGTGCTCTGGCCCAGGAACACGCCCATGCCGATCACGCTGTGGTGGCCGACCACGAAGCCTTCCACCACTTCCGAACGGGCGCCGATGAAGCAATGGTCTTCGATGATGGTCGGGCTGGCCTGCAGCGGCTCGAGCACGCCGCCGATGCCGGCGCCGCCGGACAGGTGGCAGTGCTTGCCGATCTGCGCGCACGAACCCACCGTGGCCCAGGTGTCCACCATGGTGCCTTCGCCGACGTAGGCGCCGATGTTGGTGAAGCTCGGCATCAGCACCACGTCCTTGCCGAAATACGTCCCGCGACGGGCAATCGCACCGGGCACCACGCGCACGCCGGCGCGGCGGAACTTGGCCTCGTCGAAACCGGCGAAGCGCGATTCCACCTTGTCCCAGAACGGTGCGGGGCGCGCATCGACCACGGCCATGTCGTTGACGCGGAAGTACAGCAGCACCGCCTTCTTCAGCCACTCGTTGACCTTCCAGCCGCCGTGGCCATCGGGCTCGGCCACGCGGAATTCACCGGTTTCCAGGCCGTCGATGACGCGCCCGACCAGCGGCTTGGTCGAGCCTTCCAGCTCATGCAGGGTCAGCGTGGCACGGCGCTCGAAGGCGCTCTCGATGCCGAACTTCAGCTCTTCCACGCCCGGCGTGGCCGGCTTGCGCAGCGACTTGCGGGCAATGGTGGCGTCGCGGCTGGCGCTGCGCTTGGCCGCACTCTCGGCCGGGGTGGCGGCCTTGCTGGCCGGGGCCTTCTTCGCAGCGGCCTTCTTCACCGCCGGCACCTTGGCGGCGGCAACGGGCTTCTTCACAGCGGCCGGTGCGGCAGCGGTCTTCTTGGCTGCCGCGGTCTTGGCGGCAGTCTTCTTGGCGGGCTTGGTGGCCATCAGTGGGGGTCTCCGGCGTTTCGATCGGGGTCCAGGCACGCGAGCATCGCGTCGTGCAGCTGCTGCCTGGCAGATTCGGTAAGGGGGTGGTCGTGCTCATCGCTGATCACGAACATGTCTTCGGCGCGCTCGCCGAAGGTGGCGATGCGCGCGTCGTGCACGCGCAGTCGCTGGTTGCGCAGTACGAACGCCACGTCGGCCAGCAGGCCGGGGCGATCAGGGGCGATCAGGCTGAAACGGGTGCCGGGACTGCCATCGCTGCCGTCGCGGAACTCGATGCGCGGCGCAAAACGGAAATGCCGCAGCTGGCGCGGAATCACCCGGCGCGAGGGCCGCAGCCGGGTCAGGTCGCCGGCCAGCGCATCGCGCAGCGCCGCCTCCAGGCGTGGCGCGTCACCGTCGGCGAAGCTGTCGGCCGGGGTCACTTCGAAGGTATCGAAAATGGTGTCGACCGGGCCGTCCAGCACACGCGCACGGTGAATGCCGTAGCCCTTGCGGTCCAGTGTCATCACGATCGCGGCGAACAGGCCATCGCGGTCCGGCGACTGCACGAACACTTCCAGCGCGTGGTCGTCCGGGGTGATCCGGCGCACCTTGACCAGGGTCTGGCCAGGCTTCACCGGCACCAGTGCGGCGGCCTGCCAGGCCAGCTGCTCCGGGCGCAGGCGGATGAAACTTTCGTCGGGCATCACCGCGAACTGGCGATCGATGGTGGCGTCGTCGTAGCCGCGCTCGCGCACCAGCGCGCGCACCGAATCGCGCGCTTCGGCGACGCGCTCGGCGGCCGGCATCTGGTTTTCCAGGCCGTCGCGCAGCGCGCGCCGTGCGGCGAAATACAGGTCCGCCAGCAGCCGGTCCTTCCACGCATTCCACAGCTTGGGGCTGGTGCCGGCGATGTCGGCACAGGTCAGCAGGTACAGGTAGTCCAGGCGGTCACGGCTGCCCACCAGCGTAGCGAAACGGTGGATCACTTCCGGGTCGGAGATGTCCTGCTTCTGCGCGGTCACCGACATGCGCAGGTGCTGTTCCACCAGCCATGCCACCAGTTCGGTGTCCGACGTGCTCAGCGCGTGCGCCTGGCAGAACGCGCGCGCATCCACCGCGCCCAGTTCGGAGTGGTCGCCGCCGCGGCCCTTGGCGATGTCATGGAACAGGCCGGCCAGCAGCAGCAGTTCGGGCTTGCGCAGGCGCGGCCACACTTCGTGGGCAATCGAGAAACGGTCGTCGGCGCGGCTGCTGGCGAACAGGCCGATGTTCCGCAGCACCATCAGCGTGTGCTGGTCCACGGTGTACACATGGAACAGGTCGAACTGCATGCGCCCGGACACCTGCGCGAAGGCCGGTACCCACTGGCCCAGCACGCCCAGCCGCGCCATCCGTGCCAGCGTATCGACCGCGCGCGGGCTGCGCAGCAGCGCCATGAACTGCTCGCGCGCCGCGACGCTGGCATCGGTATAGGCCGGCAGCTCCGGCAGCGCTTCGGCCAGCGCACGCGCGGTGAGCGAATGCAGGCCGCGCACATCGGGGTTGTAGGCCCAGCTGGAGAACAGCGCGAACACCTGTTCGATGTCGCCCTGCGGCCAGCGCGCGTCGTTGGCCGCCAGGTAGCCGCGGCGCAGCGAGAAGCCCACGCTGACCGGCTCGGGCACCGCTTCGCCGTCGAACTGTTCCTCGAAGCGCTGCAGCAGCCGGTCGCTGATCCGCCGCACCACGCTGGCGCTGCGGTAGAAGCCCTGCATCATTTTTTCCACGGCCAGGCTTTCAAGGTCGTCCTCGAAGCCCAGGCGCGCGGCCAGGGTTTTCTGGTAATCGAAGCGCAGGCGCTCTTCGGGGCGGTTGGCCACCAGATGCAGGCCGAAGCGCAGCCGTGCCAGCGCGCAGCGTTCGCGCTTCAGCGCGGCCGCTTCGTCGGCACCCAGGTGGCCCAACCCGACCAGCGCTTCAAGGTCGCGCACGCCGAACGCACGCAGGGCCATCCAGCCCAGCGTATTGAGATCGCGCAGGCCGCCCGGGCCGTCCTTGATGTCCGGTTCCAGGTTGTCGGCGGTGTCGCCGAAGCGCTGGTGGCGGGCCAGCAGCTCTTCGCGCTTGGCCAGGAAGAATTCGCGCGGCGGCCACAGGCCGTCGGTGTTGACCGCCGCCTTCAGCGCGACGCGTGCCGCCTCATCGGCGAGCAGCGGTCGCGACTCGATCAGCGCGGTCATCACGGTTTGATCCGCACTGGCCTCGATGCACTCGGCCGCCGAGCGCACCGCGTGGCTGACCGGCAGCCCGCAGTCCCACAGCAACGCAAACAGCCGCGCCAGGCTGGATTCGTGCTGGCGCTGGTGCCCGGGCTCGCCGAACACCAGCAGGTCGATGTCCGAGCGCGGGAACAGTTCGCCGCGTCCGTAACCGCCCACGGCAAACAGCGCCAGGCCGCTACCGGCCGGCAGGCAACGCTGCCAGGCCAGCCGGATCAGGTGGTCGGCCGCACGCGCACGCAACGCCAGCAGGCGCTCGATGTTGTCGCCCTGGTCGAAGCGGCGGTACAGCCGCGCGTCGGTCTGCTGCAGCGATTGCCGCGCCAGCGCCGACCACTCCAGGTCGGTGACGGACGCTGCCGGCGCGTCCAGCATCGGGCTCGCCGGCAACATGCTCAGACCTGCGATTCGCCGGGCGAGAGGGTCAGCACGTCCACGCCGGTCTCGGTGACCGCGATCATGTGCTCCCACTGTGCCGACAACTTGCGGTCCTTGGTCACCACGGTCCAGCCATCGGGCAGCACCTTGTTGTAGCGGGTGCCCTCGTTGATCATCGGTTCGATGGTGAAGGTCATGCCCGGCTGCAGCACCAAGCCCTGGCCCGGGCGGCCGTAATGCACCACCTGGGGCTCATCGTGGTAGACCTTGCCGATGCCGTGGCCGCAGTACTCGCGCACCACGCTGAAACGCTCGCCTTCGGCCAGGCTCTGGATGGCATGGCCGATGTCGCCCAGGGTGGCGCCCGGCTTGACCGCACGGATGCCGGCCCACATGGCCTGGTAGGTGGTGTCGACCAGGCGCTTGGCCATCGTCGACGGCGTACCGGCGTAGTACATGCGGCTGGTGTCGCCGTGCCAGCCGTCCTTGATCACGGTGACATCGATGTTGACGATGTCGCCGTCCTTGAGGACCTTGGCTTCGCTGGGAATGCCGTGGCAGATCACGTTGTTGACCGACGTGCAGACCGTCTTGGGAAAGCCACGGTAGCCGACGTTGGCCGGCGTGGCCTTCTGCACGTTGATGATGTGGTCGTGGCAGATGCGGTCCAGCTCTTCGGTCGTCACGCCGGGCTTTACATACGGGGTGACGATGTCGAGCACCTCGCTGGCCAGGCGGCCGGCGATGCGCATCAGTTCGATTTCCTCGGGGGTTTTCAGATTCACGCTCATGGCGCCCATTATCGCCGATCCGGGACCAATCTGAACGGGATCGGGTGGAACGCTGACAGCCGCGATTGGGTCTGGCCCCTGGTCAGCTAGATGAACAAACGTGATGCATATCGCAAAACGCGACCTTGTGCCGAAAACGGCCATTGATTGGGCCATATCTGCACGGTCCAGATACAAGGCAGACCCTATAACCGGGACAGGAAGCAGTAGCTGTCCGGCAGCATCGTGTTGTTCAGCAAGGACCGTCGTCCAAGGAGCATGCCCATGCGATTTCTCCGCACTACCGTACTCAGTCTGGCCGTCGCCAGCCTGGCCGCGCCCGCCCTGGCGGCCGATACCACCACCTTCAACGTCAAGATCATCATCACCAAGGCGTGCACCATCACCGCCGCGGCCGCCACCGACGTGGACTTCGGTTCGGCCCTGTCCACCGCTACCACCCCGTCCAACGCGCAGGGCACGATCACCGCCCAGTGCTCGGCGCTGACCCCGTATACGGTTGCCCTCAACGCAGGCGCCAATGCCGGCACCGCCAATGACGTGACCACCCGGCGCATGAAGAACACCGACGTCAGCGTGACCGCCAACAACTTCGTCGGCTACCAGCTGTACCGTGATGCCGCGCATACCGATGTGTGGGGCACCACCACCGGCACCAACACCGCCGCCGGCATCGGCACCGGCCTGGCGCAGACGCTCAACGTCTACGGCCAGATTGCCAACCCCAGCGTCAACAACGCCGCCGCGGGCAACTACCAGGACACCATCACCGCCACCATCACCTACTGAGGGTCCGCCATGCCGATTTCCGCAGGGCGACGCCCGTGGCGGTTCGGGTACGCGGCCCTTGGCTGGCTGTGGCTGCTGATGGGGAGCGCCACCGCCGCAAGCCTGCAGGTCGCCCCTACTTCGTTGCAGCTCACACCGCGCCAGAACGCAGACGCGCTGTGGCTCACCAACAGCGGCACCGCGCCCGTCCAGGTGCAGGTGCGGGTGTTCGAGTGGCGCCAGGACAGCGGTCAGGACCAGCTTCTGCCCACCACCGAACTGCAGGTCAGCCCGCCCATGCAGGCGCTGGCCGCCGGCCAGCAGCAGCTGATCCGGGTGGTGCGCAGCGACCCCGCCCCGCCCGACGCGCAACGCGCCTACCGGGTGGTGGTGGACGAACTGCCCAGCGCAGTGCCACAGGGCACCGGCATGCAGTTCGTGCTGCGCTATTCGATGCCGGTGTTCATCCAGCCCGCGGGCGAGGCCCCGCTCAAACATGCGCTGCAGGCCCGCCTGCTGCGGCTTGATGACGGGCGCCCGGCCCTGGAGGTGCACAACAGCGGCAACAGCTATGCGCAACTGGCCGATATCGGCCTGGGCAGTGCGGATCGCCCGCAGATCGTGCACCCCGGCCTGCTCGGCTATGTCCTGGGCGGACAGACCATGCGCTGGCCGCTGGATGTTCCGGCGGCCCGCCTGGCAGGCGCCACGTTCTCGGCGAAGATCAATGGCGAGTCGGCCCAGACGCCGCTGCCCGTCGCGCCTGCGGCTCGCTGAGGCCTGCATGCGGATGCTGCTCACCGCGACGCTGGCACCGGGCGCGGCGATGGCGGCCGACGCCGACATCGGCGTGTCCGGCGAGGCCCTGCTGCCGCCGCCGACACCGCTGACCGCCGCGCAGACGCTGTACCTGGAGGTGACCCTCAACCAGGCGCCGCGCGGGCTGCTGCCCTTCACCGAGCTGCAGGGCCGGTTGATGGCCTCGCCCGCGACCCTGCGCCAACTGGGCTTTTCGGCGCGGGGCGAGGAACCGGTCGCGCTGGACCTGCTCAGCGGCGTGGTGGTGCGCTACGACGCGGGGTTGCAGACACTGGCCCTGGACGTGCCACTGGAGCAGCTGTCACTGCCGACCACACGGCTGGAGCGCCCGGCCGAAACCGCACCGGCAGCGGCGGCATCGCCCGGCGCGCTGCTCAATTACGACGTGTACGGCAGCCACACCGAAGGCGGCGGCAACCTCGCACTGACCACCGAACTGCGCTTGTTCGGGCTGGGTCGCGGCGTGTTCGAATCCAGCGCGCTGCTGCGCACCTACCAGGATCCGGAGGACCGCCAGTGGCGGGGGGAAAGCGTGCGCCTGGATACCGCGTGGCGGCTGGATTTCCCCGATTCGGCCGTCACCCTCACGGTGGGCGACTTCTACAGCGGCTTCGTCGACTGGAGCCGACCGGTGCGCATGGGCGGCGTGCAGATCGGGCGCAACTACGGCCTGCAACCCTATCGGGTGCTGACCCCCACCCCGACCTTCCTCGGCGAGGCGGTGGTGCCTTCCAACGTGGAGCTGTACGTGGACGGCCTGCGCCAGTACAACGGCGAGGTGCCGGTCGGACCGTTCCAGCTGGCCGCGCAACCGGGCATCAGCGGCACCGGCAACGCCCAGGTGGTGATCACCGATGCGTTCGGGCGCATGCAGACGCTGGACTTCGCGTTCTACGGCGCGCAGCAACTGCTGGCCAAGGGCCTGTCGGACTGGTCGGCCGGCGTGGGTCGGATGCGCCGCGATTACGGCATCCGTTCGTTCGGCTACGAATCACCGGTGATCGGCAACGCGACCTGGCGCCACGGCGCCAGCGACAGCTTCACCGCCGAGGCGCACCTGGAAGGCGGCGGCGGAGTGCTCAATGGCGGCGCCGGTGGCTGGTGGCTGTTGGGCGGTGCCGGCGTGCTCAACGCCGCCTACGCGCACAGCCGCATGGACGGTCTGCAGGGCGGCCAGTATTCGCTCGGGTACAGCCGGAACAACCGCCGCTTCAACCTCAACCTCCTCACCCGGCGTACCCATGGCGACTACCGCGACCTGGGCGCGCTGCAGGACACGTTGCCGCCGGACATCAGCGAGCAGGCCACCGTGGGCGTCAACCTGGAGCGCGCCGGCTCACTCAGCGCCAGCTACCTGCGACTGCGCTATCCCGACGGCGATGACAACCGCTACGCCAGCCTGTTCTGGTCGCGCAGCTTCGGCGAGCGCTGGTCGGCCTACCTGTCGTTCAACCAGAATCTGTCCGACAGCGACGATCGCAGCGCCTACCTGTCGGTGTCGGCCGCGCTCGGCCGCAACCGCCAGAGCAGCGTGTCGGCGCAGCGCAACGGCGAGCGCATGACCTACGTGGCCGACGTCTCCCAACCGGTGCCGGGCGATGGCAGCCAGGGCGGATATGGCTGGCGCGTGCAGGCGCGCGGTGGCGATGACGGTGCCGGCGGGCTGGCCGAACTGGGCTGGCTCAACCAGGTAGGCCGCTACGCGCTGGGCTATTCGCGGCAGGGCGATTTCGATTACGGCTATGCCAACGCCAGCGGCAGCCTGGTGTGGATGGGCGGGCACCTGTTCGCCGCGCGCGAGGTGACCGATGCGTTCGCACTGGTCTCCACCGACGGCCATCCCGGCATCCCGGTGCGGCTGGAAAACCGCCTGATCGGCAGCACCGACCGCAACGGCCTGCTGCTGGTGACCTCGCTGCTGTCCTGGCAGCGCAACCGGCTCTCGATCGACACCCTGGACCTGCCCGCGGACATGCGCGCCGACCGCGTGGATGCCTGGGTCACCCCGCGCCAGAGCGCCGGGCTGGGCGTGGACTTCGGCCTGCGCCGCACCCTGGCCTGGAGCGTGGTGCTGCAGGATGCCGCCGGCCTGCCGCTGCCGGTGGGCAGCACCGTGCTGCTGCCCGGCGGGCGTACCGCCACGGTGGGCTACGACGGCGAGACCTACCTGGAAGACGTGGCGTTGCCGGCCGACCTGCAGGTACAACTGCCGGACGGCCGCTGCAGCGTACGGCTGGCCCCGGCCGTGGCCCCCACGTCGCCCGGCACCACGCGGATCGGCCCGCTGCGCTGCCTGCCGGTCCCGGCGTCGGCGCCATGAACGCCATGCGGTTGATCGCCCTGCTGCTGGTACTGGTCCTGGCCTGCCATACCGCCCCGGTGCGTGCCGCCACCACCTGCACGGCCACCGCGCCGACCGCACTGGCGTTCGGCACCATCACCAACGGTGCCGCCACCGCGACCAACGCGATGACCAGCTTCACCATCACCTGCACCACCGCCGCACTGAGCGTCCTCGGCAGCGCCAGCGTGCGCGCGTGCCTAAAGATCGGCACCGGCAGTACCGGCAGCACCCTGCTGCCGACCCGCAGCATGACCAACGCCAGCGCCGACCCCATGGCCTTCCAGCTGTACACCAATGCGGGGCGCACCACGGTGTGGGGCACGGTACCCGGCGGGACCCCGCCCGCGGCGGTGGTCACGCTGAGCTACGGCGTGCCCCTGCTTACCGGCGGCAGCGGCGCCCAAACCATCACCGTGTACGGGCAGGTGCCCGCCGCGCAGGTGCTGTCGGCCGGCAGCTTCGCCAGCAGCTTCACCGCCGCCAACGTCAGCCTGGAATACGCCTACAACGAGAGCGTCATCGGTACCGCGCAGCCGCCGGCGCTATGCACCACGGCCAGTGGCGTCAGCGGCCACAAGACCGCCGACAGCGCCTTCCCGTTCACCGTCAGCGCCAACGTGCTGCCCCAGTGCAGCACCTACGTCACCACCGACATGGATTTCGGCAGCAATGCCGGGGCGATCACCGCCAACCTGGACCGCACCTCCACCATCGGCCTGACCTGCATCAACCGCACCGCCTACAGCATCGGCCTGGACAACGGGCAGAGCGCGCAGGGCACCACCCGGCGCATGCGTTTTACCGCACCGGACAGCAGCGTCTACTACATTCCCTACGAGCTGTACCGCGACCCGGCCCGCTCGCAGCGCTGGGGCAACACCCTCAACACCGACACCCAGTCCGGCACCGGCAACGGCGCGGCGCAGACGCTCACGGTGTACGGACGGGCCCCGCCCACCAGTGGCGCGATTCCGGCCCAGGGCAGCTATAACGATCTGATAACCGTCACCATTACTTATTGAACTAGTCGACAGATCTACTCAAGCGGCTGCGTTCCCGGCCGTTAACGGTCGCATCCCCCGCCGTGCGATGTTCGATGCCCCCGCGATCGCCTTCCTTGGTCCTGGCCAGCCTGCTGGCCGTCTGTGCCGCCGTATCGCCCGCCACCGAAGCCACCACCGCCGCCACCGCCGAAGCCATGTGCGGAGGCCGCGCCGGCACCGGCTGCGACGAGGGAAAGTGCGA
>LNAP01004487.1_pt1 | contig 12872 bp, 15 predicted proteins | sample 602601 | NCBI WGS metagenome assembly LNAP01 (sample SAMN02440304, study PRJNA202911) | soil metagenome | biome: Subtropical and temperate rainforests or woodlands; isolation source: soil samples (1 kg each in a 20% v/v slurry with milli Q water) were... ...
TCGACGAGCCCTTTGGCGCGCTCGACGCCAAGGTGCGCAAGGAACTGCGCCGCTGGCTGCGCCGCCTGCACGACGAATTGAACGTGACCAGTATTTTTGTCACTCACGACCAGGAAGAAGCCCTTGAGGTTGCCGACCAAATTGTTGTAATGAACAAAGGCAATGTAGAACAAATCGGCAAGCCCGCCGACGTCTACAATCACCCCGCATCGCCCTTCGTTTATGGCTTCCTGGGAAATGTAAACCTGTTTCGCGGCCGGATTCACCAAGGTTTCCTGGAAGCAGGATCAACAAGCTTTGCCGCGCCCGATCATGCAGAGGCTCAAGATGAGCAAGGCGTGGCTTATGTTCGCCCCCACGATATCGAAATTGATCGCTATACACCTGGCGCCGAAGGCATCGTGGCACAGTTGCTGCATGCACATGCCATTGGCCCGTTGGCGCAACTCGAGCTTGAGCGCGATGACAATCACGAGTTAATCGAAGCCGTTATTTCGAATGAGCAATTTAGTCGCCTGCAACTTAAAGCCGGCGAAAAACTGCTGGTCAAACCTAAACGCCTGCAGGTTTTTGTCGACCACACGGTTTAGACCCAATAGTGAACTTTCAGCAACTACGTTCTATTCGCGAGGCGGCTCGGCGCGGCTACAACCTGACGGAAGTCGCCAACGCTCTGTTTACATCGCAACCTGGTGTAAGCCGCCAAATTCGCGAACTTGAGGAAGAGCTCGAGGTAGACATTTTTGAACGCAATGGCAAACGTCTGACGGGGCTTACCAAACCTGGCAAAGAAATCCTGCCCATTATCGACCGCCTGTTGCTGGAAGCCGAAAACCTGAAAAAAGCCGGACAACAATTCACACATAAAACCAATGGCACACTGACCATAGCTACAACCCACACACAGGCCAGATATGTATTGCCCAATGTGGTCTAGGCGTTCAGAAAAGCGTTCCCGCATGTGCGCATAGCACTGCAACAAAGTTCTCCGGAACATATCGCCGAGTGGGTCATTTCCGGCAAAGCCGATATTGGCATAGCTACGGAAGGCCTGACAGAGCCCCCCTAGCCTTGGCACGCCATCAGTTTGTTCAAATCGAGTATGGTGACTTCACGCCCCTGAACCGTAATCAACCCTTTAGACGACAAGTCGTGCAAGATACGCGAGAAATGCTCCGGAGTCAGATTAAGGCGTGAAGCAATTACGGTTTTGCTGGTTGCAAGGCGAAACGGCTGGCCATTTTCAGGCGGATTGCCCTTTAAAAGATACCCGATTACACGCTCGGTTCCATTCCGAAGCGAATAAGTTTCAACATCGATCATAAGACTATGCAGGCGCTGGCTTAATCCGGCAAGCATCTTGCGCGCAAATTTAGAGTCACGTTCAATCTCGGCAAAAATAGCGGTATTAGTCACATGCAGCACCAGCGTATCTGCCAATGCCTGCGCCGAAACGATGTATGCTTTTTCCATGAACATCAATGCTTCACCAAAACTTTCGCCTGGACCAACAATTTTGACTACTTTCTCATCGCCCATCGGGGAAGTAAATGCCAGCTTGATCTGACCATACACAACACTATGAAAACCCAGGCAAGGTTCGCCACGGCGAAACAGCGTATCGCCCCTGGCCAACAACACCTCGGTTGTGGACAGAGCAATACTGTCAAGTTCGGAGGGCGCCAACTCATTAAATAAAGGCAGTCTGCACAGGAAATCCTGAACCTTGATATTTTTAGTCATGTCGGGGCCCGCGATAGCTTATAAATGCATTGCTCTGATTATGGCATGCCTGAATATTATGAAAATACTGCTGAACATTCTTGGAACCGTTGCGCTGGCACTTGCCATTCTAGGAATTTTTTTACCGCTTTTACCCACCACTCCGTTTTTGCTATTGGCGTCGGCATGCTATCTGCGTGGTTCCAGGCGTATGCATCGGTGGCTGGTCAGCAATCGCGTATTTGGCGAGTATCTAAACAATATCCAAAACAACCGCGGCATTCCGCTGCGAGGCAAAATACTTGCCCTATTGTTTCTATGGCTGTCGTTAGCGTATTCGGCCTATGCCATGCCGTTGTTGTGGGTGCAAGTCTTGTTGCTGATACCCGGCATTGGAGTAACCGTGTATTTGCTGCGCATGAAGACCCTGACAACGCCGCCACCCAAACAGTTTGACTAAGCTCCATGCGCCATACCGGCCTTGTAAATCTATGACCAGAGAATCCATCCGTCTGGCTAAGGCACTATTAAGCCTGCTATTACCGCCTATCTCCTGCCTATTTTGACCATTCGGCTCAGAATGGCCTGCAAAATATCGTATCATTACAGCGAAACTCCCTCCATCCCTGTAGAGCCTTGATGTCGCTGATTTTTATCCTTGCACTGCCTTTTGTGGGCAGCCTTGTTGCTGCCTTACTGCCGTCCAACGCACGCAATCTTGAAGCGTGGCTTTCAGGCATCGTGGCCATCACGTGCGCAGTTCTGGTGATTCTGGAGTTTCCAAACGTGGTCGATGGCGGTGTCGTCAAGGTAGTAAGCCCCTGGATGGCCACCCTTAACCTTGACTTCACTTTGCGGCTGGACGGCTACGCCTGGCTATTCACGCTGCTCATTACCGTCATGGGCGCATTAGTCGTCTTGTACGCGCGTTACTACTTATCGCCCCAAGATCCGGTTCCACGATTTTTCTCATTTTTTCAGCTATTTATGGGCTCCATGCTTGGCGTGGTGCTGTCGGGAAACCTGGTTCAACTGGTTGTGTTCTGGGAACTGACCAGCCTCTCATCGTTCATGCTCATAGCCTATTGGCATCACAGGCTTGATGCGCGGCGGGGCGCGCGCATGGCCTTTACCATTACCGGAGCTGGCGGGTTATGTTTGCTGGCAGGTGTGCTCATGCTGGGCCATATAGTGGGCAGCTACGACCTGGATATCGTATTGGCATCGGGCCATTTGGTGCGCACCCATCCCTGGTACACAACCATCGTGGTATTGATTGCCCTGGGCGCGCTTACCAAAAGCGCTCAATTCCCATTCCATGTGTGGTTGCCCAATGCAATGGCCGCTCCCACCCCCGTTTCGGCATACTTGCACTCGGCCACAATGGTTAAGGCTGGCGTATTCTTGCTGGCACGATTCTGGCCTGTACTGGCCGGCACCGACGAATGGTTTTGGATTATCGGCGGCGCGGGGCTCTGTTCGCTGGTGATCGGCGCCTATGCGGCCATTTTCCAACAAGACATGAAGGGCGTACTGGCCTATTCAACCATCAGCCACTTGGGACTTATTACCTTGCTGCTGGGAATGAACAGCAAACTGGCGCTAGTAGCCGCCGTCTTCCACATGGTGAACCATGCCACATTTAAAGCATCGCTCTTTATGGCGGCGGGCATTGTTGATCACGAGACAGGCACGCGCGACCTGGGGCGCCTGTCCGGGCTTCGCTACGCCATGCCCATCACGGCCACGCTAGCCATCGTTGCAGCGGCATCAATGGCCGGCGTACCGCTGCTTAACGGCTTTTTATCCAAGGAAATGTTTTTCGCCGAGACGGTCTTTGTCAGCGGCGACGTAATAGCACAGTATGCTTTACCCCTGGCCGCCGTAGTTGCCAGCGCTTTCAGCGTGACCTATTCCCTGCGATTCATCACACAGGTTTTCTTTGGCAAACCGGCCAACGACTTGCCGCGCGCACCTCATGAGCCGCCGTTCTGGATGCTGGTACCCAGTGCTTTGCTTGTCCTGACTTGCCTGGTCGTCGGTATTTTCCCCAGTTATACCCTTGGCCCGTTGCTGCACGCTGCAGCCTATTCCATTTTGGGCGCGGGCACGCCCGTCTATAGCCTCAAGATCTGGCATGGGTTCAGCCTGCCGCTCGTAATGAGCTTTACAGCCTTGCTCGGCGGAATCGCCCTGTTGTTTGCCCTACGCCATAGCCAAAACGCCCAACCTGGCAAGGCCCCGCTGATTTACCGATTCGACGGCCGGCGTTCGTTTGAAAACCTGCTCGAAGGCGTCGACACAGCAGCCACCTATATTCTTGACTGGGTCTTTTCTCCGCGGCTGCAACGTCAAATTCTGGTGGTAGTTATATTCACCTTTCTGGTAGCCATGCTACCGCTGCTGAGCGGCAATTGGATGCAACCCGAACTGTCTACTCCGGTTAATCTGTTTTTCATTGTTTTATGGATAGCCGGAGGCGCATGCGCCATTGGTGCGGCCCGGCAAGCAAAGTATCACCGCCTTGCTTCGCTGGCATTGGCCGGCGGCGCCGGGTTGGCAACCAGCCTGACCTTTGCCTGGTTTTCGGCCCCCGACCTTGCACTGACACAATTGGCTGTCGAGGTGGTAACCGTTGTACTGATTTTACTGGGCCTGCGCTGGTTGCCGCCGCGCGTCGAGTCTGCCGGGCCGGAGTTGGGCAGCAAAGCACATACGCTGGCACGTCGCTTCCGCGATCTTATTGTGGCTATCGTAAGCGGGGCCGGGCTCGCAGCCCTGGCTTATGCCGTTCTCACCCGGCCGAGCAGCGACGGCATATCAAGCTTTTTTATCCAGAATGCACTTCCCGAAGGCGGGGGGTCGAACGTAGTGAACGTCATATTGGTCGATTTCCGGGGTTTCGATACATTCGGCGAGATTACCGTCCTGGGCATTGTGGCCCTGACCGTATATGCATTGCTGCGACGCTTTCGTCCACCGCCAGAGAGCATCAAAGCGCCTACCCCCCGCCGGCGCCCGACGACTCGTCAAAAAGAGGCCATTGCTGTTCATGACCCGGATCCAGACGCGCTATTGCCGACAGGCCCCATGAAGGTGCCCGCAGTGCTGGTACGCTTGCTGCTGCCCATGGCGGCCCTGGTCTCATTGTTTTTCCTGCTCCGCGGACACAACCTGCCTGGCGGCGGATTTGTTGGCGGTTTGATCATGGCCACGGCAATCATTCTGCAATACATGGTTGGCGGCGTTGTCTGGGTTGAGTCGCGACAAAGTATCCGGCCGCAATATTGGATTGCCCTTGGCCTGCTGGCGGCCGGCGGCGCTGCGATGTCGGCATGGTGGGGCATGCGGCCGTTTCTTTCAGCCATTGCGCTGGACGTCGCACTGCCCATTATCGGACACCTTCATTTGTCCAGCGTGCTGCTTTTCGATACCGGGGTGTATATGCTGGTCATTGGCGCCACCGTACTGATTTTGGTAGCGCTTGCCCACCAGTCCCTGCGATTCCGCCGCAAGCCGCCCGTGCAAATGCCAATCGCCTCAATTCAGGGAGAACTTTAATGGAAATAGTATTAGCCCTGGCTATCGGCGTATTGGCCGGCTCAGGCGTGTGGCTGATTTTGCGGCCCCGAACCTTTCAGGTAATTATGGGTTTATCGCTGCTTTCATATGCGGTCAACCTGTTTATATTTGGCATGGGGCGCCTGACCATCGGTGCAGCGCCCGTTATTAACGCCAGTAAAGGAGCGAACCCCGCGCTTTATACCGACCCGGTTCCCCAGGCGCTTGTCCTTACGGCCATTGTCATCGGTTTTGCCACCACGGCGCTCTTTCTTGTAGTGCTGCTGGCATCGCGCGGACTGGCGGGCAACGATCACGTCGACGGCCGGGAGGCAAACTTGTGATCAACTGGCTTCCGCATCTTCCCATTTTTCCTGTGGCCGTGCCGCTACTGACTGGCGCCCTGCTTTTATTAGTAAAAGACTCGCGCCGTAGAACCCGTGTCGGCATGGTTCTGATTTCAGTACTGATCCAGTTGGCGGTAGCGATCAAACTGCTGTCCATAACGTCCGGGTCCCAGCCAGTTCTTTGGCCCAATTCAATTGCGGTCTATCTGTTGGGCGACTGGCCCGCGCCGTTCGGCATTGTCATGGTGGTTGATCGGTTGTCTGCCATCATGCTTACCTTAAGCGCCACGCTGGCCATTGCCACGCTGGTGTACTCGACGGCTCGCTGGGATCGCGCCGGAGTTCATTTCCATGCGCTTTTCCAGTTTTTGCTCATGGGCTTGAACGGCGCCTTTCTTACGGGCGATTTGTTCAATCTATTCGTCTTTTTCGAAGTCCTGCTTGCCGCGTCGTACGGCTTGATGTTGCACGGATCCGGAGAAATGCGCGTAGCGGCAGGTCTGCACTATATAGCAACCAATTTAGTCGCGTCATTTCTGCTGCTCATCGCCATTGCGCTCATTTATGGAGTTACCGGCACCCTGAATATGGCCGACCTGGCCGTGAAGGCCGGCCAGCTGGCCGGCCCGGACCGCAGCCTTTTTGAAGCGGCGGCAGCCATATTGGGTATGGCGTTTTTAATCAAAGCAGCAGCGTGGCCCTTGAACTTCTGGCTACCGGCTGCCTATGCCAATGCCTGCGCTCCGGTGGCCGCCGTTTTCGTCATCATGACCAAGGTGGGAATCTATTCCCTGGTACGGCTGGGCTCTTTACTTTTACCTACGGGCGCGCCAGCGGCATTCGGCGGCGAATGGATGTTCCCGGTCGGTCTGGCCACTCTGGCCTTTGGCACCATCGGCACGCTGGCCGCGCAACAGACCGAACGCCTGGTCGGGTACTGCGTTATCGTTTCATCCGGCACCTTGCTTGCCGCGCTCGGAATGCCCGGAGTGATACTGACCGGGCCTGCTCTCTTTTATCTGATCAGTTCAGTCCTGGCGATCGGTGCATTTTATCTGTTGATCGAAATGATCGAGCGCACCCGCAGCTTTGGCGCTGACGTATTGGCGGTCAGTCTCGAGGCGTTCGAGCTGGAAGACCCGGAATCCCCGGATCGTTCCGACGATGTGGTGGGTGTTGCAATACCGGCTGCCATGGCGTTTTTAGGAATGGCCTTTATTGCCTGCGCCCTGCTGGTGATTGGCCTGCCGCCGCTATCCGGCTTCGTCGCCAAATTTTCGCTGCTATCGGCCGCGCTGCAAACATCCAGCACCGACACCCCATCTGTTGCAGCCTGGATATTGGTAGCGTCTGTGCTGGTATCCAGCCTGGCTACCATGATTGCGCTGTCTCGCGCCGGTATACGGTTGTTCTGGAGCGCCGAAGACTCAATCACGCCGCGTCTGCGCGTAAGCGAAGCCGCACCGGTAGGTATACTGATCCTGGCATGCATTGCACTGGCCATCTGGGCAGGCCCCGTGGCCAGCTACCTGAACGATGCGGCGCTATCGCTTGACCGGCCCCAATCGTACATTGATGCAGTACTTACCCAACCCACGGTACGCCCTCTTGCATCGGGGAATGCACAATGAAACGCTATTTTTACCGGCTTCTTCTGCCCCTGCTTTTACTGGCGATTTGGCTGCTGTTGAACAATACCGTGTCGGCAGGGCAACTGGTGCTTGGCGCAACGCTATCGCTTTTACTGGCATGGGCGGCAACAGCTTTGCGGCCGATCTACTCGCGGCCAAAACGTCTGCTGGTCCTGGCCACACTATTTTGGCACGTGTTCGTTGATATCACGCGCTCCAATATTCAAGTTGCAAAGCTGATCTGGCGCGGCCATGCGTCGCACAGTCCGGGCTTTATAAAGATCCCGATTGATATTCGCGACCCTCACGGCCTGGCGGCACTGGCGTGTATTGTCACTTACACTCCTGGCACGGTTTGGTCCGGATTTTCGGAAAAAAACCGGATAATGACCTTACATGTGCTGGACCTTAAAGACGAGGGCGCCTGGTTCGAAATCATCAAACAGCGCTACGAGCGTCCTTTAATGGAGATATTTGAATGAATACCGTACTTTTATGGGCGGGTACATTTGCATTGTGCTGTTTTGCCCTGGGTCTGGGCTGTGCCGCGGTGCGCCTGTTGCGCGGCCCTACGCCGCAAGATCGGGTGCTTGCTCTGGACACCATGTACATCAATGGCATGTTAATTATTTTGACCCTGGGCATACGATTCGGCACCGACATATATTTTGACATTGCCTTGCTGATAGGCATGTTCGGTTTCGTCAGTTCCGCCGCAATGGCCAAGTTTCTGCTTCGTGGCGAGGTTATCGAGCCATGACTACCGTACCATTGTGGGCCTCTATTCCCGCCAGCATACTTTTAATTATTAGCGGAGTACTAACGCTGATCGGTTCAGCGGGCTTGCTGCGATTCAAGCGTTTTTATTCGCGCATGCATGCCCCGACTCTGGGCAATACGCTGGGTGTGGCGGCGGTATTGCTGGCTTCGATCCTGGTTTCCTCCGCACTGGTCGGTCGACCGGTATTGCATCAGATCCTGATTACGTTTTTTCTGATTATTACGTCGCCTGTAACCGCCATGCTGTTAATGCAAGCCGCAATTAGTCGTGACCCGCGGCGCCCGGTCGACGACGACGATTAACAATCCAATTAGACTAATGGCTTAATTATTTTGTAACATCAATCTTTTCGGTTTCTTTTATACTGTTTTCCAAGGCTTCCGTAGCCATCGTGGTTCGAATCGCTCTAAGGAGACAGATATGCATAACCGAACAGAAACCGTCCGTTTTCCCCTTCAGGCCCTTACCGTTTTCACCATGTTTGCTGCTTGCCTGTTTTCGGCTGCTGTATTGGCCCAAGGGACAAGCCTTGGCACGACCCCGCCAACGTTAAGTCCCCAGGCCCAATATAAACTCGACGTCGAGCGCTGCAAGACAGGGCAAACAAATCAGGATCAAGCGACCTGTATGCAAGAAGCCGGCGCAGCCCTTGAAGAGGCCAAGCGTAATCGTTTAAACAACGGACAAGCCGGCTCATACCAGCAAAATGCAACCGACCGTTGTAATGCCCTGCCGCAAGGCGAGCGCCAGGATTGCCTGACGCAAATGGCTGGCCAGAACACGACGGTTCAGGGCAGCATCGGGGGCGGCGGCGTGTTACGTGAAACCACTATCACCACAACACCGTCTCAGCCTGACGCGCTCACTGCGCCTGCTACACCCCAAATGCCAGGAACGCCATCAACCGCCCCCATGGACAAACCAGCCAACTCAATCAAATAGGCGGGCTAAAAGCGGTTGTTATCAAGGAATGTATCCGATACAGCGCTGATACCGCAGACTTTTATCTTTAGTCCCTGGTTCCATAAGGACATTCAAATTCGAACGGCAAACATAATTAACGGGCTCTTTTTAACGAGCCCGTTAATTATGGGAACTAGCCCGTACTTTCTATTCGTACCTAATTCTATTTCCAAATCAATTTATCTCCATACACAACCCCTACGCGCCAACCAATATGGCGGCCCGCGGAGAAGGAAGGACCTTCTTGCCATCACTCGTCACGACCGTATTGCTCATTATTCCTGTCTTGTTAATTTAGCGCCCATCCGAGGACCTGGAAACACTACACTGACCCTTGTCCCCGAAAATGCCGGACGACTCGTCAGGCTCCACCATGCGCCGTGTGCGCGAGCAATTTCCCGCACAATGGCAAGGCCCAGGCCCGAGCCATCGATATTGGCCCGCGGCGAGCGATAAAAAGCTTCGAAAATTCGATCGCTGTCGGCAGAGTCGACGCCAGGGCCGTCGTCTTCCACAGACAAGGAAGGCGGTGTAGCCCCCACTTGCAGGCGGACGCATTGTCCACCAACACCATAGCGTAGCGCGTTGTCGATCAGGTTGCCGAGCAACTCTTCCAATAACAACGGGTCGGCGTCGATCCAAACCGATTCGTCAGGCGCGACAAACTGCATTTCAATGTGATGAGCCCGCGCGGCTGGTATCCATTCGGCGCCGCCAATACGAGCCCATTCAGCCAAATCAATACGCCTGAAGCTATCCTGAGGGCGCGTTGACGAGTCGGCCCGTGCCAAAACAAGCAGTTGCTGTCCCAAGCGTATCATTCGATCCGTGACCGACTTGATTCTTTCGGCCCGAGCCCGTACATCGTCCGGCAAATTACGTGTCAGCATAAGCTCGGACTCCAGCTTCAAGCCGCTAAGAGGCGTTCTAAGCTGGTGCGCCGCATGGCCTATAAAGCGTTTTTGCGCCTGCATTGAATCATCCAGACGCACCAGCAAATCATTGAAATGAGTTACGACCGGAACAACCTCATCCGGCAGGCCCGTAACGTCAAGCGGCTGCATATCATCAATAGAGCGCTGGCTAATTTCTTCCGACAAGCGTGTCACCGACTTCAGGCCCGAACGAACTCCGGAAATAAGTACCCAGGTAAATAACGACACCAGCAAAACCTGGCTTAGTAACATGGTCCAAAAAATATCACGTAGCAGCCAGGCTTCAAGATTTATTTTACTGGTCATGGCCCAAGTCACGACAAGATCCAGGACAACCAGAAAAAGCACCGGCGGCAAAAGCCGCAAAACCAGATGGCGCGCCAGTGAACCCGGGGGCATCAAAGTGGTTATTTGCCCACGCAAGGTGGAGAGATTTTGTGACGAGATTAATTTGCGACGCATGCGCCGGGCTCCAGATGGTGCCATTAAGGCAAGAGCAGACTAACCAGCAAAGGTATTAACCTGCGCTTTCAACATCAAGCAGGTAACCGAAGCCCCGAACCGTTTGTATGCCGCAGCCTGTGCCTTCAAGGCGCTTGCGCAAACGGTACACATAAACTTCGACGGCATTTTCGCTAAAGTCGGCATCCCAGGCAGATAGCGAGTCGACAATCTGGCGCTTGGTTACTACCCGCCCGGCTCGCCCCATCAACATTTCAAGTACTGACAACTCCCGCACTGAAAGCGATAAGCGCTCTCCGTGCGCCCGCACCTCGCGGCCCACCATATCGAACGATAACGGCCCTACTTCCATCAATGACTGAGCTTGCCCCGCATGACGCCGCGCAAACGCTCGAACGCGGGCTGCGAGTTCGGGAAGTTCGAAAGGTTTAGTGACGTAGTCGTCGGCGCCTTCGTCAAGGCCCGCGACCCGGTCTTCGACTCCATCGCGGGCAGTGAGTATAAGAACAGGCACTTGCTGGCCATTACGGCGCAGCTGCCGCAAGACGTCAAGTCCGCTTAAATCGGGCAGGTTCAAATCAAGCAGCAGCAGGTCGTACATTTGCCCGGCCGTCGCCCCAAGAGCGCTCTGGCCATCTTGCACCCAGTCGACCGCGTAGCCCTGTTCGATCAGAAATTCTTGCAGCGCGTGGCCCAGAGTGGTGTCATCTTCAATTACTAAAACTCGCATGTCGTGAGTTTATATCGAACCGTCGTTTTTTTAGTCGAGTTTCAGATATTTATGCAACAGGCGTTACAACCCTGACAATCGACTGACTCGCAAGTACACCGGATTTGATATGGAAATGAAATAATTTAACGCGCGGACGGCCCTGTAGAAGTTGCCTTATCCGTCGCCGCTGACGGTTTTTCAGCCGGCCGGGTGATAAAACCAAGACGCTTTAGGCCAGACGCTTTGGCGCCGCTCATAACCTGGGCCAGGGTCTCATAACGCGTATCCAGGTCGGCTCGGATCCGCAATTCAGGCTGAGGATCAAGCGCCGCTTCGGCCGAAAACTTAGCCGGCAACTGATCCATCGTTACAGGCTGCTCATTCCAGAATAGCTGCCCTTGTGCGTCCACCGCCAGATCAATAGTCTTGGGTTCTTGCTCGACCGGCTGCGCCGTAGCCTGCGGCACATTTATTTTGATCGAATGGCTTAACAACGGCGCCGTAATAATAAAGATCACCAGCAGCACCAACATCACATCGATAAGCGGAACCATATTAATTTCAGAGACTGTATGACCGGCCCCTTTGTTATCAAAGCTTCCAAACGCCATGGTTACTCACCCTTTTTGGAGGCGGCCAGCGCCACCCGGCGCACATTGTTCTTTGACTCCACCTGTTGACCAGTAGAAAGGAACGTAAACAGGTCATGCGCAAAGGCATCCAGTTGCGCAAGATACACGCGGTTAGTACGCACAAAACCGTTATAAGCCAATACCGCCGGAATTGCCACGGCCAATCCCAACCCAGTCATGATCAAAGCCTCGCCCACCGGTCCGGCAATGCGGTTGACCGTTACGCCATCGGACAGGCCAATTCCAACCAGGGCGTGATACACGCCCCACACTGTGCCGAACAAGCCAACAAACGGCGCTGTCGAGCCAATCGAAGCCAAAATAGTCAAGCCGTTTTCAAGCCGGGCGGTTTCTTCGTCGATAACCTTGCGAATAATCCGTGTTACGAACGCCCCCGTCGAGCCTTTTTCTTCAAGTTTCAGCGCCCCATATTTGGCGTGATGATTGCGCGCATGAATGGCATGGCTGGCCAGATGCGAAAACGGCTCGCTCGCGCCGTGCGTCTTGATTTCGTTCTCTACCTGCTCAAGCGAGCTTGCGGCCCAAAACTCATTCAGGAATTTTCTGGATCGCCGGTGGATGCGAAAATTGAAGAACGACTTCACAAAGATCAAATACCAGCTCATCAGCGACATCAATATTAAAATCGCAAATAAAGTCTTGCCCACTACATCGCTTTGCGACACGAAATGCAGCATGCCCCCTCCTTCGGCGACGGCGGAGGCGGTCGTCTCGGTTAGCGCCGCCGGCAAGGTCACTGCTGCCGAACCCACACTGTTGGCTAGAGACTGGGCTTGCGCCGCGCCTTCGCTGACCTGGGCCAGTATTTGCATTGCGCTTTGTAAAAAATCGAACATGGTTGTTCCTATAAAACAAAATCAAATGGAATATCGGCCATTGCTGAATACGCAACGCCATTTTCGGTATACGGTTTGAAGCGGGCCGAGCGCACCGCCTTCAGCGCCGATTCATCCAGTCGTGCATAGCCCGAGGACGTGCGCACGGACACATCAGCAACTGCGCCCTGTGGCGAAATCAATACTCGTACGACCACCCGCCCTGTCTCACCACGCCGCATGGAGGCACGCGGATAAACCGGGTTAGGCCGTCGACCCAGGTAGTCGAC
>LNAP01004958.1_pt1 | contig 12872 bp, 13 predicted proteins | sample 602601 | NCBI WGS metagenome assembly LNAP01 (sample SAMN02440304, study PRJNA202911) | soil metagenome | biome: Subtropical and temperate rainforests or woodlands; isolation source: soil samples (1 kg each in a 20% v/v slurry with milli Q water) were... ...
CGAGGGCGATTGCGAGTGCAAGCTTCTTCATCGAGTACCTCAGATTTGAAATGGTCTATTACAGGATTATGCGTACGTGTGATGCCATACTAGCAATACGCATAACACAAGACCATACGCCGCCAGTATTTTTTGTAGTTCTTCCGGGCGGTTGGTTGCTGGGAACAAAGTCTGTCCCAAAGGAAAGCCGTCAAACTGTCCGCAAAGAAAAACCCCCGCACCAGTATTGGTGACGGGGGTGTGGGTAGCGTTAAAACGTCGACGGCCGAATATTCGTGAGATTCAAAGGGTCGATTGGAACACCGTAGTTCGAGGCATCAGTGAAGACACCACTTTTGGAGTCGATGAAGCTCAGGTCATCGACAACCCAACGCTGGTTAGGGCCATCCAGCAGGCAGCAACGAGTGCCGGCTGGAACATGAACGTCATGCTTGGTACGGCCAACGCTGAAGGAAACGGTTACGGCATTGATGGTGTTACCCAGTTTGGTGTACGGGGTCCGGTTGGATTTCATGTCATTTTTTCCTGAAAGTTGGTGCCAAATCACTCTTGCGAAAGTGTCTGGTTGCTTGAGACGTCGATGTCAGTAAATGAACAGGTTTCCTGCCGAGCCATGCCCGTTGTTGAACTGGGTACCGCGGGGTACTTCAAACCAGCTAAAACCGTTGAAAACCTGGAGAATCCCGGCGGACACCCGGGCTTGGAAATAGCGCTCGCCAAGGGCAGTTGGGTGAGTGGCATAAATGCCCGCACCCTTGTCCAGGTGCGTGCTGATCTTGTTCCTCATTTCGGATGGGGTGTATTGGGTCGTCATGTGGGCTGTCCGATTGAAAGGCTGTTGGTGCATCGTCAGGTATGGCCTGAACAACGCGTTGACTTGCATACGGAAATGAAAATCAAGCGTCTGTAATTTCGGGGCGAAAAAAAGCCCGGGCTGTGCCGGGCTGGTTGATCGGTTTAAGTCAGGCTTGCTGCTGGTAGCAGCCAGTCACTTTTGCGCTACTGCGTTCCTGGTAGTAGTTGATTCGATCGTTGAAGGGATGGTGTTTGAGTTCGGTGGAACTGAAGCCTGAACAGGTCCGAACGAGCTCGAGAGTGTCACCGGTGGAAAGCTCCCACAGGAAGATCGTCGTCGCATTGGCATGAATGGCGGCCTTCCTTGTGATTTGAGCGTTGTTCATCAGTCGCGATGCTTCGATGATGGGATGCATACCGGCCACCTCACTCACCGAAAACAGTGCTGGTTGCCGCACGGGTCGCGTCCAGAAACGACGGGGTACCACCGAGACAGGTAAGGCCGACCGAGTCTTTCGGAGCAATCTGCCACTGCCCGGTGTTAGAGGGGTCCAGTTTGAGCGAGAACTCAATCTGAAAATCCAGCTCACCGATGTGATATTTGTAAATCGCTTCGGGTGTCATACCGGCTGAAAGATCAGTCCAGTATTCCCCGCTGTGCACGCGGGTTGGGCGCCAGCCCTGGTTGTTCATTTGGTCGACCAATCGAGTGAATGCCGCCTTGTGAGGCAACGTCCAGTCAATGAAGTCCTGCACCTGGTCAAGCTCGGTACCGAAGTTGACGGTCTCGCAGAGATCGTCAATTTCCTCTGCGGACAGCGGTGGAACAGCTCCGCTGTCAGTTGAGATCTCTATATATTCGGATAGGCCAGGTTGGTTGCAGAGCAGCGCATGCTGATAGTGACGAAGGGCAGCGAGGATCGTTGCTTGTCCGCGGTTTTCGACCAGCAGAATAACTTGAGCTGGAACAAATTTTGGGTTGGTCATGGTGCTTCTCCTGAGGGTGAGCAGGCCTTGCGAAGGCCTGGTCCTCAGTAATGGGAAGCATGCTGTGATAATCCGTAAGAGCGCTGGCGAAAGGCGGTGCCCGCGCACTACTGACACGTACACCCACCAGCACCGTCAGAAAAGATTTCCAGTGAAGCCTTTCCAGATGAAATGGCTAACCAATTTCACACAGATCAAGCCGATGACTATTTCGGCGCCGACAGCGGCCAAAATCTTGATAGTCCCCATTTGCTCCGTGAATGTGAAAGGGATCAGAACCCCGGTGATGGTTTTGGCGTAGAAGAGAAATGCTGCCGCAGTTGCCATCAACAATATGGTTCTCAGCTTCCCGATTTTGATCCCATACCTGCCTGACGTTGGCAAAACTCCAAAAAAGATACCTATCCACCAATCGCTACTAATTTCGTGACCCGCGGCCCCACCAATCAAGAGGCCAACCACCAGGGTAACGACGTAGTAGAGAACCACGAAGGCAAGCATGGCCAGATAGGGTGAACCCCCTTGGGGCTCGGAAAATTTGTCGGAATAGAAAAGCTTCATGTGCTGATCCTCATGGGAGAAAGGCGGCAGGTTAGGGATACTGGTACGTGTTATTCACGGATTCTGCCTTTTCTTTTTCTTCCTGAATACTGAAAGAATCCATTTAACGCTTTGTAGGATCCTTGTTGGCGGCTTGGTGGTGGGTGCCGAGGCGGAATTCATGGGAAAATCGCCGTATTGCCTGTACACGAGGCGAAGGGACTGGAAAATCGAGCCAGAAAATATTTTATAGGTGCGTGTTGCATCAGCCTTAAATTCTGTGTTTAATAGCCACAAGCAGGCGGAAACGCCTCAACTGACCCAATCTCCTGAAAGGCTGGGAAATCAACCGAAAGGTTGAACTTGCGACCACAAGGCCCGCTACGTGTAGTGGGCCTTGTGGTTTCTGGCGTTTGAGAAATGTCGCTTCAATCCTCTGAATTTAGGTATGCGTACCTGTTATGCTTCTGGCTCCATGCCGCTGGCGGTCGATCATGCTTTTCCCTGCTCCCCTTAACCTCGATTCTGCCGATCGCCTGCCCCCTCCCCGGCCTGCCCACAATCGTTTTCCAAACCCGCCACTGACGGTGCACGGCTCCGGTGACCACCGGTGCTGCGGTCACTATTTCTCTAACCAATCTCGAAGAATTCACGCATGAAGCTAAGCAAACTTGCTGTCGGGCTTTCGGCCCTTGTGATGTTCTCGGCTGGCGCAGTCGAGGCCCGCGGTTTGATGGATTACATCAAGCTGCCCACTGCCCAGGAAGAAAAAGGTAGCTACCGTTCGGGCACGATCGGCCAGAGCGAGGCGCTCGCGCTCTACTCCAGTCAGCAGAAACAGCCCTCATTCGACGGTTGTGCCGATCTGTTCCCGGCCGCCAGGCCGATCAACGTGGGCAGCGTGCCCGCGGCAATGAAGCCAATGGCACTGTGCTCCGATAGCTTCGCCGTTGTTTACTCGCAAACGAGTAAGACGCCACTGGTTGTGGTCGAGCGGCTTGATGCTGCGCAGCTACGAGATGCCAAGGGTGAAGAACGGACTAACCAATTCTACCCTGACCCTCGTATCCCCAAGAATGGCCGGGCGGAGCTGAGCGATTACCGCGGCACAGGGCTGGATCGAGGGCATCAACAATACCCGGTCAAAACCATACTCAACACCTAACCATGCGGCTTACGCTTGAGTATCTGTACTCAATGCGATATACGCATCACAATTCGAGGATTTTAATGAAAATGACTAAGTACCTCGCCGCTCTTGTTGCCGTATTTTCCCTCTCAGTGGGGGTTGCTGATGCGCGGGGTCTACTGGACTTTGCGCTGCCGCACCATGCCGAGAAAAAGGAATACCACTCGAGTAGCCTGGGGGCCGACGAAGCGCTTGCACTTTATACGGCAGAGCAGCGTCAGAACTCCTTCGAGGCATGTGCTGACCAGTTTCCTGGCAATAAGCCCCTTAACCTTGCCAGCGTGCCAGTGGGCATGAAGCCGATGGCCTTGTGCTCGAACGGTTTTGCGGTCCTCTATTCCCAGACCAGTAAGACCCCGGTGGTGGTGGTGGAACGACTCTCAGCTGCACGGCTGCGGGACGCCAAGGGCGAGGAGCGCACCAACGAGTTCTTTGTTGACCCCCGCATCCCCACCAGTGGTCGCGCCGAGTTGAGTGACTACCGTAGCCAGCAACCCGCCGTGGATAGAGGGCACCTTAGCCCGGCAGCCGATTCCGCCGACCAGCATGCCATGGCACAGTCTTTCGCGCTCTCCAATATGGTGCCGCAGGACCCTTCTTCCAACAGAAAAACGTGGAATAAGGCAGAGCAGGACACCCGCAAGTACGCGCTCCGCGCTTCGGGCAATGTGTTCGTGTTCTCCGGTCCCATTTTTGATGAAGGTCACGAGACCGTAGGGAAGAACAACGTCTGGAAGCCCACACGCCTCTTCAAGCTAGTTTATGACGAAGCGACGGGGCGCGCCTGGGCTTTCGTGTTGCCTAACGCAGAATCCCCCCTGACTCGCCCCATGGATTACGCCACCTTCGTTAAGATGACTGGCATGCGGCTACTTGAGGGCCAACGCGTTACCGGCTCAATTTCATAGCAGGTCAAAGAGGATGCTGTCTCCCTGATGATTTATACGGAAAGGGTCCTGGTTCAGGACAAGATTCGTGCTTTCGCGCCCACGGTGCTTCTTATCGTGGGCGTTTCTCCGCTTGAGCAGCTGCTTGAGTTCTTCCGGGAGAAGCTAGTTTCCCTGTCCATGGAACGCACCTACGCCCAAGCGACGGGGCGGTTCATTGAATGGCTGTCCGTGCGCGCCCATGAGTTCACGGACACCCCCAAGCGCAGCCTGCTGTACACGGCGTTTCTCCATGACCTGCGGTTCGGCACGTACCAAGCGGGCGTCGATGCCTACGGGCTTAACTGGACAGCGACTTCACAGCAAAATGCCAAGCGCCTTACCCGAGCCTTGTTGGAGTTCAGTGATTGGCTGAATCAGCGCCATGGGGCCACGATGCTGAATCCGATTCATCACCAAGCCTCTCCGGCGGACCAGCTTATCTTCTGGCGCAAGTGGAACAAGCAGAAGGCGGCCTCGCTCCTCGCGCATACGAAGCGTCGTACTCGGGCGGAGGAATCTTCTCACCGGGGGCGACAAGCGCGATTGCCCCGAGACCGCAATGGCTTTTTGGCAGAAGCCAAGGCCTTCCCGGCGGAGCGTCTCGATGACTTGATATGGCAAGGGTTTATCAACCCAGGCCGGAAAGCGGATACGCGCCCCTGGGTGAAGTACAACCTACGCGACATACTGATTACGCTTCTCTGTACGTATGGAGGTTGTCGGCCTTCGGAGCCTCTGCACCTATGGGTTGATGACGTATACACCGACCCGGATGACCCCTCGATTGCGCTTGTGCTGGTCCATGAGCCCACGGATGGGCTAGTGGATTATATCAACCCGATAACCGGCAGTAAGCGCAAGACCAATCGAGCCGATTTTCTTCAGCGTTTTTGTGGCGGCAGAAAGCCCCTCACGCAGGAAACAGGCCGCCGCCATTCCGGGTGGAAAGGGTGCTTGCTGACCCATCGGGAGCGCAAGGCCTACCAGGTGTTCTGGATTGATAAGAACGCGGGCCGCTTGTTCCTGACCCTCTGGCGCATGTATATCCAGTATGTGCGCCCGGTGACGCCGCAGGTGCCCTGGGCATTTCTGACCCGGGATGGCCAACCTCTCGGCGTCGAGGGCTTCGACGACTCTTTTAAAGCCGCAGTACGCCGAATCGGCTTGCTCCCTGCCAAATGGGCCGGCACCACGAGCCACGGCCTTCGGCATCGCTACGGCCAATGGCTCAATGACCTGGGGCTCGGCGACAAAGAGGGGCAAGTGGCGATGCACCATCTGAATGCCAAGAGCCAGGAAGTCTATCGGCAGGTGGGCCTGGCCAAGGTGGTGGCTGCCATCGGAAAACTCACAGTGACAGCACTCCCTTCGTTTAAGGACACGGAATGATCTCGATTTGCCATCTCGACGACTACACCACGACGGTCAGTTCGCTAACCGGGCGCACCGTCTATGTGAACAATGATTTGAATCGATACCTAGTGAATCCGCACTGGGACCCGACTCCGCTGCCTGGCATTATCGAATCTTGGTTTGTCCGATTGTCTATCGTAGCGAGGGTTGGGCGCCGTCCGCCAGAATCTTTGCAGAATGCAGCTCGGGCACTTTCACATTGCGTTACGCGTGAATCCTTTGCGGAAGCCCTCGATAACCTGCTGGTGAGCGAGCATAAACGTCATGCCGAAATTAAGCCCGCGAAATATTCCCAGCACATCTTGGTCGAATTGCTGGTGCAGCTATGGCATGCGGGGCTCATTGCGTGGCCTGGCCGCAATCAAGAGCCGTTCAACATGCCTATCATCCATATATCAAATGCTGGATTCGGCAACGCACCCCCGGCGTATCTGACAACAATTCATTCATATTTAAGCCGCGACCTTGAAAGCAAAGACGCCAATTTTGGGGACACTGCAAAGTTTCGGTTCCTGTTGGACAACCTGGTTAGCCGGTGTGGAATCGAAGATATTGGCGACATTACTCCCGAAACCTTTCAGCTTACGGTTGAGCGCAGTCGATTGGGTAAGCTGCACTCCGTAGCGATACAGCCTGTCCTGGGCATGCTGCGTGAGCAATATCCTGATGTGGCCATCAACTGGACTCCCGACGATTTTGGCTTCTTCAAGAACAAGATGGGCCATTTGGCTCGGGACGACAACTTCAACTGGCTGCTTGCCAAAGAGCCTGAAATGGCCGATTGGGTCCGGCTGGCCATTGAGCACCTAGAAGCGAACCCGGCCAACTTCAAGAAGCGCAAGTCGTCGGTCAACAACTTCTTGAAGCATTACCACGAACATCCGGAGTTGCCTCGAAACCCCGCCGCTTATTTTGACATCCGCCGGAGGCCCACTGAGCTTTATGTGGTGCCTGGCAAGAAGGGCCGGCAAACCATGACGGTCCTTCATGAATTTCACAATGAGGTGCTGTTTAAGGTCTGTGTCCAGCCCGATGATAATGAGGTCCCTATCCTGAGGCCGGGCTTTGCGAACCCCTTGCCCAAAGGCACCTATAAGAACGTGAATCAAGGGGAGACTCATCGGGAAGCCATGCCTACGCGGCTCATTAGTCTTGCCAAGCATATCCTGACCGAAAACGACTTTGCCTGGGCGAAGGAGGCTGGACGAATCAAGGATACCTTCCGGTGGCTTAACCCGGTAACGGGGCAATACGAGACCGTATGGAGCCCGGTGCGCGCGTACACGCTTCTTATCAAGCTTCTGCTGCCGGCACGGACTTATCAGGTGCGCATGCTGGACAGTGGAGAGGGCGATACCTATCGCTACGGCAAGGATGGCCTTTGGGACACGAACCTAGGGCTTCACCATCCCAAAGCCGGTGGCGAGCCCGTAGAACGCGGGGTATTCAGAAAATACAAGCGAAAAGATGGAACCGATGGCTCCGTCTTTTACTTCAACACGAACAAGACCGGTGATGCCGACAAGGAGGTCAAGGGCTACGTGATGCCCTGGGAGAAGCATGATGCGCTGACCCTTTTGTCTGAGTTTCGGGACTGGCAGGAAAAATACAATCCCGTGAAGGGCCCCACCCCTTGGACCGACATCCTCGAGCTCAAAAAGGTCAAGCACGTGGAGGACCTGGAGAAGATGGGCGCGAATTACTTCCTGTTCCGCGACCCTGCGAACCAAACCCGGCCCGACATGCCCGTGACCGACGTGCGTATCCGAAATCTGTGGCTCAAGCTGATGGACGAGATGGAACGCCGGCTGGCCGATGCCGGGGATACTTTGAGCAACGGGGACCCCATTCGCTTGGTGCTGACCCGGGATAAGAAAACGGGCCAACCCTCCACAGCCACCTTTGACCTCCATAGCCTTCGGGTCTCCCTTATTACGGCCATGTACGAGGAGGGCGTGCCGCCCGAGTACCTGATGAAGATTGTGGGACATGCGACGGTGCTCATGACCCTCTACTACACCAAGCTCCACGTGGAAACTTTGACGCTTCGCATGGACGAGGCGCTCCTGGAGCGGCAACGCAAATCCCAAGCTGAAATGGCGGGATTCATCAAGTGTGCAAGCCGTCAGGAACTGGAGCAGGCGGTGGCCTACCGGCATCCCTCCGCCCTCGATGCGGCAAGCGGCGGCACAGGGGTAGGCCTATTGGTGATGGACCATGGCATTTGCCCTGTCGCGGCCAAGCGCTGCCACGAAGGCTTGGTGGTCCAAGACCTCACCAGTAATGTCACCCGCTTTCAGGCGGTGCCCGGCGGTGCATCTAATTGTGCACGGTGCCGGTTTTTCATGACAGGCCCGGCCTTCCTATTTGGACTGGAGGCCCACGTCAATGACTTGTCGTATCGGCTGAAGAAGGCATCGCTCACCTTCGAAAAAGCCCAGGAACGGTTTGATTCCTTGTCGGATGCTCACGCTGACGCCTTGAGTGGTGGCGCCCCCTTCCATAAACAACGCGAGCTGGAGATTGCAGAGACCGCCTTTGAGTCCTCTACGGCTGAGGTGGACGAAATCGCCTTAAGCCTACAAGCCGCGTATGCGCTTACCGAGCAGTCCATCCGCATTGCAGCCCAAGACAAGGGTGATGGTTTGGCCCTGGTCGTGGCGGGTGGCACTGGTCAGCTTGAAGCGGTCTTGTCGGAAGGCCATGAGTTCGAGCAGCTGAATCGAATCTGCGTTAATGCCACCCTTTACGACGGGCTGAACATCAATTGGCGGCAACCCAACCTGGAGCGCGCTCGCCTGTTTGACCGAATGCTGCGAAATTCTGGCCATGAGCCCCGGTTTTCCTTGCTGGATGACGAAGACGCCTTGCACGTGGCCAATGCCATGGGGCAATTCCTCTATGCTCGGCTGGAGGCCAACACAGTGCATGCCTTGGTAGATGGGCGAACGACTTTGCGCGCCGTGGGGCTGGACAAGGCTTTCGCTACCCAATTGGACTTCATGAAGCCCAAGACCTTCGGCTTTGCGCAATCGGCAAATTTGTTGGAGCAAGTATGATGAGCAACGGCCTCCCCCTCACTGCCCCGGATATTCTGAAGGACGCGCGACAGCTATATCAGGCCCACCGGGCTGCCGCCAGCAAGTCCTCGAAGGTTGAGAACCTTGATAAAGTCTGGGAGGCGCTGAACGCGATACGGGACGATGGCGACCGCGACTATTCGCTGGCCGAAGTGGGTCGGCGCCTGGAGTCCATCGGCGGGCCCAAGACGCAAAGCCTGCGCAATACCCAAGGCGCGTACTACCGGGAAATCATCACGGCCTTCGCCAGTGCCGTCAGCGGCTCCACCCGATATGTGGCCAAGAGCAAGTCAAACGTCGAACAGGCCCTGGAGCTGATAACCGACCCCAGCATCCGAGCAACCCTCCGGGTCGCACTGGACGAGGCCAAGCGGCTCAAGGTGACCAACGACAACCTTCACGCGGCCTTTAAGGGGCTTCAGGTCGGAGCTTCTATTACGCCGACATCGCCCGAGGCCCCCGCTGCCTTACCCGCTCCGGTCGCGGCATCTCCCGAATTGTCGCCCCGCCTGCGAAATGCGCTTAGCAAAGGTATTGACCCTTCCCGCTTGGCGCAACAAGGCCTCAGCATCACGGATGATGGTGGTATTCAAAATGAACATGGAGACAAGGTGTTCCCGCCTGCCTTTGTGCTTGCCATTCAAACAATTCTGCAAAGCTAGGTGCGTAATTGCACTGACTTGACCACTCATTTGCATTGCCACTGACAAGCCAATTGCATCCGTGCTGACCAACCGTTTGCATTCGACTTGATCAGCACACACCGTACTGACGACGGGCAGAGAACTGCGGATCTCTGCCCGTCGTGGAGGGCAGATGTCGACCCAAAGCTGCCTGTCACAAATGCATAGAATCAAACCAGGCAAGTGATTCCGCATTCCTTGTAGGAATGAGGCGCATAAAATTAATGAATTTTTATTATCGTTGTGTGTGGCGTAGTTTGATTTGAGGACATGGAGAATCGCCTTGAAATCATCCCCTCTGAACGCCGTTGAAAAATTTGATACCTCACGGGCCAATGAATACGGACGACAGAGCCGTATCGCATTAGCAGGATATGACGCCTGCCATGATTTGGCGGCATGCATGCTGGCGGCAAATCTCGGAAATACAAGTTCGGCGAAAATACTGGTAGTTGGCGCAGGCGGTACGGCCCAGGAAATTATTGCGATGGCAACGTTGGAGCCGAATTGGCGCTTCACTGCCGTTGATCCTTCTGAGCCGATGCTGGTGGCAGCGACGCAGCAGTTAAAGACAAACGAGTTGCTTGATAGAACGGACATGCACCTAGGGCATGTTGACGACCTGCCAGCAGACGAGCCATACGACGCCGGCACCTTGATCGGTGTACTCCATCATCTCGATGGGGATGATGCCAAGCGACAACTTCTACGATCTGTTCGAGCTCGTCTAAAGCCAGGCGCGCCGCTCATTGTGGCGGGGAATCATTATGCCTATGCCAGCCAACCGTTGTTGCTTGATGCCTGGGGCCAACGGTGGCGACAACATGGAGCCAGCCCGGATGAGGTGAAGATCAAGCTTGGAAAAATTCTTCAGGGAGCTGACCCTCCACATTCCGAGGCTGCGGTCCAGAAACTACTGCATGACTCCGGATTCGGAGACGCTACCCGCTTCTTCAGCAGCCTTTTTTGGGGTGCCTGGTTGACGTGCAAAACTCTCTAGTAATCGACCGGCAGCTTCTGGCCCAGGCTGTGTAAAAAGGCAGGCACCGTTTTGAAGTCTGCGTTGCTACGTAAAATCTGCAAGTTCTTGATTAATCAGCAGACCTGAAATTTGCGTAGGAACGCGGTTTTCGTTCTGGTTCTGACCGTAAAACCTACTCCAAAAGGTTTTCACACTGCCTGGGCCGATTGCTGCCTGTCGCGAGCGGCTGCAAACGACCCAGGCTGTGTGAAAACGCCAGTGATTGTCTAACCTTCTGATCGTCGAGATCGTATCGGGGGCGATCATGAAGCGATTCATCGAAGGTGAGGCACGGACGCAAGTGACGTTGCTGCCGGAGTGTCTGGACGATTACGTAGCCGAAGAAAATCCAGTGCGCGTGGTTGACGTTTTCGTCGATGAACTCGACCTGGGCGCACTTGGTTTTGAGGGCGTCGATCCTGCCGCAACGGGTCGTCCGGCCTATCACCCAGCGGTGTTGCTGAAGATCTATATCTACGGCTATCTCAATCGGATTCAGTCCAGCCGCCGGCTTGAGCGTGAGGCCGAGCGCAACGTCGAGTTGATGTGGTTAACGGGGCGTTTGGCCCCGGACTTCAAAACCATTGCCGACTTTCGCAAGGACAACGGCAAAGCCATTCGCAGCGTATGCCGCCAGTTCGTAGTTCTTTGCCGCAACCTCAATCTCTTCTCCCAGTCGATCATCGCTATCGACGGCAGCAAATTCAAAGCCGTCAATAATCGCGACCGCAACTTCACTCAGGGCAAAGTGAAGGCACGCATGCAGCAGATCGAGCAGAGTATTGATCGATATCTGGCGGCGATGGATTCGGCGGATCGGGCAATGCCCGAAGTCGCCGAGGCCAAAGCAGAGCGGCTTAAAGAAAAGATCGAAACACTGAAAAAGCAGATGCAGAAACTCAAGGAAATCGAGGCGCAGCTCCACGAAAGTCCAGACCAGCAGATCTCCCTCACAGACCCAGATGCACGCTCAATGGCCACGAGCGGTCGAGGCACCGGAACGGTTGGCTACAACGTACAAACAGCTGTCGACGACAAACACCATCTGATCGTTGCCCACGAGGTGACCAACGTTGGTAATGATCGTGGGCAACTGAGCAATATGGCGAACCAAGCGCGTGAAGAAATCGAGGCTGAATCGCTAACGGTGGTGGCCGACCGAGGCTATTACAAAGGTCTGGAAATCCTTGCTTGCGAGCAAGCCGGCATCACTACCTTCGTACCGAAACCCCTGACATCTGGCAGCAAAGCCGAAGGCCGATTTGGTAAGCAGGACTTCATCTACCTTGCTGCATCGGACGAGTATCGATGCCCTGCGGGACAGTTACTGACCCGGCGGCATTCTTCGGTGGAAGACGGCATGCTTGTTCTCGGGCTGCCAGTCCTGCGCAATGCAGAAGCAGTGTACGACCGGTAAGGAGCGCCGTGTGAAGCGCTGGGAACATGAAGCCGTAGTCGATGCCATGCAGGTACGGCTGGAAAATGATCCAACGATGATGAGGCGTCGCCGACAGACCGTTGAACATCCTTTTGGAACGCTCAAATACTGGATGGGCAGTACCCACTTCCTGACCAAAACCCTGCCGCGGGTAAGTACCGAAATGAGCCTTCATGTGCTCGCCTACAACCTCAAACGAATGATGAGCATCTTCGGCATCGCAGGACTGCTTGAGGCGATCAGGGCGTGAATCCAGCCGCTTGGCTCGCCCGTTAGTAGCCGTTTGGGCCGCTGACGCGGCCCAAACGGCATTACGAACGTCTATGTAGCTGACTAAGCTAATTCGCGCTTCCGCCCGCTGATTCCACAGGCAATCCTCGCGACTCTCAGTTTTCGACGTGTTTAGCGCGTTTTCACACAGCCTGGACCCAGAGTGTGTAAAAACGCTCATAACCTGATCGTCTTGGGTCATTGACGTTCGTTGGTTGAGCGATCGCACGGTCAATGCTTCAAGTCGCATCGGTCGCGACCTGGAACACGTAACGCTGTTTTTACAGCCTCTGGGATGGGCCAAAACCAGCCTTTTTTATGCCGACAGCGCCTTCATTAAACCGTTAGCACCAATGATTTTCATGACCCGTTTCAAGTTGTAGGCGAGCACATTCAAGCTCATCTCCGCGCTCACCCCGGCCAGCTTTCGCGTCAGGAAGTGCGTTGCACCCATCCATTGTTTGAGCGTCCCGAAGGGATGCTCAACCGTCCGTTTTCGGACTCGCATCATCTCTGGTGCTTTGCTC
>LNAP01004488.1_pt1 | contig 12867 bp, 5 predicted proteins | sample 602601 | NCBI WGS metagenome assembly LNAP01 (sample SAMN02440304, study PRJNA202911) | soil metagenome | biome: Subtropical and temperate rainforests or woodlands; isolation source: soil samples (1 kg each in a 20% v/v slurry with milli Q water) were... ...
GGGTAAGGGAAAGAGCTTGTTTATCACTCGCCGCAGGGTGGCTGCCGGCGCAGAGGCAAATTCTGCGTCCTCTTCTTCCTCCTCGAAACTAGTGTCCAGCTGTGTAAAAAGGTGAGTACAATTAGTACACAGTTTAGAACACAGCTGATAAGGAGAAGAGAGGAGGAACAGCCGTATTCATATACAAAAACAGTAAACGACGTATAAAATAAAAAATACCAACGTTGGTATGGAAATAACTGCTTACCCCCTCTCCTGAAGCAGCAGCTGGCAACCAGTCCATCTTCATACTATTGGAGGTACTATTCCTGAGATCTGCTAATTCTCTCTGTACACCTGAACCATAGCCACTACCACCACTTGTAGTCTCCTTATCCCCATACAACGCGTCATCGGCGGCCTGACCTGTGGTTTGTAAACCGATGACTACGCACTGGCCGGCGGCGATGGCGCGCTGGCAGATCTCAATGGCGCGCGGCACCTTCAAGGAGATACACAGGGATCGAAAGAATCGCTGGTGCGCTCCTATTATGATTGGAAAACAAGAATAAATACTGATTTGATAAGATGAGTACAAATGATTTTGAAGAATAGAAAAATGATGGCCAGATGTGGTTCTGTAGCTTAGAAGGATGGAGGGACCACACAACAATCCAACAGCAACAAAAAAAATACTCACCCCAAAAGTATCTGTTGATGGAGTTAATTGCGGTCTTGTCGTTCTCAGCCACTCTCAGAGACCCATTGCCTCTGTTTCGATCTCCATCGTCTTCACTATCACAATCACTGCTGGTCGCTGTGCTGCAGAAGAAATCGTCACTATCGAGGCTGCTACAGTCACTTTCAGAATCACTACCATCGCTACTGGAATCATCTCTGCCTGAAGTAAGCTTATGCTTTGTGTTCTCCTTCGCAACACTATTCTTCGCAACACTAGGAGAGGATTTGCGTGGTTTTCTGCGTGTTTTCTGCTTGGTAGTGGTCTCTGCCCGCTGGAAATATTGCAAGTCACCGTTTTTCAGATTGTGCTGCAGCTGTGCATACAAATCAATCCAGAACCGCGCGGCTTCGTCGTAGACACGCAGCGCATCCGAGGACAGGGCGTGCTCGTCCACGTGGAAAGAGCAGCCGTGGTAGGACAATGTGCGGCAAATGTACTGCCCCTGGCGCTTGAGATGCATGGCCACGAGCTCCCTGTAGAGAGGTGATAGAAGCAAAGGTCAATCAGATTTTCATGTAGAAAGAAAAAAAGAGAGTACGCATTCTGGAGTGCACGTAGAACTGCGAAATATTTTGCACGATCTAACACTGAACAGGAGTTCACGCCTATGTATTCAGTACATTCAGCAAAACAAAAACTAACATATTTGAAAAAAGGCAGGAAAAACACGTACATCATGCCGACCCCACCGCGATCAAACGCGGCTCGGAAGGACCCAAATCCCGATTTAAAGGCAGTGCCCGGTCCCCACAGTCCCAGTCGCAACATGTAGGCCATATCGGCCGGCTCGCTACATCCCGTGGCACTGCAGTAGACCACCCGGGCGTGAGGCAGGCGGTGCTGGAGCTCTTGTACAGTCAGTCCCATTTGAGTAGGCTTGGTGCCTGGGAATAGATTCAGAGAGAAGGAAATGAAATGAAAAATATGAAATACTATTCGCAAATAAATAGAGTTTGGTTATGAGTTTCAACAATCAGAGGAACACTAAATTTTCACACAAAGAAGAATTAGTTTACAATAAATGAAAATTTACCTTGTCGGGGTACAAGGTTCTTGGCCTTGTGACACTCGTCAAACATCACACAACCTTCAAAGTCCTTCCCACACCACTCCACAATTTGATCTAATCGTCTTTTTCCCTGCGCACTACTGGTCAGACCAGAGTACGTACTGAAAAACACACCATCACCCAGCGTCACTTTCTTCTTGTGCAAAGTAAGGGTCTTGTGGCACTCGATTTCCACTGCTCCGACGTCGGTAAGGTCACGGCGGGCGTCGAGGTGCAGATCAGCGTTGGCAGAGAGCCAGATGTGTCGGCGCCGTTTGTGCAGCCAGTTCTCATAGATGATGCCTAAATTTGATAGGAAAGAAAGAATGCAAGAGTAAACTTTATGCACAAGATGTTAAGTGCGAAAGGAAACATCCATGTTGAGTCAACAGAATACTCCTAGCCTAGTCGACATATTCTATGCTAATAAATATGCAAATACAACATATAATTATTCGTACCTGCCAATTGTCGTCCTTTGCCCACGCCAGCGCCATCGCCCAAGAAGAACCCTTTCCGCATCTCCGTAGTGTCCGCAGTAGAGATCGGCACATTCGACGCGACTTTGCTCTTGTACCTCTTTTTCGCGTAGTCCATGGTCTGCACGGTCAACCACTCGTTGTGCACCTGACTGCAGTAGCACACCGTCTCCAGCTGCGGCGCGCTCAACAAACCAGCATCGATCAACGTCTGTGGCAACTTGAGGGTATAATGGATATCAGGCAGCTCTGTAGCGGCTAGTGACGAGCTTTCTACGAGGATATCGGGGTGCGGGCGGCCTAATTTGAACTTTTTGGGAGTGTATTCGTGATACGAGAGGTCGTGCTGGTCGGGGTGTTCTTCTTCCAAATCATCGCCGACCTCGTCGTGGTGCGCAGCGCGCTGAGCCTCGAGTTCCTGTGTATGCATAGAAATAATTATTATCGTAGTGAGTGTAAAGGCAAATGGAGACAAATGTTCGACGCGTACAATAAAGAAAATGTTGTGAAGAACTTTTCATAACTAACCCAATGCATACAATCCAAAGAAAAGCAAACATAGACAGCATTATTCGTACCTCTTTCTCTTTTGTGCTAAGTGATTTATTCTTCGGAACCGCTGGCTTGTACTGCAGAGTCAAGGTGAGGGTTGAAGTCAGTAAGAACAAACTATTTACGGCATGTACAAGGTGCAAAACAAGTGATTGCGTACCTGTCCGGCAGAGATCAACGCTGACAGTGTAGCCTTTTGCTCCTTCATTACTTGGATTACGTTTGGAGGACCTTGGTGAGTTTCAGTACTGTACACACTCTGTGGCTGGGGATGGAAAGAATAATTCACAGGTGGTGCGTTGTTTCCTTGATTGAAATACGGGATGGGGTGCTGGTTGCGAGGAGGGAAGCTATCGCCTGCACTTTGCTGAGCGAAAGACTCCTCACTCATTCGTCCTGCATTATAAGGTTGCCCAATGTTCTGTTGGAAAGGAACGGGGGGTGGAAAATTGAAATTCGGTGCTCCGATGCTTCGTGGGTGAGGAATGTAGCCGGGAGCTTCCTGGTTGCTCACACGATCACTATAACCATAATTCTGCTGTGGAGCTGGTAGGTTCTGGTTAATACGTGCCTGTGGTTAAGCAAATAAAATAAAAAATGAAAGGAAGGCAGCTTGTGTTGCGAATGCCAAATTACCCAATCGTCGTCTCCTTGATCCGAGTGAAAGTAAGGTGAATCGGTCATTGCTAGCCTCTGTCTTTTCAGCAAGTCCACCCTAACGAATGGAACTATAATGAATATGCCAACCGAAAGGTAAGTGAATATTTTTGAATTTGAAGTGATCTTGGGGCACTCTTCGTTTTGGTCTCAAGTATCATAAATTGTCGCTAACAAGTCGAAATGCGAGTCTAAAATGCTAATATATATGGTACAAGGGATTGTGAGGCGTACCATCACAGAACGCTGAGTAGAAATATACCGGTACGTCATCGGTAAACTATCACATGAATATTTAGATCGACAATTGACATTCAACAAATTTATTTGTATACATATGAACAGAAGACCATTAAATTACACCGCTACGACTTGCAGTGGTAGTGGTACATAACGTTTTACGTAGCCAATAAACTAGTGTACTCCAGTGCATAAAGAACATTTGCCGATGCCAGAAACACACGAGATGACATGAAAACTTATCGCCTTCATAAGATATCGCCTTCAATTCATTGCCAAATTGATCAGGTGAAAAAGTAAACGTTCACCAGCCATGCGCGCGGGGCGTGCAAATTTTCACATTGCTGTTACGGTACGTCGAATTTCTCTCCATCTCTACACTAAGACCCATAGAGCCTTTGGTAATTTTTTATGCATATTTTTTAGGTATATCGTATGTTTTACTAGTCTCAAGGTCAGCTAAGGGTGTAGGAATTTCGATCGGTTCTTTCGATAGTTCAGCACGTGGGACAGTATCACACTCTACTCTTTCCATCCAAATTCCATCACCCTGTCTCTTCGTAGTTATCCACGTGTATTTCTTGCCATCATAGTCGCATTTACCAACTCCAAGATCAACTGGTCCCTTAGTTTTGCTAAAAAGTTTACTGTTGCTGTCGATCGGTGCTTTCGATAGTGCATCTAATGCGTTGTCGTTCTTGGAATAAGCTTCAGTACGTGGGACAGTATCACACTCTACTCTCTCCATCCAAATTCCATCGACCTGCGGTCTTTTAGTTGCTATCCACGTGTATTTTTTGCCATAATAGTCGTATTTACGAGCTTTAAGATCAATCAACCCCTGACCATTGATGTTGAGTTTACTGTTGCTTTCCAAGTTGACATAACGCTGTGAAACGAATTTCCAGTATTTAGCTCTTTGAACTGTTTTATAGGATAGAAATGGTACCTTTGGTTAGACAATAAAGATAAAATCTAGGAAACGTTTTTCCAACCTGGTCGGGTTAGCAATTTTTGGGCCAAAACTCGTCCTGGGTATGAATGCACGAGAAATTGACCTAAGTGCGAACGGACGAGGTACTTCATGATCATCATTGACAGCTTTGCCAGCATTGTTATTGCTCGGTATACTATCCCCAACAATCTGAAGCAGAATTTAGGGGCAAGCAGACCGCTGACAACTGCTGATGAGATCGGCGTAAAGTGTTGTAAACCATACATTAAATATGCCAATTAAAATAAAACAGAATGAAAAGCATTCTGCTGTTACTGTCGGAGGAAGGAAAAGAATTGTGTTTGTTGCGAAATTTGCGATTATATTACAATGACACGAAAGGTCCTACTATTTTGTACACAAGTACATGCTATCAAAACTACAAAATTTACTAACTACCAGTATTAACGTTGGTATCATTTAGTTGCCCGTCTGTAGGCGCACCAGCTCGAACCACTGCTTCAACGCATCAGAAAGCACGTCTGGCAGGGCCTCCACTTTCTGCAGCGCTACATAGTATGGGAACGGGAAATCATCAAAGTACGACTTGGTGACCACTTTGTTGCCCACGAAGGACACACTCTTGGTGTTGAAGATGGAATCCTTGGCATCCTCGTTGCAATCAATGATCACCAATACCACCAGGATGTGCTGTTCGGACAAGGTGCGCACGGTCTGCTCCAGCTTCTCACGATTGTCCGAGTCAATGCGGGCATCCGAGATCACGAAGCAAATTTGCAGCACGGCGGCGTTGGCGCCCGCGGCACTGCTCTGGGCCGAGCTGCGCGCCTGGGTAAATACCGGCAGCACCGCGGCCAAAGAAGCACTCAGCAAGGTACTGGAGGCCTGGAACTTGAACTGCGAGACCACTCTCGCGCCGGCTTCTTCCGTAAATGGAGTGCCGAACTTATGCAATACGTTCACATCGGTCGCGAAGGAAGTGATGCTGAGCTCACCAATCTCCAGGCGGGTCAACGCATTGGCGATTGTGGCCAGTGAAGAAAGGGCTAGCGGACCCGCCGCCCCCATCGACATACTGTCATCAATCATTATCATCACCTGGTACGCGCGCTTGGCGGGCTTGGTGCGTCGCAGCCAAATCTTGTCCTTGCGGAAACCCGAGGCCACGTACGGAATCACTTTGCGCATGTTGATGCGCTTTCCAGTGCGGTAGTCACCTCGCAGGCGGGTGGCCAACGTAGGCTCGAGAATCAAGCGGAGCTGCTCGCACAGGCGCATGGAGTAGCTCTCCGTAGCGGCGCGGTGCTGCTGCCAGACAAGTCTACCTTTCGCCAGGCGGTTGGCACTGATAATGGCGCTGTCGGAGTGGTTCACTGTCAGCTCGGCGTCTGTCTCGGGCTCTGCGTTCTGCTGCAACTCTGACGTTGCGCCGAACTTGAATTGCTCCTTGGTAAATACCTTGCTTCCTTCAAAGATATCCTGGTTTGTATCAGGAATGATTTCATCTTTGCCTTCATCCTCACTGTCGGAGGCATCCGAATCACCGTCGCGATCGCTGTCTGCGCCATCGTTCGAGGCAGCACTCTCAACATCTTCTTCAGGTTCTTCCGGTGCATCGCCTTCGACAGGCTCGGGGACGGAGTCGTCATTGAGACGTTTCTTCTTGGCCTTGTGGCCCTTGTACCGGTCTTCGTCGCGGTTGCGCTTGCGATCATCGTTGTCCTCCTCCTTGGCCGGTTCGTCAGGAGCATTGTTGTCCTGCTCCATCGCACTGGCCGCGTCGCGTTGGTTGTCGTTCTTCTCGCCCGAATCAGGCAGCTGCACGGCGTCCTCCTCGGCCACATCGGCGAGGACTTGCTCCATGGCGCCTTCTTCCTTACTGGCATGTTCGTAGAGTCCCTTTCCACCGCCATCTGGCACATCGTCGTTATCATCGTCTGCGGTGTCGTTCAGGCCATCGTCCGGAGAGGAACCTTGCTCTTCGTCGGGAGGCAGGACCAGGTTCAAGCGACGGTGCCACTTCTCGTTCACATTGCCAGCCTGTTTGAATGGGTTGGGCGGCTCTTGCTTGCGAGGAGGAGGAGGTTGGTCACCATCGTCCTCTCTGTGCGTACCACCAATCTCGTGAGTCGCGCCGTGCTTACTCTCGCCCTGGCTGACACCACCCTTGCCCTGGGGTTGCTCCGCGCTCAGCGCAGAAGGAGGCTGCTGTTGCTGCTGCTTTGAGGCATTCTTGTTGTCCTCGTTCTCCGCAGAGTTCTCGTCGTCCTGAGCGTTCAACAACGCCTCTTGACCAGCATCGTTGCGTACACCAAAAGTGGCAGGCTTGGAGCCATCCGATTCGTTGGGTTCAGCTTCTTCTTCACCCTCTTCCTCTTTCTCCTCCTCTTCGTTCACTTTCTGCTCCTCGTTCTGCTCCGGTAACTCGCCTGCCGCACCGGACACCGGTTTGTTCTCCATGTCAGCTTCAGGCTCCTCGCCTTCCTCGCCTTGGTTGTCTGCCTCTAAGGGGTTGCCTTCTGCACCTTCCTGCTCTTCGTTTTCTTCAGGCTCCACATCCATAGCGTTGTCCTCCTCTTCCCCGGCTTGATCATCGTCACCACCGTCGAGGTTCATGTCGTCAGGGAGATCCTCACCACCTTCGTCCTTGGAGTCAGGATTCTCTCCTTCGCCTTCGCCCTCAGCAGGCAGGCCATCGTCCCCGGCCTCCTCGCCTTCGTTGCGCTCCTCATCCTCCTTTTCTTTGTCCAGGTCCATCTCATCCGGAGTATCATCATCCTTGCCCTCCTCATCTTCGGTGGGCTCAGGCTTCTCATCCTTGCGAACATCCACACCCAAGGGTTTGTCCATCGTTCCTTCTTCCTTATCCTCGTTGACCTTGTTGTCCTCAGGACGGTCACTGCCAGGCTTCTGGTCATCCGGGGCGGCTTCCTCTGGTTCCTCACTCTGCTCAGGGGCCTTTTGGTCCTTATCCCCCGCCTTGTCCTCCTCAGGCTTGTCCTGTGCATCCTCATCATCCTCGCGAGTGCGCATCTCACCTTCGATCGCCTCGCCCTGCATTTTGGAGTTCTTCTCGAATTTCTCCTCCTCCTTGCCCTGGCCATCCTCTCCACTGTCGCTGTTGTTGTCCTCCTCGTCCCATTGTTTTTCATCCACAATGTCCTCAGCGTTGGCGTCACCCATCTCCTTTTCAGGCTCCTCGCCGTCCTCCTCGTCCGACTCGTCGTTTTTGTTCTCGTCGTCGCTGGGAATATCGAACATTTCACCCTCAAAGTCCTGGGTCATTTCCACTCCCTGGTCTTTCTCTTCCTCCTTGAGGGTCTTCTTCTCTTGCTTCTTGGCCTCTCCGGGGTCCTTCGGTACGTCGTCCTTGAGACCCAGAAGTTGTTCCTCGTTCTCAATCTGATCGGAGACATCCTTCTTGCCCTCGCCTTCGCCCATGCCGGTACCTTCCACGTTGTCTTGGAAGAGCATGTTGCTGAGATCGCCACTGCCATCATCCTCACCGTCTTCCGTAGTGGCCGCGCAGATGCCCTTGGCCAGCAGGGTGCGGAAAATACGCACCGTGATGTACAGCAGCTTGCCGACTGACTTGTATTCCAGCACGAGACCGTCCAGCAGGGCACTGAAGGCCTGGGTGAGCAGCTGCAGCACTGGGGTCAGCGTACGCACCACGGCCGAGGCGGCACTGCGCTCAGCAGGAGAGTACTGGTCCACCCGGGCAGCCAAGTGCATCTGGATGTGGCTCACATCAGCAGCCACCTTGTGCAGCTGGCACGCCGCGATCGACGAAATACTGAGGGTCACGCAGTCATGCAGGATCACCTGCGGCACAGCGTTAGCATCTGCCGCTGGTTCAGCACTACCGTCCTGGTTGTCGGCGGCATTGTAAGCCTGGATCGTCTCACCATAGCAGCCAGAGAAAACAGCGGCGGTGTTGGACTTGTCAGAAAGGGTCTGCAAGTCACCCAGACTGCGAAGCTTCTGCACCGACACCAAGCAGTCGTCAATGCACTTGCTCACGAGGCTGCCGAGGGTCGCGGACGAGTTCTCTGTGGTGTCCAACACTCGGACAAGAGGTACCTCTGTGGAAGTCATCTCACTGACTGTCTCCGCAGCCACCTTGGAGCTGTTCTGAGTGACACTCTCGCAGAACTCACGCAAGCGGGTCTGCACAGGGCCCACCACGTCGGCAGACACCAGCTGCACCATCGAGTCCAGCAAGGTGGCAAACAGTGTGGAGGCCTTGGTTGCGTGCTCAGACTGCTTCTGCAGCAGCTGGGCACTCTCGCTCAAACTGAGCATGGGCTTGGTGGATAGGTGCAAAGAACCGATGTTGATGAACAGGGACTGCTCCGCGATGTCATTACCAGATTTACTGGCGTTGCTCTCGCCGCCCATCGCAATGGTGGCGACCATTGAAATGATGCTAGACAAAACCTGCGTGGTCTTCTTGCTTTGCGAGACAGATGCCACAGGCAGCACGTGATCTTCTTCGATGTTGGAGGCAGCGTTGGCATCAGTGGCAGACAGCAGCAGCGCATGAAGCTGAATGAGATTATCCAACATCACCTGCGCAAGCAGCTGGTTGGCTTTGACAGCCTCAACCAACTCAGTTAGCGTGCCGCCCACGGTGGTGCTGGTGGTGATGGTATCTACCGACACACTGCTGTTCAGGCTGTCCATTGCGGACAACAAATTCTTGTAGTCCAGCAGTGCTGCACCAATCGCCGCACGCAATTTCACCTCCTCGCCGAGCATGTTCTCACTCAATGCAACCATCGTCAAGGCATCGCGGTTGGAGATATCATGACTGATGGCAGCCGTGGACTGCGAGCGCAGCTGGGTGACTTCAGAAATGGCCTTGGTGAAGTAGGATTCAGCCTTATCAAACGCATATTTGGGATTGCCCGAGTTGTACAGCAGGTCCGCCATGGTCTCACAAGAAAGCGGCGCATTCATACTGAACAAATGCAAGTTCTGACGCAACTCAACCGACACAGAACTGCGAAGGTGGGAGATACCGTGGTCCTTCAGAGTGGTCAGCAGGTCACGCACGGCTCTCTGTTTCATTGGTTTAGGCACCGACTCTGAGCGCAACGACTCGATACGTGCGAAAATCTCGTGACACAGATCCTCCGCCATCAGCGCGCCCTGCAGGCCATAGCAAGACTTCTTGTGGAAAATCTGTGCGCCAAAGTAGTTGTACTTCTGCACCTCCAGCTCTTCCTCCACCTCTTCGGTGGTGTCCATCACTGGCACAGGGTCACCATTTTCATCCAGCTCCACAGGTGCAGGCGCAGCATCCGGCTTGGCGATGGAGCGCACCACCAACGAACTTGCCTCTCCCTTGGCGGGAATAACCAGCTCGGTTAAGTACTTGCGCATTCTAGAAGTGTATGTTTCCACCTTGAAGATACGCGAGTACTTGGCTTTTACGGCCTCCACCAAGGCATCCTCAGAAGAAGCGCTGCTGGTCAGGGCCGCGACGGCGCTGGTACCCGAGGCGCCACTGCGCACCGCGACGAAGTACTCGCTGTTGCTAATGGGGCTCTGCAGCAGCACCTCGGGGTTGGTCCCGGTGGACCCATCGCCGAGCGGGTGCAAGGCGGGGCAGATGGAGCCCACCGAAGGCACGGCCGTGGCGCTTTGCAGCTCGCCGGCCTTGGTGACAAAGTCATCGAGCAGCTCCCTGCGCAGGATCGCCGAGAAGGGATGATCCAGCACGTCTCCCTGATACTCACGTAAAAACTTGTTCAGCTTGCGATGAATCTTCTCAGAGTACTCAATCAGAGCGTACGTATTGAGCTGGTCCCACTTGCCAATCTTAACTTCGCCCTTGAGTTTGGCCTGGATGGGGCCCTTGAGGGTATCTTGGAACTTGCGCAATGAAGGCAAGAACTGGTCATAGTACTGCCAAATGCCCGTGACAATGTTGGCGAGGCGCGCCTTCAGTTCAAGCATGTTTGCGGTGGTGGACGCAGCCGCGCCGGCACGAGCATTCTTGCGCTTGTTCTTCTTCGACAGACTCGCCGTGACTGCCGCGCTGTCGGCAGGTTCTGCGAGACTGACCTTGCACTCGAGCTGCAGCTGCAGGGCAAACAATCGCAGCAGATGCAGACGGGTAGGGAACTCACCGACCACACTGGAGCGCATGAAGCCATCCAGCGTGGTAAAGATCTTGGCCAAGTACTGCGACTCGGTCATCATTTGCTCCACGGCCACTTCGAACATCTCGGGGCAGCGGAAGCGCAGTTTAGGCGCATGCACCACCTCGGGTGCCACGGCGTCAACGTGGGTGTTGGTTTCATCAACGGCTTGTGCGGTCGACAAGGCGTTTCTGTAACCAGATTTCAGCCACTGCGGCGCAAAAACATCCAAACTGGGCCAAAGGTGAGTCGCGCTGTCGCCCTTTACAGACTCGCTAACAGGGTCACGCTGCACGATGGGCTGGCCGTTGAGCATGCGCATCAAAGTGTACCAGTTCAATGTCGCCGCACGGGCGTAGCTAACCTCCTTGGAGCGCAATAAGGTCTCCCACGTCTTCAACTCAAGCTCACGCCACTGAGCAATGAGATTGCTTAGGTCGGCCATCTGGGCACGCAGACTGACATGCTTCGCTGCGAACATCTCCCATTCCTCAGCCTTCTGCAGCAGCAATTGCAGACTGATCAACATCTTGCCAATCGGGGTGGACAAGTGAAACTCAGAAATCTTGGCAGACACCTTGCACACCTGAAGAAGCAACTCGTTTCCAGGGAACTGCACCAACAACTCGGACGAGCGGTCAAAGATGTTCTGAAGAATCTCGGTGGCCTTGAAGCTTTCTTGAGGGTTGGGATCCTTGTGAAAGTCCAGAGGCTTCCACTCGCTGGCCGTTTCATCGGAGTCGTCGTTCAGCAACAGAAGCAAGTCGCGGTCAGGTTGAGAGTCCGGAGATGCCTTGATGCGCTTGCTGAGAAGCTTCTTAATGCTCGCCGCGCTGGCAGCGTAGTTGAACGTGGAGATAGAAGAGTCGGTGGCAACGCACTTAGAGGCCATGGCAGCCAGACCCATGAGGGATGTACCACGAAGCTGGGCGTCCAACTGGGGCGCAATCACCCCACGCAGCGCCCAATCCAATGCCTTGGAAGTCACCAACGTAGAGCTGCACAGCGAGCTCTGCAGCTTGTACTTGGTATTGACCAGGGCAGAAATGACCGCCGAATTGACACTGTGGTCCGCCGCGGAGCTGCCGTACGTCAGGTGCAGGTCGGAGCAGTGCTTGACCAGCTCAAAGAACACCATGCGTACGTGGTGACTTACTACCTCCGTAGTGGTGCTCTCGTCTACGAGCATTCTCTCCTCATCGGCTTCCTCCTCGTCAGTCTCAGTGGGCACGACCGGAGCCATATCCTCGTCCTCCTCCTCGCCCAGAGGCTTGGCCGCGGTGATACCCATGGCAGCATCGTTAGCGCCAGTGAGATTGAGGGACTTGAACGCCGCAAGGTGATCGGGGAAGTGTTCCTTGTAGGCAGCTTCTTCCTCTTTCAGATCATCGCTCTCAAAAGTCTTCTCGCGGTTTCGGAAAAGAGCCTCCTTGAGTGCAGCTTGCTTGCGCTTCTCGTCGAGCTCCTTCAAGTACGCCTCCACAAACTTGTCCAGAGTGTTTTGGAACACAGAGTACAGCTCGGAAATATCCACTGTTCTGCCGCTGATGAGGTACTCCACACGAGACAGCGCATGCAAGAGAACAATGTGCGGCACCACAGAGGTGATGTTCTTTGCATCCGGCGCCTTGCCGCGGCTGAAGTTGCTGTCGTTGGCGTCAGACATTTTGGCCACAGTGAGAGCGTCCACGGCCTTGTTGCACACTGCACTCATACCGGAAAGCAGCAGAGCGATGGGGTTCAAGAGCTGATCCTTCACCGCCGCAGAAGAAGTGTTACTGAGCGGCACAGACAGGGAGAATGGGTACTGCATTACAGACACATACGTACTCGTACTGGTGTCCTCTCTGATCAGCACCGCACTCGTGTTGTCACCAGATGTGCGCGCCTCAGGCTCCTCGCGAATCAGGCCAGCGCACTCTTGGTGTACAACGCCCGCCACCACGCGCAGACCGTTGCTGACGTGGCCCACCGCTGATACCACGGTGGACACAATGTCTTCATACGCCGGGAAGTTTTGCTCCAGGCGCTGCACCAGCGTGCGCACCTCTTCGGCCTGGCGCAGC
>LNAP01004490.1_pt1 | contig 12865 bp, 13 predicted proteins | sample 602601 | NCBI WGS metagenome assembly LNAP01 (sample SAMN02440304, study PRJNA202911) | soil metagenome | biome: Subtropical and temperate rainforests or woodlands; isolation source: soil samples (1 kg each in a 20% v/v slurry with milli Q water) were... ...
AGGCGATGGCAAAGAGTCAAAATACTGGATTGCGGGCAACGCAGTATTTCCAGGTGCTCGTGAGTCTCTTGATGATTGTCTTGGATTGTCACTTCCAGAAAATTTTGATCCGGTGAACCTTGTCGAGGTCACGGCAGAGGATAACGGCAAGCCAGTGAAGAACGGCCATTGGTTCGACGTTGCCCCGGTCAAAATTTCAGTGCAAATGCGTGATGCCAGCCCGATTAAGGCATCACAATTTTCGTATCTGCGTATGCAGTTCGCCTCACCAGCGGAAGCCCACGAACACATTCGCGCTAGAGCCCGCACTCTTGGCCGAAAGGCCATTCCTGAGGCCGAGGTCAAAGACGTTCTACTGTCACCAGATGGGGTCGAACGGTGGTTCACAGTCGAAGCGAAAAACTAGACCTACTTTTGGGGTGTTGTCGAAACGCTCTAGAAGTACGATCCGGTCAGTCAAACCACTGTGATATAGGAGACCGCTGCATGAACGTTGCGAACGCCGATACAAACGAACAAACGCTGAGGGAGCGCTCAGTGACATTACTAGGCAAAATTGTCCAGGAGATCGCCAGTTCAGAAACTCAAGATGAGAGGCATGCCAAACTGCAGCAGGCGAAAGGTATGGCCAGGGCATATCGTGAACTTCAGGTCGTGCCCGCAAAGCTGACCTTTTCGTTCGAGGGCCACGTTGAAAGGGTATACCGCCGGCTGGATTCAGCACAGCACGCGCCTGCATCCGAGCTCGAATGGTAACAGTGCGAGGGTCCGACAGCCCCTTGCGCTTTTGGTATCACCGGTATCGTGATCGGTGATTACCAAACGCAAGAGCTTCCGATGGAAAATCTGAACGAACTGAAAATACTCGATTTCCGCACTGCCCGAACCGGGACCTTGGTTCGGCGTAGTGCACACTTTCTTCAAGATCGTTGTGGGCAAGCAAAAACCCAACTCGGGGTGATAACTGGATTCGCAGTCTTCGAGGATAAAAAGAAAGCCCCGATCGTCTGGCCCGTTGTCTTCTGGGAGGGGAATGCATCTGAAAGCACAACGCATCCCGCGCTCATCTCACCGTTCCGTGCGCACACTCTGCCCACTATTAGCATGTTTGAATAATCTAATACCTCATTGCCTATGCGCTGACCACTCCACCCTCCTGTTGGTCGCGCACCTCAACTTAGAGCAGTACGACAGGCAAATCTATGCCCTCCATTGGGCCCAATGTGGTGCCTAGATTTCTTTTTGGAAAGCATCATTGGACCATCTACTAAACATTGAGGTTCGCGATGTCTACCAAAGAAACGGAACACCAGGTGCTTGGCGAATTGGTTGCCGACCTGATCAAAGAGCGAAGAGCAACCCGCCGTATGCGCTACATCAAATACGGACTTTTTGCCGTTATCGCTGTTGCCCTGGATATCGCAGTGTTCTCCTCAGCCACCGGACAATTCGGAGGCGATGATTCAAAAGACAAAGAAATCACTGCCGCGGTTAACGTTTACGGTGAAATTTCTGAAGGAGGGCAAGCAAGCGCTGAGGTGATCAAGAAAGGTCTACGCCAAGCGCTTGAGGATAAACGCACGAAGGCGGTTGTTCTGCGAATCAACTCGCCAGGTGGCAGCCCAGTGCAGGCCGGGGAGGTTTACGACGAAATCAAGCGTCAACGCGAGCTACACAAGGACACGAAGATTTACGCTGTCATCAGCGATCTGGGGGCCTCTGGCGCCTACTACATCGCAAGCGCTGCAGATGAGATCTACGCTAACAAATCGAGTTTGGTCGGCTCGATTGGTGTGACTGCGGCTTCGTTCGGCTACGTAGATCTAATGCGTACACTGGGGGTGGAGCGCCGTGCTTACACGGCTGGCGAACATAAGGCCTTCCTCGATCCGTTCCAACCTCAAAACCAAGAAGAGGCCGCATTCTGGTCGAACGTGCTGAAGACCACGCATGCACAATTCATCCAGGCGGTAGTAGACGGCCGCGGACCGAAGCTCAAAGTCAGCGAGCACCCTGAGCTCTTCTCTGGCCTCATCTGGTCGGGCGAACAAGCTCTGCAACTTGGTCTTGTCGATCGCTTAGCTGACGTGGACTACGTTGCTCGTGAAGTGGTTGGAGCAAGCCATGTTGTCGATTTCACTGCCAAAGAGAATCCGTTCGATCGTTTCGCAAAAAAAATCGGCGCTTCAGTAGCTGAGCACGTTTCGATGACCATGGGATTCAGCGGTCCCAACCTTCGGTAAATACTCCAGGTCGAACAAGAGCCGGCGCTAACGCCGGCTTTTGCGTTTGCCCCCTACCCCATACTCACCTTGCTGAAAAAGTTCTGATTTCCCCTCCCATGCTCTCGCCGATGAACAAGCGACGGGTTGCGCTTTTGTGAATCTCCGGATGATCGACGGTATGTCCATTCGCCTTCCCTCATCAGATCACCGGTAGAGAACATGAGCGCTTTCAACAAAACCTTTCCAACCATTGATTACAAGACCCAGTACCAGCTTGGCCTTAATGAGTCGGATTACTGGCTGATCGTCGACCTCTTCTGCGGTGGAGGTGGAGGCTCCACCGGGCTGGAAATGGGATTGGGGCGCCGAGTAGATATCTGCGTCAATCATGACGAGGCGGCAATCTCGCTTCACACAGCGAACCACCCTTATGCCACTCACTACCAGACTGACGTTTGGGGCGTCGACCCGGTTAAGGCCTGCGGAGGAAGGACCGTCGGGTTCGGGCACTTTAGCCCAGACTGTACACATTTCTCACAAGCAGCAGGTGGCCAGCCGCGGTCTAAAGAAATTCGCGATCTGCCCTGGGTCATAGTGAAATGGGCAGGCAAAGTCAGGCCGTTAGTTATTAGCGCAGAAAACGTAAAGCAAATTTTGGGTTGGACCAATCTGATCGCCAAGCGCTGCCCTAAGACCGGCCGTGTCGTTAAGCTTGATGGCTCAATTGCAGCGCCTGGAGAGGTGGTGCCTCTTAAAGCGCAATACTTGATCCCCGATAGCGGCAAACCCGCTGGTAGCGCCTTACATCGGCGCAAGCAGCGCCGCAAATATCGCCGTCACGGGTCACCAGTTAATCGCACCTGGAATCACTTTGTTGCGAGTTTGCGGTCGCTGGGGTACGAGGTTGACTGGCGTGTATCTCGAGCTTGTGACGATGGAGCTCCGACCATACGCGAGCGCATGTTCCTAATCGCACGCTGTGATGGGCATCCTATTGAATGGCCCGAGGCATCTCACGCGAAGCATCCGAAAAAAGGACAATTGCCCTATCGCGCCGCCGCAGAATGCATCGATTGGAGCAATCTAGGCCAAAGCATCTGGGGGCGTAAACGCCCTCTGGTGAAGTCCACCAATGTCCGGATCGCCACCGGCATCGAACGCTTCGTTGTAAATGGACGGCCTTTCATTCTCCCTGCTACCCATCAGGGGAGCGTGCGCCTTCACGATGTTGACGAACCTATGCGGACTGTCACTGGCGCAAACCGCGGGGAATTGATGGTTGGTACTCCGATTATTGCCCCATTCATCACAGAGCATGCCAACGCATCTCAGCAAAGAAACATGTCGGCAGAAGAACCCCTTCGGACGATCTGTGCCCAGGTCAAAGGGGGGCACTTCTCTGTCGTGGCCCCTATCCTGGTGCAGGCAAATGGCGGCAAAAACACCACCCCTGCTCACCCCGTTGTCGCGCCATTCAGCACCATCACCGGCTCCGGCAGCCAACAGCAGTTGGTAACGGCAAAGCTGGACAGCCACGACCTCCAAAACCAGCAGTTCAACAATGATCAGATCAACGCTGCGCTGCGCGTTGCTGACTTCATGCTTGAGCATGGTACGCGGAGACCTGAATCAACAGCTCTTACCGTTGAAGAGAGGCTTGAGTTGGTTACGGTTTTCGTCGACGGCGTCCGGTACCTGATCGTAGATGTATGCCTACGAATGCTCGATGCTCGCGAGCTATACCGCGCGCAGGGCTTTCCTGAAAACTACATCATCGACCGCGGCCATGATGGTCGGAAGCTGAACAAAACTCAGATGTGTAAGATGGTCGGCAATAGCGTGTCACCATTGCAGTTGGCAAGGATCGCAAGATGTAACGATCCATGGAAAGCACGTCAGCATGCGATGCTTGCTGCTTAAACAGGAGATTCACATGAACGAGGTTGTAGAGCTAAGCAGAGAGGAACTCCTAGCCCTTTCAGTGCGGTTTCGAGAGGCCGTCGAAAAGATCCTGGGAGAGCTATCTCGAGTCCCCAGCAATCTTGATCGCTTTCCAAGAGGCTGCTGCGGTCAAATTTCATAGATGCTTGGACAAATCCTCAATGACAGGTTTGATGACCGAGTACTTTACGTAAGCGCAAATCATTGTGAACGAAACGGAAGTCACGGCTGGCTACGATGTGGAAACATCGCGATCGACGTGACCGGTGATCAGTTCACCGGCCGGCCAGCTGTCTTTGTTGATGCCCCAGACTCTTGGTTCGACCAGTGGGAAATCGATGAGCCTTTAGTTGGTCCAGCGTCATACGAAATGGGCCACGACCTGGATTCCGACAGGGTTTACGAAAGTGTCTGTGCCCTCCTAAATAATTAGAAACTTGCATTTACTGCTTCAAGTTCACCATCGGTAAATCAGACCTGCACTGCATAAGCCGGTCGCTGTGCCCACCCGTGAGGCGGGGTGTCTGTTAGTAGGCCGCAGGCACCCTTTTTAATCGTGGCGAAGCCTGAGCCATCTCCCCAGCCGGTTCCTAGGCTGTTCTTAATCGTCCACCCGTTGGGTGTGTATCCAACCACGCATACCGAATGTAGCTTCGGTTCACCAAGCGACATGTCCGGGGAGTACGTCGACCCTCGATTAGTGGTGAAGTCGAAGAAGTCATCCCACACGTACATGTCCGTTACGATCGGACCTTTCGTAATCGTGGATCGGGCGTCTGATGTCGTTATCAACGCGAAATCAAGTAGGGTCGAGTGAATGTCGATCGTCGAACAGGACTGAGGTGGGAACGGCGCTGCATCAGATAGTGAGATCGCATAGCCAAACTCCTGCAGGAGCTTCAGCAACCGCCGAGGTTCGATTCCGTTATCGCAGATCTCGTCGCGATTATCTGTGTCGCGATTAACCACGCAGGTGTGCATATGTTGCGCAGAGACATTCGGTGCTTTTCCTCCAATAGCGAGTACTGTCGCGATTTCTATCGCCGCGGCCGCGGCGAAGCTCGTGCAGCTGTTGCATGTTCCTTGATACTTGGCAGGAGGTACCTCCACGTGATCGCGCCAATCGAACTCTAATGGAAGCCTCTCAAGGTCGAAGAGATCAAAGATTCTCCTAAAGTAATGCCACTTCGAAGGCCTGTATGGCTCTGACGGCGGCCTGGGGAATGACGCATATGCCGAACGAAGCAGCGGTGCTTGCTCTCGGAGCTCTTCTTCCTGCTTCGGGCTGGGGTAGGTGAGTGTCCTCATGGAAGCGCGGCCGTCTGAGCTTTCACCTGAGCGACTGTAGCGTTTAGCAGTGCCGTCTGTGCGTTGATCAACGAGGTCTGCGCCCCGAGTGTACTAGTCTGATCCACAACCTGTGAGTTGGCTTGGGCAATCGCGAGTACAGCTTGCGCCTGCAGTACAGATGCCTGGGCCGTGGTACTGCCCGCTTGCTGCTGAAGACCCTGGATAGAGGCGTTCTGCTGCGCAGCCGAATTTGCGATCTGCGCATTGATCAGACCCGTTCGGGCCGTAAGGGTACCGGTCTCTCCCTGCAATCCTGAGGTCTGTTGCGCCGTCTTCAGCGCAATCTCAGCATTTAACTGATCGACGTCGGCTTTTGTCTTTGCAAGCTCTGCGACTCGCAGAGATGCAGGAAGCGCTGCCAGTTGCGTTGCCGCCTCCTTTGTCGCCCCAGTAAGAGCCGATGCGGCAGCCACTTTCTGGGTGGTTTGAAGCACGGTCGGGACACCATTGGGATCGAGGGTGACACTGGCGCTTTCGGATCGGAACAGACCACCAGCGATCGGAAGCGCATACATAGGTCCAACTTGAAGAACGGCAAAATCAGTTGCGGTTTGGTTCTTAGCCAATACCTGACCCGCAATGAACTTTTCAGGGCATGGCGCTCCTGTGCAAGTCACAAGCTTGGCGGCACGGGACAACCGGATCGGCAGGCCTAGCTCCAGATCGGCAGCAGGTAGTGCAGACGGTATGATCCAACCATCAGCTTCAGGTTGGGTGTACAGAGCAAGGTATACGTTTAACCGCAGTGCGGCATTCTCTCCATCGACGCCCGAAATGATCCAAGAATCAAGTACGCCCTGATCGATGCTAAATTTGTCAGAACGGAATTCGGTGGACCTATGCGGCCAGGTTACTGTTTGAATGTTCGTAGAGACCTTCAAGGCGCCATCGAAAGTATCTTGTTTCTGCGATAGGTCCTGTTTCGCCATTTGTTGATCAGAAAGCGCCTGGATAAGCTTGGCCTTAAGGTTCTTGTCGTTCTTATCCGTACCCACTTGAGCGGTCAGGAGAGCGACATCGGCGGTCTTTTGCGCCAAAGCCGCGGTAGCTTCGTCTACCACCCTCTTGAGTGTGGGTTGTCCGGCCGGATAGAGCGTATCAACGGCCGTCCGAAGCTTAGTGGTGCAAATCTGCGCCCGAACTGGTGATTTGCCGCCACTTGCGCCCGCCGCGGCGAATCCAATGGCCACCTGCGCTGCAGTTCCAATTACATTCCCGATGATCGTTGGTGCAGCGCCAGCCGTCTCTGCGTTCAGTGCGGTATTAAAGCCCTGTGTAGAGACAGTGGATTTGATGTCGCTGGTCGAGAACCAACCATTCGAAGTTAGCAGGTAGCGCTGGTCTTCATCCGGCGCATTAGTGGCAGACGCTAGCGTCTCAACCTTGCTTTCGATTTCGGGACCGCATTTGGTTATGTGCCGGGTAATCGTAACGGTAAAGCGCGTCATTACCAGATTCCAGGGGGTACCCTGCATCTGATTGTTGGAATCGAGGGGAGGCGCTTTGGAGACCGTGATTCCCGCGCACCCGGCGCAGAGTAAAGCAGCACACGCTGTGCCAAGAAACGCCTGAACTTGATTCGCCATATCCTGCTCTCCCTAATGAGGACGGTTTAAGCTGCGTCGTGTGGACCTGGATAATTTTCGCGAGCGAATCCCATTGCAGCTCACCCTTCAGGTGCTAATCAGAGAAAGGTTTGGACTCGCGTTGCTCGCGTCGCAAAGTACGAGTAAGTCCGCAAAACAAAAAGTTGTACGTACTCAAAGGAGATCTGCGACAGAACCGCTTTGCGCCGAGAGGAAGCTGCTTTAGACAATCCAGCGCACAAAAGAACCGGGCTTCCTGTACTCCGGAAATATGGCGCACGGCCATCACAAGCAAAGCCAACATTTCTGTTCTCGTCAAATGGGTATGGGAATGTTCGGTAGGGGGGCAGTCAGTTAAGCTGCTCCCTCATAGGGGCAGATCTGAAACGTAGATTGAAGGAGAAGGATTGCTTCGAGCTACGCATGGAGGGGCTTAAACACTTATTCTCGGCGGCATGCGGGGCACGTCACACCATAGGTGACAAAGTCAGAATGAATGAACACACCATCGGCATTGATGGCTGGCCATGATGAAGCCCGGTAACCAGCGACAGCTAGGCACAAGGGCCATCCCAGTTCTACGTTAACTGCTTGCCATCAGCGAATTGAACCGGGAAACCGTTGTGTGGCATATGTCTCCGCTCCTATTTTAAATGCGCTGAGCCGGTCAACTGAACCGAGTCCCGGAAACTAGCAAGCTCTTTGCGCTGTGCCTCCAATCGTGCTTTCACTTCATGAATCTGAAACAGCGTGATAGGGCTCATCAGCAAAGCCACCCCCGGCAGAGTGCTAGGAATCGGTGAAGCTACAGCGGCCTTAAAGCGAGCTCGTTCCGGCGCATACCAGGAGGCATAAATATCGCCTTCGTCCCAACCCTTGCCCGTTTTGCTATAGATGGACTTCGAACTCCCCACCGGAACGTCCAGCATCTTGCGGCATTCAAGTGACTGGTACACGTAGCAGCCTAGTCGTGCATCGCCTGTCAGAAGGCCTTGACGAAAGGCAGCGACTTCAGATGTCGCCAACACAGCGCAGCAAGCAAAAAAAACGCATAGGCTGCCCAAAACGATGTTTCGATTAACCACCTGCAGAAGCGCAAACGCGAGAAGGAGACCACCGAACAGCGTCCCGTGATACTGCAAGCCGAGGCGCTGCGACAGAAAAGAAACATCCAGCATCTCAGCATCGGATACAGGCACTAGCACTGCGAGACTAATCGCGGAAATGACGCAAACGATGAGATAGAGAAGGACCAGTATCAGCAGACCAGCAATAGCCATACCTGCCTTCGATTCGACCTGTGGTGGTTTTGACGTCACATTAGTGGGCGACTGGACAGTAGCGCTCATTCGCAGCTCCTAGTGGTGGAATGGAGCGTTCATTTTCTACCCATGAGCTTCAAAGTAATGTCGAGTTTGCCCCGTGTTTCGGTATGGATATCTATCCGCTTCGGGTTGTCCGTCGGGCGCGACGTGCAGCTTTACGAGCGCCCTTCGTTTTTGATTTGCCGCCACGCTTTCCAGCCAGTCTCTTACTGAGAATCTGACCTACTAGACTGCCAGCAGCGGCAGTGGATCGAATCAAAGAGTCGGCGATGTTTCCTTTGATGCTCATGCCACCTTAGCCTCTTCGTTCCCTGCCGCATTTTCACTAGCATTTTGAGCGGCCTTCTCTTCCACTTTCCTGGCCTTCTCCTCAGCTGCTTTTTCTTTTTTCTCGATCTCGTCGAGCAGGCCCTGCAGTAGCGCTCGATTTGCCTCACTCAATTGCTCGAACGCCGGATCCTTCGAAATATTCTTTGCAGCCTCGTACAAGGGTTTTGATTGGCTCTTGACGACCTTGTCCAGTCGACCGCCAGGAATGTCGGCCTTGGTCACCTTTTTCTTGCCCTTCTTGACTGAGGTCGCCAAGCCTTCCTGCAAAATCTTCACAGCATCACCGCGATGTTTGCGCATTACTTCTAGCGCCAAGCCAACAGAGACTTCGCCCTTCTGAAGCATTTCAATAATGGAAAGAGGCGCGGCAACCACTTCGAGTAATTGTTCGACGTAGACAGGACCAAAATGAAGCCGCTCGCCGATTCGCTCTGGCGACCACCCATAACTAAGCAGACGCTTTGCAACCAAGGCTGTTTCGAAGGTGCTAAGGCGACGACCTTCGTTGTTGGCCACCAGACCAGCAACAATGTCCTCGAGGCCGATCCCCTTTGTCGGAAGGGTTACAACAGGAAAGTTCGTAATCGGCGCCCCTTCGCTCAATGCGAGCTTAAGAGCTTCGATACGGCAGTGACCGTCGCTGACGTACGCAACAGACCCTCCCTCTTCCTCAACGATGAAGACCTCAATCGGCTTGCTCGACTTGAAGCCGATTTGCTTCATGTTGTCGGCGAGCTCCCGAATGTGCTGGTCGAGACCAGCATCTCTGACCCGAACGTTGAGCCCCTCCATTACACGAAGCTTGCTGAGCTCGGAAACCGCCGGCATCCACAAATCACGCGACTTGGCGCCCATGCCTTTCTCCATCGCGCCCTTGATAGAGCCGAAGAGGAAGTCGACACGCAGTTCGCTGGGAGGGATATCGGCCTGGGTTAGCTCGAAAGATTGCTGGGGCATTTGAGTCTGAGTCATGGCTGGTCTCTCATTCCTAGGATTATGGATATGGGCGTCATCGCCTCTCATGTGATCCATAGTAAGGAAGCTCGTGATAATGCAACCCTGCATTGAGCCGCAGTTTGGGCTCAATCCACGCAGTTTCAGTGAAGGCAGCACTGTTGATACTTGTGGGCTGACGGCATCAGACGCATCGCAAGACAATTAATGGTAGGTCGCCGAAGGTGCTTTTTCATGAGCTGACTATGGGGTATGCGCCACTTTGGAGCTGAGTAAAAGATTCTTTTGAGCGGGGGGATCGCCCCTTTTGCAGGTACGGACCAACTATTTGCATGCCGCGCTTTTTGAGAGAATCAGTTCCTCATTTTGTCGCCACAGAGCGCCCCCTCCCATGCTCTACATGCTTTCCTGCTTGGTAATTTCCTTGTCCTGTCTTATCGGACTGTTCAGCCATATGAACAGGTTGATTGAGCACGCCCAAAGTAATGAGACCTCTCGTCCATCCCCCCTGACGACGCTTATCCTGGGCCTGATGCTTTTCGCAACGAGCGCACCGATAGCACTGACAATCCTCTCCGACCAAACGATGACTTTGGATGCAAGTTACGGACGGCTATCTGTGCAGCTTTTGGCAATGGGCGGCGCCGCGGCAGTCGGCTGGGGGGTGTGGAAACTCTATTTAGCCTACAAGGTTCAGAGTGCAGACTTCTGGAATGCCGGGCACATCATTTTGCTGATGACTGCTGGCGGCGTTTGCATGATATCGGCGGTTGAACATCTAACGTTCTATCGGAGTAGCTCAGATGGTTGGGCAAACCTTGAGCTCATCAAGGAGATTTCTCCGATTTCAGACATGGCAAACTGCAACGCCTCGATTGTCCTGGTACGAAACAGCGATAGCGGAGCAATAGACTATCGGTGCCCAACGATCATGATTGTTAACCGTCATTCCTCGCAACCATTTGTCCCCTGGCCGGACTACACCGAAGGAAGCAGCCAGCAACTCGGTGATGCAATTCGAGACATCAAATCCCAAGCGACTGTGCCAGACCAATAGAACTCCACCCGAAGCTGTAACGACCTTAAAATCCCAGCCCACCTCTGGGATTATTTGTGGTCCGACCCGGTCATCTACTGCTGATAGAGCTACCTTTAATTGTCCGGATCGGACATCAGCGGGTCACCTAAAGATTTTTCGATGGAGGCCGATAACAAAAAATGATTTATCTAGCCAACCATAAATCAAGGGCATTTATTTTAATAAAAACCCGGCTTAAGTGGGGTTGCATATAGCAAGACTGGATTTAAATTAGTTTCAAAAGCAGCGCCTAACAAGCTGCGAAGCTAAGAACCACCATAAAGGAGCTACATGGATGAAAAACAAAGTAACGATCGCCCTGGCACTTTTCCTTACTGTTGCAGCATGCGGTGCTTCCGCAGGAACTGGAGGAAATGGAAGCGGTAACCCAAAAAATGACGCAGGCCACCCAACCAAGGAGCCTGTCGCCCATTATATTTGGAAAGAAGGAAAACTCGTACCAAACCCTGAGCGGTCAGGAGACGCTGTTAAGCCAGTCGAACAACAATCGGCCAGCATTGATGTTGAGAAACCTTAAAATTCTTCAATGTGATGAAAGCAGCTTCGGCTGCTTTTTTCATTAACTGAATAAAGATTCTTATGCATTAGACGGCAGCGTTTGATGAATTGCGATTGGGCTGTGCGAGATGTTGAAGGAGTAAGCGATGCAGAATAAGCGCCACCCTCTGTTGATTCACGGGCAGATATATACCGCAGAAGATCAATGGCAAGAAGCGTTCGCACCTCACTTGGAAGCGCTGAGCGATACCGAGGGGGTTGTTGAAGCGCTTTGCCTATGCCTTGAAGATCACCACCAGGCGCCGAGCATAGTGATCAAGCGACGGTCAGAGCGCTCCGGCTATGCGTACATTCGTGCTCCAGGCACCGGCAATCAACATGCCCCAAGTTGCGTCTTTCATTCTCCGCATCAAAATCTCAACGGCCTTAATAGTTACAACTCAACCGCAATGAAAGAAACGCTTGAGGGTACTATTTGCATCAATCTCAGAAAAAAACTTAAACAATCAACTGATGCGGCTCATCAGTTGACTGATGATGCCGAGCAAACAAAGTTAAGGACTTTCGGTTTAAAGGGTATTCTCCACCTCATCTGGTCAGAGTCACGGCTCAACTTATGGTTCGACCATGTTAAATGCCAACGACGCCTTGGCATGGTAAATTTAGCGATTAGGCAGGTTGCAGGTCGGATTATCAGCCAAGACACCCCACTTGATAGGAATTTACTTTTACACGCTCCAATAGGCAGCCAGCAGGAACAACTCAACAACGACGTAATCAACTCGTCACTCGCATTCAACAGCAAGACTTTACTGCTTGCGCCACTAAGGCCATACAACTCCAACAAATACGAATCTAAAGTTTCAAAACTTCCAGTAGTTGGAAACTTTGGTTTCTCAGCGATTTTTATTGGTACGCACCACTGGGAGCACTTCGTTAAAGAGTATCCAAACGAAATCAAGCTTTGGAAAGAAGGACACACAGTGATTGCGCTTGCGCGCCTTGCAACGAAAAACAACGGGACTTTCAATATCGCGCAGGTTCGAGATATAGCATTGATGGCGGTAAGCGAAGCGTGGATACCGATCACCTCACGTTCCGATCTGGCAAGGGAGTCAGCTCTCAGAGCTAAGCGCGTGAGTTTTATCAAACCATTACGGTACGACGCTCCTCTCGACCTAGAAATACCGGATTTCCTTATCGCTGACGCAGACGGGTACCAGCCGGTGAAAATCTCCAGCTAGCGCAAATAAGAAACCCGGTCCTAAGACCGGGTTTTTTGTCCACGTTATAAACTGAAATGTATGAAGGGCAGCAGACCAACACAGAATCCCAGAATCCCCAGTACCCCGCCCGTTATCCCTAAACGAATGGAGATACGAACATTCAGGTCAGGGTGAAACCAAAACCACTTATAGATTTCCGCGGAGGATGCTCTCTTCAATTCTAGCTCGACTTGATCATTGAAGCGGACGCCCAGGACGTCGATCGCATCGTAGTCGAGTGCTACAGCGTTTTTAGTGATGGATATCCCACCAGGAGTGCCCATCACATACC
>LNAP01004444.1_pt1 | contig 12863 bp, 10 predicted proteins | sample 602601 | NCBI WGS metagenome assembly LNAP01 (sample SAMN02440304, study PRJNA202911) | soil metagenome | biome: Subtropical and temperate rainforests or woodlands; isolation source: soil samples (1 kg each in a 20% v/v slurry with milli Q water) were... ...
GGCGGCGCATCGGATGGGAAGGCCTTGCCGCCGGGCGTTTCATCGCGTCGTCGGTATCGACAGGACGGGCACGATGTCCTTGCTGCCGGTCTCCACAAAGGTGAACAGCAGCAGGATGAAGGAGAAAAGGTTCTTGGATGCAGGATCGCGATCGTCGATCCAGAACCACTGGTTGCGATAGGGGATGGCCACGAACGCGTCGCCCGGCTTCTCGGGCGAGCTTGAGCTCGTGATCTTGATGAGCGGCGGGATGGTTCCGTGCGGACCGAGATCGCCCTCGGCCGTCGACTGCACCCGGCGTTCCGTCACGTGCGCCTCGGGCACGGTGATGGTCGAGGCGAGGTCGAGGAGGACCTCGAAGATCGACCGCGTGACCATCGCGATTTCCTTGTTGTTCGACGGCACCGCGCCAAAGACCACCGTGAACTCCTTGGCCTCGGGATCGAGGCCCAGGATGCTCGTGACGTTGCGCACCGCCTGCCGCACGGCGGCGGAGTGGCTGCGGCGGAAAACGATGCTCAGCGTGTCGCCCTTCGGGCTCACCCGTACGCCGAGGTCGCCCGCGTTCTGGATACGCCCGAGATGCTCCAGCAGCACGTAGAATTCGGGATTGGCCGGCCGCACGTGCTCGCGCGACATGCCGCCCGCCACGCGGCGGTTGTCGATGCCGTTGATCGATTGAACGGCCAGGCGGAACACGACATCGACCGGGAAGCCGGCCTGCAGGACGTTGAAGATCGACTGCGGCGGAATGCTGCCCATGATCGATCGCGCAAAGCGCTCGCCCTGCAGCGGCGTGTAGGTGACGGTCGGGCTGTCGTTGTAGGTGACGCTGGCCGTCGGGCCGAGCGAGCCGGTGATGGCCTGGAACGGGGCGCCCTGGTTGAAGGTATTGAAGCTTCCCGTGCCGGAAATCGTGCGCTGCACGGAGTAGCCGGCGACGACCTGGCCCACGTCCATGAAGACTGGAATGTCGCCGTAGCGGATCTTCACCAGATTGAGCAGCATCTGGGACTTCCACGACTCGCCCACCGCGCCGGCGTAGTCGAAGCGGTCGCGGGTCACCGTCCCCGGCCCCATGCTATCGCATCCTGCAAGAGCGAGGAGCGGCAGCAACAGCAGCACCCACATCGAAGGTAGAGGGCTGAAACGACCCTCAGGCATTAGCGCATTGTACTCACCTGCCCACTGTGCCTGATGCCTCGGGCGCTGTCATTGATCCTTGTGATGACAGAAAAGTACAATCAATGCGCAATCAAATGCTGAGATCGAGGAGATTGTAGTCCTTGATGTCAGCCCTGGCCTTGTCGTCCCACCGATAGCTGAGGCCTTCGTCGGCGTGCGGCTTGTAGACGTAGGGCGTCTCGCCCGGGAAGCGCTGGCGCCGCGCATCGATGCCGTAGCCGATCATGCGCGCGCGTTCGCGGATGCGCTCCGCGTCGTAGACAGCTTCCTTGTTGTGCACGCCGCCGCCCTTGACGCCCAGCACCGAGCGGCGCCGGTGGAAGCCCATGTTCAGCGTGACGCGCCAGTCCTTGCTGGTGTTGGCGAAGGAGCCGTGCAGCGCCTGGCGGTTGGTGATGGCGACGTCGCCTGGCCTGGCGATGATCGGCACGGCATCGGGCAGGCGCTCGCTGCCGGCCTCGGCGACCAGCTTCTTGATGTCGGCCCTGCCGTGCTTGTGCGAGCCCGGCACGACCCACACGCCGTTGGCCGCCGTGCAGCCGTAGAGCTGGCCCATGAAGTTGAAGCCGTGGCTGCCCTGGTCCCAGTCGGGGCTGTTCCAGTGCGTGACGCCGTCCTGGTGCCACGCCACCGAGGCGCCGCGGCCCGGCTCCTTGATGAACAGCGCCTCGTTGAAGGGCGTGAAGTCCGGACCGTTGATCGCGGCGGCGACGGCGAGAAGCTCGGGATGGCCATAGACGCGCAGCACCGCCTCGGAGAACTGCAACGAGCCCAGGATGAGATAGACGACCTCCTGCGGCGCGCCGGCGGCGGCCTTGGGCTCGTACATCTTCACCGGATGGCGGCCGTTGGCGAGATCGGTGCCGCCGAACGGATCGCCGAGCGGCTTGGACCACAGCAGGTTCGGGCCCTTGCAGTCTGCGGCCAGCGCCGGCCGGCCCTTGGCGTCGAGCGCAGCACCGCGCTCGACCGGCAGGCGGTCGAGGATGTCGTGCACGTCGCGTTCGATGTCGCCGAGCTCGTCGGGCTTGAGCACGCCTTCGAAGACGTAGAAGCCGCACCGCCAGTAGGCGTCGAGGATGTCGGGATGGAGCGCGCCCGCGGCAGTGAAGCGGATCGGCCCGCGATTGCCGAGGCGAGCCGCGCGTTTCTCGCCTTCGTGCAGATAGGCCTGCATCGCGGCTTCTTCGGAGCCGTAGTCGACGCGTGTCGTCGCGGATCCGTCCATGGCGCATCCTCCGATTATCTTCTTGGCCGGAGGATAGAGAGCTTTGCCGAGGCCTTAAAGGTCCCTCGCTGCGCGAGGGATGACAGGGTGCCTTGCGGCCAGCGCATCTGTCATCCCGAGGGCGAAGCCCGAGGGACCTTTATTGCAGATCGACCAGCGTCAGATCGACGAACCACGATTGCGGCGAGACGAAGCCTTTGACCTTCTTGCTGAACGCCCGCGGGTTGAGGTCGTGGACGATGAAGAGCCAGGGCGGATTGTCGACCAGCCGCTCGTGCGCCATGGCGAAATACTTCTGGATGGTGGCCTCGTCGGCCGCCTCGGACAACGTCTTCATCGCGTCCTCGAACTTGTCGTCCTTCCACTGCTCCCAGTTCGAGCCCAGCGGCGAGGAGTTGGCGAAGGCGAAGTAGCGGAACATCATGCCGACGTCGCTCGACGGCGAGCTGACATTGAGCGCCATGGCGCCCTTCAGCGACGGGTCGTCGGGCACGGCGCGGGCGGCATTCAGCAGCACCTGCCATTCGACCGCCTCGACCTGGACGTCGACGCCGCAGGCCTGCTTCAGGTTCTCCTGCAGCGCCTCGTTCATCGGCAGCGGCAGCATCTGGCCGGAGCCCGACGTCGAGATCATGACCTTGAACGACAGCGGCTTCTTGTCGGTGAAGCCGGCCTCGGCCAGGAGCTTCTTGCCCTTGGCCGGATCGAACGTGTAGCGGTTCTCGGGCTTGCCGAAGGCCGGGTCGTTCGGCTTCAGCCAGCCGACCGACGGCTCGGCCGTGCCGTTCAACAGCGCGACGATGGCGCCGCGGTCGATGCAGTAGTTCAGCCCCTGGCGCACGCGGACGTCGGCCAGCGGGCTGTTCTTGGCGGCCATGTTGTAGAACCACGGCCAGACATGCGGATAGGAGCCGGTCGAGATGACGAAGCCCGCCTGCTTGAGCGACGGGATGCCGTCGGGCGGCGGCACCTCGATCCAGTCGACGCGACCCGAGCGCAGGGCGGCGAGCCGCGTGTTGGCCTCGGGAATGGGCAGCAGCAGGATCTGGTCGACCTTGGCCTTCTTGGCCGGGTCCCAGTAGCCATCATTGCGCGCCAGCGTGACCGACTGGCGCGGCACCACGGCGGTGATGCGGAACGGCCCGGTGCCGGCGGGCGGCAGCATGGCGACCTTGGCCCAGTCCTTCCCGGCCTTCTCCCACGAGGCGGGCGAGGCGTTCAGGATATAGGGCACCATCCACGGGAAGTAGGACGCCACGATGGAGGTCGTCATGGCCACGGTGAAGTCGTCGATCTTCTTGTAGGAGACGAGGATCGGCACGCGCGAGCGCATGATGCCGACGGCACCCGGCTCGAATTGCGCGCTGTCCTTGTTGAAGATGCGCTCGAGGTTCCAGATCACGACGTCGGCGTTGAAATCGGTGCCGTCGTGGAACTTCACGCCCTTGCGCAGGTGGAAGATCCAGGTCTTCTTGTCGTCGGGCGCCTGCTCCCACTTTTCCGCCAGACCCGGCCGCAGGGTGGCGAGCTGATCGGTCTTGGTAAGATCGAACAGGATCAGGCCCTCGAAGATCGGGAAGCCCAGGAAGCGCATGCCCTCGAAGCCGTTGTTGGGCATGCCCGTGGTCGTCGGGATGTCGGACGCCGTCATGCCGATGCGCAGCACCTTCTCCTGCGCCGACGCGGGCGATAGCGCCAGCGCCGAGACGGCGGCCAGCGCGGCAAGGGACAGACATTTCTTCATGGCACGAACTCCTGATTGCCGGAGTTCATGCAAGGAGCGGGCCGCCGCTCAGGCCGGCATCAGCTTCTCGAACCGTGCGAGATAGTCCTTGGCATGCGCCTTGTAGTCGATGCCGGGCGTCTTCAGATGGACGTCGGAGACCATGGCCCACAGCGCCTCGCGCAGCGCGCTGGCCGCTTTCATGGCGGCAAACGAGTGCCGCAGGGAGGCATCGGCCTTGCCTGCAAAATAGGCATCGAACAGCGCATCATCGTCGGCCGCCTCGAACGCCCCATTTGACGACAGGTTGGCGAGATCGAACATTGCCGTTCCGAAGGCGCCGTACTCCCAGTCGATCAGCCACAGGCGCCGGCCGTCGTCCATGAAGTTGCCGGGCAGGAGGTCGTGGTGGCCGAACACGATCGGCATGGGCGCCTGCGCCTGCTCGAGCCGGTCGGCGATGGCGAGGTAGCGCTGGTCGGCGTCGATCAGGCGGACGTAGTCGCGGATGACGTGGAACACCCAGAAGATGTTGGCCGGGCCGCGCAGGTGGCGACCGACCTTGGTGTGGCATTCCTTCAGCAGCGCCGCCAATCGCCCGACGTTGGCGCGCAGGTCGGCCTCGCCGAAGGTCCGGCCATCGATGAAGCGCAGGACGGTGATGCCGTTCTCGGCGTGGACGATCTCGGGCGACAGGCCGGCCTCGAACGCCGCCATCGACGCCGCCCGTTCGCGGTCGCGGAAGACGTGATGGACCGGGATGTCCTCGCCGCAGCGGGCGACGAACTTCTCGCCGCCCTGCGTGACCACGAACGAGAGGTTGGTGAGCCCGCCTTTCAGCGGCGTCAATTCGACCGGCGCCTTCCAGCAGGCGAGCCGCGCCACCCTTTCTTCCAGCTCCGTCATCATTTCCTTCCGCATCGCGGTGACGCGATCATTTCACGCCGCGTCCGGCCGCGCTACGTTGCCGCGAGATGCTGCCTCCCCCGTCATACGGGGGAGGTGCCCCCGTAGGGGGCGGAGGGGGAAGGCCACAGTCGAGATGCTTCATGACGACTCGATCATGAGATCTCGTCTGTGGCCCTCCCCCTCCCTACCCTCCCCCGTATGACGGGGGAGGAATATGAGGAGGAAAACCGATGCCCGACGCGCGCGTCTCGAACACCATCACCGGCCGCGATGCCTTTCTTCGCGTGCTTGGCGACGAAGGCGTCACCAAGATGTTCGGCAATCCCGGCACGACCGAGCTGCCGATCATGCATGCGCTCTCCTCGGCGCCGGAGATGGGCTATGTGCTGGGCCTCCAGGAAGCCGTCGTCATCTGCATGGCCGACGGCTATGCCCGCGCCTCGGGCAAGCTGGTGTCGTGCAACGTCCATGTCGCACCGGGCCTCGGCAACGCCATCGGCTCGATCTACACCTCGCTGATGTCGGGCACGCCGATGATCGTCACGGCGGGCCAGCAGGAGCAGGGCCACGGCCTCACCGAGCCGCTGCTCTACGCCCCGCTGGTGCCGATCGCCTCGCCGGTCGTGAAATGGGCGACCGAGGTCAATCGCATCGAGGACCTGCCCCGCATTCTGCGGCGCGCCGCCAAGATCGCGACCACGGCGCCGACCGGCCCGGTGTTCATCTCGCTGCCCGGCGACATTCTCAACAACGAGGCAGCCATCGACATGGCCGCGCCGACGCGCGTCGACACGGCGGTGCGGCCCTCCGACGCCGCCCTCGAGCAGCTTGCCAAACGCCTGCTTGGCGCGCGGAAGCCGGTGATCCTGGCCGGCCACGAGATCGCCACTGCCGACGCCTTCGCCGAGGCGACGGCGCTTGCCGAGACATTGGGTGCCCCGGTGCTGCAGCAGACCGTGGCGTGGGGCGCGCATTTCCCGTCGGAGCATCCGGCCTATCTCGGCGCGCTCAACCGCGACCAGAAGCACGTGCGGCGTGTCCTCGGCGACTACGACCTGATGTTCTGCGTCGGCGCCGACGTCTTGAAGATGTCGGTGTGGAGCGAGACCGAGCCGCTGCCCGAGACCACGGCGGTGGCAATGGTCGGCTTGCGCGACTGGGAGATGGGCAAGAACTTCCCGGCCGAGATTGCCTTGCGCGCCGACGTGAAGGAGACGCTCAGGGCGCTGGTGCCGCTCCTGAAGAAGCTGGGCGGCGACGCCCTGGCCCAGAGGGCCAAGGCGTCATTGGCCGAGATCGCGACGCGCAACTGGAGCGCCCAGCGCGCCGCGCGCAAGGCCAGGCTCACCCAGCCCGCCAGCGAGAAGCCGCTGCATGCCGAATGGGCGATGATGCGGCTGGTCGAGAAGATGCCGAGCAACGCCATCCTGGTCGAGGAAGGCCTCACCAGCACGACGACGCTGTTCAACTATTTCCCCTTCCGCGATCGCAACAGCTACTTCGGCAATGTCAGCGGCGGCATCGGCTGGGGCATCGCCGCGGCGGTCGGCGTGCAGATCGCCCACCCTGCCCGGCGCGTGGTGGCGGTGATCGGCGATGGCAGCGCCATGTACTCGATCACGGCGCTATGGAGTGCGGCCAACCGGAAGCTGCCGGTGGTCTTCATCATCGCCAACAATGCCGGCTACCAGATCCTCAAGATCCGCCTGAAACTGTTTCACGGCAACGACACGCCGATCGGCATGGACTTCAACGATCCGCCGATGGACATCGCCGCCATCGCCCGCGGCTTCGGCGTGGCGGCGGAGCGGGTCGATACGGCGGCCGGGTTCGACGGCGCACTCGACAAGGCGCTGGCCAGGACCGATGGCCCGAGCCTCATCGAGGTCATGATCAAGAGCTGACTGTTCGCCTACTTTCTGCCGCTCTTGCGCGCCGCCTTGGACTTGGCGGCGGACGGAGCCTTTCCGGCCATCCGCTCGGCCGTGCTTAGGGTGAACTTGAAGAACGGGCCCAGCGCCGTGTCATCGATCAGGGCCGCGAGCGCCATGTGCCGGTGCGAAGCGTTGGGATCCTGGAGCCAATAGGTGCGCAGCTGCTGCATCGCCTGGACAAAGTTCGAATTGGGGTTGGCGAGGGCCGCCTCCCACTGTTTCTCGGTGACACTGCTGTCGTAGCTCCAGTAGGTGCGGAATTCGGACCGGCCGTCTCCGGTGACCATGTAAGTGCCGCGGTAATGCACGCCCTTCATCAGCCTCTCGCACGACGCCGTGATTATGGCCTCGTTGTCGGCCAGGAAAGAGACGAAGGCGCGCACCTGGCCGTGCGGCACCCGGAAGCTCCATTCGATAACGACGTTGCCGACAGCATATGTCGTGTCCACTTTGGCCGGCGGATCGATGGCGACGAAGCTATTCGAGCGAACCTCGGTAGGGACTTCCTTGGCTGACGGAGCGTTCGGAATGCCTCGCCGGAGGGTCAGCCTTCGGGCCAGTTCAAGATGCTTCCTGCTTTTCATGATCCCCTTCTCCCCGTTTTCAACTTGGTAGCCGGTACAACTTCAACGATCAACTTTTGCACAAAATCACCCAGGCAGGCGAGAACATAGTCTGCCGCCTCCTGTCGCGACATCAAGGGCTCGATATTGTCGTAGAATTCCGCCTGCAACTCCTTCAGCGGCTGCCCCCGGCACAACTCCAGGATCATCCATGCGGTCGCATTCAGCGTGTAGAGGTTGGGCCTCTTCGGCACATAGACGAAGCAGACTTCCCGCTCAGGCAGCGGCCTAAGTCGGAGCCCTCGGCTTCGCCTGAAAGATCCAGTCGGGAAGGACACGGAGGTCAACTCCATCGTTCACGGTCGGGCAAAATGGATCGGCCGCGTTCCAGCGGCCACGGAAGGCATAGGCGGCCGACCGGCAGCCGCCTCGGCTGCCTTCATTGGCATCGCAGGTCGAACATGAGCTTTCGACCTCGCCGGTGCGCAGCGTGCGGTAGAGCGGATCGGTGTCCCAGATCTCCATGAACGGCGTGTCGCGCACGTTGCCGAAATTGACGTACTCCCGCAGATACGGGCAGCCGATCGAATCGCCGTAGGCGTTGACCGTGGCGCTTTGCCAGCAGCAGTTACGGTCGCGCGGATGCCACGACTGCATCAGTTTCAGGCCCGCCGGCGGCTTGAGCGTGGCGATCGCGGCCATTTGCTCGTCGAGCGACAGCGCAAGATCGCTCCAGCGATGCTTGACCGGCCCCAGCGGGTAGAGCCTGAGCACGCCGACGCGCTCAGCCCCGAGCCCGTGGGCAAGGTCGAGGATCGCCTGCATTTCGCTCGCGTTGCGCCTGTTCAGGATCGTCAGCACGTCGGTCTTGACGCCGGCCTCGACCAGATTGCGGATGCCGGCGCAAGCACGCGTGAAACTGCCAGCCACGCCTGCGAACCAGTCGTGAGTCTCGGCGCTGCAGCCCATGAGGTCGACAAGGACGTGGCCAACACCCGCCCGCTTCAGGCGTCGGGCCATGGCGGCATCGATCAGCGTTCCATTGGTGCGCAGCAGCGTCATCATCCGGCGGCTGGTGTGGCGCAGGATCTTCAGGAAATCAGGCCGATGCAGCGGCTCGCCGCCTTCGATGTAGGTCTGGATGACGCCGTTCTCGGCCAGATAGTCGATCAGCTTCAGCCACTCGTCGGTCGACAGTTCCCGTCGCTTTCTCTTCCGCCCGCAGTCGGCATAGCAATGCCGGCATTCCTGATTGCAGGTCTCGGTAAAGGCGAAGGTCACTTTCGGGGGACGGTCGAACTGCGGAGTCATGTCACCTCTTGGCTCAACCATCGCAACCTGCCGGTCCGAGGGCAAGGGCGTCGGAAACCACGCGCCCACTATTGTCGCTCCGGCGCGGGCATGCGACCTTGGATGGGATGCCGCATTTCGCCTGACCGCGAGGAACTGTAATGGAGTGTTCGGCATGTGGATCGTCGAACGTCGTGACGGCGAATTTCTGCGCCAACTGCGGCCAGCGACTGAAGCCCCCGACCGACACTGGCGGCGGCGCCGAGCGGCGGCAGATTTCGGTGATGTTCTGCGACCTGGTGGGCTCCACGCCGCTTTCTGAGCAACTCGACCCGGAAGACCTGACCACCGTCATCCTCGCCTATCGCAGTGCGGTCCGCGATATCGCGACCGAGCTCGGCGGCTACGTCGCCCGCTACGTCGGCGACGGCATCCTGATCTATTTCGGCTATCCGCATGCCCAGGAGGACGACGCTGTCCGCGCCGTCCGAGCGGGGCTGCGCATCGTCCAGGAGATCGGGACGCTGGCCCAGCGCCTGAAGCTGCCCGTGATGTCGCCACTGCAGAGCCATATCGGCATTCATACCGGTTTGGTCATCGTCGGCGACATCGGCTCGGGGCCGATGGTCGAGCATCACGGCGTCGTTGGCGAAACGCCCAACGTCGCGGCACGCATCGAAAAGCTTGCCCCGCCCGATACCGTCCTGATCAGCGGCGCCACCTACGACCTCGTGGCGTTTCACTTTCGCTGCATCCGCCTCGAGTCGCAGCGCATCGAGGGCATTTCTCGTGCGGTCGACATCTATCGCGTCGATGAAGCCATGGCGCGCCTCGTCGGCCTCGAGGGCCAGGTGGGCGATTCGATCCCGCTGGTCGATCGAACGGTCGAGCTTGGCCTGCTGCGAGACGGCTGGGCCCGCGCCAAGCGGCGCAATGGCGGGCTGTTCGTCCTGTCGGGTGAACCCGGTGTCGGCAAGAGCCGGCTGACCCGAAACTTGACCGCGATGGCCACCGGCGACGGCGGCCAGACGCTAAGCTGCTATTGCAGTCGCGAGAATGCCAACAGCGCGTTCTTCCCCGTCATCCAGATGGCGCGGTCCGAGTTCGGTCTCGGCCCCGCCGACGAGCGGAAAGACGCCTATCATCATCTCGTCGAAGCACTCGACGAGATGGCGATGCCGGACGACGCGGTCGACGTGCTGGCGGCCTTCCTGCCCGTGCCCTTGCCCCCGGGCATCGAGCCGCCTCGCCTGTCCCCCGAGGGACTGCGCCAGCGCGTCATGGAAGTGCTCATGCTGTGGTTCTATCGGCGAGCCGAGGAGCGTCCCGTCCTGTTCGTTCTCGAGGATCTCCATTGGGCGGATGCCTCGACACTCGAATGGCTCGAACTGGTCTCACGCAACGTCATGATCTCCAAACTCATGATCGTGCTGACCATGCGTTCCGACGCCAGCCACCTCCTGGCTCCCCTCTCGAATGCCAGGGAGATCGCGCTGGAGCGCCTGCCGCCCGACTACATGCTGCAGCTTTGCGGCCTTTTGACCGAAGCCCGGGCGCTGCCGGACTCGCTTCGTCACCAGGTCGTCGAACGCAGCGACGGCATCCCGCTTTTCCTCGAGGAACAGGTCAAGACGATCTACGAAACAGTGGGGGCGATCAGCCTTGCCGATGGCGGCGGCCGCGACGTCCACGAGGATCTCGACATTCCGAGATCCTTGCACGGCTTGCTGACCGCGCGCCTCGATCGCCTGACGGTCGGCAAGACCATCGCCCAGATCGCCGCCGTCATCGGCCGCGAATTCCCGATAAGCGTCCTTTCGGGTGTGGCGCTCATGAGCAGGGAGCAGCTGAACAACGGGCTCCGCGAACTGACCCAGTCGGACATCATCTATCCAAGCAGCATCGGCGCGGGTACGACCTATGCCTTCAGGCACTCCCTGGTTCACGAAGCCGCCTATCAGATCCAGTTGCGATCCCGCCGGCAGGACTATCACGGCCAGGTCGCGCGCGCCTACCTCAGCGCGGCGCCGCGCATCGTCGACACCCAGCCGGAGATCGTGGCCCATCACTTCGAAAGGGCGGGTGTCCGAGAGGACTCGGCCCACTATTGGTACCTCGCCGGCATGCGCGCGCGCGCGCAATCGGCCTACCAGGAGGCGGCGAGCCACTTCAGGAAAGGCCTGCGCCAGCTCGAGGCCTTGCCCACGACGCCGAAGGCGCTGCGGGATGAAATCCACATCACCGTCGCCCTGGGATCGACCTTGATCGCCACGCACGGCTATGCCGCGCCGGAAGTACGGACCGTCTACGACCGGGCGAGCGAACTCGCCGAAAAGAGCGGACAGACGCACGAGCTCATCGCCTCGCTCAACGGCGTTCTGGCTTATCTTCAGGTCCGCGGACCGCTGTCGGAAGCTTTCAGTCTCGCCACCCGCATCGTCGATCTGGCCAAAGGCACCGAGGATCTGGTGCTGATCGCCGGCGCCTACCGGCGGCTTGGCTGGTGTTGCTTCTGCTACGGCCTGATCGCCGAGGGTCGCCAACATCTCGCTCATGCCGCCAATCTCTACGATCCGGCGAAGGCGAAGACTTATGTCGACGTCCACAACGCCGATCCCGGCGTCCTGGGATCGATCAACCTCGCCTGGGTCGAATGGTTCGGCGGCGACACCGACCGGGCAAGGGAATATTCCCGGCGTGCCCGCGAGGCGGCTCGGGCGCTCGACCATCCGCTCAGTCTCGCCTACGCGCTGACCATGTCTGCGGCGGTCGCGCAGGGCCTGGACGATGTCGAGGCAACCCACGAGTTCGCCAGCGAAGCGATAGCGCTCGCGGCCCGCAATGCCTTCGCCTACTGGCGCGCCTGGGCGACGACCCTTGAGGGTTGGACGATGACGCGCAAGGGGCAGCTCGAGGCCGGCCTGGACACAATGCTCGCAGGCTTGCGGGCCTACGAGGAAACCGGCGCCCAGCTCTTCAAGCCCTACGTGCTGACGCTGATTGCCGACGCCCATCGCATGCTCGGCCGCTATTCCGAAGGGCTGGCGTTTCTCGACGGCGCGGCGTCCTGCGCCTTGCACGCCGAGGTCCGATTCTATGACGCTGAGATCCTGCGGATCAGAGGCGAGCTGTTGGCGGTCCTCGGCGACTCCGCCGAAGCCGAGCGTTGCTATCGGCAAGCACTCGAGCTCGCGACCAGCCAAGGCGCGGAATCGCTGCGCGCGCGTATCGAGGCCAATCTCGCCGGCGCGCGGCGCGGTCCCACGGCCTAGAAATCGGCCGAAACCCTTTCGCATACCGTGCGTTGTCTGCGTGGCGAAGCGGCACGGAGGCAGCGATGACCGAATGCGAGAGCATGCTGAAGGAACTCGAGGAGAAGGCCACCAGGCTCGCGAGCGCGGCGAAGGCTGCCAAGGCTCCCGGCGCGACCGAACGCGAGATATCCGACTGCAAGATGATCGAGCAGGAATACATGGGCCTGCACAAGCGGACCAAGGCCATGATCGATGACCGTGGCTCGGACGCCGACAAGAAGTCGCTGGCACGGCTCGAATTGCCGACGGTGCATTAGCTCATCAGACCGTGGGCATCGTGGCCCGCGCTCCGGCAAGAAGAGTCCTAGCGAAACAACCGCGCAAAAGCGCTAGGAGCCGCGCCGGACGGGCCGCTAAGCTCGCACCGTCCGATGACCTCCTCCCTGCCCTCCCTCGTCGCTCCCTGGCGCATCGGCGTCGATGTTGGCGGCACCTTCACCGACATGGTGCTGCGCGACGACCAGGGCGCGGTGCGCATCTTCAAGTCGCCGTCGGTGCCGGCCGATCCCAGCGAGGGCGTTCTGGGCGTGCTGCGGCTGGCCGCCCAGCAGCTCGACCTGCCGCTCTCCGCCCTGCTGCGCGACTGCGCGCTCTTCGTGCACGGCTCGACCGTGGCCACCAACACCATCCTCGAGAAGAAGGGCGCCAAGGTCGGCCTGCTCACCACCGCGGGCTTCCGCGATTCGCTGGAGATCCGCCGCGGCATCCGCGAGAACC
>LNAP01007599.1_pt1 | contig 12863 bp, 12 predicted proteins | sample 602601 | NCBI WGS metagenome assembly LNAP01 (sample SAMN02440304, study PRJNA202911) | soil metagenome | biome: Subtropical and temperate rainforests or woodlands; isolation source: soil samples (1 kg each in a 20% v/v slurry with milli Q water) were... ...
TGCCCAGCCGAGGGCCAGGTGCGGCTCGGGACGTTGTTCGAGAAAAGCACGGGCGGGCGCATCGAGTTCTGGCAAACCGTTGAGCAGTTGCTGCAACGAATAACCCATCTGCCGACTTTCCTGATGCAGCTCGCGGGTTTCCCGGCTGGCGCGATGCTCTTCGCAGCGTTGCAGCAGTTCGTCCCAGTTTTCTTCTGCTGCGGCCACACAATGGGCAAGCAGCAAGGGTGACTCGAATCGCGCCAGGTTCAGCAGCAACTGATCACTGATCCAGCGACGTGCGCTGTCAGGATCATTCACTCGGCCGTTATCCACCGCCATTTCCAGACCTTGGGAATAGCTGTAACCGCCAATCGGCAACTGCGGACTGGCCAGGCGCAACAACGCCCAGGCTGGGTTCATAGCCGCACGCCGAACTGATGCAATTTCGGCGGGTAGTTGAAGTCTTCATCGCCGTGACGGGAATGGTGGTGGCCGCCGCCATAAGCACCGTGTTCCGGCTGGAACGGCGCTTCGATGTTCTCGACCTTGGCATCAAGCTGTTCAAGCATGGCCTTGAGCACGTAGTCGTCGAGCAGGCGCAACCAGCCGTCACCGACTTGCAGCGCGACGTGGCGATTGCCGAGGTGATAGGCGGCGCGAGTCAGTTCGAAAGCATTGGCGCAGGTGACGTGCAGCAGTTGTTCGGCCCGGGCGCAGATGCGCACGATGCGCCCGTCTTCGGCTTGCAGGCATTCACCGTCATGCAGCGGCGGCTGACCGCGCTCCAAAAACAGCCCGACGTCTTCACCCTCGGCACTGAAACAGCGCAAACGGCTTTTGCTCCGGGCTTCGAAGTTGAGGTGCAACTCGGCGGCCCAGACGGGTTGAGGGTCGATTCTGCGATGAATCACCAGCATCGGAAGGCTTCCAGCAATGGACAATGCTTAGGCTAGAGCAAGGGGCTTGCCAATCGGGTGATGCGTAGGAAATGCCTGTCGGAGCTCAGTGGATGTTTCAGAATTTTGGATCATGTTGGTGCATGCGGGGTTTTCGCGCACCAATGTGGGAGCGAGCCTGCTCGCGATGGCGGAGTATCAGTCACATCAAGTGTTGACTGTTGCGACGCTATCGCGAGCAGGCTCACTCCCACAGGGGGGTATTTACTCGGTGCTGCCGAGGCCTTGCCAGTGTTTGAGGCCGATAAAGATAAAGCGCAACTGCTGGGTGATTTTTGCCTGCGGGGTCAGATGTTCGGGCAGCGCCTCGGCAGGCGGATCAATGATGTCCGGCAAGGTCGCGAACACGCTTTTGACAATCAGGTCAGCCATGACACTCAGGCCGGCGAGGTCCAGGTGTTGCAGCTTCGGCATCAAGGACAAGTCGGCCGCCAGGTCCGAGCTGATGTCTTCACGCAATCGGCCAATGGCCTGGCGCACGGGCAGCGAACCGCCGTACTGCTCGCGAGCGAGGAACAGGAACTGCGAGCGATTGGCGCTGACCACGTCGAGAAAGATCCGCACCGAGGCGTCGATGATGCCGCCCATGACGAACTCGTTGTGGCGCACCAGGCGAATGGTTTCGCGGAAGGTCTGGCCGACTTCACTTACCAGCACCAGGCCCAGTTCATCCATATCGGCAAAATGCCGGTAGAAACCGGTGGGCACGATGCCGGCGGTTCTGGCGACTTCGCGCAGGCTCAGGCTGCCGAATCCTCGGCCGCATTCCATCAAGTGGCGGGCAGCGTCCATCAGGGCGTTGCGGGTCTGTTGTTTCTGTTCGGCGCGGGGCAGCATCGCAAGGGTGTTTTCTGGATAAGACAGCGGCGCACTCTAGCAAATCGGCTTTGCCGGCGTCGAATGACTATCAGGGAATCAAGCGGGGAAGTGAGGCCTCTATAACGTCAAAAGCCCAATCCGGGGATTGGGCTTTTTTTCAGGGCCGCCATGGGCTCAGCTCAAGGCGCTGTTGCGTTCGATGACACGGTCACCACCACCTTCGGCCAGGGTCTGACCTTGTGGAGTGCGGTCGGAACCGTCAGCCGCCAGGGTCTGGCCTTGTGGAGTGCGGTCGGAACCGTCAGCCGCCAGGGTCTGGCCTTGTGGAGTGCGATCGGAACCGTCAGCAGCAAGGGTTTGACCTTGTGGAGTGCGATCGGAACCGTCAGCAGCCAGGGTCTGACCTTGTGGAGTACGATCGGAACCGTCAGCAGCGAGGGTTTGGCCTTGTGGGGTACGGTCGGAACCATCAGCAGCCAGGGTCTGGCCTTGTGGAGTGCGGTCCGAGCCATCCTGGGTGATCAGGCCTTTTTCTTTCAGGCGATCATTGCCACCTTCGGCAACGGTTTGGCTGAACACCGAGTGGGTGGATTTGACTTGTGGGGTTGCTTGGTCAGCCGCTGGCAGGGCGAAAGCAGTGCTGGCCAGCATCGAGAGGGTAAGGCTAAGCAGTAATTGGCGTTTCATGATCGGGTGCTCCGTAGGAGGGCGGTAAAGTGGGTACGAGGGCAATGCTACTCTCGATAAGTCGATACAAAAGTTCATAAACGCAATGGTAATAATCAACGGAATTGATTGTTCCGTGAGACAGCTCTAAATCGGGCGTTTCCGGCGGATGTTTTTGCGCTGGGATGGGTATTTTCAACTCACTTGCGCATTGCAAAAGTGCGGGGCCGGTAACGCTGGACTCGGGGCGCATCCTCTCGCCGACCGATTATTTGAACGTTAAGCAGAATTTCGGTTAAACCTGCGCACCATTTCCAAGTCCTAAACTCAATGGCAGGCTGGTTCTGGCCTAACGTTTCAAACATGCGTCGCGGTCCGGGCGCTCAGTCGTATCAGGAGCCCTGTGCAATGACGCGCACTCGTAAAGTATTTACCTGGACCCTCGCCAGCCTTGTTGTCCTGCTGGCTGCATTGGTTGTGATCATCGCGTTCTTCGATTGGAACCGGATCAAACCATCACTTAACGCCAAGGTTTCCGAAGAGCTGCACCGCCCGTTCTCCATCAACGGCAACCTGGCGGTGATCTGGCAGCGTGAGCCCGACGAGGGCGGCTGGCGCGCCTGGGTGCCGTGGCCGCATGTCGTGGCGCAAGACTTGAGCCTGGGCAACCCGGACTGGTCGAAGAAACCGCAGATGGTCACCCTCAAACGCGTCGAGCTGCGCATTTCGCCCCTGGCCTTGCTGGCGCAGCGCCTGGTCATTCCGCGCATTGACCTGACCGAACCGAATGCCGACCTCCAGCGCCTGGCCGACGGTCGTGCTAACTGGACCTTCAAGTTCGACCCCAAGGACCCGAACGCCGAGCCTTCAAACTGGGTGGTGGACATCGGTGCGATCGGCTTCGACAAAGGCCATGTCATCCTCGACGACCAGAACCTCAAGACTCAGCTCAACTTGATCATCGACCCGCTGGGTAAACCGATTCCGTTCAGTGACATCGTCGGTGACAAAGCCGCGAAAACCGCCGCGGAAAAGGGCGCCGCGCCGCAGGATTACGCGTTCGCGCTGAAGGTCAAAGGTCAGTACCACGGCCAGACACTCGCGGGCGAAGGCAAGGTCGGCGGCTTGCTGGCGTTGCAGGATGCGTCCAGACCGCTCCCGCTTCAGGCACAGGTGAAAATCGCTGACACCCGCGTGGAACTGGCGGGCACCCTCACCGATCCACTGAACCTCGGCGCCCTGGATTTGCGCCTGAAACTGGCGGGTACCAGCCTGGGCAATCTCTACCCGCTGATCGGCGTAACCCTGCCGGACACACCGCCGTACGAGACTGACGGGCACTTGATCGCCAAGTTGCAGGAAGCGGGCGGTGCAGTGTTTCGTTACGAAGAATTCAACGGCAAGATCGGTCAGAGCGATATCCATGGCAGCCTGGTGTATGTCGCCAGTCAGCCGCGCCCGAAACTGAGTGGATCGCTGGTTTCCAACCAATTGCTGTTTGCCGACCTCGCCCCGCTGATCGGTGCCGATTCCAACGCCGAACAAAAGGCCCGTGGCGGCGAAAGCAAGCAGCCGGCCGACAAGGTGTTGCCGGTCGAAGAGTTCAAAACTGAGCGTTGGCGGGTTATGGACGCGGACGTCGAGTTCACCGGCAAGCGAATCGTCCACAGCGAAAAACTGCCGTTCAACGATCTCTACACCCACCTGATACTCACTGACGGCGTGCTCAGCCTGGAACCCCTGCGCTTCGGGGTGGCTGGCGGCAACCTGGACGCTCAGATTCGCCTCAATGGCCGAACCGAACCGTTGGAAGGCCGCGCCAAACTCACCGCACGCAAGTTCAAACTCAAGCAGTTGTTCCCGACCTTTGAGCTGATGAAAACCAGTTTCGGCGAGCTCAACGGTGACGCGGACATCACCGGTCGTGGCAACTCGGTGGCCAAACTGCTGGGCACTGCCAATGGCAATCTGAAGTTGCTGATTAACGATGGGGCCATCAGCCGTGAGTTGATGGAGCTGGCCGGGCTGAACGTCGGCAACTATGTGGTCGGCAAGATCTTTGGCGACAAGGAAGTGAAGATCAACTGCGCTGCCGCCGACTTCGACATCCAGGCGGGTCTGGCGACTACGCGCCTGTTCGTCTTCGATACCGAAAACGCGATCGTCTACATTGATGGCACCGCCAACATGGCGACTGAGCAACTGGACCTGACCATCACCCCGGAATCCAAGGGCTGGCGCGTGATTTCGCTGCGTTCGCCGCTGTATGTGCGGGGTAAGTTCATCAAGCCTGATGCCGGTGTGAAGGCTGTACCGCTAATGTTGCGAGGGGCGGGAATGGTGGCGCTGGGTGTGCTTGCCGCGCCGGCGGCGGGCTTGCTGGCGCTGATAGCGCCGAGCGCTGGCGAACCGAATCAGTGCGCGCCGTTGCTGGAACAGATGAAGGCCGGCAAGGCGCCGGTCACCGTCAAACCCACCCGGTAGCCACAGATCGTTCCCACGCTCTGCGTGGGAATGCCTCTACGGACGCTCCGCGTTCGGCCTTTATGGGACGCAGAGCGTCCCGGGCTGCATTCCCACGCAGAGCGTGGGAGCGATCAGTCAGTTGCCGAAAGCTGCGACCTTGGCAATAACCCTGACAACGCTGCTTCTTCCTGCAACCAGGCAAAAAATGCCCGCACCGGTGGGTGCCGTTCGCGCCCCGGCACGCACAGTGCAGCGTAACCGGCGCCATCGACCTGAACTTCACCCTTGTAAGCCACCAGCAAACCATTGGCCACGCTCTCGGACACCAGAATATTGCTCGCCAGCACCAGGCCTTGCCCGGCAATTGCCGCTTGCAGGGCGTAGTGCTCTTCGTCGTATTCGCGAACCGCGGGTTGCCCGGCAAGCCAGTTTTCGCCGGATTTTGCGCACCAGGCCTCCCAGCCGTGAGCGTACAGCTTGGAGTTGTGCCAGCGCACGCTGATCAGCGTCGGCGCCCGGCTGGCGGCCAAGGCGACTTGCTCCGGCGAGCCATAGACGCCGAAGGATTCGTCGAACAGGCACAGCCCATAAAGGTTCGGGTAGTCATCGAGGCTGTAGCGCACCACCAGATCGACGCTGGCGTCCTGATGCAGATCGATGACTTCACAATGGGTGTCGAGCCGCAGGCTGATGTTCGGGTGCCGGGCGTAGAACCGGCCCAGTCGTGGCACCAGCCACAACGCGGCGAAAGCGGCGGTGGTGGAGATTGTCAGGCTCGCGCCGCTACGTTGCGGGCGCAAGGTATCGACACTTTGCGCCACTTCCAGCAAGGCACCGTGCAAGCTGTGGAACAGCCGTTCACCGCAGTCCGTCAGGCGCACTTGCCGCGGCAGTCGCTCGAACAGCGGCACGCCGAGCCAGGTCTCCAGCGAACGGATCTGATGGGAAACCGCCGTCGGCGTCACCGCGAGTTCTTCGGCGGCAGCCTTGAAGCTCAGCAGGCGCGAGGCGGATTCAAAGGCGCGCAAGGCGGTCAGCGGCAGCGAGGCAAACATTGACAACTCCATGGATGAAATCAACTCATCCAGACTGATTTTTTCTCATTTGAAGAAAGACTGCGATGCGCTTCAAGCTGCAAGTCACCAGCAGTTTGAGTTTAGTTCTTCAGGAGATACAGATGAGCACAATTCTTGCCGTACATGCCAGCCCCCGTGGCGAGCGTTCTCACTCCCGGCGCTTGGCCGAGGTGTTCCTTTCAGCCTGGCAGGCGGCCAATCCGCAGTCGCACCTGACCCGTCGCGAAGTCGGTCGGGCGTTGATTCCGCCGGTCAACGAGGCGTTTGTGGCCGCCGCGTTTTACCCCGAACCCGATGCGCGACCACTGTCGATGCAGGCCGACCTGGCGTTCAGCGATGAACTGGTGGGCGAGTTACTCGGTCACGATTTGTTGGTGATTTCCACGCCGATGCACAACTTCAGCGTGCCCAGCGGCCTCAAGGCCTGGATCGATCAGATTGTGCGGCTGGGGCTGACCTTCAATCACACCCTGGACAATGGCATCGCTCAATACGAGCCGCTGGTGCAGGGCAAAAAGGCGTTGATCGTCACCAGTCGCGGCGGGTTCGGTTTCGGGCCCGGTGGGGAACTTGAGGCGATGAACCATGCCGATCCGTTGTTGCGAACGGCGTTGGGCTTCATCGGCATCACCGACATCACGGTCGTGGCCGCCGAAGGCGAAGAGTCCGAGGAACGCACCTTCCAGATCTCCGCCGCCGAGGCCGAGCAGCGCTTGCTGGCGTTGGCCAGGGTGTTCTAGATGGCCTGGCTGTTTTTGCTGATCGCCGCCGGCTTCGAAGTCACCTTTGCCATGGGCATGAAGTACGCCGAGGGCTTCACCCGGCTCTGGCCGTCGATGATCACCGTGGTGGCCGCGGTGGGCGGGATCTACTTCCTGACCCTGGCCATGCGCGAGTTGCCGGTGAGCATCGCTTACCCGATCTGGACCGCCATCGGCTCGCTGGGCACGGTGTTTCTCGGGTTTGCGTTGCTCGGTGAAAGCCTGACGGCGGTCAAACTGGTATCGGTCGGATTGATCGTTGCGGGGGTGGTGGGGCTCAAGTAGGGCGGGATGTCATAGACTGGTCGTCGAGTTGTCATCTTCGATACCGATGCTTGGCTGATGTCTTGCATTCAAGCCTTGCTTCACCTCACCGATCACAAGGACGTTCGCCCATGTCGCAAGGTTCCGCCACGCGTTATCCGTTGGTGCTGGTCCCGGGAATGCTCGGGTTTATCCGTCTGCTGATCTATCCGTATTGGTACGGGATCATTTCTGCGCTGCGCCGGGGTGGGGCGACGGTATTTGCGGTACAGGTTTCTCCGCTCAACTCCAGCGAAGTGCGTGGCGAGCAGCTGCTGGCGCGGATCGAGGAAATCCTGCGGGAAACCGGGGCCGAGAAAGTCAACCTGATCGGCCATAGCCAAGGCTCGCTCACCGCCCGTTACGCCGCTGCCAAGCGTCCGGATCAGGTGGCGTCGGTGACGTCGGTGGCCGGGCCCAATCACGGTTCGGAACTGGCGGATTACCTGCACAAACACTATCCGGGAGACAGCGCCAAGGGGCGTTTGCTCAGCGTTTTGCTGCGCTGGATCAGTGCGCTGATGTGCCTGCTGGAAACCGGGTATCGCGGACCGAAATTGCCGGTGGATATCCCTGCCTCCCATCATTCCCTGACGACCGAAGGGGTGGCGCTGTTCAATCAGCGTTATCCACAGGGCCTGCCTGAAACCTGGGGTGGGCATGGGCCGGAAGAGGTCAATGGCGTGCGGTATTACTCCTGGTCCGGGACCTTGCAGCCGGGCAAGACCGATGGCGGGCGAAACCGGTTTGATGGGACCAACCGCAGTTGTCGGTTGTTTGCCAGGACCTTCGTTCGAGAGGTCGGGCATTGCGACGGGATGGTCGGGCGCTACAGCTCCCATCTGGGGACGGTGATTGGCGATGAGTACCCGATGGATCACTTCGATATCGTCAATCAGTCGCTGGGTTTGGTGGGCAAAGGGGCTGACCCGGTGCGGTTGTTTGTCGAGCATGCGGCGCGGCTGAAAGCGGCTGGGGTTTAGACCCCTGTGGTGAGGGGGCTTGTCGGAACGCCGCACCGTCCCGTTGGGCTGCGAAGCGGCCCCGAATTGCGACCGCTTCGCGCTCGAGCGGGAGCAAGCTCCCTCGCCACAAAGGATTAGGCGCGGCCAAGAACCGTGGTCCAACGCTCTGAAAGAATCACCCCGCCCAACGTCAACATCCCGCCCACCAGGTGATACATCACCAACTGCTCATGCAGCACCACCGCCGCAATTAGCGCAGTAATCAACGGTAGCAGATTGAAAAACAGCGTGGTCCGGCTCGGCCCCAGGCGGATCACGGCCTGCATCCACGCCAATGGCGCAACCATCGAGGCCAGCAGGCAGGCGTAAAGCACCAGCGGAATATTCTGCAAGGTCGGGCCAATCTTTGGCGAGGCGACAAACAGCGGAAACAGCACCACCACCGCCACCCATACCTGCAAGTACAGCAACACCAGCGGCGGCAAACGCAGCTGCCACTTTTTCAGCAGCGTGCTGTAGATCGCATAGGCCAGGGTGGCGATCAGCATCATCGCGTCACCCAGGTTCACCCCGTGTTCGAGCAACGCACCCAGGCTGCCGGACGAGACGACCACCAAAACCCCCGCGAACGACAGCACCGCACCGGCCAGTGCGCCGATAGTCAGGCGCTGGCCGAGGCTGATGATCGCCATGGCCAGCGACATCAGAGGCATCAGCGACAGGATGATGCCCATGTTGGTGGCCGAGGTCAGGCTCGCCGCGAAGTACGCCAGGCTTTGGTAAACCGCCATGCCGAGCACGCCGAGGACAAAGATCTTGCCCAGGTTCGGGCGGATCGCTGGCCAATGGGCGATCACCGGTTTGAGCATGAAGGGGGTGAACAGCAGTCCGGCAAGCAGCCAGCGGTAGAAGCCGATCTCGGCGGGGAAGATCGCCCCGGCCGACATCTTGGTGATCACGGTGTTGCCGGCCCAAATGAAAATGGCCAGCAGGGGATAAGCGTATTGCATCAGAGAAAACCAGATGATTATCACCTGTCTGGATACAAGCCTATACTTCGATCCAGACAACCTGCCCCTGATGACGGACAGCATGAACAGTAAACACATCGATCTGCTCGACTTCAGCGAACTGCCTGCCCCGGTGTACTTCCGTTACGCCGACTTTGATGCGCATCGTTATGCCTCGGCGCACCGTCATCCATGGGGCACGCTGGAGTATTCGGCCCACGGCGTATTGCACATGGAAATCGGTGGCAGCCGTTTCATGTCACCGCCGCAATACGCGGTGTGGGTGCCGCCACAGACCGAACACAGCTTCTATAGCCATCAGCCGATCAACTATCGCGCGGTCTGCCTGGCTCCGCCGATGTGCCAGGACCTGCCGCAACAGGCCTGCACCCTGGCCATCAGCGACATCCTTAAAGCGATCCTCAAAGACTTCGCCAGCCGCGATGTGAAGATTCCCGAGCGCGAAGCCGACCAACGTCTGGCCCAGGTGTTGGTGGACCAACTGCAGCAGGCGCCATTGCAGGAGTGTTATTTGCCCTACGCCAGCAGCCCTGGCTTGTTCGGGATACTCGAAGCCTTGCAGGCCGAGCCCGGTGATAACCGACCTTTGGCGGAGTGGGCCGCGCAGATCCATGTCAGCGAACGCACCCTGGCGCGGCGGTTCGTGCGTGAGTTGGGCATGAGTTTTGGCGAGTGGCGGCAGCGGCTGCGGTTTCTGGCGGCGATCGAAGCGCTGGACAGTCACCGCAGCATTCAGGAGATCGCATTCGACATGGGCTACAGCACTGGCTCTGCGTTTATCGCGATGTTTCAACGCCAGGCGCAGTGCACGCCGGAACAGTATCGACGCAGTCACCTTGAGGCCCAGGTGTTGTCTACACTCCTGAGCGAGGCCGTGCTCGTCGGCGCGGCAACAAGGAGAAAACTCCATGAAGATGTTGCGTGTCCCTTTGTTGATGATCGGTCTGCTGTTCTGCGCCCAGGGCTTTGCCGCCACCGAGCAACAGAACAAGATGACCACCTGCAATGCTGACGCTACCGCGAAAAGCCTCAAGGGAGACGAACGCAAAGCTTTCATGAGCAATTGCCTCAAAGCGGCGCCCGCCGCCGATGCCGCCAAACCCCTTACCCCTCAGCAAGAGAAGATGAAAACCTGTAATGCCGATGCGGCCACTCAGGCGTTGAAAGGCGATGCGCGTAAAGCCTTCATGAGCGAATGCCTGAAGAAAAAATAATCATTGGGCCGCAAGTTGTGGGGGCTGGGAGGGCCTCATCGCGAGCAGGCTCACTCCCACAATGGATCTGTGTCCGCAGGACAAATGTGGGAGTGAGCCTGCTCGCGATGAGGCCGGCAAGGGCACTGAAAAAAACCGCCAGTGCCCCCACTTAGGCCAACCTGCACAATCCCTAGTGCTTGCACCGGAACGCTGGCAGACTGCCAATCCTTTTACGCCGTTCGTTTTGAGGCTGTATGCCAACGTTTTCTCAACGCCAAGTCTTGCAAGCCATCAGTTGGGTCATCATTTTCGGCGGTTTGTTGCTGGTGATCCCGCTGCGATTACTGCCGAGTTTGCTGGCCGGCCTGTTGGTGTTCGAACTGGTCAACATGCTCACCCCGCAATTGCAGCGGCTGATTGAAGGTCGGCGTGCGCGCTGGCTGGCGGTGGCGTTGTTGGGGACGCTAGTGGTCAGTGTGTTGACGCTGATCTTTGCCGGTGCCTTCAGCTTTCTGCTGCATGAAGCGGAAAATCCCGGCGCTTCTCTCGACAAATTCATGGTCGTGGTTGATCGGGCACGCGGGCAACTGCCGCCGTTCATCGACGCCTATCTGCCCGCCAGCGCCGCCGAGTTCCGCGTGGCGATTGGCGAATGGGTCAGCAAGCATCTCAGCGATTTGCAACTGGTGGGCAAGGATGCGGCGCACATGTTTGTGACGCTGCTGATCGGCATGGTGCTGGGGGCGATCATTGCCTTGCAACGCGTGCCGGACGTGACCAAGCGCAAGCCATTGGCTGCTGCGCTGTTCGACCGCTTGCACCTGCTGGTCCAGGCGTTTCGCAACATCGTGTTCGCCCAGATCAAGATTTCCCTGCTCAACACCTTCTTCACCGGGATTTTCCTGGCAGTGGTCCTGCCGATGTTCGGGATCAAGCTGCCCCTGACCAAAACCCTGATCGTGCTGACGTTCCTGCTCGGCTTGTTGCCGGTGATCGGCAACCTGATGTCGAACACCCTGATCACCATCGTCGGTCTGTCGCTGTCGATCTGGGTGGCCGTGGCGGCGTTGGGGTACCTGATTGGAATACTTTCTCAACGCGCGCATCGTTGGCGGGCAGATCAGTGCCAAGTCGTGGGAGTTGCTGCTGGCGATGCTGGTGTTCGAGGCCGCGTTCGGCCTGCCGGGGGTGGTGGCAGGGCCGATTTATTACGCGTACCTGAAGAGTGAGTTGAAGCAGGTGGGGATGGTTTGATTACCACCCGATCGTTCCCACGCTCTGCGTGGGAATGCCGCCATGGACGCTCTGCGTCTGCTGTTGAGGCTGTGACGCGGAGCGTCACGGGATGCATTCCCACGCAGAGCGTGGGAACGATCACTAGCTCGGGTTCGGGTCAGTCCATGTTGCCGTAGCGCTTCATCGCTTCAATCGCCAAGCCACTGCCGATGCTGCCGAAGATGTTCCCTTCCACATGCCGTGCGTTCGGCAACATCGCCGAGACGCTGTTGCGCAGTGCCGGAATACCGCTCGAGCCGCCGGTGAAGAACACCGTATCGACCTGATCGACTCGTACGTTGGCGTCGTTTAACAGCTGGGTCACGCTGTTACGCACGCGCTCGAGCAGGTTGTCGATGGCCGATTCGAACAGTGCCCGGCTCAGTTCCACGCTCAACCCCGGTTCGATGCGGTCCAGCGGCACATGGCGGCTGTCGGCGTGGGTCAGCTGAATCTTGGTTTCTTCCACTTCCATCGCCAGCCAATGGCCGGCGCGCTGGTCGATCAGCTTGAACAGGCGATCGATGCCGCCGGTGTCTTCGATGTCGTAACGCATGCTGCCCAGCGCCAGGGTCGACTTTTGCGAGTACACCGAGTTGATCGTGTGCCAGGTCGCCAGGTTCATGTGGTGGCTGGTCGGCATGTAGGCGCCGCTCTTCATCCGGCTGCCGTAGCCGAACAGCGGCATCAGGCCTTGCAGGCTCAGCTGCTTGTCGAAATCGGTCCCGCCGATGTGCACGCCGCCGGTAGCGAGGATGTCATCGTGGCGGTTGTCGTGGGTACGGCGTTCAGGGGACAGGCGCACCAGCGAAAAGTCCGAGGTACCACCGCCGATGTCGACGATCAGCACCAGCTCTTCTTTTTCGATGGTCGACTCATAGTCGAAGGCCGCCGCAATCGGTTCGTACTGGAACGAAACATCCTTGAAGCCGATGGCGCGGGCCACGTCCACCAAGGTGTTTTCGGCTTCCTGGTCGGCCAATTCATCGTCATCGACGAAAAACACCGGACGACCGAGCACCACTTCATCGAACTCGCGACCGGCGGCGGTTTCGGCGCGCTTCTTCAGTTGGCCGATAAACAGCCCAAGCAAATCCTTGAACGGCATTGCCGTGCCGAGGACGCTGGTGTCGTGCTTGATCAGCTTGGAGCCCAGCAGGCTCTTGAGCGAGCGCATCAGCCGGCCTTCATAACCTTCCAGGTACTCGTGCAGCGCGAGGCGGCCGTACACCGGGCGGCGTTCTTCCATGTTGAAGAAGACCACCGAAGGCAGGGTGATCTTGTCGTCCTCCAGCGCGATCAGCGTTTCCATGCCGGGGCGCAGCCAGCCGACGGTGGAGTTGGACGTGCCGAAGTCGATACCACAG